>Ga0209590_10000024_pt1 | contig 27552 bp, 18 predicted proteins | sample CZO8metaG_FD_188353 | JGI IMG/M metagenome (GOLD analysis project Ga0209590, IMG submission 188353) | Vadose zone soil microbial communities from the Eel River Critical Zone Observatory, Northern California, USA - CZOApr15con1.8 metaG... | ecosystem: Environmental > Terrestrial > Soil > Vadose...
CGCCCTGAGGCGCGACTACTAGAGTGAACGGCGCACAAGATCTGTAGACACCTGGGGGCTTCCCAGATGTAGAAGCGGCGGCCCATCCTGTGGGTGCTTCACGCCCATGAGGAGGTGCCGCCGTGACTAATGATGATCTGCTCTACCGCCACCGTTTGCAGCTGTTCGCCCGGGCAGGCCAAATCGGTGTCAGTCGAGCCTGCCGGGAGCTCGGTTACCACCGCTCTTGGTACTACCGCTGGAAGCCGGTGGTGGAGCGCCAGGGCCTGGAGATGCTGCGACCGCGGGAGCGCCGGGCGCCGCGGATGCCCAATCAGCTGCCGCCCTGGATTGAGGAGCGAGTCATCAGCTTCGCGCTTGGCCATCCCGGCCTGGGTCCGCGTCGCGTTGCAGCCCAGCTCGCCCTGCCGATGTGGGGCGGCGTTGTGGTCTCCGCCAGCGGTGTGCTCAAGGTCTTGCGCCGGCATGGCCTGGGCACTCGCATTCAGCGCCTGGGCTTGGTCGCCGGCTACGCAGCCAAGCCGGAACGGGAAGCGCCAGCCCAGCCCGAGCCTCTGCACCTGGAGGTTGAACGGCCCGGCGATCTGGTTCAGGTCGACTGCTTCTACATCGGCCGGTTGAGTGGGACTCGAGGCCGGACCTGGCAGTACACCGCCATCGACGTCGCCAGCTCCTACGTCTGGGGCAGTGTCCAGGTCAGCGAGGTCAACCCCGACACCAAGCACTGCTCAGCCTTGGTGCGTCGCGTCGCCAATGACCTGGCGGCTGCGGGCTGGAAGCTGAAGGCGATTAGCACCGACAACGGCGGCGAGTTTCGCGCCGAGCCATTTGCACGCACCGTCGCTGCTGTCGGCGCTAGGCAGCGCTTTATTCGCGCCGGTCGACCTCAAACCAATGGCGCTGTGGAGCGAGTCCATCGGACCATCCTCGAGGAGTGTTGGAGGCCTTCCTTCGCCCGCGCTTTGGTGCCTCGCTACACCGCCCTCAAGCGAGACCTCGTGGCTTACCTCAGTTATTACAACTACGAGCGTGCTCACACCGGCCGACGCAATCTCGGTCGAGTCCCCGCCGAGCTAGTCTATGGTGCTCGGAAGATGCGCCCACGATGAGCCGCGACTGTCGCGACATCTCGTGCGCTGTTCACCTTAGTCCTCGGCTAACCCATTCCGCACGTTTGGCGCGAGCCGAGCCTGATGAGGCATCCCATCAGGCACGTTTGGCGCCAGCCGCGCCTTTCAAATTCGTCATCGTTTGAAAACCAGGCAGGTGGTAGTGCCGTGCGCCAGCAGCTTGCCAGTGCGCTCCGCGACGAGGCGCCCTTCGGCGGTCGCGACCTTGCCTCCGCGATGGATGACAGTGCCCTCGCACCGCACCGGCCCGGTTTCGAGGGTGATAGGCCTCACGAAGTTGACTTTGACTTCGAGGGTCGTATAAGCCTCGTCGACCGCCATGGTCGAATGGACCGCGCAGCTCATGGCGGAGTCGAGGATCGTCATCGCAAAACCGCCGTGCACGACGCCGATCGGGTTGTAAAGATATTCGCCGGGTTCGCCGGCGAACGTAACCTTGCCTTCCTCGGCGGTGCCGCCCGTGAAACCCATCGTCGCCGTGATCGGCGGCCTCGGAAGCTTGCCGTCGAAGATCGCCCGCATGAACTCGAGGCCGCTCATGGCGGCGCCTCGTGTCAGGGCGTCCATCGGGTCGTCCCACGTGATCGTTCGGGTTCGAGCCTTCGTTTCCACGTCCTTCATTCGATCACACCGCCCGCTCGAGCTCGATCGATCGAGCCTCAACGGCCGTTGCGCGGAGACGCCCGATGGCGCCGGCAGCGACCGCGCTGGCGAAAGCAATGCCTGCAGTGACCTCCCAGCCGGCTCGGAACGATCCCAGGATCTCGGCGCCACGAGGGGTGCCGAGCACAGCAATGAGAACGGCCACGCCCAGGGCGATGCCGAACTGGCGTGTCATGCCGTAGATGGCGCTGCCGGTCGCGAATCGCGCCGGTGGAAGCGACGCCGCCACAGCGCTCGCGAGCGTGGGAACCACGAAACCGACGCCGGCGCCGCCGAGCAACATTCCCGGCAGGAACCCGGTCGCATAGTGCGGCTCGAGCTCGACATGAGTGAGCCACCAGACCCCGCCGCTCGCGAACAGCAGCGCACCAACGGATGCGATCGCGCGCTGGCCGTAGCGGCTCGACAGGATGCTTCCAGGCACGGCAAAGGCCGCGGCCATGATCGGTCCGGGTGAGATCTGGAGCCCGGCGGTGAGGATGTCTTCGTGCCAGACACGGGTCAGGAAGAGGACGTTCGACAGGAGCATTGCGCCAAAGGCGGCGAAGAAGAGGGTGCTCGCGATGTTCGCCGCGCTGAACGCGCGCGAACGAAACAGCCCGAGCTCGAGAACCGGCGCGCCATGGTGCACAGATTGATAAAGGAAGGCGGCAGTCAACACCGCCGAACCCGCGAGCAGGCCGAGGACGCGGGCGCTGGTCCAGCCCCACGACTGACCTTGCACGATCGCGAGCATAAGGGCGCTCGACGCGAGTACCAGGAGCGCGGCGCCGGCCAGGTCAGGGAAGCGCTTGCCATCGGGATCGCGCGACTCGCGCAGCACCCTCGCCGCGAGCAGAGCCGTGATCAACCCGATGGGGAGGTTGACCAGGAAGACCCAACGCCAGCTGGCCTGGACCAGGAGGCCGCCGACCGGTGGACCGGCCGCCGCGGCGACCGCGCCAGTCGCCGACCAGACCGCGACAGCGAGCGCGCGCTGCTGGGCCGGAAATTCGGCGAGCAGGAGCGCCAGGGATGTCGGCATGAGGATCGCGCCGCCCGCGGCCTGGAGGATTCGGGCTGCGATCAGGTCGCCCGGGCCGGGCGCGGCGGCGCACAGGGCGGACGCGCCCACGAACGTGATCAGCCCGCCCATGAACAGCCGCTTGCGGCCGAGGAGGTCGGCCAGGCGGCCCGCTGGGACGAGGAGCGCCGCCATGACGATCGCGTAAGCGCTCAGGACCCAGGAAAGGGTCGCGTCGCTGGTGCCCGAGAAGTCGTGCTTGATGCTCGGGAAGGCGATGTTGACGATGAAGAGGTCGAGGCTGGCCACGAAGGTGGCCACGGAAACGATCACCAGGACGCGGTAGCGGTGCGGCATCGGTCGGCGCCTCCCTCAGCTCCTCAGTAGCTTGACGCTACGCACCCTAACACACGAAGTTGCGTGATGCAACTGTATGGGTTATGCTCCACACGATGCTTGGCCGAACCTACGACGCCCAGACCTGTTCGGTGGCGGGCACGCTCGAGCTCGTCGGCGAGCGCTGGACGCTGCTCATCGTCCGCGACGCGTTCATGGGCGCGCGTCGCTTCGAGGAGTTCCAGCGCAGGACCGGCGCCGCCCGCAACGTGCTGTCCAACCGCCTGAACACCCTGGTCGAGGATGGAATCCTCCGCCGGGTCCAGTACCAGGACCACCCGGCACGGAACGAGTACCGGCTGACCGAAAAGGGTCTGGACCTGTGGCCGGTGATCGTCGCGCTGGTGCAGTTCGGCGACCGCCACATCTATCCCGGCAGGGCGCCGATCCTCCTCGTGCACAAAGGTTGCGGCGGGGCAGTCAGCGACCACCGGATGTGCGAGACCTGCGGCGCGAAGCTCGGCCCGAGAGACGTCGAAGCGCGACGCGGCATCGGGGGCGGGATGGTCGCAGCCGCGCAGGCTTAGACGGGACCTTTACGCTACCGCCGTGACCGAGTGGCGGATCGCGGGGCCTTACTTCGAAGCCTGCAGCTGCGATGCCATATGTTCGTGTCGAACGGTCGACGGCCGTCCCGGCTCGCGGTCACAGTACCGCTACTGCGAGTTCGCGGTCGGTTGGAGCGTCGCCCGCGGGCGACATGGCGATGTCGATTTAAGTCACCGGCACGTCGTGATGGTCGGGAACTGGGACGAGGACGAGCCGGGAGCACCGTGGCGAGTCGGGGTGTATGTCGACTCCGGCGCCTCAGACGAGCAGCGCGAGGTGCTCGGCCGGATCGTGACGGGACGCGAGGGGGGCACGCCACGGAGGCAATATGCGGGTGCGATCTCCGAGGTGCTGTTCGTGGCCCCGGCGGCGATCGAGATCGGGCACGACTCCGGCCGGCAGCACATCCTGGTGAATGGCCATGTCGACGTTCGCGCGCGCGGCCGGTACGAAACCAACTCCACCGTCAGCTGCGGCGTGCCAGGTCACGATCGTGCCGGCTACGAAGTGGTCACGTCGGTCCTCGACGTTAAGGGCGGCCCTTTCGCGTTCAGCTTTGAGGGTCGCTGCGGATTCGTGGCGAGCTTCGACTACCGCTCCGGTTAGCCCTTTAATCCGATGATCGACTGAAACCGCGGATTGTTCTTCAACGCCGCGAGGTTGGGGTCGGACGCAAACATGGCCCGCAGGTCGGGCCGCATCGAGAGTCCTTCCTCGAACAGATCAAGCGCGTCATTCAACCGACCTTGTTCCATGCGTGCGCCGGCGAGATTGCACAGAGCCGCGCCAAGGACGAGATGAGGGGCGCACGCATCGCGCAGTTCGCTTGCGGCTTCTTCGAACAAGAGGTGAGCCGCCGGCTGGTCTCGGTTTTCGCTCAGGTACGCGGCGATGTGGTTGCGCGGGTGGACATAGCTGTTGCGGAGCACAGCCTCGGTCGAGGTCGTGGCGAGGTCCCATTTGAACGGTCTCTCGCCTAGCGCCTGAGCCAGCTCGATCAGTGAGGCGAGCTCGCCCTCCGCGCGAGTCGCCGCTTCGTCCAGGCTCAGCCCGGCGCCGGTCGGCAGCTCGACGTCATTGAGCTCGTCGATGTTGGCCGGGATTGGCGTGTAAGGACGGCCGGCGTGGACATCGTCGAACGCATTTCGCAGCCGCCCTCGCCACTGGGCGATGTGGAACATGATCAGCGCCGCCGGCCATCCTTTGGGTGCAGTCTCGTTGGCCCTGGCGCCGGCGACGAAGCGCCTCTCGATTTCGCGCTCAGACTCGAGGAGACGACGTACGGAGCTCATCGAATCCTAGGTTAGCTGGCGCGACGAGACCGCCGGTTCAGGCTGCTGTGTTGGGGACGTCCTCAACCGACGCTTCGGCGACGGGCTCGGGCGTCGCTTGCGTCTGCACCTTCGCGACCGGAACGACCTGGCGGAAGCCGGCGAGCGCGACTTCCCAGTCCTCGAGCATCGCGGCTGCGCGTATGCTGCCCGTCCTGCGGTGGTGCTCTTCCACCAGGCCACGCAACTCGGCCTCATCTTCTTCGGGCACGTCGCGCGCGATCACGCTGTCGGCGTTGAGCTGCCGCCACTCGGTCAGGTAGGCGACGCCACCGGTCATCCCCGCGCCGGCGTTCCATCCCACCGCGCCGAGCGCGACGGCGACGCCACCGGTCATGTACTCGCAAAAGTGGTCGCCCCCGCCTTCGACCACGGCAGTGGCGCCGGAGTTGCGCACGCAGAAACGCTCGCCGACTCGACCGGCCACGAAGAGACGCCCGCCGGTCGCGCCGTAGCAGATCGTGTTGCCGGCGAGGACGGGGTCAGGCGAGGCATCGTCCGCAAACGGGCGGATCACGATCACGCCCCCGCCCATGCCTTTGCCGACGTAGTCCTGCGCCTCGCCTTCGAGCGTCAGCTCCATGCCCTCATCGATGAATGCTCCGAAGCTCTGGCCCGCGCTGCCACGGTAATTGCGCGACTCACCCGCGGCGAAGGCGGCGCCCACGGTGCGCTGCGAGTTGTCGATGACGCCACTCGGCGGCGGCGGCGCCGGTGCGTCGCCGTTGCGGGTCCATGTGCGGCGACGGGGCAGACCACCTTCTGATTGGCGGAGGATGAACGAAAGGTCGAGCGCCGATTCTCCGGCAGGCTCCAGCAGGTCGACCCTACCCACCGCGTCGTCCAGGGTCGCGATCCCCAGCGCGGCCAGGTGCTCGCGCGTCTCATCGGCGATGTGGAACAGGTGGTTGATCACGTGCTCGGGCCGCCCTTCGAACTTGGCCCTCAGGTCGTCTCGCTGGGTGGCGATCCCGGTCGGGCAGGTGTTGAGGTGGCACTGCCTGGCCATGTCGCAGCCGAGCGCGACCAGCACGCCCGTCCCGAATCCGAACTCCTCCGCGCCGAGCAGAGCCGCGATCACGATGTCTCGCCCGCTTCGCAATCCACCGTCGGTGCGCAGGCTCACGCGCTCGCGCAGGCGGTTCGCCACCAGCACCTGCTGGGTCTCCGCGAGTCCCAGCTCCCAGGGAACGCCGGCGTTCTTGATCGACGACAGCGGCGACGCACCGGTGCCGCCGTCGTGGCCGGAGACCAGGATGTAATCGGCGCGCGCCTTCGCGACGCCCGCGGCGATCGTGCCCACGCCCGCTTCGGAGACGAGCTTGACTCCGACGCGCGCGTGGGGGTTGACGGTCTTGAGGTCGTGGATGAGCTGGGCCAGGTCTTCGATCGAATAGATGTCGTGATGTGGCGGAGGTGAGATGAGCTGCATCCCAGGCTGCGCATGCCGCAAGCGCGCGATGAGGCTCGTGACCTTGAGCCCGGGCAGCTGGCCGCCCTCACCAGGCTTCGACCCCTGCGCGATCTTGATCTCGAGCTCGTCCGCGCGCTTCAGGTAGCGCGGAGTCACGCCGAACCGCGCGGACGCCACCTGCTTGACGCGGTTGTCGCGCCGCCCTTTGTGGTCGTCGTACGTGGCGGGGTCCTCGCCACCCTCGCCCGAGTTCGACCGCGCGCCGATCTGGTTCATCGCGATGGCCAGGGCTTCGTGCGCCTCAGGCGACAGCGCGCCCAGCGACATCGCGGTGCTCACGAAGCGCTTGACGATCTCGGTGGATGGCTCGATCTCAGCAAGGGGCAGAGGGTTTTGCGCGGACTTGACATGGAGGAGCTCCCGCAGCGCCTGAGGGTCGCCCATGCTCGAAAAGCGGCGCCACTCGAGGTAGGCTTCGTGGTCGTTTTCGCGTGCAGCCTTCTGGGCCGCGCGAACGGCAAGCGGGTTGTAAGCGTGGTGCTCGCCGGCCTTGCGGAAGCGCACCCGCCCGTGGTCTGTCAACGACGCAGCTTCGACGAGCCTGGGGAGCGCCATCCTTTCGATATCGGTCAGGTCCGCGCCGCCGATATGCGACGGCACTGCGGGAAAGCAAAGCTCCATCACCTCGGCGCCCAGGCCGAGCGCCTCGAGGACCTGCGCGCCGCGATAGCTGTCAACACACGAGATTCCCATCTTGGCCATGACTTTCAACAGGCCGGCCTCGAGCGCCTTGCGGTAGTGCGTCTCCCCTTCGGGTGCCGCGGCGGCCGCGGTCGCGAGCGCCAGGTATGGATGGACCGCGCTCGCGCCGATGGTGATGAGGCACGCGACGTCGTGTACGTCGACGACGTCGCCCGCGACGGCGACCAGGTCTCTGGCCATCCGCCCGCCGGTCTTCAGCAGGGATTCGTGCACAGCGCCGACCGCCAGAGCCATCGGGACCGCGATCCGCTGTGGTCCGGCGCGGCGGTCGCTGAGGGCGATGACGCCGTTCGCCTCCAACGCTTCTCGGCAAAGCCGCCGCAGGGCGTCGCGCAGTGACTCACCCAGCGCATACGTGGCGTCGAGCACCGTCGCTTCCTCGAGCACGCGCGCCAGCTCGGCCGCCCCTAGCACCGGCGACTCCAGCTCGAGCAGCCGAGTCGAGCCGGGGATGGCGGGGTGGTGGCTGCGCCGCAGCTCGCGATCGGCGCCGCCCTCCGGCTCGAGCGTGCCGCGCCGGGGCCCAAGCAGCAGGCGCAGCGACATCACTGCTTTCTCTCGGAGTGGATCGATAGCAGGGTTGGTCACCTGCGCGAACCGCTGCCGCAGATAGCCGTACACGCGCCGGGGCGTGCGACCGAGCGCGGCGATGGGGATGTCGTCTCCCATCGAGAAGACCGGCTCGGCGCCGGTCTCGGCCATCGTCGCGACCACGATCTTGACGTCCTCTGACCCCCAGCCATGGATCCTCTGCTGGCCCGACACGTCCTCCGGCGCCTCGATGTCGAGGTGCCGGCGTTCGACCGGAACCAGCACGCGGTCGGCCAGGAGCCCGTAGTCGTGACGCGCCGCCGCGCGCTCCTTGGCCTCGGAGTCCTTGAGCACCGAACCGTCTCTCGTGTCGACAAGCAGCATTTGGCCCGGGCCCAACCGTCCTCGCTCCAACACGGTGCCGGGAGCCGTCGTCACAACGCCGGCCTCCGAAGCCGCGACCACCAGCCCGTCACGAGTGCGCTGCCAGCGCAGAGGTCGCAGTCCGTTGCGGTCGAGGGCCGCGCCCACCACCACGCCATCGCTGAAGGCGAGCGCGGCGGGACCATCCCAGGGCTCGAACCGGATCGACTGATAGCGGTAAAAGTCGCGCACCGCTGCTGCGAGGTCGCCTCGTCCCTCCCAGGCGTCGGGGACAAGGCTCATAAGGGCCTCCGATACCTCCCAGCCGCGCTGCACGAGCAGCTCGAGTGCATTGTCGAGCGAAGCGGAGTCCGAACCCTCCGCCCACACCGCGCCGCGCAGGTCGGGCTCGAGCTCGGCTTCGCGTGCTCTCATCCACGCGCGGTTGCCGGTGATGGTGTTGATCTCGCCGTTGTGCGCGAGCATCCGGAACGGCTGCGCGAGGCGCCAGTCCGGCATGGTGTTGGTCGAGTAGCGCTGATGGAAGACAGCGAGCCGGCTCTCGCAGGACTCATCGCGAAGATCGGGGTAGAAGTCGGCGAGCCGCGTGCCCGCCATCAAGCCCTTGTAGACCACGGTCCGGCTCGAGCACGACGGCAGGTACATGCGCACGTCAACTTCTGATGCGCGCCTTTCGGCGTGCCGGCGCACGAGGTAGAGCCGGTGCTCCCACTCGACGGGATCGAGGTCTGGTCTGGCGATCAGGCCGTGCCAGACGGCGGGCATGGTCGCGCGCGCGCGCTCGCCCAGGCTGTCCGGATCCACCGGCACCGGCCGCCAACCGACCAGCGTCAGGCCGTTCCGCTCGACCGATTCGGCCACGATCGCGCGAGCCCGCGCGTCCCATTCAAAGAGCACAGCCACCGCGAACTCGCCGCCGAGGAGGCGATGCGGGACCTGGATCAGGAGACCGGCGCCGTCTCCGCTCTTGCCGTCGGCGTCGAGGCCGCCCCGGTGAGACAGTCGCGCCAGCGCCTGCACGCCGAGCGAGACCGATTCATGGCCGAGCTCCGGCGTGGCCACGAAGCCCATGCCGCATGCCGCCCGGTCGCTGGGCATCTCCCCAGGCCAGGCGCGGCGCGTGGAAGCGAACGTGGGGGACACTGTTCGCAGCTTACCCAGAGTTGCCGACCACCCCTAGTGCGCAAGCGACAAAACAAATCCGGGATCGTTATGCGAGCCTCACATGCCCAGGAGAGCTTGCACGCGTAAAGCGACGGCAAGGTTGAGGCGCGTTTCGGGATCCTCGAGGTCGACGCCGCTGATCTCGCGGACACGATCGAGGCGGTAGCGAAGCGTGTTCGGGTGCACCCGCAGCCGGGTCGCCGCCTGCTGCTGCTCGCCTGTCTCGAGGTACGCGCGCAGCGTGGCCACGAGGCTGCCCTTCCGCTTGGTGTCGTGCTCCATCAGCGGTCCGAGGTGCCGGCGGCTGTAGTCGACGAGGCGCTCGTCGGTCACGGCGGCGAGCAGGCCGGTCAGGCCGAGCTCCGGCACCGAGACCACCTGCCCCCAGCGCTTGAAGCGGGCGAGCGAGTCCATCACCGAGACCACTTCGCGCTGCGCGGCCGCCACCCCCGAGGGCGCTTCCGTGGGGCCGCTGAAACCGACCGAGACTGTGAATCCGGGCTTCCATTCCGCGATCGTCTGCCGGACCTGGATGCCCAGGGCGTGGCCCCGAGCCTGGTGGTCGCCGGGCTCCGTGCCGAGCGGAAGCAGGGAGACGACGCTGTCCGAACGTCCCTGCAACAGCGCGCGCGGGTAGCTGGTCCGCACGACCCCCGTGACCCGCCGCAGGAACTCGCGCTTGAGGGCCTGGATCGCGTCCTCGGAGACCTGGCGGGACTTGTTGAAGCCGCGGAAGTCGTCGATGTCGACCAGCATCACGATGTGGCTCCCATGCATCGGGAAGCCCAGGTGGCGCGCCCTGCGCTGGGCGGCCGCCTCGTCCCCATACGTGCCGTGGAGCAGGTCTTCCAGGAACTCGCCGCGAATTCGGCCTTCGACCTCGGCGAGCTCGCGCTCTTTGGCCACCGCGAGCGCCAGCACGAGCGCGGCCTGCTCGATGGCCATGAAGGCAAGCTCTTCGTGGTGCGGCGGGTGATCGAGCACCGAGATGTAGCCGAGGACCTGGTTGGCGGCAAGGATCGGAGCGATCAGGCGCTCCCTTGACATGCCCACGTGGGGGAAGGCGGGCACCTTCACCGGGCCGCGCTTCTGCTCGACCTCGCGGAGCATGCGCTGGATCTGAGGATCGAAGAGGACGCGCTGAGGTGTGCCCTGGCGCTGGATGGTCTCCTTGCGGTGCGGATCGCCCGAGCCGCCGGCGTGCGCGAGGAGATGGAAGCTCGCGTCCTCGATCACGACCGCGCTCTCGAGCAGCTCAGCCAGCGTGCGGCAGATCTCGTTGACGCCCTTGCCGTCGAGCACGAGTTCCGTGAAGCGGCGGTGGATGTCGAGCGAGCGCTTCAGACGCCAGTGCTCGGCATTGATGATGCGCTCCAGCAGGGGGGTCATCAGGTCGACCATCTGGACGTCGGCCGCGACAGTGAACACGGGCACGTTCAATCGGTCGGCCTCGGTGAGCATCTCGGGCGGCAGCTTGCGGAGGTAAGGGTGGGGCCGAACCACGAGGCCGGCGCCTCCGCCATCGGCGATGCGGCCGATGAGTCGGACCTGGGCGTCGGGGTCGTCCTTGATCGGGAACCCGGTCGTGAGCACGAGGTCGCCGGCTCGGGGCTGGACCTCGGGCGTCTCCATCATCCTGACCCATTCGATCGGCCGGTCCAAACCGTCCGCTCCGGCGACGAGCTTGGCAGTGGCGAAGGCGCCAAAGCGCATCGCCTCGCGGACGGTGGGACGAGGCTCGTTGAGCTCGTCGGCGGCCTTCTTGGTCACCATGGCTTACCCATTATGTGTGTGCGCGGGGGACAAGTGGTCTGGCTCGAGTGTTGTGGCGGGAGCACTAGGCCCGTTTCGACGCAGTGCGTAATCTGATTGCGTGACCCAAGAAGATGCGCCCGCGTGCGAGCGCCACGAGTCATCGGTGCCGATGCAGCTCCGAACCCTGCACTCGGACTCAACCCAGCCGGACAAGGTGGTCGGGCTGTACGAGTGTCCTGAGTGTGGTTACGAGCGCCGGCTCCCGCTCCGCACTGACGACGCCGCAGCCTAGCTCGTAGGCGTTTTTCAACGCTCATGGGCGCAGATGACGCCAAACGCGTCCAATCCGACGCCTGGAGCTACACGGTTGGCGCCAAGCGCGCCGAATGGATACTGGTTCTTGACTAGGGCTTAGACCTCTCATCGCTGCCTTGGTCCGGCAGCGTCATCCGGCGCACGACCAATTCGTCTATCTCGAGGCGGTGCACGCGCGCCCGACCTATCACGAGGCGGCCAATCGCGACGGCCCCGATCGCCAGCGCGCCGAACGCCACCGCCCCCACCGCCATCGCCCCCAGAGCATTCGCGGCTCGCCCTAGTTGGTCGCGCCGGTGATGTCGGCGGATATTCGCGAGCGAATGCGCACGACGGCCGAGGCGAGCGGCCTGGGTGGCGATGCTCTGCCGGGCCAACTACTTCTCGGCGATCAGCTCGCGCAGAACCAGCGGCAGGACGCCGCCGTTGTGCATGTAGCCGACCTCGGTGTCGTTGTCGACGCGTGCATGCGTTCTGAAGGTCGTCGCTTCGCCATCGTCGGAAGTGGCCACCACGTCAACCGACTGGCCCGGCTTGATCGCGTCGATGCCGCCGATGGCGAATCGCTCACGCCCCGTCAGCCCGAGTGACTGCGGGTTCTCGCCGGGGGCGAACACCAGCGGCAGGATGCCCATGCCGACGAGGTTCGATCGATGGATGCGCTCGAAGCTCTCCGCGATCACGGCGCGCACTCCCAACAGGAGCGGACCCTTCGCCGCCCAGTCGCGCGAAGATCCCGAACCGTATTCCTTGCCGGCGATCACGATCAACGGCACGTTCTGCGCGCGGTAGCGCTCGGAAGCGTCGTAGATGGTGAGGTCCTCGCCGCTTGGGAAGTGCCGCGTCCAGTACCCCTCCCGCTCGACGAGCTTGTTGCGCAGCCGGATGTTGCCAAACGTGCCGCGCACCATCACTTCATGGTTGCCGCGCCGCGACCCGTAGCTGTTGAAGTCGGGCTTCTGCACGCCACGCTCGATGAGGTACATCCCGGCCGGACTCTCGTGTGGGATCGCACCGGCGGGCGAGATGTGATCGGTCGTCACCGAGTCGCCGAGTAGCGCGAGCACGCGAGCACCCTCGACATCTGTCAGGCGCTGGGGCTGCGGCGCGAAGCCCTCGAAGTACGGCGGCTCCTTGACATAGGTGGAGCTGGAATCCCAATTGAAGATCGGTCCGGTGGGCGCCGACATCTTCTTCCAGTGCTCGTCGCCGTCGAAGATGCGCGAGTACTCGCGCTTGAACATGTCCTGCTGCACGCACTTCTGGACGACCGCGTTGACCTCCGCCGGCGTCGGCCAGAGCTCCGACATCATTACCGGCTTGCCGTCGCGGGTCTTGCCGACAGGGTCCTTGGTCAGGTCGATGTGGACGGTGCCGGCGAGGGCGTAGGCGACCACGAGCGGTGGTGAGCCGAGGTAGCTGGCCTTGACCAGCGGGTGAATGCGGGATTCGAAGTTGCGGTTGCCCGACAGCACAGCGACCACGCTCAGGTTTTCCTTGACCACGGCCGCTTCGATCTCTGGCGTCGCGAGGGGGCCAGAGTTGCCGATGCAGGTGGTGCATCCGAACCCGACCAGGAAGAAGCCGAGCTTCTCGAGCGGGTCCATCAGGCCGGCCATCTGCAGGTAGTCGGTGACCACGCGCGAGCCCGGCGCAAGGCTGGTCTTGACGTACGGACGCACCTCCAGCCCGAGCTCCACCGCTCTCTTCGCGAGGAGTCCCGCCGCCACCATGACGGTGGGGTTGGACGTATTGGTGCAGCTCGTGATCGCCGCGATCACCACGGAGCCGTCTTGCACCCGCGCAGCGGGCTTGGACGCGACCGCCACGACAGCGCGACCGTTGACCGGCCCGCCTTCATCCGAGAGCCTCGAGACCGCGTCTGTGTCGGGCTTCGGCCCGTTGCCGAACGCCGCGTTGAAGCTTGCCCACACATTCGGCAGCGACGCGCGGTCCTGCGGCCGCTTCGGTCCGGCCAGGCTCGGCTCGACCTGGCTCAGGTCGAGCTCGAGCAGCTCGGTGAACTTCGGCGCCGCGCTGCCATCAACGCGAAACAGCCCCTGTTCCTTGGTATACCGCTCGACGAGCTCGATCTGCTCGCGGCCGCGGCCTGTCACCTCGAGGTAGCGAAGGGTCTGGGCGTCAACTGGGAAAAGCGCCGATGTGGCGCCGTACTCCGGGCACATGTTGCTGAGCGTCGCGCGGTCGGGCACCGACAGAGTCGACAGGCCGTCGCCGCAGAACTCGACGAACTTGTCGACTACGCCGTGCTTGCGCAGCATCTCGGTGAGCGTGAGCACGAGGTCAGTGGCGGTCGAGCCCGCGGGCAGCGCTCCATGGAAGCGCACGCCGACGACGATGGGCGAGGCGAGGTACGCGGGCTGGCCGAGCATCGCGGCTTCGGCCTCGATGCCGCCGACGCCCCAGCCCAGCACGCCGAGCCCGTTGACCATTGTCGTATGCGAGTCGGTACCCATCAAGGTGTCTGGGATCGCGAGCTTGCGGCCTTTCGCCCCGTCGCGGACCTGGACGACTTTGGCGACGTACTCGAGGTTCACCTGGTGGCAGATGCCCATGCCCGGCGGCACGAGCGAGAAGTTGTTGAAGGCTTGCTGGGCCCATCGTAGGAGCGAATACCGCTCGCGATTGCGCTCGATCTCCTTCTCGATGTTGCGCGTGTAGGCGTCTCGGAACCCGAATGCGTCGACCTGTACCGAGTGGTCGATGATCAGGTCGACCGGCACCAGCGGATCGACCTTGCCCGCGTCTTTGCCCGCTCGCTGCATCGCCGACCGCATCGCGGCGAGGTCCACCACCGCCGGCACGCCGGTGAAGTCCTGCATGAGCACTCGAGCGGGGAGAAATGGAAGCTCTGCGTCCCCAGGCGGAGCCGGCCAGGCGGCCAGCGCGCGCACGCTCTGCTCGTTCGAGGTCCCTGCCTCGGTCAGGCGGAGCAGGCCCTCGAGGAGGACCTTGACCGTCATCGGCAGACCCGAGGCGTCGGGCAGCGCGGCCAGCGGGTAATAGTCGAGGTCAGTGCCCGCTAACTGCTTGCGCGCCGAGGTCATGATCGAATCGTACTAGCCTCGATTTCCAGGAGTCGCGGTCAGGAGTCCGGCTAGGGACGCGGAGTCGTTGTCGATTGCCGGACGACCAGCTCGGTCGCGAGCGGCCGCGGAGACCGAACCTGTTTCCCGCCCAGTTGCGCAATCAGCAGGCGCGCCGCCTGACGCCCCTTTTCCGCGATCGGCTGCCGGACCGAAGTGAGCATGGGGGTGACCCAACTGGCCATGGGAATGTCGTCATAGCCGACCACCGACAGTTCTTCCGGCAAGAGCACTCCGTGCTCTCGCGCGCTCGCCATCAATCCGATCGCTGCCATGTCACTCATGGCGAGGACGGCCGTCGGTTGGTTCCGCCCACGCCACAGCTGCCGGAACGCCGCCTGGCCGGACGTAAACGTGATCCCCGCAGCAACCACCCGGGGCGGTGCGGCGCCCGCGGCACGGATTGTCTGCCGGTAGCCCGCCAGGCGGCGGGCGCCGATCCCACTCTCGCCGCGGTCCCGAGGCTCGCCGAGACCGATGACCGCTATCCGCCGGTGACCAAGGTCTAGCAAATGTGCCGCGGCGAGAGCGGCCCCGCCGAAGTCATCGATGTTGACCGTGGCTACGCCTGGCTGGGGATCGGCATCGACCAGGATGCATGGCAGACCGATCTGCCTGATCGTTTGAAGACTGCGATCCCCCGTCAAGCCCAGGCTGATGAAACCATCGACGGCGGCTCGGCCGATGGCACTCTCGAGGGAGCCGTTCAGTGGTGGAACGAGCAGCAGGGTGAGGTCGTGTTGCTCGCAGACCTCACCTACCCCACGAATCAGGAGCGACACGAACGGATTGGCAAAGACGACGTCAACGGACTGTGGAATAAGGAAGCCGATCGACCCGCTTCGTTTGGTGGAAAGCGATCGGGCAGTCGGGTGCGGTGTATAGCCGAGCTTGCGGGCAACCCCCATCACGCGCTTGCGCGTGGCCTCGCTGATCTCGTCAGACCTGTTGAACGCGAACGAAACGGTCGCCTTGGAGACGCGCGCCGCTTTAGCTACATCCGCGATCCGAACCCGGCTCATCGACGCCGTCAATTGTCGGGCCGAATTCGATTCTTGACAGGGGGCCGTCGTCGGATTAGATTCCGACTAAACCGTTTTAGCTATTGCGAACGAGCAAGGAGGAGACATTTGGTCGCCTACATGCGGTGCAGTAAATCGGTCGGGGCCGCCCTCCTGGTGCTGCTGGCGATGCTGGCCGCCGCCTGCGGTAGTTCCCCAACGACGACGACCACGACGCTCAATCGCAGCGGCACCATCACCATCTGGCACGGCTATGAAGGCACGTATCTCGACGCCAAGAAGGCGATCTACGACGCCTACATGAAGCAGTACCCGAACGTGACCATAAACCTGGTCCACAAGCCCAACCTCACCGATGCGGTCACCGCCGCCGCGGGTGCAGGCCAAGGCCCGGACATCGTGGCCTGGGTCGACGACCAGATCGGCAAGTGGGTGAAGCTTGAAGCCATCAAGCCCATGGACTCGTACGTCAACAAGGACTACATGACATCGCAGTACACCCAGGCCGCGGTGGATGCTGCGACTTTCGAAGGCAAGATCTACGGCATGCCCGAGGCTGTCGAGGCGATCACGATTATCTACAACAAGAAGCTCATCACGAGCAGCCAGATTCCGAAGACCACTGACGGTTTGGTCAGCTATGCCAAGGCTTACAGCCAGAGCAACCCTGGATCGTACGGCGTGGTCTGGAACCCCAAGGACGCCTATTTCCAGGCACCCTGGATCTACGGTTCGGGTGGCTTTTACGTCAAGGCTGACGGCACCGTCGGTCTCAACACAAGTGGCACGAAGTCAGGCTTCAATTTCGTTGCCAGCTTCAAGGGCGCCATGCCCGCCGGGGTCGACTATGGTATCGCCGACACACTCTTCAAAGAGGGCAAGGCGGCCATGATCATCAACGGTCCGTGGTCGGTCGCCGACTACGTGAAGGCGGGTGTGGATTACGGCTACGCGACCCTGCCAGTCGTCGCGGGGTCCGGCAAGCCCGCTTCGCCTTTTGTTGGTGTCAAAACGCTGATGCTCGGGTCTTACTCGACCAACCCCGCGCTCGCAGTCGACGTCATGAAGTTCTTCACCAACAAAGACAACCAGACGAACATGGTCGTAACCACCAGGGAGATTCCGGCGAACAAGCTGGCGCTGGCGGACCCCAAGGTGCAGGCCATCCCCGACATCGCCGGGTTCGGCGCCCAGGTCAAGAATGGCGTCCCGCTCCCGAATACGCCATTCATGTCGGCGCTCTGGGATCCAGTCGCCAAGGCGCTGGAAGCGGTATGGACCGGTAAGCAATCCGTCGACGCGGCGCTGACTGATGCGCAGGCGGCAGCGGAGAAGAACGTAGCCCAGCTTAAATAGCCGAGTGGCCAACGGACGAGGGCGGCGGTCGGCGCCGCCGCCCTCAGCTCGGGGTTAGGGGATGTACCGAGTCAGGGCGCTGACGACCCTCACGTACATGGCCCCGATGATCGTCGGGGTGGGGCTCATCAGCCTCTATCCGATCCTCTACAACCTCTTCATCTCGGTAACGAACCAGAACCTCTATCACTTCCGCCACTACAGCTTCGTCGGACTGACCAACTACCAGAACCTGCTCAAAACCTTCGATGCAGATTTCTTCATCGTCCTGGGCCGGACATTTCTCTTTGTCGCGATCTGTATCCCTCTGTTTCTCGCCCTGGGGATGCTGACCGCGCTGGCCTTGAACCATCCGGCAGTCCGCTTCAAGGCTTTCTGGAGGGTAGCCCTGATCGTGCCGTGGGCCGTCCCGAGCTACATCACCGCGCTCGTTTGGAAGTTCTTCTTCAATGGCGAATTCGGCACGCTCAACCAGCTGTACCGGCTGGTCGCCGGCCCGCATGCGGGCCTACCGTGGCTGAGTGATCCAAACTGGGCGTTCGGCTCGATCGTCCTCGCCAACCTGTGGATGTCATACCCGTTCTTCATGGTGGTCATCCTCGGCGCGCTGCAGAGCATCCCGATCGAGCTATATGACGCTGCCTCGGTGGATGGCGCCACCGCGTGGCAGCGGTTCTGGCGGATCACCGTTCCGCTGCTCCGCCCGGCGATCCTGCCCGCCACGGTTCTGAGCGCGATCCTGACCTTCAACACTCTCAATACGGCCTACCTCATCACGACCGGAGGCCCGTTCGTCAGCGCGGCCAAGCCCGGAGCTACCGAATTCGTGATGGTCTATGCGTTCCGAGAAGCGTTCCAACTGTTCAACTTCGGCTATATCGCGGCGTTCGCGGTGGTGATTTTCATGATGCTGTTCGGGGTCACGCTCGGGAGCCTTCGCTTCAGCGGGCTTGTGCGCGAGGAAGCTCGGTGAGGCTCCTCTCGCGTGTGGGGGTGCCGGCCCTCATCTATGTCTTCCTGGTCGCCATGTTGATCTTTGCGTTGTTTCCCGTGTTCTTCGTGGTCCAGGCCGCCTTCAGACCCGGCCAATCGTTGTACTCGTTGACGCTGAGCCTGTGGCCGGATCACCCGACCCTCGACAACTTCACATACATTTGGACCAGGATTCCGTTCCCGCTCTGGCTGCGTAACAGCCTGGGCGTCTCGGTGGGCACGATGCTCGCCGGCCTGATCGGTTCGGCGACCGGCGCCTATGCGCTCTCGCGCTTCAGGTTTGCGGGTAAGCAGATGACGTTGATTCTGCTGCTTGCCATCCAGGCCTTTCCGTCGGTACTGGCGTTGATACCGATCTACCTGATACTCAAAACCATCGGCCTCGTTGGGTCTCCGTTCGGACTGGTGCTCGCCTACATGTCTGTCGCGCTGGTGTTCTGCACCTGGAACCTGAAGGGCTATTTCGACACCATACCGCGCGAGCTTGACGAGGCGGCTCTGATGGACGGATGCACTGTAACGCAGGCTTTCTGGCGCATCATCCTTCCGCTTTCAGTCCCCGCTCTCGCGGTGACAGCGCTGCTCATGTTTCTCACCGCGTGGAACGAATGGGTGATGGCGTCTGTTCTGCTGCTGGATGAGAACACGTACACGGTGCCGGTCGGCCTCTGGGGCCTACAGAACGACTATCGGGTTCCGTGGGGATATTTCGCGGCCGCTTCGCTGATCGTCTCGCTTCCGGTGATGGCATTGTTTCTCGGTCTCCAGAGGTACTTCCGGGCTGGGCTGACGGTGGGCAGCGTCAAGGGCTAAAGCTGGTAAGCAAAAAGCGTGCCGCGTCTGGCGCTGCGCGCCACTTCACCGCGGGGCGGGGAGGCCGGCGAAGGCGACTCCTTTTCATCCTGGGCGGCCTCTCGATCGTGGGGGCCATGGCCCCTCTCATCTATTTCCTCAATATGACCAGCGAGTGGAGCGCCGACGCCGCGCCCGCATCGCGGACAGCCCCCGATCGCTGGACGAGCGGCAACAAGGACGCCATCGGCACGGCATCCGGTACAGCATCGAAGGTATGGTTCACCGCAGTCCACGGCACGATCGCCGATGTCCTGTACCCGACCGTGGACCGCGACAACCTTCGTCAGTTCGGATTCCTGGTGACCGACAACTCGACCTTTTTTTTCGACGCCTCGCAACAGGGCATCGCAAGTTCGCGTGTGACCGACGACCGCGCTCTCACCTACGAGCTTCGCGTCGATGACCCGGCGCACCACTTCAGTCTGGTCACCGAGGTCGCCGCGGGCCCAGACTCACCGGTCGTGGTGGTTCGCACGCACCTCGTCGGCGACCACTCGCACCTGCACGTCTACGCGTACCTCGTGCCTCATCTCGATGGCTCCGGCGCCGGTCAGAACGCTTTCTTTGATGGGAACCGCGGGTACGTCAGCAAGGACCAGACCTGGCTCGCAGTCACGAGTGACAGCAAGATGGGTCGCCGCACGGCGGGCTACCTTGGACATGGCGACGGTTTCGACCAGCTGCACGACCACGCGCTGCAAGGCCGATACCGTGCCGCCGGGCCAGGTCATGTGACGCTGACCTGGGGACTTCCTTGGAGCGGAACGTGGACGTCTGTGCTCGCATTCGGTGCCAGCCGCTCGGCGGCGGACGCTGCACTGGACACCGCCATGCGCCGAGGCACGCAGGCCGTGTTCGACGCCTACCGAACGGGCTGGCGCCGTTACGCCGCGTCGCTCGGCGCTCCGCCAGGCGTGGCTCCTCTCTTCTTCTACAGCGCCGAGGTGATCAAGATGGCCGAGGACAAGCAGCATCCGGGGGCGATCGTCGCGTCGTTCGCGCTGCCGTGGGGAGACACCACCACGGATGATGACGCCGACGTGGGATATCGCAAGGTATGGCCCCGCGACCTATATCACGCGGCGAGCGGGCTGCTCGCCGCGGGGGACGTCAGCACGGCAGTCGACGTGGCGCGCTTCATGGGCCGCCAGCAGCGAGACGACGGGAGCCTGCCCCAAAACACAAACCTGGAAGCCGTACCGGTCTGGACCGCTCAGCAGCTGGATGAAACCGCGGACGCGATCCTGCTTGCCGTTCGGCTGTCGCGCCTGCTCACCGCGGGCGAGGGCCCGGACATCACGCGCGCGGCGGACTACATCGCGCGCACCGGTCCTGTCACCCAGCAGGAGCGGTGGGAGGAGGTCGGGGGCTACTCACCGGCCACCATCGCCGCCGAGATCGCAGCCCTGGATGCTGCCGTCCTCTGGTCGCGCAATCAGTCCAAGTCGTTGGATCACGCTTCCTCCTGGGCGGCCGCCGCGGGGCGCTGGGACGCCGCGATCGAAAGTGACACCTTCACCCACACCGGCCCCTTGGGCTCGGGATACTACCTGCGGATCAGCGCGGCCGGTCATCCCGACTCGGCCGAACTGGTCGACATCGCCAACCAGGGCGGGGTTTGGGACCAGCGCGAGATCGTCGATCCCAGCTTCCTCGAGCTGGTGCGGTTGGGGGTGCGCCCGGCCGAGGACGCTCGCGTGACCGCGACGATACGCGTCGTCGACGCCGCGTCGTCAGGGCAGGCCGGGGGGATGACGCTCTGGTATCGCTACCCGCACGACGGCTACGGGGAGAAGAACGAAGGCTCCGCGCCTCCCGGGCAGGGTCATCTCTGGCCGCTGCTCGTGGGCGAACGAGGCGTATACACCGTCCTCGCCGGCGGCGACGCCGGACCCTATGTCGAAAGCCTGAAGTCGCTCGCGGGTTCCGATCAGCTGTTGGGCGAGCAGGTCTGGGAACGCACGGGTTCACCCACCGGATCCGCGCGTCCGTTGGTGTGGGCGCACGCGGAGTACCTCGTCCTGTCGCGTGCTGCCGCCACGGGCCGGGTCAACGATTCGCCCATCAGCTGGCTGAACGAGATGTGTCCGTGCGGATGATCGCCCACCCGAGCGGTCCGAGCTCGACCGGCCCTGTGCCGGCAAGCTCGCGGCGTTGGGGTCTCTCGCTGAAGTTGAGAGCCACCAGCACGCTCTCGTCGCCCGTGCTGCGTTCATAGGCGAACACCTCCGTGTCGGCGAGCACCGTCCTTCTGTCGCCCCGGCGCAGCGCGACCGAATCGCGTCGCAGGCGTCCGAGAGCAAAGAAGTGGGCGAGCAAGTCCTGGTTCTGTTCGCTGCCCCACAGCATAGGCAGGCGCGCCTCGGCGTTCTCGATCACGCCGTCGAAGCGCTGGCTCAGCCCGACCTCGGTGCCGTAGTAGATGACGGGCATGCCCGGCAAGGTGAGGAGCAGCGTCGCCGCGAGCTTGAGGCGGTCAGTATTGCCTCCCGCCATCCACAAGAAGCGGTTCATATCGTGGTTGTCCAGCAGGGTCGCGAGGCCGAGGCCTGGGTACGCGCGGTCGTGTTCATCGAGCCACGTCGCGAATGCGGCCGGGTCCATCCGGCCGCGCGCCAGCGCCTGGCGCACGTAGTACGCGAGGTCGAAGTCGAAGATCGCATCCAGGCGACCCGCGTAGCGGGCCAGCCAATCCGGAAGGCCCGTGGCCTCGCCAAGGACGAGCGCGTCCGTTCTGATCGAGCGCAAGCCGCGCCGGAGCTCGACCCAGAACGCGGGATCTACGCCGGCCACATGGTCGCAGCGGACGCCGTCGACGCCGTAGGCGGTCAGCCAGTGCTGGGCTGCCCGGACGAGCTGCTGCTGCACGTTGCGATCGCCGGTGTCGAGCTCAGGCAGGGAGATCACGTCGGAAAAGCAGCGGTAGTAATGAGGCCACTGCCAGAAGCGGTAGTAGCCGGCCGCGTCGCCATCCTTTTCGATCGCGTCGCGAAAAAGGTGATGGCCGCGCCCGGTGTGATTGGGCACGAAGTCGAGCAGCACCCGAATGTCGCGGTCGTGAGCGGCCTTGACGAGGCGGACCAGCGCTGCATCGCCGCCGTAGCGCGGCTCCACGGTGAGGAAGTCCTCGTGGTCGTAGCCGTGATGCGAAGGACTCTGATGGACGGGGCTCAGCCAGAGCACGTTGCAGCCCAGCCCCACGATGTGGTCGATGTGCTCGCGGATGCCATCCAGCGTCCCGCCATACAACGCGGTGGGGTCGCCGGGAGCGGGCAAGCTCTCACCCAGCCGCGCGAATCGGTCGACCATCACGTGGTAGCACAGGGCGTCGCGCAACCACTCCGGCGGAGGAGGAGGCGCTGATTCGAAGGCGAACTGCTGGCCGCCCGGCCTGGGATCGGTGTCCGACGCCCACACCGGAGTCGCGTCTGGATCGCGAAGATGGACGCGAATCTTATAGTGCGAAACCGCACCTGCCTCGGTCGGCGGCACCGGGCCGCGCCAAGGAGCGGGGCCGCCGCGCTGGTCGGTGAGGGCTTCGAATTGTGTGGCCGGCCGGTCGGCGACCTCCAGCGTGACCCCTGACACATCGAGATCCGCACGCACTTCGACGATGAGGAAGGCTTCGTCAGGCTCAGGCATGCCCGCATGAAAAGCGCCGCCGTACAGGGCCCGAGCATGCCGTGCTCTTTGCACGGTCGCCTGGTGCTCGAAGAAGCCGTCCTCGACGGCGCCGGTCGGGGGGATCAAGGCGTGAACCGTGAGCAGGAGCATTGCGTGAGCTGCCAGGTCGACGCCACCACCGGAAACAAAAAGCCTCAGCGACGATCGTCTGGCTGCCGTCCCCTGTAGCGCCGCAACTGCGTTGGCACGCCGCCCGGCCGCCGCGTCCTGCCACGCCGCCCAGAGTGCGGCGCTCGTACCCGCGGGAGGCGACGAAGGCGGCTGCACTCCTCCATTCGCCTGAAGCTGGGCCAACCTCATCCGGAGCTCGGGTGAATGCGACCGCCGCAGGTGCTCCTCGATGCCCCAGGCGAGCTGCGGATCGCCCCTGTCGTGCTCGAGGGCCCATTCGAAGTAGGCGCGGGCGGCGCCGCGCTCGCCGCAAGCATCGAGTGCATGAGCCACCAGGACGTCGTCACCGCCGCCCGTCGCAAACGCACCCGAGCGATCGTGATGCTGCGCGATCACCAGGACGCTGCGCGCATAAAGGTCTGCGATCGCAGCGCGATCCGCGAGGTCAGGGACGCGAGCGACCACCCATGCTCGCGTCGCCCCCGCCAGCGGTGGCGGATCGAATCCCTCCGGCCACGCGCCGTCGAAGCGACTGCCGGCCGAGGGCAGGACCTCGCCCAGACCGCGCTCCCAGCTCACGGTGGAGTCGCCCTCGGCTCGGAAGGCGAGGTGCAGGCTCTCGCCGATGGCGGCGAGCCTCCGCTCGACCTTGATCCCGGTCGAATGGCGCGATAGCACCCGCAGCACGTTGGTGCCGCGCACGTACTCGCGGCGATGCTTCCAGCCGCGGCCGCCGATCCGGCGGCTCCGGCCCGCGCCGAGCTCGAGCAGCGCATGAACCGGCTTGTCGAGCAGCTCGTGGTCGAGGTGTGGGGCGCACAGGCCGATCAGGCTGCCATCGGCGCCGATCCTCGCGAGGAGTCTGCCGTTGCCGACGGTGGCGACGAAGCGGGCGCTCATGCCTGCGAGAGGTTAGCCGACCTGCCCGGGGTCCTCATCGCGTCGGCAATTCGATTCACGCCGTCCGCACGTTCGATGTCCTCGAGAGGACTCGGCAGCGCGAGCCGCCAGTTCGGAAATTCAGTCGTTGTGCCCGGGACGTTGGGGCGCTCGATCACACCGAGCGCATCCTCGAGCGAAGCGAGAACGATTCGGGGGCGACCGAGGGCAAGCGCCGTGTAAGCCGCCACCGCAACGTCAATCGGCGCGGTGTTGTCGGGAAGATGGGTGATGCTCACGAGCTTCTCGCGCAGATGGTGGAGCCGATGCTCGGGCTCGTTTCGAGTCCAGATGCCCGCGACCGTGGGCAGGTCATGGGTCCCGACCGCGGCGATCGCGTCGCGCGGCCAGCGCGCAGGCTCCGAACCTTCGAACCACAGCAAGCGATAGGAGAGCGATCCTCGCCGGCGCAAGTGCTCTCGCACCGTCGGCGGCACCAGGCCGAGGTCTTCACCGACCACGAATGCGCGGGCGCGCCTGCTCTCGCTGGCGAGGAGCGACAACAGCGTCGCGGCGGGGTAGCGCACATAGGCCCCATCGGCGGCAACCCTGCCGTTGGGAATCCAGAACAGACGGAAGAGTCCCATGACGTGGTCCAGCCGGACGCCCGCCGCATGAACCGCGGCGCCGCGGATTGCATCCACGAACGGCTCCCAATGAGCGCCGCTCAGCAGCCACGGGTTGAATGCCGGCAACCCCCAATCCTGGCCGTCGCGAAAGAACTCGTCCGGGGGCGCGCCCACGCGCATGTCCGGCGCCAGCAGGTCCTGCCATCGCCAGGCGTCAAACCCGTCCGCCGCAAAGCCGACCGGTACGTCGGTGATGAGGCCGATCTCACGTGCTGCCCGCGCGAGCTGGCGATCGATGTGGAACTGCTGCCATTTGTGAAACGCGATGCGGTCGGCGAGCCTTCGGCGGCTGGGCTCGATCCCGTCATGGCGCGGATGCCGGAGGTAGGCGGGCCAGCTCCGCCATGCGGGCCCGTGCGCCTCGGCCAGCGCGTTGAAGGTCGCGAAGTCGTGCAGGGCGCGCCCTTGCCGGCGGGTCCAAGCATCCAGACCCTGAGGTTCGGGCACGGCTTGAAAGATGCTTTCGAGTGCCTGCGACTTGAGCTGGAAGACCTGGTCATAGTCGATCAGGCGCTTTTGGTTCAGCTCGGCTGCGGCCGCCCTTAGAGGCTGAAGGTCCGCCGCGCATCGCTCGGACCCTTCGATCTCGTCGATGCGCAGATAGAGGGTGTTTCGAAAGCGCCGCGACGATGCGTAATAAGGCGAAGGCTGGTAGGGCAGAGTTGGCGTTTGCGCTCCCAGCGGGTTGAGCAGGATCACCGAGGCACCGCGCCGGCGCGACCAGCGACCGAAGCGTCGCAGATCGGCCAGGTCTCCGATGCCCCAGCTGTCGCGCGACCGGAGTGCATAGAGCTGGATCGCCCAGCCCCAGGTGCGCTCGGGCGCCGGGGCGCAAGGCTCGTCTTGGAGCTTGAGGCGCCGGACGCGCGGCGGTCTGTCGTGCGCGGCGCCCATGGCGGCGAGGATGGCTTCGGTGGTCGCGCCCCGGGTCTCGACCAGGTCACCCTGCCAGCCGTGATAGGAGGGCAGGATCCCCCAGCGCCCTGCACGGTCAAGCATGTACCGGCCAAGCTACCATTCGCCCGGATGACGAGAGGTACCGCCGGCAAGCTCCATCACGTGCCCGCGGAGGCGTGCACGCCTGCCACGGCGCAGACGCCTGGAATGTCCCGCACGGCGGCGCTGTCCGGCGACACGGTCGGCAGCCGCGCGATCTGGATGGGCGAAACGCGCGTCGCGCCGGGCGTTGCTTCCGGGCCGCATCATCACGGCAAGAGCGAAACCGGCATCTACATCGTCGCGGGCAGCCCCGAGTTCGTCTATTTGGAGGACGGGCGCGAGGTGCGGCTGCACACCAAGCCCGGCGATTACATCTATATTCCACCGTTCGTCCACCACATCGAGTCCAACGCCCACTCGGATGAGGAGGCGGTGGTCGTGATCGCCCGCACCACGCAAGAGGCGATCGTGGAGAACCTGGAGGAGCTCTAGTGTCGCTGAGCGCCGCGCTCGGGGGCGCAGTCCGCCGGCGCGAGGACCCGCGTCTCGTCACGGGCGCCGGGCAATACACCGACGACGTGCGCCGCGACGGGTGCCTTCACGCTGTCTTCGTTCGGTCGACTTTCGCCCATGCCCGGATCACCAACTTTGACGCCGCGGCTGCGACCTCCGTGCCTGGCGTCCTCGGAGTTTTTCGCGCTGACGACCTCGGCCTCGAGCCGCTGGACGCACTCGGCGCGCTTCGGCGCTCTGAGCCGGCACGTTTTGTCGGCGATGCCATCGCCGTGGTCGTCGCGGAAACCCGCTCCCAAGCCGTGGACGCCGCGGCGTCCGTCGTGGTGGATTACGAACCGCTGCCTGTGGTCGTGGACCCGGAGGCCGCCCTGGAGCCCGGCGCGACCGTCATCCACCCCGACCGTGGTGACAATCTCGCCTTTGCCGGCGAGCTCGGGGATGAGGGGGCCTTGGAGGGCGCCGAGGTCATCATCCGGGGCCGCTTTCTCAACCAGCGTCTGGCCGGGGTTCCGATCGAGGCCAACACCGTGCTGGCGGAGCCCGACGGTGAAGGTGGAATCCGCATGTGGGTTTCGACCCAGGTTCCCTTCAGTGTGCGGATGGATGTCGCGTCGGCAGTCGGGCTGCCCGAGTCGAAGGTGCGGGTGATTGCGCCCGACGTCGGCGGCGGCTTCGGCGCGAAGCTGATGACCTACCCGGAGCAGAGCGTGCTGGGCGCGCTGGCGATGAAACTCGGTCGAGCAGTGCGCTGGTTCGAGTTTCGCAGCGAGAACATGGTCGCGATGACCCACGGCCGTGGGCAGATCCAGGACGTGGCTTTGGGCGCGACGCGGGACGGCAAGCTGGTCGGCCTGGAGGTGGCCTTGATCGGCGATGCAGGTGCCTATCCGGGTCTGGGCGCATTCCTTTCCTTCACCACCGGGCAGATGAGCTCAGGCGTGTACGACATCCCCAAGATCAGGTTCAGCACTCGCGTCGCCATCACCAACACCACAGTGATGTCGGCGTACCGCGGGGCCGGTCGACCCGAAGCCGCATCGTTGATCGAGCGCGCGATGGACATGCTCGCGGCCGAGCTCGGCATTGACCCTGCGGAGCTGCGGCGTCGCAACCTGATCACGGGCCCGTTTCCGCACACGACCGCCACCGAGGTCACCTATGACTCGGGCGATTATCGGCGCGCCCTGGAGACGGCGCTCGAAGCTGCGGGCTACGACGATCTGCGTCGCGAGCAGAAGGTGCGCCGCAATCGCGGCTCCCAGCTTCAGCTCGGGATCGGCATCGGCGCCTATGTGGAGATGACTGCGGTCCCCCCGCCTTCGGAGTCCGCGGCGGCGCGCGTGGAGCGGGATGGAACCATCGTCATCAGTACGGGGACGACTTCGACGGGCCAGGGACACGAGACAGCCTACGCGCAGCTCGCGGCAACTTTCCTCGGCGTGCCGATGGACGGCATCCGCGTCGTCCAGTCGGATACGGCTCAGGTGAGCTCTGGGAGAGGCACTTTCGGGTCGCGCTCGCTGCAGCTGGGCGGGAGCGCGATTCGGGGTGCCTGCGTGACGCTGGTCGAGAAGGCCCGCGAGGAGGCGGCAAGGCGACTGGAGGCCGGCGTGGAGGACATCGTTCGCTTCGACGACGGGCGCTTCGGGGTCAGCGGCGTGCCCGGCTCGGTCCTGAGCTGGGCGGAGCTCGCAACCTCGGAGGTGGCCCTGGTCGCTGAGCACGATTTCACTCAGGAGGACCAGGCCTATTCCTTCGGATGTCATGTCGCGGTCGCGGAGGTCGACGTCGAGACAGGTGACGCGAGGCTGATTCGGCACGTGGCGGTGGACGATTGCGGGACGATCCTCAATCTCATGTTGGTCGAGGGCCAGGTGCATGGGGGCGTGGCGCAAGGCGCGTCGCAAGCCTTGTACGAGGAGTTCATCTACGACGCGGATGGGAACCCGTTGACCACCAGCCTCATCGACTATGCGATCCCCGGGATCGGCGACCTCCCGAACA
>Ga0209590_10000025_pt1 | contig 27091 bp, 21 predicted proteins | sample CZO8metaG_FD_188353 | JGI IMG/M metagenome (GOLD analysis project Ga0209590, IMG submission 188353) | Vadose zone soil microbial communities from the Eel River Critical Zone Observatory, Northern California, USA - CZOApr15con1.8 metaG... | ecosystem: Environmental > Terrestrial > Soil > Vadose...
GCCGAGCGTGCAGGGGTCGTGGTACGTGATCCGGTAGTCGAGGGGCTTCTTCGGGGCGAGGTGGCCGTCAGCGAGGAGCTCGAGCAGGAACTGCGAGTGGTGCACGACGTTCCAGTCGACGTCGAAAGCCGCGTACTCGTTCCGGAGCGTGTGGAAGGAGTGCGGGTCCCACGTCAGGATCCGTTCGAACGTGCAGTTCGAGATCGTCGCCACGTTCTGCTCGCGTAGGTGGTTGAAGAGACCTTCCTCGCCGACTCGCCGGACATCGCAACCCGCGTTGCGCTCGGCGTCGTACAGGATCCCAAAGTCGACGCCAGCGTGACGGAGCACGCGGGCGAGAGTCTGCGTCACGAGTTGGTTGCGCGGGTCGAACGATGCGTAATCGCCGACGAACCAGAGGATCTCCGCAGGCTCCTTGCGAATGTCCTTCACGTCGAAGTCGAGCTCCCTCGTCCAGCGCGCGCGCTTACGGCTTGCTTCCCCGAAGGAGTTGCCCGTCTCATAGATCGATTCCAGCGTCTGCTGGAGCGTCGAATCCATCTCGCCACGTTCGACAAGCCGTCGGCGCATCTGGTTGATGATCGGGACGTGTTCGATCCCTACGGGGCAGATCTCGACGCAAGCCATGCACTGCATGCAGGACCAGAGCGTCTCCGGTCGGATGATGTCGCCGATGATGTTCTCTTTCGGGCCGTGCAACGGTTCGAAGTGCAGCTCGTGCCGGATCCCGAGCGCACCCTCGGCGACCTCGCGCAGGTCAAGGATCAGATCGCGGGGCGAAAGCGGATATCCGGAGTTCGTCGCGGGGCACGCAGCGTGGCACTTGCCGCACTTCGTGCATGCATCGAGCTGAAGAAGATAACGCGGTGGAAGGTCGAGAATAGAGCCGTACCCGACCTCGTCAGGCTTCGCGTCCGGCGGGATCGGCGGCAGCTCTCTCCCGGCTCGATCGTCGCGCGACGCGACGCTCGCCGGTCCGGCGAGCATGTGCACCGCCTTCGTGAACGGAATGGAAGCAACGAAGCCAAGCGCCACGACGCCGTGCACCCACCACTGGACGAAGTGCGCGTCGGCGGCTATGTCTCCCGTGACACCGAGCCCACGAAAGGCCTTGCCGACGGTCCAACCGAGCGGCGACCAAACCTCGAACGAGGGATTCGTCTCGGCAATCCGGAACGACTCGAGCAGGAATCCCGTCAGGGCGAGGAAGAAGAGGATGCCAAGGAATGTCCAGTCACCGATCACGTACAGACGACGGCCGTCCTCGCCTTCGGCCCGGTCCGGGCGCCAGTAACGCAGCCGAAACGGTCTCTGAATTCCGCGCTTGTAGGCCATGATCGCCAGCCCGACGATCAAGGCGGCGCCGAAGACATCGAGAAAGAGCGAGTACACCTTGTAGAACTCGTTGCGGAAGAAATCCCAGCCCAAGACCGGCTTTGCGAAATCGTCCTGGAAGCCGAGGATGGCGGTCCCGATGAAGAGGACGACGAAGCCGTAGAAGATCAGGAAGTGCCCCGCGCCCGCCACGGGGTCACGCCGCTTGATCCACGAATGGGTGAGGACGACGACCGCTGCACGTCGTAGGCGCGTGAGCGGTCGGTCGAAGTGGAACGGCCCGCGGCCGCGGCGGTACTTGAGCACAAGGCGCGCGACGCCCCAGACGAAGATCGCCGTGGAGACGACGATCAGGAAGTACCAGAAGACGATCTCCCAGGTCGAGAGGCCGGCGAACGTCGAGCGGGTCGGGGTCAAGACAGCTTCTCGAGCTCTGCCGCCACGTCGAAGAGATCAGCGACGGCGCCGAAGTGCGCGACGTTGAAGATGGCCGCCTCGGGATCTGTGTTGACCGCGATGATCGTCCCACTCGTCTTCATGCCTGCCAGGTGTTGAACCGCGCCGGAGATGCCTAGTGCGAGATAGACCTTGGGCTTGACCGTCTTCCCGGACTGGCCGACCTGGCGCGCATTCGGCATCCAGCCGGCATCGACGAGTGGACGCGATACCGAGAGCACGGCGCCCAGCTTGTCGGCGAGCTGCTCGAATTGCGGAATCGCCTCCTTGTCGCCGATACCTCGACCGACCGACAGCAGAAAGTCCGCAGTCGTGATGTCGACGTCGCCGGCGGCCGCCTCTTCGAACTCGAGGTGGCGTGCGCGAGCTGGCGGCAGCTCGACCGCGAACTCCCTTGCCGATGCGTTCCCACCGTCCGCAGCGGGCGCGAACGCGGTCGGGCGAACAAGCAGGAGCACCGGACGATCCGCGGGAAACTCGAGCTCGGCGTCGACCTTGCCCCCGTAGAAGGAGCGCGTCGCAATCACCGCTCCATCCTCGAGCGCGATCCCATGCACATCGCTGGCAAAGCCCAGGGCGAGCTTTGCGGCGACCGCAGGTCCATAGCCCATCGAGTTGACGGTGAAGCCGAGCAGTACGGCGTGCGGCTGTCGGTCCGCGATGAGCGCCTCGAGCGCCGCCTGGTAGACGTCGTTCTCGAACTCCTCCTGACCGAGTGGGACGTTGACGATCTCGTCCACGCCCTGGAAGTTCACGTCGAACTCGGTCGGGTCGCGCGCGATCACTGCGAGCGTGACCGGCCCACTGAGCTGCTGCGCCGCCGTCACGAGCTCGCGAGTGAGCTCGCGCAGCTCGCCCCGCAGGTGTTCGGTGACGATCAAGGTGCCGTTCATGGAGCGCGCACTACTTCAGCCGCTCCGCGACGATCTCCCTGATCCTCTGTGCGATGTCGGCCGGACCACCGGCCAAGATCTGCGCACCCTCACCCTTCGGCGGCGCGAACATTCGGCGGACCCGGTAGGCGGGCTCGCCCTGCTCAGCCGGCGACACGACCTCGATCTGCTTCTGCTCGGCCTGCTTGATCGCCCGCAAGGTCGCGTAGCGCGGTTGGTTGATGCCCGTTTGAATCGTCAACAGAGCCGGCGTGTCGACCTCCGTCAGGTCGAGGAGACCGCCCTCCAGCTCACGCCGGACGGTGGCGCGACTGGCGCTCGGCTCCCACTCGATCCGCGTCACGACCGCGACACACGGAAGACCGAGCAGCTCGGCAAGCGCCGTTCCCGTCGCCGCCTGCACCCCATCGCTCGACTGCACGCCGCAGAAGACGAGGTCGGGCGATTCGCGCTGCGCGACAGGCGCGAGCAACCGTGCGACGGTGATCGGGTCGGCCGACCTCGAATAGTCGACTCGGATGGCGCGATCGGCTCCCATCGCGAGGCATCGTCGCATCGCGTCCTCGACCTGCGCGTCGCCGACGGAAACGACGACGACCTCGTCGCCCTCGCCGCCGACCTCCTCCCGGATGCGAAGCGCCTCCTCGGTCGCGTACGAGTCCCATTCGTTGAGCGCGAAGTCGAGGTAGTCCGGGTCGACCTCGCGCTCATCGCCCGTGAACTCGACCTCGTCGCCGAGAACTGCGACCTGCTTGACGCAAACGACGATCTTCACGCCGCTCCGCCGTTCACGGGCTCCTATACCACCGCAAGCTCGCGCTCGATCACTCGCCGCTCACGGATGAAGGGCTTCGGAACCTCCGGGTTCTCGGAGTCGATCTCGCGCGCGAGGCGATGGCCCGAGAACACGCAGTCAGCGATCAGGCGGGGAGCCTCGCAGTCGCCGATCCGGTAGCAGCCGCTGATCCCTTCCTCGCCGAGCGCGTCGAAGCCAATCCGGTCCTTGAGCTCGCGATAAAGCGCTTCGTCTGACCGGCGCTGCGTGACGAGCACGACGGCGTCCGCGTCCCACTTCTGCTCGTGCGCCTCCTCGTCGTACACGTGCGTCGCCGTGACAGAGCCCTGCTCGATCCGGCTCGGGATGTGGTACGTGACGATGTCGACCCCGAGCTTGTGCAGCTTGCGGTGCTGATTCGGCGCCTCGAGCGTGAAGTGCATATAGGGCGCGATGTTCCCGAGGGGCGTCATCAGCGTGACCTTCTTGCCTTCGCTCGCCAGCTTCTCGGCGAGCGACACGCCCATGAAGTAACCGTCGTTGTCGACGATCACAACGCTGTTCCCGGGAACCTCCTTCCCGTCGCGCATGATCTGCTCAGGCGTCAGGCACCAAGGCTGAGCCGCATCGGCGCCGGGAATCGTGTCGTGCGTGCAGCCGTTGAGCCCGTCTGTCGCCCAGTACGCACCGGTCGCGATCACGACAATCTCGGCCCCGTACTCCCTCACGCCGTCTGCGTCGAGCGTGGTGCCCGGCACGAACTCGACGTTGCGGAGCTTGTCGATCTGGATCTTGCGGTAGTTGACGAGGCGGGCCCACTCACCGAGCCCTGGTAGCTGCGGGATCCAGCGCATGATCCCGCCCATGTCGTCGTTGGCGTCGACGAGGTGCACGCGCCGCATCCCCCGCTTGCCGAGGATCATCGCGCACTCCATCCCGGCGGGCCCCGCACCCACGACGAGCACGTCGTTGTCCGCGTTCTCGGCGGGGTCGAACTTCTCCGGGTGCCAGCCGCGCCGGTACTCCTCGCCGGCGGTCGCGTTCTGCGTGCAGATCAGCGGCGGGCCGCCGATCTCCCAGCGCGAGATGCAGATGTTGCAGCCGATGCATTCGCGGATGTCGTCGAGTCGGCCTTCGTCGATCTTCCTCGGCAGCCACGGATCCGAGATCGACGGGCGGCAGGTGGCGATGATGTCGAGCTTGCCCCCGTTGATCGCCTCGATCATCAGGTCCGGACTCGTGAAGCGCCCGACCCCGAGGACGGGCTTCTTCGAGACCTTCTTCACCGCCTCCTGCCACGGCAGCATGCGCCCAGAGGGGTAGAAGCGCGACGGCGTCGCATCTTCGCCCCACTCCGAGATGCCCGAGACGTTGATGTCCCAGACGTCGACGATGTCGTCGACGAGCTCCACGAACGGCAGGCAGTCGCGCTCGAGCTGAGTGCCGCTGTCGCCCATGAACATGTCGGTCGACATGCGCACCGCGATCGCGGTGTCGTCGCCGACGGCCTCTCTGACTTGCTCGATCGTTTCTCGCCAGAAGCGGGCGCGATTCTCGAACGAGCCACCGTACTCGTCGGTACGCTTGTTGTAGTACGGAGTCAAGAACTGCTGCGGCAGGTACGAGTGCGAACCGTAGACGTAGACGATGTCGAAGCCGGCCTCGCGGGCCCGCTTGGCCGCGTCGACGTAGAGCTGCTGCACCTGACGGATGTCGTCCTTGTCCATCTCCTTCGGGTACGTGAGATATTCGAAGTCGCTCGGGATCTGCGAAGGTCCGCGCGGCACGCAGCGTGACTCCATGCAAGGCGCGTGCGGCCCGCCGTACCACAGCTCCGCGGCGGCAAGGGCGCCGTGCTCGTGGAGCATGTCGCACATGACGGACAGGTTCTTGATGTCGTCGTCGTCCCAAAGCCGCGCGGAGACGCGATGGGTGTCGTCCGACTCGGGCGAGATCGAGCAGTACTCGGTACAGCAGGCGCCGTAGCCACCCTCCGCCTTCAGCGCGCGGAAATACGCCTGGCTGAGCGGCTTCTCCGACCCGAAGCCGTTGCAATGCGGGATCTGGTAGAAGCGGTTCTTCATCGTCTTGGGCCCAAGCTGGATCGGCTCGAAGAGGATGTCGTACTTCGGATCACGCGCCATGTCGCGAAGCCTCCTTTAGAGGACGGGAACCACCGCGATTCTCCAACCATCACCTTTGGGTTGCAAGCGGCAAGCAAACGCAGAGAGGGGGCGGATTGCCGCCCCCTCTCTGGCAGGTCGATATCAGGTCGCGGAGACCACCGGTGCTTCCGGAGCGGGCACTTCGTCCGGCAGCCGCGGTGTCTCCTCGCGCCAATGCGGCGGCTCCTTGTCCTGGACGATTCGCCGGAACAGGAAGAGGACCAGGGAGATGGCGAGGACCGAGAAGCCGATGATCTTCTCCTTGGTGCCTCCGTAGACGGCCCCGCCGCCGGCGATCTGGAACCAGCCGATACCGACGATGCTGAAGAGGACGAAGGCCGCAAACAGCACGACGGCGATGGGCACCCAGATGGCAGGGAGCTTGATCGGTCGCGGCCAGTTCGGGCGGTCCCTCCGCAGCAGGACGAACGCGGCGATGGCGAAGGCGTTCGCGAGTACATAGCCGATGTTGCTCGCGACGAGGATGCCAAACAGGTTGCCGACGAAGAGGACGAACAGGATGTTGACGCCCATGTCGAGCGTCATCGCGTTTCCGGGCACCTTGAAGCGGTTCAGCCGCCCCAGCTCCTTGATCGTCAAGCCGTCTCTCGAGATGCCGTACAGAGCGCGGCTGCCGTCGGCGGTTGCTGTGTTCATCGAAAGGATGAAGCTCGCGCAGATGACGACGACGAAGAAGTTGGTCGCCCCCTTGCCGACGAGCGAGTTGAGGGCGCCGACATAGTCGAACGCCGTCACGGTCTTGGGTCCGACTCCGCCGGTGAGAGCGACCGGCACGAGCGTGTTGATCACGAGGATGAAGGCAGCCGACGACAGCAGGGCCTTTCTCGTGTCGCGGACGGTGTCTTTGAATTCGGGCGCGAAGGTCGCACAGGCTTCAGGAGCCGTCGACCAGATCATGATCCAGATCCAGACTAACGCGAGCTGTAAGCCTCCCCAGGCGAGGCCGGAGTCGTTGAGCTTGTAGGTGAGGTTGGACGAGTGGAAGTCGCCGTTCAGGAACGGCAGCAACGTGAAGCAGAAGAGCGGGAGCATGAGCAGGAGGCCGGCGAGGTAGTTGAACGCCACGGCGATCCGCGTCCCGAAGATGTTGAAGAGCCAGACACTGACGATCAGGCCGATGGCGATCAGGTGCTGGAGCCCGATATGGACGCTGCCGGTGCTGAAATACCCGTTGTCTAGCTTGGCACCGCCGAACGCGTACGTTCCGTAAGGCTCATGCGGGAACCACGCAGCTTGCGCGATGTAGCCCGTGAACAGCCCGAGGAACGACAGCACGACCGACCAACCGATCCAGTAGCCGAACGTCGCGATGGGCCCCACGAGCGTCGTGTACTTTCGCCAGCCCTCGTTCGCGTAGATCGACAAGCCACCGGACTTGTGCGGGAACATGGCGGCGAGCTCGGAGTAGATGACCGTGACAGGGAAGACGATGGCCGCCGTGATTCCCCAGATCATCATCGCGCCCCAGCCACCCATGTCCAAGACTGACCAGCCGAGCGATCCCAGCAGGAAGCCGGGATTCGCGAGGCAGATCACGAACCCGTCGTACCAGCGCAGCGTTTTTAGGAGCTCACGTTCCTCAACGACTGCCTCAGCCACGCTCTACCTCCTTGTCGTGGGCCAAGCTGCGGCCGGTTGGGCCGCGCGGCGACCGTAACACCCGGCCGGGACACTTGCAATGGCCCTCCGCGTACTGGGCATGCGAACACGTCGTACAATCCGTAGACGATGCGCAGGCCCCCGATCACGATCACGTGCGAGTGCGGCGAGGCAAAGGAGGTTGCCTACGGTGAGCGGTGGCAATGCGAGCGCTGCGGGCGTTCGTGGAACACGCAGAACATCCCGGCCGAGGAATACGAGGGCCTGCTGCGCCGGATGAGGCGCCACAAACTCGAGGTCCTCGCCGTGGGTGGGCTCCTGGCCGCCGTCCTCGTGCCGCTGATCGTCGTGGTCAGCGCGCGCTTCATCGCGGTGGTACCGATGGTGATGGCGATATGGCTCTTCGTGTTTCTGCCGTTCTGGCGGCGCAGGTACCGGCGCACGGCACGCGGCGCGCCCCGCTGGGAGCTCCACCCCGATTAGCATGCTGACCCTTCGACGCAGCGGTCCAGGCACGGACGTGTCGGTCCTCTCCTCTGCCAATAGGCCTGTGCTCCTCGCCACCCTCGACGTTCCTTTTGCGGACGAGGCGATCGCCTTCGCAGTCGACTCGGCCGTCGAGACCGGGCAGCCGCTCGTCGTCGTCAACGCTGCGGAGATACAGCCCACGCCCTGGAGCCTCCTCGGCTACGGCTACATCGAGAGGGAGGACCTTCAGGCCGAGCTGCGCAAGCCTGCGGAGCTCGCCCAGTCGCTGGCCGTATGGGTTGAGAGGCTGCGCGTGTGCAGCCCGCACCCGGTCGACGCCCTCCTGGAACTTGTGGCCGAGCGCAACCCGGGCCTGCTTGTCTTCGGGCCCGACTGGTCGCGGCTCAAGCCGCGACAGTACCGCCGGGCGGCGAAGAAGATCCGCGAGCGCGCCACCTGCCTCGTCTGGCTGGCCTAAAGGCCGGCGCAGCGGCGAGCTTGGGGAGGTCGGCCAGCCAGCGGCTTCGGCGTCCGTCCCGCGTCCAGATGATCGGGAAGAACGACTCGTCCATCGTCGTGTCGCCCGCGCGGCGATACCGCGAGTAGACGGGATCGGCGTGCTCGGGGTGGAAGCGCGTCTCTGCGGGGACGAGATGTGAGATCACCGCGCGGCGATGCACCGAGCCCGTGTTCGGTCCCGAGCCGTGAAACGTGTTGAAGTGGTGAAAGGCAGCTCCCCCGGCACGGACGACCAGCGGTACGAGCCGCAGCTCTTCCTCCGCCGGCCGCGCACGGTCGAGCGGGGCCAGCCAGTCGGGCGGCGCATGGAACTCACCCCTGTTCTCGGGGGAGCGCGGCCACCGATGCGAGCCGGCCGCGTACGTGATCGTGCCGGCCTCCGCCGAGGTGTCGTCGAGCGCGATCCAACAAGTGATCATCTCCGGCGGCACGATGTAGTCGAGATAGCTTCCGTCCTGGTGCATGCCGAGCGACTTCGCACCAGGCGGCTTCCAGATGCAGTTGTCCTGGACGACCCGCACCCCGTCCCACCCCATCAGCGCCGCGGCGAGCCGGCCCGTCCGCTCCGAGAGCGTCTGGGCGGCGATGCGTGGATCGGCCTTCCAGCCGTTGCAGATCTGACGGGTGCGATCCTCGGGATCGCGCCCAGAGACCCAGTTCACCTCGTCCGGGCGAATCCCGGTCTCGTAGCGGCCCGCGAACAGCGGCTCGAAGCGCTCGCGGAGGAGCGCGACTGCATCCGCGCCGACGAATCCTTCCTCGAGCACGACGAAACCGTCCCGACGGAAGCGGCCGAGTTGCTCGTCACTCCAGCTCTCCACGCTCAACTGCGCGGCCGTCTCTTATCGGGGTCGTGGATCGGGAGCGACTCGACGGTGGCCGAGGCGGTCCCCTCACCCACTGCGACCTCGAGGCCTGCGCCGCGTTCCGCGAACCGGGTCTCCACGACCGCGAGGCCGATCACCTTCCCTAGTGTCGGGCTTTCGCGGGGGCTCGTCAGCGTGCCCGCCGGCTCGCCGGCGCTGGTGACCAACGCCCCGTACTCAGGAACCTCGGGGCCCTCGACGGCGAGTGTGACCATGCGCCGCGGCGGCGCCTTCGCAGTTTCGGCGAGGGACCGCTTCCCGTGGAAGTCTCCGGTGTCGAGACGGACGACCTTGTCGAGTGAAGCGTCGAAGGGATCCGTCTCGTGCTGGAAGTAGTCGTAGCCGATGAAGATCAATCCTGACTCGATGCGCAGCGTCTCGACCGCGGCCAACCCGTACGGGACGGCGCCCGCACTCGTGAGCGTGCTCCACAGCTCCGTCGCGTTCTCCGGCCCGCAGAAGATCTCGTAGCCGAGCTCGCCCGAGTACCCGGTGCGGGAGACCCACACCGGCACTCCGCCGACGCGCACCTGCTCGGGGAAGAATCGGAAATAGCGCAACGCGGTCACGTCGGCGTCGCAGAGAGAGGAGAGCAGGTCGCGCGAACGCGGACCTTGGAGCTGGACGTGCGGCAGGGTGGGCGTGATCGGCTCGATTTCGGCATCGAGGTCGCCGACGACCTGCTCGAAGTGCTCGAGGTCTGAGTCGAGCGCGGTGATCACCCAGGCGTGCTCGTCGTCGAACTTGAAGACCGTGCCGTCGCCGACCATTTTCCCGTCCTCGTCGCAGAACGGCGCGTAGCGGATCTGCCCGACCTCCAGACCGGCCATGTCGTTCGTGAAGATCCGGTCAGCGGCGCGGAGCGCGTCCGGTCCGCGGAAGTCCCACTTGCGCAGCGGCGACTCGTCCCACACGCCGGCGTTCTCCCGGACGGCGCGGTGCTCCGCGACGGGGTCACCGAAGTGGTTGGGCCACCGCCATCCCTCCCACTCCATGAACTCGCAGCCCAGGTCGCGCTGGACGGAGTCGAAAGCCGTGCCCACGATCTCGGTGCTCATGTCTCCACCGCCTCGCTAACCAGCCCGGCCCACCCTAGTTCCAGCGAGACCTCTCGCGCGTGTTCCAGCAGTGGCTCGACAACGGCCTCCATCGCCTGACGGTCGAATCGCGTCGCCGGTCCCTGCACACCGATGATCGCGGCAAGCTCGCCGTGGTTCCCCCAAACTGGTGCAGCGATCGCATGCAGATCGTCTTCGCGCTCACCGAAGTTGTAGGCGTAGCCGCGTTCCCGTACTGCGTCGAGTTCCGCTGCGAGCTCCGATCGCTTCGCGATCGTCCGCTTCGTATAGGACTTGAGCGCGCCGGGCGGCAGGGCGCCCCGACCGAAGGCCAGTAGCACCTTCCCCGTCGCGGTCGCGTGCGCGATGCTCGGCCTGCCGAGTTGCGCGACGCCCTGGACCGAGAACGGGCTCTGCGCGAAGTCGACGGTCACGGCGTCTCGTTCGCCCGCCGCCGACAGCGTCGCAGTCTCGCCGGTCGAGTCGACAAGCGCGAGCAGATGCGGTCGCGCGATCTGGCGAAGATCCAGGCGGCCGAGAACGATGTTCCCGAGCTGAAGCAAGCGAGGCCCCAGCCTGTAGCGACCCGACTCCGGGACGTGCTCGACGAAGCCGCCTGCAACGAGGGTCGCCAGCAGCCGCGAGACCGTGCTCGGGTTGACGCCGGTGCGTCTTGCGATCTCGTTCGTTCCGAGCTCCGTGTCCACCTCCGCGAGAGCGTCGATCACGGCGAATGCGCGCTGCACCGAGCCGACGAGCCTGATCGCTGGTTGTCCCGTCCGCGGCACGATCGCGCCAACAATAAGGGATCGCCCGTATGCGTCATGGCGGCGGTGAGCCGCGCCGAGCAGCGGTGAGAAGCAGCACGGTGCCCGCAACCGCCAGAGCGATGAAGCCGGTGACGGCGACGCCGTTCCAGGCGTAGCGCTCCCACGCGAGCCCCGGTAGATAGGCGCCCAACGATCCGATTCCGTAGTAGAGGGAGAAGTACACGGCGCTGGCAGCACCGCGGTCGACGGCGGCTGCCTCGGCCACCCCGAGCTGCGCCGCGGTGACGCCGCTGAAGTTGGCGAGGGTCACGAGAGCGAGACCGGCGACGAGGCTCGGCAGGTTTGCAGGCAGGGACAGGGCCAGTCCAAGAGCGGCGAGCGCGAGCGCCGACAACGCGAGCCGTTCCCAGCCGATCCGATCTGCGAGCCGGCCGATTGCGGGCCCGGCAGCGCCGAGGATCCACAGCACGAAAACGAGGCTGCCGACGGCGGGACCGAAGCCGAACGGCGGACGCTCGAGCCGGTAGACGACATACGAGAAGCAGCCGACGAACGTGAAGAAGAAGGCGGCCCCGGTCACAGTCGCCCGAAGGAGGCTCGGGTTGCGGAGCTGACGTAGAACGCCCCTGAACATGCCTCCGCGCGGCAGCTCGACCGGCAGGTCGACGAGCGCGCGCTGCATGACGACCGCGGCCGACAGCGGGAAGACCACCAGGATCCCGATCGCCCAGCGCCAGCCGACTGCGGCGGCGAGAAGCCCAACCCCGACGCGGCCGATGAGGCCTCCTGCAACGAGCGACGCGACGTAGTACCCCATCGCCCGGCCGCCGATCGTCGGCGCGAAGGCCTCCGCCACATAGGGGACACCCGCCGTCAGGAGGCCGGGCATGCACAGACCTTGCAGCGCACGGAACGCGAGCAAGAGAGCAAAGCTCGGCGCCAGCGCCGCTCCGAGAGTGGGCGGAACGAGCAGCGCGCAGGCGAGCACGATCGAACGCTTCCGGCCGTACCGGTCCGAGAGAGGGCCCCAGATCCACGCGCCGCAGGCGAGTGCGAGCACGACGACCGAGATCGTCAGGCCGGCCTGCGCGGGACTGACGTCGAAGGATCGTCCGAGCTCGGGAAGGATCGCCTGGGTCGAATAGGTGACGGCGAACATGCCCGCCGCTCCGAGCAAGAACCCTGCCATCCCTCTCGATTTCGCCGGCGGTTCTGCTCGTCCGGCAGATCGCATCGTCAGGCGCCGCGAGGCGAGGTGTCGCTGAGCGTTACACGCATCAGATCCCTGATCGAGACGATCCCGACGACCTTGTCGCCGTCAACTATGGGGAGGTGACGGAAACCGCCGTGGATCATGAGAGCGGCGGCATGGTCGGTCGTGTCCGAAGACTCGACGGTCTCTGGATGCCTCGTCATGCAGTCTTCGACAGCGGCGGTCTGGTCGCGATCGGAGGCGACAGCCAGGAGGACGTCCCGTTCCGTCAGGATCCCGACGAGACGTTCGCCGTCGAGAACGATCGCGGCGCCGACTCCGCGCTCCACCATTCGGCGTGCCGCCTCGCGGAGCCCAAGCCCGCGCTCGACCGCGAACACGCCTCGGGTCATCACGTCGGCCAGGACTGGCATGCGCGGATGCTACTGGCCTGCCGTTTCGCCCGGACGCTGCGTCACTTCGCCCGCTCTCGCGCTACGCGGAATGGCGTCCCGGGATCCAGTCCGTGCCGGCGAGCGGCACGCGCGCCATGGCCGCGGCCTCGACCGTCAGCGCGACGAGATCCTCTGGCTCGAGGTTGTGAACATGGGACTTGCCGCAAGCGCGCGCGAGCGTCTGCGTCTCGAGCGTGAGGACGCGCAGATAGTTCGCGATCCGGCGCCCGCCGAGCACCGGGTCGAGACGGGCCGAGAGCTTGTCGTCCTGGGTCGAGATCCCTGCTGGGTCACGGCCCGCCTGCCAGTCGTCGTAGAAGCCCGACGCGCTGCCGATCTTCCGGTACTCCTCGTCGTACTCGGGGCTGTTGTCGCCGAGAGCGATCAAGGCGGCAGTCCCGATCGAGACCGCGTCGGCCCCAAGCGCCAGCGCCTTGGCGACATCGGCGCCGGTGCGGATGCCGCCCGAGATGATCAACTGCACCTTGCGGTGCATGTCCAGCTCCTGGAGGGCCTGCACGGCGAGGCGCGTTGCAGGAAGCGTGGGTATGCCGACGTGCTCGATGAAGACGTCCTGCGTCGCGGCGGTTCCGCCTTGCATGCCGTCCACGACGATGACGTCGGCCCCCGCCTTGACCGCTAGCTGCACGTCGTAGTACGTGCGCGTCGCGCCGATCTTGACGAAGATCGGCTTCTCCCAGTCGGTGATCTCGCGCAGTTCGTGGATCTTGATCTCGAGGTCGTCCGGTCCCGTCCAGTCCGGATGGCGGCACGCGCTGCGCTGGTCGATCCCCTTCGGCAGGGCGCGCATGGCTGCAACGCGATCCGAGATCTTGTGTCCGAGTAGCATCCCGCCCCCGCCCGGCTTGGCGCCCTGGCCGACCACGATCTCGATCGCGTCCGCCCGCCGCAGGTCGTCTGGGTTCAGGCCGTAGCGCGAGGGGAGTACCTGGTACACGAGCGTCGTCGAGTGGGTGCGCTCCTCCTCGGTCATCCCGCCGTCGCCGGTGGTGGTCGCCGTCCCCACTTCGCTGGCACCGCGCCCGAACGCCTCCTTCGCCTGGGCGGACAGCGCGCCGAAGCTCATCCCGGCGATCGTGACCGGGATCTTCAGCTCGAGCGGCTTCGTTGCGAAGCGCGTTCCCAGCACGACGTCGGTGTCGCAGCGCTCCCGGTAGCCCTCGAGCGGGTAGCGCGACACGCTGGCACCGAGGAAGAGCAGGTCGTCGAAGTGCGGCAGCCGACGTTTCGCACCGAAGCCGCGGATGTCGTAGATCCCCTCGCGCGAAGCGCGCTGGATCTCGGCGATGACGTTGCGGTCGTACAGGTACGACTCGCGCAGACCCGGATGCCAGGCGCCGTTGGACATCAGTAGGCCGCCGCGTTGTCGATCTTGAAGTTGTAGAGCTGACGCGCCGAGCCGTAGCGTCGGAACTCCCGCGCTTCGACGCCCTCCACTCCGGCCCGCGCGAGCAGGTCGGACAGCTCGGCGATGTGGTCGTCGCGCAGGTCCTTCTCGACGCAGTCCGCGCCCAGGCCGGCCACCTCACCACGCACGTAGAGCCGAGCCTCGTAGATCGAGTCGCCCAGCGCCTCGCCCGCATCGCCGCAGACGACGAGGGTGCCGGTTTGCGCCATGAAGGCGCCCAGGTGGCCGACGGAGCCGCGCACGACGATGTCGATGCCCTTCATCGAGATGCCGCAGCGGGCCGAGGCATCTCCGTGCACGACCAGCAGTCCGCCGTGGCCGCTCGCGCCGGCCGACTGGCTTGCGCTCCCGTCCACGATCACGGTGCCGGACATCAGGTTCTCGGCCAGCCCGGTGCCCGCGTTCCCGTGCACGTGCACGGTCGCGAGCTTATTCATGCCGGCGCAGTAGTAGCCCACATGGCCCTGAATCTCGACGTCGATCTCGGTGTCGAGCCCGCAGGCGACAGCGTGGGCCCCATTCGGGTTGAGGATGCGCCAGCTGCGCGGACCGTCCGCACGTTCGTGCAGTCGCCGGTTGAGCTCGCGCAGAGGAATCGACGCCAGGTCGACGACCTCCACTCCCGTCAGCTCCGTCGTTCCCACCGGATCAGACGAGCGCCTTCTCCCACGCGCAGAGGCGTCGCCTTGCGACGCCGACCGTGGAGGGCGTGCGGGCTCTGCCCGTGCGCCCGTCTGCTTTCCTCCAGCCCCACCACTTCGCGGCATCAGACGAGGGCTTTCTCCCACGCGTACACGACGGCCGGCTCGGGCTCCCAAAGCCGTGCGTCGGACGCGCCGGGAAGAACCGCGATCGCCCGGTACTCGGAGGACATCGCAACCCAGTCGTCGGTCTCGGCGAGCACTGCGGGCTTGCACGCGATCGGGTCGCGCAAGACCGCGAAGCCGTCGGCGGTCCCGACCAGGAAGGTGTAGAAGCCGTCCAGGTCGGCGAGCGCACCTTCGAGCGCCTCCTGAAGCGAGGCGCCTTCGCGCATCCGCCACGCCAGGTAGCCGGCCGCGACCTCGGTGTCGTTCTCGGTCTGGAACTCGATCCCCTCGCGGCGTAGAAGCTCGCGCAACCGGTTGTGATTGGAGAGCGAGCCGTTGTGGACCAGGCAGAGGTCGAGCCCGGTGGAGAAGGGGTGCGACCCTTCGGTCGTGACGCGGCTTTCGGTCGCCATCCTCGTGTGGCCGAGGCCGTGGCTCCCCTCGATGTCCCCGAGGTGGAACTGCTCCACGAACGCCTGCGGGCGGCCGACCTCCTTGTAGATCTCGATCACCCGTCCCGCGCTCATGACCCGCACGTCGGGACGGTGCCGCCGGATCCAGTCCTCGACCTCGGCTGCCTCGCCCTCCACCATGAGGACGGCGTGATTCGCGCGGACTCCGGCTTCGTACGCGCCGCCGAACGTCGCGGCGAGCTCGCCGCAGAAGGCGTCCCAGGACATCGCGGGATCGAACGAGTAGAGCGTGAGCTTGCTCGAGCCGCTCGGCGCGGGATCGCGGTAGACGGCGACGCCCGCGCTGTCGGGCCCGCGGTCGCTCATCTGCTCGAGCATCGCCGCGAGGTACTCCCCGAGCCGAGGCTCGAGCTCCGGGGACTTGCAGAAGAGTCCGACGATTCCACACATATGGTGACTTCCTACACTTGCCCACGCACTTTAGGGCCTTTGGCTCAGGCGATTTGCCCACTGTTCCTCACTGCCGTATGGAGTTTTCCTCCATACGACTCAGAAGCGCGTCAGGTACTCCTTGATCTCCCAGGGGGTGACCTGCTCGTGGTAGCGGTTCCACTCCTCCTGCTTCACCCGGATGAAGTAGTCGACATAGTCCTCGTTTCTCGCCTCCCCGAGCGCCTTGCGGATCACCTCGTCACGCTCGAGCTCCATCGTCGCCTGCAGGAGGTTGCTGGGCAGCGTCTCGAGACCTCGCGCCCGCAGCTCGTCGTGCGGGATCGAGTACAGGTTGTCCGAGTTCGGCTCGCCGGGGTCGATCTTGTTCTCGATTCCGTCGATGCCCGCCGCGAGGATCACGGTGGCCGCCAGGTACGGATTCGTGGATCCGTCCACGGTCCGGTCCTCGACGCGGCCGGGAGCAGGAATCCGGAGCATCTGCGTGCGGTTGTTGTAGCCGTAGCTGATCCAGACCGGCGACCAGGTGGCGCCGCTCGAGGTCGAGCCGAGCTTGAGCCGCTTGTAGGAGTTGACCGTCGGCGCGGTCACCGCGCTGTAGGCCTTCGCGTGCTTCTTCAGCCCTCCGATGAAGTGGTACGCGGTCTCGGAGAGGCCAAGGCCGCGCGCGTCGTCTTCGTCGAGGAACAGGTTCGTGTCCCCGTCCCAGAGCGACATGTGGAAGTGGCAGCCGTTACCGGTGAGCTCGGTGAACGGCTTCGGCATGAACGTCGCGAGCAAGCCCTGCTGCTGAGCGAGCGTATGGACCATGTAGCGGAAGAAAATTGCCCGGTCGCAGCTGGTGAGGGCGTCGCTGTAGGTGAAGTTCTGCTCGAACTGCCCGTTCGCGTCTTCGTGATCGTTGGCGTAGTTCCCCCACCCCATGCCGTTGACGTAGTTCGACACGCGGCGGAGGAACTCGTAGTTGCGCGTCAAGCCCCTGAGGTCGTAGCAAGGCTTCTCGAGGTCGTCGAGCGCGTCGGCGATCTGGATGCCGCCGTTCCCGTCGCTCTTGAGCAGGAAGTACTCGAGCTCCAGCCCCATGTTGAACTCGTACCCTTTGGTCCGCGCCTTCTCGAGCTGCCGGCGCAGGATCGTCCTCGGGTCGTACGGCCACTCCTCGCCGTCGACCGTGACGTTGCACGCGAAACGTGCGAGCGACGGCTCCCAGGGCACGGGCGTAAAGCTGTTCAGGTCGGGAATCGCCGCGATGTCCGGGTCGCTCGGTAGCTGGCCGATCTCCCCTGCCGCAAAGCCGGCGAAGCCTGCTCCGTCGGAGACGAGATCGTCGAGGTACTCGGCGGGCACGAGCTTCGCGCTCGGGCGCCCGTACATGTCGACGAACTGTGCGAAGTAGAACTCGACCCCGAGGTCTTCCGACCTGGAACGAATGTCCTCGACTGTGGGCTCAGTGATCGTTGCCATTGCTCTCCCTTCGGTTCCCCCAAGCCGCTTATACGCCGTCCGCAGCGGCAAGGGAAGGGAGAGTTCCTACATTCGTTCGGGCGCGGAGATGTTCTTTTCCGAGTCGAGGACCCGCTCCAGCGCGGCGAGCTTGACCCCGATCTCCACCATCAACCAGTCCTCGCGCCGGAGATCGAGGCCCGTGAGCTCCATGATGCGGCGCAGCCGCTGCCTGAGGGTGTTCGGGTGGATGTAGAGGGCCCCTGCGGTCGCGCTGATCGTGCCGCGCCTGGCCAGGAACTCCTCGAGCGTCGGCAGCAGTGAGGTGCGGTGGGCCTCGTCGTAGTCGGCAAGCTTGGCGATCGCCTCGCGGTGCTTGTCGCGCTCTCCCGCGTCCCGCGACATACGCAGCAGGTACTTGTAGACACCGAGGTCGTCGTATGTCAGCACGCGTGGGCGAGTGCGGAGCACGCCGGTGCCGAGCAGCGCGTGTGCGGCCTCATCGAAGCCGGCCGCGAAACTGTCTACTCCTTCGCAGGGATTCGAGATGCCGATGGCAACCTCCGGCGCGACCTCCGCATGGACGCGGCGCACAGCGTCGACGAGGCTCCCCAACCCCGCGGCCGGGATGCGGAGCAGCGCACGCGACGAGTTGTCCTGCCGGTCGAACACGGACCGCGGTGCGATCCTGGCGAGCGCGCGTTCCAACCCGTCGCTGGCGGGCACCGCGGCAAGCACGACGTGCGGCTCGTCGAGATCGACCGCCAGCCGCTCTGCCCGGACTGCGACGTCGCCGAGCACCGCGCCGCCCGCAAGCTGCTGGAAGAAGTCCTTGATCAGGTTCTTCTCCGCGAGGCGCTCGATCACCTCGATCTTCTTGACAGCGACCGCGACCTGGTTCGCGACGGTGCGCGCGAGATCGAGCTTCGTCGTGCCATGCGCGACGAGAGCGCCAAGTAGCTCTCCACCTGCGACGAGCGAGACCGACACGCGCGCGCGCCGTCCACGACGCCCGAGCTCCCCACCGAGCTCGCTCAGCCCGAGCTCCTGCGGCGCGTCAGCACCTTGCGGCGCCGACCAGCGCAGGAACAGCCGCTCGCCGTCCTGCTCCGCGAGATAGAGGTGCGCGGCGGACGCGCCGAGCAGGTCGAGCGCGCGGCGAACTGCGAGCGGACCCAGTTCGTCTAGCGTCTCGGCCGCGGCGATCTCCTCGCCGAGCTCGGTCAGATGTTCGAGCTCGAGGACGCGCTCGCCCATCTGTTCGTAGAGCCGGGCGTTCTCGATCGCGCCGGCGACCAGCGCAGCACTCGAAGCGAGGAAGTCCGCTTCGGCCTCGGTGAATTCCCGGGGCGCCTCTGTGTGGAGGCTGATGACGCCGATCGGATTCCCGGCTCGGCCAAGTAGGGGCACCGAGACGAACGACTGGAACCGTTCCTCCTCCATTTCCGGCACGTGGTGGAAGCGCGGGTCGTCGAGCGCGTTCTCGCGGATGAACGCCGACTCGCGACGTTCGAGCGCCCACCACGCGAGGCCCTGTCCGCGCGTCAGGCTGATCCGGCCGGCCAGGTCCTGGTACGGGTCAGACGCAGCGTGGAGATCGAGACGGTCACCATCGGCGGAGAGGAGGTAGACGAAGCAGGCATGAACGGCGCTCGCATCTGAGAGCAGGCGCACGACCGAGTCGAGCACCTCCTCGAGGTCGAGCGAGGACGCCACCGTCGAGATGATCTCGGCGAGGAATCGCTCCTCGCCCCCTTGCACGTCGTCTGCCGCGGCTATGTGAGGAATCGTACTCGGGGAAGTGTGGAAAACCTACACGGCTCCCCGAAGGACGGGGACTCTCCTTGACAGGACACGCGCGCTAGGCAGAAGCGGCAAGTAGCGCCTCGCCCTGCTGGATGTAGCTGGTCGCGCCGACCTTGCGGTAGAACGCGAGCGCCTTCTGGAGCTCGGCTTCGCCCGCGGCTCTCTGCCCTGCTTCGATCAGCTCCTCGGCCGCGCAGAGGCGAGCCTCGGCTTCGAGCGTCGGTGAGCCGAAGCCGGCGAACAGGTCGGCGGCCCGGCCGAAGTCTCCGCCGGCTCCCGCAAGGGTGACGTCCTTCCAGGGGCCCTCTGACACCTTCTCTATCAGCTGGCGCACTTCCTGCTGAAGCCCGAGTTGCCGGGCGACGGGATTGAAGAAAGCGAGGATGACGGCCTGCTCGACGTGCTCTGTGAGGAGCCCGAAGGCTTCTGCGGCGAGCGCTCGCGCCTCGTCGATCTTGCCGAGCAGCGCGAGGATGCGCGCGGATTGGAGCAGAGTGGGCAGCAGCACTTGCGGGTCCTTGATCTGTCGTGCGAGCTCGAGCCCTCGGTAGATGTCGTCGAGAGCGCCGTCGCGGTCGCCGCGAGCGTGACGCAGGTAAGCCCGAATATCGCGGGCAGAGGCTTCGAGATAGTGCGGCGAGGATGCGCACTCCGCGATGAACTCGTCGGCGGCTCGGCTTGCTTCGTCCCAACGCCCGAGTGCCCACGAGGTCCAGATCCGGTCGCCGCGGCTGAAGCGAGCTGTGGCTCGATCGCCGAAGCGCTCGGCCGTCTCGAAGGCCTCGCCGAAGAGCTCGTGCTCCCGGCGCAGGTCGCCGCGAAGGGACGCCTCGACGGCGAGGTTGATCAAGATCGTCGCCGCCTCCCGCGAGCTCGCGGCGACCGCGATCTCCAGACCCCGGTCCAGGTAGCTCTGCGCATTCGGCTCGTGCAGATGCACCTTCGCCGTCCCGATCGTGGCGAGGGCATGCGCCTCGAGCTCGGCGAGCTCGAGGCGCCCCGCCAGCTCGAGCGCTTCCTCGGCGAGACGCATTCCCTCCCGCAGCTCGCCGGCGAGCGTTCGCTGCCGGGCCGAGGTCGTGAGCACGCGCGCCTTCGAGGCCGACGCGGGCGTAGCCGCCACCAGCTCCTCGGCGCTCGCCAGGTGGGAAAAAGCCTCATCGCGCTCGCCGCGGTACCAGGCGGCGCGCGCGAGAAACGCGGCGGCCTCGCCGGCCGTTTCGCGGTTTCCGGCCGCGATCAGCGCGTCGCGAGCCTCCTCGAGCGCTGGCTCACGGCGCTCGTCTCCGGCCAGGTGGAGCGTGTGCGCCCGCCGGAAGAGTAGGTCAGGCCACTCTCCGTGGTCGGGTGGCCAAAGCGCGAGCGCTTCCCCGTAATAGCCCTCGGCCGCGTCGTAGGCGTTGAGCTTGAAGGCGCGGTCGCCGGCCTCGCGCAGGGCGAGGCGTGTGTGCTCGATCAGGTCGCCGGCGTCCCGGCCTGCCGCGCGCGCGAGTTCGAGCGCGGCGCGCCAGTGATGGGCGAGCATCTCCCCGTGGTCCTCGGGGCGGCCCAGCGACTCGATCCACTCGGCGACTAGCCGGTGCTTCTCGGCGCGCTCGCCTCGGGGGATCTGTCCGTAGGCGACGTCGCGCAGGAGCATGTGGGCGAAGGCCCACTCACCCTCACTCTCGACCGAGGAGCGGCGTTGGCGCGTCAAGAATCCATTGCGCTCGAGTCCGTGCAGGAGTTTGTTCGCCTCCTGTTCGTCTCTCCGCAACGCACCGGTCCAGAAGACCTTGCCGATGACTGCTGCATCCTGGAGCAGGGTCTTCGCGTCGGCTGAGAGGCCGTCCAAGCGCGCAGCCAGGATGCCCTGCAGGGTCTCGGGAAGAGGCATGTCCTCTGCCGAGCCGCGTTCAAGGTAGAGCTGTGCGAACTGCTCGGCATAGAGAGGATTACCTTCTGCCCGTTCCAGCAGCGCCTGCTGGATCTCGGCCGGAAGCAGCGCACGCTCGAGCACGTGCGAGATCAAGACGGCTGTCTGCTGCTGGGAAAGCGGGGAAAGCCCGAGCGTCGAGGCATTCAACTTCCCGCCGCCCCAACCCTGACGACGCTCGAGCAGCTCCGGCCTCGCGCTGCAGACAACGAGGAGAGCTACGCCGCTCAGCCATTCGACCAGCTCGTCGACGAAGTCGAGCAGACCCTCGTCGGCCCAGTGGAGATCCTCGAACACGAGCACGAGCGGCCGCTGCTCGGCAAGCGCCTCGAGATACCGTCGCCATGCCGCGAAGGCCTCGCCACGACGGTCACCGCCGAGCACTGTGTCGCTCTCGAGTCCAACGAGGGGGCGAAGGTGCGACGCGACCCACCGGGCGTCGCTCGGGTCGTCGATGGCATCGACGACCGCCACTCGCAGCTTCTCCTCCACCCCCTCCTCGCTGTCCCGCTCGAGGATCCCGGCCTGCGCCTTCACGACTTCCGCGAGCGCCCAGAACGCGACGCCGTCGCCGTAGGCGACACAGCGGCCCTGGCGCCACGTGATCAACTCCGGGTCGGCGTCGACGATCCGCCAGAGCTCGTACACGAGCCGGCTCTTGCCCATCCCTGGGACGGCGACGAGGGTGACCAGCTGTGGGATCCGCTCGTGCCGCGCGCGATCGAGCGCGTCGCGAAGAACGGAGAGCTCGCGCTCGCGACCCACGAGCTCGGCGCGCGCGTGGTGGCTGACGTCGACGCCGAAGCGGGCGCGCGCCTCGCACGCCTCCCAGACCTGAATCTGATCGGCCTTGCCCTTGGCTTCGACAGACTCGACCTCGCGATAGTCGATCGCGTTCCTCGTCGCTCGATACGTCGTTTCGTCGACGAGCACGCCGTTGACGGGAGCGACGGCCTGTAGACGTGCAGCGGTGTTGACGACGTCGCCTGTCGCAACCGTCTCACCCTGCTCGGGTTTAGCCGAGAGCCGGACGAGCGCCTCTCCGGTCGTGATTCCGATCCGAAGCTCGATCCCCTCTTCTCCCGCGTACTGGCGGATCGCAAGGGCGGCGCGCACCGACCGTTCGGGATCGTCCTCATGCGCCACCGGCGCACCGAACAGCGCCATGACGGCGTCGCCGATGAACTTCTCCACCGTGCCGCCGTGGCGCTCGAGCTCGCGTCGCAGCCGTTCGTGGTAGGGCTGCAGGATCGCCTCGACGTCCTCCGGGTCGAGCTTCTCCGCCCGCGACGTGAAGCCGACCAGGTCGGCGAAGAGGACGGTGACGACTTTACGCTCCCGGCGCGGATCCACCATGACGTGAGTGTAGGAGGTGAGGCCGATGAGTTTCGCGTCGGCGTGCGGTCTAACAATCGAAAACCAACCGAGAGATGGGAGTAGCCGTGGGAAGGATCGTCGTAACCGAGTTCGTCTCGCTGGACGGCGTCATGGAGGACCCAGGCGGCGCCGAGAACTTCAAGCACGGAGGCTGGAGCTTTGAGATCAGCCGCGGCGAGGAGGGCGACAAGTTCAAGCTCGACGAAGCGTTCTCGTCTGAGGCACTACTGCTGGGCCGGGTGACCTACGAAGGCTTTGCGGAGGCTTGGCCAGCGCGGGAAGGCGAGTTCGCCGACAAGTTCAACAGCATGCCCAAGTACGTCGTCTCGTCAACCCTGGACGAGCCGGAGTGGAACAGCTCGACGGTGCTGAAGGGCGACGTCTCGGAGGAGGTCGCGAAGCTGAAGCAGGAGCAGGATGGCGACATCGTCGTCCACGGCAGCGCCCGCCTCGTGCAAACGCTCGTTGAGCATGACCTCGTCGATGAGTTCCGGCTGATGGTGTACCCGGTTGTGCTGGGAAGCGGCAAGCGCCTCTTCGGCGAGACGAGCGACAAGAAGCCTCTCCGGCTGGTCGACTCGAAGGTGGTCGGCGACGGTGTGGCCATTCTCATCTACGAGCCGGTGGGCGAGGACTCGAAGGGGTCGGGCTCCGACTAGCCGAGGCCAGAGTCCAGTGCGAGCACGGTGGCCGTGTGCGCACCGCTACGGGAGAATGAGCGCGTGCGCCTCGCGCCGCGTCTGTTTGCCTGGGGCTTTGCGCTTTCGGCTGTCGCCGTGAGCGCAGGCGGGCTACTGCTCGATCACATCGCTGCTGCGAAGCACGTTTCCGGATCTGGCACGGTGTGGCTCTACCCCTTTCTCTTCGGCTCGGTGTCGGTGCCGGCAGTTGTCGGCGCCCTGATTGCGACACGGCGGCCGCGCAACTCAATCGGATGGATTCTCGTCCTGGGCGCGCTGTCGCTTGCGCCCGTGCTTGCGGCGTCGCCCTACGCTTGGGTGACTCTGCGGGCAAATCCCGGATCGCTTCCCGGCGGTTCGTGGGCGGCGCTGCTCTCGTCGCTGTGGCCTGCTTTCTTCGCCTGGCCACTAGCGGTTGCGTTCGTGTTCCCGGACGGCCGACTGCCATCGCCACGCTGGCGTCCATACGCGCTCTTCGCGGTCGGTTCATTCGCGCTCCTCTTGCTCGTACTCGTAACTGCGAAACGACTCGAGCACCCGTTCTCCGATGTGCCGAATCCGTTTCCTGTTCGCCTGCCTGATGCCCTTGCCTTGCTGCGCACCTTCGCCTGGCTGGCGATGTTCGCGAGCCTCTTCGCAGGCACTGCGGCTGTACGAAGCCGTTACAGGCGTTCCGCGGGGATCAAGCGGCTGCAGATGCTCTGGTTGGCATACGCGGCGTTGCTGATTCCCTTGGGGGTCGTCTGCTTCCTGCTCTGGGGTCTCCTGTTCGGTGAGCCTGGCGAGGCCGTTGTTGCGTTTCTGCTTGGAATGCAGGCGGCCGTTGCGCTCGCCGTCGGAATCGCAGTGACGCGCTACCGGTTGTACGAGATCGATCGGCTGATCAACCGGACGCTCGTCTACGCCGTCGTAACTGCCGCGCTCGGTCTCGTCTACGGCGTCGTCTCGGTTGTGGCAGGCGTCCTCGTCGGCCGAGGTTCGGCGTGGGCGACGGCACTCGGCGCGATCTTCGTCGCACTTGCCTTCAGGCCGCTGCGGACTCGAGCGCAAGCCGTGGTGGACTGGCGATTCGCCCGCCCGCGGTACGAGGGTCTGCGACGCGTCCGCTCGTTCGTCGACGACGTACGCGACGGGCGGCGAGAACCGGAGGAGATCGGAACTGTGCTCGCCGCGGCCCTACGCGATCCGAGCGCGGAGCTTCTCTTTCGGCTCCCGGCGAGCGACACATACGCCAACAGCGCGGGCCACGTGGTCGCGGAGCCGCCCGACCGTGAGGGTGCACTGACACCGGTCGAGCATCGAGGGCAGGAGATCGGGCTGCTTCGGCACAGGCGCGACCTGCTCGACCGTCCCGATCTCCTCCACAGCATTCTCGATGCAGCGAGTCTGGCGATCGAGATCGCCAGACTCCGAGTGGAGGTGAGGTTGCAGCTCGTGGAGGTCGACGAGTCGCGAGCCCGGATCGTTCAGGCGGGCTACGAGGAACGGCGGCGCCTCGAGCGCGATCTTCACGACGGAGCCCAACAGCGGCTTGTGACGCTTGGGATCGTGCTGCGACGGTTGCAGCGCTCGCTTCCGCACGAAGCGCAGGTGCTTCGGCCGGCGCTCGACTCGGCCGTCGACGAGATCGGGCGCGCGATCGCGGATCTGCGAACGATCGCCGCAGGCGTGCGGCCCCCACGACTGGACGACGGGCTCGCAGCGGCCTTGGCCGACCTCGCGCGCAGCGCGCCGCTCCCAGTCGATGTCGAGGCAACCGAGGAGAGGCTTCCTCCTCACGTCGAAGCGGCCGCGTACTTCGTCGTCTGCGAAGCGGTCACGAACGCGGTCAAGCATGCGTCGCCGTCACGCGTCCGCGTAGAAGCGATGCTCGCTGACGGAGGGCTGCGGCTGCTCGTCGCCGACGACGGCGTCGGCGGGGCGAACACAGCTCGAGGAACGGGGCTCGTCGGGTTGGCCGACCGGGTCGAAGCCCAGGGCGGGACGCTCGTCATTCAGAGCCCACCCGGCGGGGGCACTCGAATCGAAGCGGAGTTCCCGTGCGAATCGTGATCGCCGAAGACACCGTCTTGCTACGCGAAGGACTCGCGGGACTGCTCGAGGATGCTGGGCACGAAGTCGTGGCACGTGTTGGCGATGCCGAAGCGCTGCTCGCCGTCGTCTCCGAGCACGAGCCGGATCTTGCTGTCGTCGACGTGCGGATGCCGCCCGATTACGAAGACGAAGGTATGCGTGCGGCGGCCGTCATCCGCCAGGAGCACCCAGACACCGCCGTGCTCGTACTCTCGCAACACGTGGAGACGCGCCACGCGCTCGAGCTCGTCGGCGCCGGAGGTGGCTTCGGCTACCTGCTCAAGGACCGTGTGCTCGACGTCGACGACTTCCTCGACGCAGCACGGCGCGTGAGCGAAGGAGGCTCCGCGCTCGATCCGGAGGTCGTCGCCATGCTCATCTCGCCGAAGCGGCAGGAGGACACGCTCGGCGAACTGACGCCCCGCGAGGAGGAGGTGCTCGCGCTGATGGCCGAGGGGAGAACGAACGCAGCGATCGCGAAGCGGCTCTGGCTCACTGAGAGGACTGTCGAGACGCACGTCCGGTCCATCCTCGGCAAGCTCGGCCTCCCGGTCAGCGGGGACGACCACCGACGCGTGCTCGCCGTCTTGACCTACCTGCGTGCTTCCACCGCCTGACAGCTCGGCGCTGGCACCGAGGCACGTTCAGTGCCCGCGACGATCCGCGGCCCGTGGCGACCTAACGTCCTACGGCAAGGACGACATGCGCCCACCGACAAGGAGGTCGTTACGTGTCCGCGATCGCAGTCGAGAGTCCAGGGGTGAGCCCTGCCAAAGCACCCGAACGTCCGCAACGTTTCTTGCCGATCGCCGGGATCCTCTTCGGCATCCTGCTCGCGCTCGCGCTCTGGCTGACCTCGAAAGAGCCAAGCGACACGGCGTCGGCCAAGCAAGTGTTCGCATACTGGAGCAACCACGGGGGCGGAAAGATGTGGCTGACGATCCTCGGCCTCGAGCTCGCCGCGGTTCTCCTCCTCTCGTTCGGCGCGGCATTGCGCGCAGCGATTCGCTCGGGTGAGGGAGCGATGGCGACCTACTCGTCGTTGGTTTTCGGCGGCGCAATCCTGACCGCCATGGGCTTTGCGACAACCTCGATCTTGCCGGCGGCCGCCGGCCGAGCCGCCGCTGACAAGGCTGCTGAACCGGGCGCTCAGACAGCGGTCTACGCAATCGAGCAACTGCGTTCGTGGGACTGGCTGATGTGGACCCCGGGACTCACGGTGATGCTAGTCGCCGCCGGCCTCGGTGGACTGCGGGCACATGCACTACCAAGGTCGCTGTCTTGGGTCGCGATCGTCCTCGGCGTCGCCTTCTTCACGCCGCTGGGTTTCTTCGCGTTCTTCATCCTCCCGCCTTGGATGATCGTGACCGGAGTCGTGCTCTATCGACGGCAGCGAGCAGTTGTGGTGACTTCCGCTTAGGTCAGCGTCACGACGATCTTTGCGTTGGCGCCGTTGGCCTGCCGCTCCCAGGCCTCCGCGACGTGCTCGAAAGGGTAGGTCTTGTTGTCGAAGACGATCTCGCCCGCGGCCGCGTGGCCGACGAGCCGCAGGTACTGCTCGCGGAACTCGTCCTCGGCGACGGCGAAGTCGTTGTAGCCGTACAGCTCGCCCATCTTGCCGCGGATCCCCGCCGAGGCCAGCGGCGCCTCCGCGTCCGCGGACTGGCCGATCTGGACGAGGCGCCAGCCGGGTGCGGCGGCCTGGGTCGCGGCGACCGCCGGCGCGCCCCAGAGCGTGTCGACGATGTACCTCGGGCCGTCGCCGCCTGCCGCCTCCTTGAACGCGCCGACAAGGTCGTCTTCCTCGAGACTCACGGTCGCGTCGGCCCCGAGCACGGCCGCACGCTTCAGACGCTCGGGATTACGGCCGACCGCAACGACACGCTTGGCGCCGAGGAGCTTCGCCGCCTGCGTGGCGACGAGCCCGACCGTGCCGGTCGCGCCGAGCACGAGCACGCAGTCGTCGTTCCGCGCGGGCGCGCGCCACGCGACGGGCATCCAGCCGGCCATTCCGGCAATGCCACACGAAGCCGCGACTTCGTCAGAGACCGCGTCCGAGAGGGGGATGCCGAGGTCGGCCGGCGCCGCGGCGCGCTCCGCCAGCAGTCCGTCGCGGAGCGCGCC
>Ga0209590_10000027_pt1 | contig 26650 bp, 24 predicted proteins | sample CZO8metaG_FD_188353 | JGI IMG/M metagenome (GOLD analysis project Ga0209590, IMG submission 188353) | Vadose zone soil microbial communities from the Eel River Critical Zone Observatory, Northern California, USA - CZOApr15con1.8 metaG... | ecosystem: Environmental > Terrestrial > Soil > Vadose...
GTGCTCCACGTGGCGGCCGCGCTCGACGACGAGCGTCCGCAGCCCCTTTTCCGTGAGCTCTTTGGCGGCCCATCCGCCGGTGATGCCGGAGCCCACGACGATGGCGTCGTACGGCTCGTCCTTCACGATCACACGGCCCACGTCCGGCCGATCTGCGCGAGGGGGACGCATCCGTCGTAGCGGCCCGGCACCGGGGCGTGGCGCAGCTCGCGCGTGGCGCCGGTCTCGGAGGTGTAGTAGCCGACCAGCGTCAGCTCCTTGAAGGTGCGGAAGAACGGTACTTCAGTGCTCGCGAGCGGCGTGGCGGGCGGGGCGAACGTCTCGCGGTCCAGATCGTCGAGCACCGCGCGCTGCTGCTCGCGCGCGCATTCCAGGAAGGGGCGGCCGCACGCCGCCCGCGCGCGGGCGTCCACGTCCGCGAGCCCGGCGATGAATCGCGCGCGGTCAGGGCCGGCGTATCCCTCCGCCAACATCGCGTCGACGAACTGGTGTACGCCCACGGCGCGCGCTCCCGGCGTGTCGGTCTCGGGGAGGATGTGGTCGGCGATCGTGGCGACGAGCTCCAGCTGCTCGGACGAGAGCGCGCCGGAGTGGCGCCGCCCCCGGCACCCCGCCAGCACCCCCGCGATGACGGGCGCGGAGATGACGCCCCCCAACATGAGTGCGGCGCGCCGCAGCGCTTCACGCCGGTCGATCGTGCGCGGCGCGTCGGGTGAATCCGCGGTCGGAGAGTCAGGGCGCGGCATGCGGATTCGGATAGAGTAACTGCGCGCGATGCGAAAGGACCAGATCCCGGAGATTGGCGCCCTGGCGCCCTGCAGCGCGTCGCGCGCAACGAACTAGACGCGCGGCGTGCCTGTTGCACGAACGCCACGGAGTTGCGTCACCGCTACAACGCAACACCGCGTGACCGTCCTGTGACAAGCATCACGTGAGGGGCACGCGCTTTGCGCCTCAGAGTGGAATCCAGAATTCTGCGCCCCTTCGGAGGGTCCCATGTGGCAGCTTCGCCGTCGAGCCGCTCGGGAGTGTTGTGGTCCGTCCGATGCTGTCCCCGCGTGGCTGTCCATCCGCTCATCAATGCATCTCCCCGCCGTTCTGCTCACCCTCACCCCGCTGCTGCCGCTCCAAATCGCTCGAGCCCAGGAAACGGGCACGATCGCGGGCGTGGTGCGCGCTCGGGAGACGGGAGCGCCGTTGTGGGACGCCCGGGTCTCGGTGACGGGGACCCGCTTCAGCGCCCGGGCGGACTCAGCGGGACGGTACACGATCCCCGACGTCAGGCCCGGCACGTACCGAGTGCAGGCGCTGATCATCGGCTACGCGATCGGAGAGGTCACGGGCGTCGTCGTGACGGCAGGACAAACGACGACGGCGGACTTCCAATTGACGCCACTGGCCGTCGCGCTGCAGGAGGTCGTCGTCGTCGGATACGGCACGCAGGTCCGCCGCGACGTGACGGGGTCCGTGGCGTCGGTGGGAAGCGGTGACGTGTACGAAGTGCCCAAGGTGAACGCGATTGAGGCGATCAAGGGCCGCGTGCCCGGCGTGGATATCGTGACGACCGGCAACAAGCCGGGCGACGGCATTCGCGTCCGCCTGCGGGGCGAGCGCTCGCTGAAGGCATCGAACGATCCGTTGTACGTGCTCGACGGGATTCCGATCGCGGGCGGTGTCGGCGACCTGAGTCCGAGGGACATCGAGTCGATCGAGGTGTTGAAGGACGCTTCGGCCACGGCGATCTACGGCTCGCGCGGCGCCAACGGCATCGTGCTCATCACGACGCGCAAGGGCAGACCCGGCGCCGCCAACATCACCTACGATTCATACGGCGGATATCAGTCGCCGGTGCGCCGCGTCCGCGTGTTCAACGGCCTCGAGTTCGCCGAGTACAAGCGCGAGGCGAACCGCGCCCGCGGGCAGTACCGGTGCGATGCCGGGGTCGCGGTGTGCGACTCCGCCGACGCGCTTCTCTTTGGGCGAGACGGCACGCTCCAGGCCCTCAAGGCGGGGCGCTCGACCGATTGGCAGGACCTGGTGATGCAGGGGGGCACGCAAGTCAGCAATGAGATCGGGGTCACAGGCGGCACCGAGCAGACCCACTTCGCCCTCACGGCGGGCGAGCTGAAGCAGCAGGGGATCGTCAAGGCGCAGGACTTCACGCGGCGCTCGATGCGGCTCAACTTCGACCACGAGCTGAACGCTCGGCTGCGCGTCGGCAGCTCGACCTCCCTGATCCGTACCGAGCAGAACGTGGGCCGGGGGGACCCCGTCTACACCGAGGCGCTCACCGACAATCCCTTGGGGATGGCGTTCGACAGCGCCGGCAAGATCATCTTCAAGCCCACGCCCGACGGCCAGCGCGTGAATCCTCTCTCGGACATTCAGAATTGGACGGACGACCGGACCCGCACGCGTCTGCTCGGAATACTGTTCGGTGAATACGACCTGACCCCGGCCTTGAGCTGGCGCGTGAACTTTGGCGCCGACCTGACGTATGCTCGCCGGGGCCAATTCCGCGGCGCCCAGACGCAGGCCCTCCAGGGCAGCCCGCCCGATGGCGCGATGTGGGACACGCGGACGCTCGCGTATACGCTCGACAACATCCTCACGTTCCGCCGCAGCCTCGGCACCGACCACCGGTTCGACGCCACCGCGCTCTACAGCGTCCAGCAGGAGCGGACTGAGAGAGACAGCATGCAAGTGACGGGGCTTCCCTACGAGCATCAGAAATTCTTCGACCTCGGGTCCGGCCTGAAGCCCGACTGGCTGGGGAGTGGGCTGACGGCGTGGGCGCTGCAGTCCTTCATGGGCCGCGTCAATTACACCTTCAAGGACCGCTACCTGTTGACCGTCAGCAGCCGCCTCGACGGATCGTCACGGCTCGCGCCGGGGCAGAAGTACGGGATGTTCCCATCGGTGGCGGTCGCTTGGCGCCTCTCCGAGGAGGACTTCATTCGGCGTACCGGCGTGTTCTCCGACTTGAAGCTGCGCGCCAGCTACGGACGCACCGGCAACACCGCCATCGATCCCTATCAGACGGAGGGGTCACTCTCCCGCACGATGTACTCGTTCCTGGACCAGCCCGCCGTGGGGTACCGGCCCGGCCGGCTGCCCAACCCGGATCTGCGGTGGGAGAAGACGACCCAGTTGGACGTGGGGCTCGAGTTCACCGCGCGCAACAACCGCTTGTCGGGCTCGGTCGATTACTACCGGGCCTACACCTCCGACCTGATCATGGATCGCCAGCTCCCCCCGACGACCGGCTACACCAGTATCCTGCAAAACGTCGGGGCGACCCGGAACACCGGCGTCGAGGTGGCGCTGTCCGCGGTCTTTGCCCAAGACTGGCACGGGCTCCGCTGGAACGTCGACGCCAACTTGGCCGCGAACCGCAACCGGATCGTCAGCCTGTACGGGCAGAAGAAGGACGACGTCGGCAACGGCTGGTTCATCGGCCAGCCCATCAGCGTGTTCTACGACTACCAGTTCGGCGGCATCTGGCAGATCCAGGACTCCATCTCCGGCGCGGCGCAGGTGTACGGGCGGCGGCCCGGCCAAATCCGCATCGTCGACCAGAACGGCGACGGGAAAATCGATCAGAACGACCGCGTCATCCTGGGGACCAGTTTTCCCCGCTGGACGGGGAGCGCGACGACCCGCCTCGATTGGAAAGGCATCGACGCGTCCGTCATGGCGGTGGTGCGGCTGGGGTTCATGGTGCACGACGAACTGTACACCAGCCAGAGCACGCTCGCCGGCCGCTACAACAACGTGTCCGTGGACTATTGGACGCCGACCAACCCCTCGAACACGGAACCGCGCCCCAACGCCGCCCAGGAGAACCCGGACTTCGGCGGCGCGCGGGGCTACGAAGAAGGGTCCTTCGTGCGTGTCCGCACGCTCACGCTCGGCTACACCATCCCTGGCGACCACTTGGGATGGATGCGGGCCCGGTCGCTGCGGATCTATGCGACGGCGCTGGATCCCTTCCTGTTCACAAAGTTCAGGGGCATCGACCCCGAGTCGCGCACCGACCCCGGCGTACCAAGCTACCGCACGCTCATGATGGGCGTCACGCTGGGCATCTAGCGAGGAGAAAGCCATGCGCAAATACATCGTCGTGCTCGGTACCGCGCTGCTCGCTGGCATGCCGGCCTGCGTGGACCTGAACGAGGACGTCGTCACCGGCCTGACGCCCGGGTCCTACGGGACGCAGGCGGTCTTCGAGCAGCTCGTCAACGCGTCGTACGAGCCGCTGCGCAGCTTCTACGCGCAGGAACGCGGGTTCACGGTCACGGAGTTCGGCACCGACATCTTCACCAAGGGCGCCGACGGCAGCTTCAAGTATGTCAACGACTATACGACGCAGCTGAATCCCGACGCGCAGTTCTTCCGGGACACATGGGTCGACTTCTACCGGGCGATCAATACAGCCAACACGGCGATCAGCCAGGCCGCGATCGTGCAAATGGACTCCGCCCTCAAGGCCAAGCGGGTGGGCGAAGCTCGTTTCCTGCGGGCTCTGTACTACTTCGATCTGGTCCAGATGTTCGGGCCCATCACGTTGAGCCTGCAGCCGACGACGGCGCCGAACACGGAGGCTACGCGCGCGCCGGTCGACTCGGTGTACGAGGCCATCACCAGCGACCTGCAATACGCCGAAGCGAACCTCCCCGCCGTCCAGAAGGACTACGGACGGGCGACCAAGGGGGCGGCGCAGCATCTCCTCGCCAAGGTCTACCTGACGCGCATCCGCGACGCCGACTCGACGGCCGACGACATCGCCAAGCGGCAGGCGGGCGACTTCGCGAACGCCGCCGACTACGCACTGCGGGTCATCAACTCCGGGCTGTATACGTTGTTGCCGCGGTTCAAGGACGTGTTCGACTTCGCGAACGAGCGGAACCAGGAGATCATCTGGTCGATCCAGTTCACCACCGATCCGCTGACGACGGGCACCGGCAACCGGGGGCACCTGTACTTCCTGATGGAGTACGACGTGCTCCCGGGCATGCTGCGCGACGTCGCCAACGGCCGTCCCTTCAAGCGGTTCCGGCCGACCTGGTACCTCCTGAACCTGTACGACCGCAGCAGGGACTCGCGCTACGACGCCCAGTTCACGCGCGCCTGGTACGCCAACAACTCGGCGACGATTCCGAAGGACGCGCAGGGGGTGCCCAAGTTCCGCCTGGGTGACACCGCTGTCTACGTCTCGACGACCGATGCGGACACGGTCCTGGCGCGTACTCGGCCCTACCGCGTGTTTACGCCCGGTGCGTCCAAGGCGATTCCGTACGCCGACAACGCGTTCCCGTCCCTGAACAAGTTCCACGATCCGTTCCGATCCGCCGTCAACGAGGAGCGCGGCTCGCGCGACTTCTTCGTGGCACGGCTGGCGGAGACTTATCTGATCGCCGCCGAGGCGCTGCTGCGCGACGGCCGGCCCGCGGAAGGGCTGCCGTACATCAATGCCGTGCGACGCCGAGCCGCCATCCCGGGGCACGAGACGGAGATGGAATTGACCGTCGGCCAGCTCACCCTCGACGAGATTCTCAACGAACGGGGGCGCGAGCTGGCGGGCGAGATCGAGCGGTGGTTCGACCTGGTCCGAACGCACTCGCTGGTGTACCGCGTCAAGCTGTACAACCCCGACGCCAGGAACAACATTAAGCCGTTCCACGCGCTGCGGCCGATCCCCCAGATCCAGATCGACCGCACCAGCAACCCCTATCCGCAGAACCCTGGGTATTGAGCGTGCCCGACCGCAGGACCTTTCTGACGACGAGCCTGGCAGTCCTCACCCCCTGGCCCCCTCTCCACAGCGTGGAGAAGAGGAACGAGGGGGTGAGGCTGGGCGTCGCCAGCTACTCTCTCCGCAAGTTCACGCGCGCCCAAGCCATCGAGATGGTGAAGGCCCTGGGCACGCCGTACATCAACCTCAAGTCCGTGCATCTCCCCTACGAGCTGCCTTTGGACGAGCTGGCCGCGGCGCGGCGCGAGATCGGAGCCGCCGGGCTGCAGATCGTCGGCGGTGGCACGATCACCTTCGACGCGGACACCGACGACGGCGTCCGGAAGTACTTCGAGTACGCGAAGGCCGCGGGGATGCCGGTCATTGTCGCCACGGCGGACCCCCCCATCCTTCCCCGCATCGAGCGGTTCGCCAAGCAGTACGACATCAAGGTCGCGATCCACAACCACGGGCCCGAGGACAAGCACTTCCCCTCCCCGTACGATGTCCTGAAACACGTCCGCAACATGCACCCCCGCATGGGGCTGTGCATCGACATCGGCCACACCGTCCGCACGGGGACCGACGTGGTGCGCGCGGTCGCCGACGCGGGGGCCCGACTCCTAGACATGCACGCCAAGGACCTGCTCGACCTGACGGCGAAAGGAAGCCAGTGCATCGTAGGCGAGGGAGCGATTCCGATCGCCGAGATCTTCCGGCAGCTCGAGGCGATGCGTTTCGCGGGCTACGTCAACCTCGAGTACGAGATCGACGCCGACGACCCCTTGCCCGGGATGAAACAGTCGTTCGCTTACATGCGCGGTGTGCTCGCGGGGCTCGGCTCCGCGGGCCGGCGGCGCGTCCAATCCTGATCGGAGGCAGAGATGGCCCGTCCTAAGAAGAACGAGAAAACGATGCCCCGTCGCGATTTCGTGAAGAGCGCCGCAGCCGGCGTGGCCGGCCTCGCGGCCGCGTCGTTCCCCGCGTCGAGCTACGCCCGGATCCTGGGCGCGAACGACCGGGTGCGCGTCGGGATCGTCGGGTTCTCCGACCGCTTCCGTCAGGCGCTGCTCCCGGCGTTCAAGGCCGCCGGCCCCGCGCAGGGCTTCGAGATCGTCGCCGTGTCGGACATCTGGAACCGGCGTCGCGACGAGGGTGTGGCCGAGATCGAGCGCGTAATGGGCGCGAAGCCGCGCGCGTTCCGGAACAACGAGGAGATGTACGCCGCGAAGGCGACCGACGCGGTCATGATCTCGACCCCCGATTTCCTGCACGCGTACCACGGCGTCGAGGCAATCCAGGCCGGGAAGGACGCGTACATCGAGAAGCCGCTCGCGCACAGCATGGAGCAGGCGATCGCGATCCGTGACGCGGTGAAAAAGTCCGACCGCGTCGTGCAGATCGGGACGCAGCGGCGCAGCGCCGCCAATTACCAGGCGGCGAACGAGTTCATCCGGTCGGGCAAGTTCGGCGACATCGTCATGGCGGAGATGACGTGGAACGTGAATCAGCCGGGTCGCTGGCGCCGGCCCCAGCTCGTTTCCTCCATCAAGGAGACGGACACCGATTGGAAGCGCTTCCTCGCGTACATGCCCAACGAGCCTTGGGATCCGCGCAAATACCTCGAGTACCGCCTCTTCTGGCCGTATTCGTCGGGCATCCCGGACCAGTGGATGGTGCACCAGATCGATACGGTGCACTGGTTCACGGGCTTCCCGCGCCCCCGCAGCGTCGTCGCCAACGGCGGCGTCTACCTGTGGAAGGACGGCCGCAAGAATTGGGATACCGCGACGATCGTCTTCGAGTACGGCCCGCTCGACGATCCCACCAAAGGCTTCCAGGTGGTATACGCCTCGCGCATGACCAACGGCGCCGGCGGGACGAAGGAGCTGTACTACTCGAACGCCGGAATGTTGAACCTCGACACGAACGAGATCTCGCCCGAGGGCGGGCTCACCGAGCGCTATGCCGCGGAGATGGGCATGAAGACGAACCAGCTGCCCACGATGAAGCTCGCGGAAGTAGCGCCGACGGAGACCGCGGCGAATACGGGCGGCGACTCGTCCACGACGGCGAACGTGCGCAACTGGATGGAGTGCGTGCGGTCCCGCGGCAAGACGAACGCGAACATCGACGCCGGCTACAGCCACTCCGTCGCCCTGTGCATGACGGTCGCAGCGATGCACACCGGCCGGAAGATCATGTTCGACGACGGCAAGCAAGACATCGTCATGGGCTGAGGAGCGGGAAAACACATGCGCAACGCTTGGCTGCTGCTGTGCCTGGGTTTGCCCGTCGTCGGGCAAGCACAGGCCCCCCGAGTCGACGTCATCGCGCGCGAAGCCGACCGGCGCGTCGATGTCACCGTCGACGGCAAGCCGTTCACCTCCTACATCTGGCCGACGACGCTCAAGAAGCCGACCCTCTACCCGCTGCGCGCCGCCTCCGGCGTGCTGGTTACGCGCGGCTGGCCCCTCGAGCCCCGGCCGGGGGAGCGAGTGGACCACCCCCACCAGGTCGGCCTGTGGTTCGACCATGGGGACGTGAACGGGCTGGACTTCTGGAACAACTCGGACGCGATCCCGGCGGCGCGGGCCGACAAGATGGGCACCATTCTGCATCGCGCCGTGCGCCGCGCCCAGAGCGGGTCGGGAGAAGGGACGCTCGAGGTGACGGCCGAGTGGGTGGACCACCAGGGCAAACCGCTGCTGCGCGAGGACACGCGCTTCGTGTTCCGCGCCGCCCCCGGCCTGCGTGCCGTGGACCGCATCACGACGCTCACGGCGACGGGCGGGCCCGTCACCTTCACCGATAATAAGGAAGGCCTGATCGGAATGCGCGTGACGCGGGCGCTCGAGCAGCCGTCCAAGACACCCGAGGTCTTCACGGACGCCAGCGGACATGCGACCACGGTCCCCATGCTCAACAACGACGGCGTCACCGGCCACTATCGCAGCTCCGAGGGCCTGGAGGGCGACTCGGTCTGGGGCACGCGCAGCCGCTGGACGATGCTCGCGGGCGTCGTGGAGGGGGAGCCGGTCACGCTGGCGATCCTGGATCACCCGATGAACGTGGGGTTCCCCACCTACTGGCACGCGCGCGGCTACGGTCTCTTCGCCGCTAATCCGCTCGGGGAAAAAGTCTTCAGCAACGGGAAGAGCGAGCGCAACTTCCGGCTCGCCCCGGGACAATCGACCACGTTCCGTCACCGGGTCCTGATCCTCTCCGGGATCGCCACACCAGACCAGATCGAGACGTATTACCGGGACTTCACCCGGTGAGCGAGGCGGCCCAGGCGGTTAGAATCCACCCGGCGGACAACGTCGCGGTGGCGGTCCGGACGCTCCCCGCGGGGAGCGAGCCGGCGGTGGGCGGCGAGCGCGTCGTCCTCGTGGAAGAGGTACCCGCGGGCCACAAGTTCGCGCTGCGCGCGCTCGCGCGCGGCGAGCCTGTCGTCAAGTACGGCTTCCCGATCGGCGCGGCGACGGCGCCCATCGCGCCCGGCGCGTGGGTCCATTCGCACAACCTGAAGACCTGTCTCGAGGGCGTGCTGGAATACCAGTACGAACCCACCTCACGTCCCCCCTCTCCCGCAGGGAGAGGGGGTCAGGGGGTGAGGACATTTATGGGCTACCGCCGCCCCAACGGGCGCGTCGGCACCCGCAACGAGGTCTGGATCCTCAACACCGTCGCCTGCGTGAACCACGCGGCGGAGCGGATCGCGCGCGAGGGATCGGCGCTGTTCCACGGCCACATCGACGGCGTCTACAACTATTCGCACCCCTACGGCTGCGGCCAGCTCGGGGACGACCTCCGCAACACCCAGCGCGCTCTCGCCGGCCTGATCCGCCATCCCAACGCCGGTGGCGTCCTGGTGCTCGGCCTCGGCTGCGAGAACAACCAGATGGACGCCCTGCTCCGCCTCGCGGGCACCGTGGAGCCCGACCGGCTCCGGTTCTTCAATTCCCAGGACGTGACGGACGAAGTCGATGCGGGCCTTGAGGCGCTAGGGCAGCTCGTCGCCGCGATAGGGGGCGACCGGCGCGAGGAATGCCCCGCGTCCGACCTCATCCTGGGCCACAAGTGCGGCGGCTCGGACGGCCTGAGCGGGATCACGGCCAATCCCCTCGTCGGGCGAATCGCCGACCGGCTGACGGCGCTGGGCGGCGGGGTCATCCTCACGGAAGTGCCGGAAATGTTCGGCGCCGAGCGGGCGTTGATGAATCGGGCGGTGGATGAGGCGGTGTTCCGGAAGACGGTCGCGCTCATCAATGATTTCAAGGCGTATTTTCTCCGTCATGGCCAGCCGATCTACGAGAACCCGTCGCCCGGCAACATTACCGGGGGGCTGACCACCCTCGAGGAGAAATCGCTAGGGGCGATCCAGAAGGGCGGCCGGGCGCCCGTGACCGACGTGCTCCGCTACGGCGAGCCCGCGGCCACGCGGGCGGGAGGGCTCGCGCTGCTCGAGTCGCCCGGTAACGACGGCGTGTCGTCGACCGCGCTGGTCGCGAGCGGCGCGACGCTGCTCCTCTTCACGACGGGGCGCGGCACGCCGCTCGGCTTCCCCGTCCCGACGCTCAAGATCTCCTCCAACAGCGCCATCGCCGAGAAGAAGCCGCACTGGATCGACGTGAACGCCGGGGCGTTCGTGGACGGCACGGCGACGATGGAGCGTCTGGCGGACGACCTGTTCGCGCTGATCCTCGACGTGGCGTCGGGACGGGCACTCGCCAACAACGAGAAGCACGGCTATCGCGAGATCGCCATCTGGAAGGATGGCGTGACGTTGTGACCTCCACCGTCGCTCCCTCGTCTCCCCGCGTCGCCTACCGCTGGACGATCTGCGCCCTGCTCTTCGTTGTCACGACGATCAACTACGTGGACCGGCAGGTGCTGGGCATCCTCGCGCCGACGCTGCAGCGCGAGCTGAGCTGGTCGGAGTCGCAGTACGGCGACGTCGTCTCGTGGTTCAGCCTGGTGTACGCCTTCGGCTTTCTCCTCGCCGGGCGATGGCTCGACCGGGTGGGCGTGCGGCGCGGGTTCGCCACGGCGGTAGTCGTGTGGAGCCTAGCGGCGATCGGACACGCCTTCGCCCGCACGACGGCCGCGTTCTCGGCCGCGCGCGCGTTCCTCGGCCTGGGCGAGTCGGCCAACTTCCCCGGCGCGATCAAGACCGTCGCCGAGTGGTTCCCCAAGGAGGAGCGCGCCCTCGCGACAGGGATCTTCAATGCCGGGACGAACACGGGAGCGATCGTCACGCCCCTCATCGTGCCTTGGATCGCGTTGACCTGGGGGTGGCGCTGGGCATTCGTCGTCACCGGCTCCATCGGCTTCCTGTGGCTGCTCCTCTGGCTCGCCCTGTACCGCAGTCCGCCCGCGGATGCGCATCCCAACGAGCCCGACGAACCGCGCGTCCCCTGGGTCCGCCTCCTCGGCGTGCGCCAGACCTGGGCGATCGTCGTCGGCAAGCTGATGGCCGACCCGATCTGGTGGTTTTATCTGTACTGGCTGCCGAAGTTTCTCGACGCCAAGTACGGGATCAAGCTGGCGCAGGTGGCGCTGCCGCTGATCGCGGTCTATCTCGTGGCGGACGTCGGCTCGATCGCGGGCGGGTGGCTTTCGAGCGGGCTCATGAAGCGCGGCTGGACGGTGAACCGCGCCCGCAAGACGGCGATGCTCCTGATGGCGCTCGTGATCGTGCCCACCGCGCTCGCCCCGCACGCGGGGACGATGTGGACGGCGGTGCTGATCGTCAGTGTCGCCGCCGCGGCGCACCAAGGATGGTCGGCCAACGTCTACACGCTCGCGAGCGACATGTTTCCCCGCTCGGCGGTGGCCTCGATCTCAGGCATCGGGGGATTCGCCGGGGCGATGGGCGGCGTGCTGTTCCAGCGCGTCACCGGTCGCATCCTTGAGGCCACCGGCAACGATTACAGCATCATCTTCGTCGTGTGCGGTTTCGCGTACGTGACCGCCTGGACCATCATTCACATTCTCGCCCCGAGGCTCGAGCCGGCCCGGTTGAACGAGTCCTTATGATCTCGACACTCACCCTCCTCCTCGCACTCCAAACGGGCCGGGGGGGGGGGCCTTTTGCTCGATCCGGGCACGGCATGACTTGGCGCGCGCACTCGCGTACGATCTAGCGAAACAGAGCTACCGACTGTGACGAGCGTTCTCACCCGCCCCCGCGGAGCCGCGCGCCGGCACCGAGGGTCAGCCCCCAGTTGCCGTTGTAGAAGGTAAAGGGGCTGCCGCTCGACGTGTGGAACATGATGTCGAGGTCGATCCCCAGACGCATCCACACCCGATTATTCACCTGATAGCGCAAGCCCAAGAGCGCCGAGAAGCCGCCGTCGCTCTCCTCGAATGCGCCTCCGTAAGAGTTGCGAACGTACCCGCCCCCCAATAACGTTTCCACGCGTCCGCCGGTCGGCAACGTCCCGACCACGCGCGCGTGCAGCGGCGTGTAGGTCACGGTGCCCCCCGCGCGACCGGTGGAGGCACTGGTGCGCGAGAGATCGAGCTCGAATGCAACCCTGGGCCGGAGGGCGACGGACACTCGTCCACCCGCGCCGATCGTGTTGCTCATCCGCAGACTGTTGTCGAAATTGGTGTAGCGCGCGAAGGCGCCGAGCTCGACGGCGCCGGCCCCTTGTCCGGCCGCGGGGGCGGCGCAGACCAGCGCCGACGCCACCGCCAACCGCGTGATACGACGCGCCATGGCGATTCCTCCTATCGTGCCCGTTTGGTGGTAATGACGATCACGCCGTTCGCGCCGCGTGATCCGTACATGCTGGTCGACCCCGCGTCCTTGAGCACCTCGATCCGCGCGACGTCGCTCGGCGACAGGTCGGCCAGCATGGCGCCGATCGATTCGTTCGGGATGGTGATCCCGTCGATCACGAGCAGCGGATTCTCGTCTGCGGCATTGCCTCGGAGGCTACGCTGGCCGCGGATGCGGAGCCGATAGGTCCCGTTCCCCACCCTGGTCACCTCGAGGCCGGGCACGCCGCGCAGCAGCTCTTCCACGCGGGACACCCGCGCATCGGTTTCGCTCGGGACGATTGTCGTCACCGCCCCCGTGTTCGGGCTGGCACCGCCGGGCGGCGGTGGTCCCGGGCTCCCGCAAGCGAGTGCGGCGGCGACGACGAGGCAGCGGGCGTCGCGCTTCATTGAATGTCCGGTAGGCAAGCCACGTGCCCCCTCGTTGCGAGGCGAACAAACGTACACGGCGCGCCGGCTGCCGCCAACGTGCGTCACGTATTGCGCCGGCGCCACACCCCACCCCACGGTCTTGAGCCACGGAGACAGCCACGTCCGCATCGCCCCAATTACCGGGGGCGCGGAGACAGGAGGGACGAAAGAGGACGAGTGAAACTGGGGCGGGAGGACTCGAACCTCCAACTTCCCGGTTAACAGCCGGGCGGTCTGCCAGTTGACCTACACCCCAATGAACAGTGGCAAGGCGCCGGAAACCAAGTTGCAGGACACTTCTCAGTACTTCAAGCCCGCCTTTTCCGCAAAACTCTTTACCGCTTCCTGCTCCTCGGTGCTGAGCCTCTCGGGCAGCGACACGTGGGCTTCGACGTACATGTCCCCGCGCCGCCCGTTTCTCTCGATGCCATGGCCGGGAATCCGAAATTTCTGGCCGTGCTGGGTGCCCGGCGGAATGCGGAGCACGACGCGCTTGTCATCCAGCGTCTTGACCTTGATGCGTGAACCGAGCAGCGCTTGCGCGAGATTGATCGGGACGACGCCGATGAGATCCAGTCCTTCACGCCGGAAGAAGCGATCCGGCGCGATGTGGATCTGCACGATGAGATCACCGCGACCTTTTGGCCCCTGATTCTTGAGGCGCAGGCGCGCTCCTTCTTCGACCCCCGCCGGGATCTCGACGTTGATCCGCTTTTCGACGCGCAGCTCTCCGCTGCCCTGACAGGTGGGACAGCGCTGCGACGGCACGGTGCCCTTGCCACGGCATACAGGACAGGGGCGATTCACGGCGAAGCCGCCCTGCCCGAAGGAGACGGTCCCTCGTCCTTTACACTCGGGGCACGTGCTGACCGTCGCGCCTTTCGCCGCTCCCGTCCCGCCGCACGTCGGGCAGACCTCCGGCATCGCCAGCGTAATCGGCACCGTGCCGCCCAGCGCGGCGACACGGAACGGAATCGTGACCTCCGTCTCGGTTTCCTCGGGCTCGGCCTCCCGGCCCCCCCCCGTGCCGCGCCGACCGAAGATGGACGAGAAGATGTCGCCCAGCCCGCCCAGGTCGGAAATGTCGAACTCGCCGCTGTCTTGCGGAGCGCCGCGGCCGCGCCGTGCGCCCGCTCCACCGCCTCCAAAACCGCCGGGACCGGCAAACGCGCCATAGCGGCGGAGCTGATCGTATTTCTTGCGCTTCTCGACGTCGCTCAGCACGTCGTGCGCTTCGTTGATCTCCTTGAAGCGCTCGGCGGCTTGCGGATTGTTGGGATTGCGATCGGGATGATGCTGCTTGGCCAACCGCCGGAAGGCTTTCTTGATCTCGTCCGTCGTGGCGGTTTCGGCGACTCCCAACACCTGATAGTAGTCGCGCTGTGCTGCCATTACTGACCCTGCCAGGTCAGCACCACAACGCGGGCCGGCCGCAGCAACGTGTCGCGCATCTTATAGCCCGGTTGCACCACCTGGCCTACGGTGTGGTCCTGCTCCGGTTTCGCCGCGGGCTGCGTCGTGACCGCCTCGTGGATGTTCGGATCGAACGGCACGCCCGTCTGGTCGATGCGGGTGACGCCGGCGCTCTCGAGCTCCTTCCAGACTTTGCGCTCGACCAGATCCACGCCGTCATGCAATGTCTTGGAATCGATTTCCGCGGGGTCGATGTGCGCAAAGCGCGAGAGATCGTCCAGCGCGCCCGCCAGGCGGGACACGAGCTCCGCCTGCGCGCGCGTCCACACCTCCGCGCGTTCCTTGGCCGTGCGCTTCCGGAAATTGTCGTAGTCGGCTGCGAGTCGGAGATGGCGATCCTTCCAAACGTCCACCTCGGACCCCTCTGGCGTCGGCGCACCCGACGCAGCAGGCGCAACGGGCGCAGCAGGAGTCTCCACCGGCTCGCCCGTATCGGGATCGAGAGAAGGCGCGCGCGGAGGCGTGGGCGGAGACTGCGGCGAGTGGGCGTGTCGTTTGTTGTTCATGAGTTTTGGAAGTTTCGGTCTGACAACAAGATACCCCGGGGCTCGTTGTCTGGAAAGCGCACATCGTTGGATGTCACTCTCAAGCCCGATATCCTGCGATGAAACGGGCGAGCTCTGCGCGAACTTGAGGGGCGGTCAAGAGGTCGTGGGAAAGCTCGGGATACCATTGGACCGTCGCATGTGGTGCCAGTTCGTCGGCGAAGCGGCGGGCCACTCCCGCATCGATGACGGTATCAGCCCCGCCCAGCACAAACAGCAGCGGTCGCTCGATGCGCTCGTAATCGGCCAGCACGGCGCGCTGCGCCCATTGCACCTCGGCCCGAGCGCCGGCCGTCATGAATTGAGCACCCCGGCCCGTGGGTAGCGTGGGCCACAAATCCGCCAGCCGCGCCGCGATCCGCTTCCAGACCGCGGGTCGGGCACGCGACGCGAGCCATGGGCTCACAATGACCGCCGCGGCGGGCGGCTCGCCCGGCTGAGTCTCGAGATAGCGCAGCACGACGAGCCCCCCGAAGCCGTGGCCAATGAGGACCTGCGGCACATCCTGGCGGCGACGCACCGCGCGACGCAGTGCCTGCAAATCACCCAACAGCTGGCTGAAGCGTGATAGGTGTCCCCGGCGACCACCGGAGCGTCCGTGCCCGCGTTGGTCAAGGAAGTACGCGGCAAATCCAGCGTCTTGCAGCAGCGCTCCCGTTGCGGCGAATTGTTCGGCAAGTCCGGCGGGCTGCGGATGCCAGTCGTGGAGAAACAATACGGCGACGCTGGGACGTGCCGCCTCGTACGCGTCATAGACGAGCGGCGTCCCGTCCGGTGCGTTGACGCGATTCACTGTTTGTCCGCGAGCAGACGACGCAGCAGATCGAGCGCAGCTTGCGCGGCGCGCCCGCGGATTTCACCGCGATCGCCCGGGAAGACACGCTTGAGCGCTCGGGCCTCCGACCGGTAACGCGCCGCCAACCACACGGTCCCGACGGGCTTCTCCCGTGTGCCACCACTGGGCCCGGCGATGCCGGTAATCGCGAGGGCCGTCCCGGCTGCGAAGCGCTGCTGTGCCCCAAGCGCCATGGCGAGCACCACCGCTTCGGACACCGCGCCGTGCGTCACGACTAGCTCGCGGGGAACGCTCAAGACCGCGGTCTTCACATCGTCGTCATAGGCGACGACGCCGCCGACAAAGACGTCCGAGGCGCCAGGCACCGCAGTGATCCGAGCGCCCAGCAGTCCACCGGTGCATGACTCGGCCACAGCCAGACGCACTCCACGAGTGCGCAGCTGCTCGAGCAGCGTCGCAGCGAGGTCGGTGCCGTCCTCGCCATAGCAATGCTCGCCCGCGCGCTCGCGCAACCGCGCCGTCGCCGAGGCGAGGAGACGCTCCGCGTCGCCCTCGCGCAGTCTCCACGCCGTGACACGCAGGTCCACGCCCTCGATCGAGGGCAGATACGCGAGTGTGAGGGGAGCGATCTCCTCCTCGATGGCGCCGACGCGCTCGGCGAGCGCGGATTCCGCAACGCCCGTCGTGCGCACCGTCCGCGAGCGCACGACGACGCCGGCACTGCGGGCTGCAAGCCGCGGAAGCACCTCTTCGGCGAGGAGCCCGCGCATCTCCGACGGGACACCGGGCAGCATCACGACCACGCGCCCACGGGAGTCCTCAACCCACAACCCCGGCGCTGTACCCCGGGGGTTCGGAAGAACTGTGGCCCCCTCGGGCACTTCCGCCTGGGTGCGATTCACGGCCGCCATGGGGCGGCCGAGGCGGCGAAATCGCTCCTTGAGCGACCGCAACACGGCCTCATCCATTTCCAGGGCTTTCCCGAACAAGGCAGCGACCTCGCGCTTCGTCATGTCGTCGCGCGTAGGCCCGAGACCGCCGGTCGTGATGACGAAACCCGTGCGCTCGAGTGCCTCGGCAACCGCAGCCCGAATCGCGTCGGGGCGATCGGCGACGGAGCTGTGGCGCACGACTTCGATCCCCGCGGCAGCTAAGCCACGGCCGAGCTCGGCGGCGTTCGTATCGAGTATCTGGCCCAGCAGCAGCTCGGTGCCGATCGTGACGACCTCGAGCTTCACTTGCCGACTTTGAGAAGTGTCCGGTAGCGGTAGAGGTAGACGAGGAGGGAATACACAGTCAGCACGATTGCGCCCGCCAGCGTGATCGCGACAAACCAGCCGTGAAACTTATCCCAGAAATTCCGGAAGTCGCCGGCCAGATGCATTTGGGCGATCGCATCCTTCCAGGCGAACCAGGCAATCGTCGCGCCGATGAAGATATTCTGAACGACGGCTTTCAGCTTGCCGGCCCCAACGGCGGGAATCACGATGCCGCGGCGCTTGGCGAAGAAGCGGAACGCGGTGATGAGGACCTCGCGTCCCACCAGGAGAATCGCCACCCAGAGCGGGAGGCTGCCCCACCATGGTATCGCGTAATCCACCTTGTCCCGGGCGAGAATAGTGGGATGCCGCGTCATCCAGAAAATGGGGATCAGGGTCGCGAACAGCAGCAGCTTGTCCGCGATCGGGTCGAGCAGCATGCCCAGCTCGCTGATCGTCCCGTAGCGCCGGGCCAGATAGCCGTCCACCAGGTCGGAGAACGCGGCGATCAGGAAGACGACAAAGGCGATGACTTTGGGCCAGTATCCGGAGATGAACGGCAGCAGCGCCACCACCGGCGTGAGGCAGATGCGGGCGAGCGTGATGATGTTGGGAAGTGTCCAGCGCATCAGACGGGCTCTAGCTCAGGGTCTTGAGAACCAGCTTGCTGACCGCTTTCAAGGTGTCGAACACCCCATCGCCGCGGACCGCCACGCCCTCGTGATAGGGGGCGTGCCCGACCCACTCGCCTCCGACTTTCTCGACGAGGCTCTCGCCGGGATGCGCCGGATCGGGCGTCTGCTTTTGACGCGGGACATCGTCGATCGGCCAGCCCGGGTTGAGCGACGCCTGCAGGTCCTTGATCGGCGCGGCGTTGGGGAGGTCGCGTTTGTTGTACTGAATCACGAACGGGATCTTCGTCAAGTCGTAGCCGTACTCCGCCATGTTGTCGTACAGGTTCTGCATCGACTCGACGTTCGCCTCCATGCGCTCGATCTGGCTGTCGGCAACGAAGACGATGCCGTCCACGCCCTTGAGGATGAGCTTGCGGCTGGCGTTGTAGTATACCTGGCCGGGCACGGTATAGAGATGGAATCGCGTCTTGAAGCCGCGAATCGTCCCGAGATCGACCGGCAGAAAGTCGAAGAACAGCGTGCGTTCGGTTTCAGTCGCCAGCGAGATCATCTTGCCGCGCGTGTTGGGCGAGACCTTTCCGTAAATATGCTCCAGGTTGGTGGTTTTCCCGCCAAGGCCCGGGCCGTAGTAGACGAGCTTGCAGTTGATCTCGCGGGACGCGTAGTTGATCATCGACATGGGCGCGTCCCGTTAACCGAAGAGCTTGTCAATTTCGTCTTCCGCCCCTTCGAGCAGACCCTTCTGCTGGGCCTGACCCGTACCCACGCGATTGAACATCTCCTCGAAGACCTTGTTGAGCTCTCCCACGACCGTTTTGGCCTTGAGCTTGACGAGTCCCAGCGTGGCGCGCTGATCGAACAGCACGACGAGGATGACGCGCTTCGCGACGTCCGCGAGATACATCGACTCGCGCTCGCCCTGATGCACCAGCGACGCGAACTCCGCTTCGCCGATCATTTTCGCGAGCTGATCGTTGGCGCTGAAATCGGCGGCGGTGAGTGAGGCGAAGGCGGTGGGATCGAACTGCGGCGTTTCCCCGACCGTGGCCACGAGCTGGCCGTTGCGGTCGACGAGCAATGCACAGCGGGCGTTCGAATCGCGGAGGAACGCCTGCAGGTGCGTCTTGATTTGCTTGAAATCGTTCTCGCTAAAAGACCAGCTTGCGGCCCCGGCCATGCGCCTCCTAGAGGATCAGTCGGACTCCGACATCTCGCGCCGTGCCGCCAGCGCCTGGGCGATCGTCACCGCATCGGCGTACTCTAGGTCGCCACCCACCGGCAATCCCCGCGCGATCCGCGTGACGCGCACGCCGATCGGCTTCAGAATCTGCTGGAGGTACGTGGCCGTCGCCTCCCCTTCCATCGAGGGATTCGTGGCGACGATGACCTCGCGCACCTCGGAACCGTTCGTCAGTCGCGCGAGCAGGCGATCAAGATGCAGCTCGTCCGGCCCGACACCATCCAGGGGCGAAATCCGGCCGCCGAGGACGTGATAGCGGCCGCGGTAGCGGCCGGCGCGCTCGATCGCGCTGACGTCCCCCGCTTCCTCGACGACGCACAACAAGGCCGCATCGCGCCGCGGGTCGCGACAAATCGGGCAGGGATCCTCATCGGCGAGGTTCCCGCACGCCCCGCACGCCATGACTTGCCCGCGGACCCGCCTGATGGCATCGGCCAACCGCTCCGCGGTTTCCGCGGGCTGCTTCAGCAAATGGAACGTGAGTCGTTGGGCGGTCTTACGCCCGATGCCGGGGAGCTTGGCGAGCTCCGCCACGAGCTCCTCGATGGCGGACACGAACCGGGCCGGCGCCCTTACAGCGGCAGCTGGAATGGGAACGGCAGACCCGACGCCAGCTTCCGCACCACGGCCTGATACAACTCGGCCGCGCGCTTTTGCGCCTCCGCCACGGCAGCCAGCACGAGGTCTTCGAGCATCTCGACATCCCCCTGCTTGACTGCCTCGGGATCAATCTTGATGCCGCGAATGTGGCCCCGCCCGTCGACCGTGGCTTGGACCATCCCCCCACCGGCCGACACCGTCAATGTCTGCTGCGCCAGCTGTGTCTGGATCTCGGTAAGCCGCCCCTGCATCTGCTGGGAGAGCTGGAGCAGGCTAGATAAATCCGCCATACGTCGAAAGTTACCCCTCAAGGAACTGTTTGCAAGCTATTCGAGCAGCTCCAAATCTAATGCGTCCACGGCGGCGCTCAGGGTGGGATCTTTGGCCCGCAGACTCTTCAGTCGCTCCGCGCTAGCCCCCTCAGGAGTAATGCGCTCCGAGCCTCTCCCACCCCCAGCCGCGATCGTCACGCGTGGGGCTTCGCTGATATAGGTACCCAGCGCCTGCGCGATCGTCTCGCGTTGCCGTTCCAGCCCCTCGGCGTGCACGGCGTGCCCCGGTCGCAGCGTCACGATGCGGCCGTCGACCGCGACGACTTCAGCCTCCGCGAGGAGACTGCCGAGCAGCGGAGTTTTTCCGCGCGCGTCTGCGACGACCTGGGACCAGACGGAGCGGACGTTCTCGAGGGTGGGCTCAAGCTTCTTGCCGCTCGGACGGTCGGACCGTCGGACCGTCGGACGCTCAAGCACGTCGGGATCAGGTTTCCGTGCGACAGTCCGACTGTCCGCCGGGCCGACGCCTTTGAGCGCGTCGAGCACCTCCGACAATTCCACGGTCCTATCCAGCATCGCCCATCTCAGCAACAAGACCTCGACGAGCAGCCGCTGGTTAGCGCTCCGGCTCAGCCGTTCCTCAGAGTCACTCAGAACCGTCAGGAGACGAACGATGTCCGCGGGCGGGAGCTGTGGCGCATAGTCGCGCACCACGGCCAGCAGTCCTTCGGTCAGTCCCTCGGGCTGCCCGCCCACGCCAACCAGCAGCAGCGCGCGCAGCGTTTCGCCGGCGCCGTTCACGAACTCGCCGAGGTCCGCCCCCGCCTCGAGCAGTCGCTCGATGAGCGGGAAGACCGCGGCGGGGTCGCGTTCCACGATGGTCCGGAGCATCTCGCCGTACAGCTCGTCGGGGATCAGCCCCAGGACCTCCCGCACGCGCGCCGCGGTCACCGGACCTTCGCCGAACGAGAGAACCTGATCGAGCAGCGACAGCGCGTCGCGCATGCCGCCGTTCGCACTCCTGGCGATGAGGTGCAACGCGTCGTCCTCGACCTTGAGCTGCTCGGCGGCCGCAACCTGCTTGAGCCGCGCCACGATCGCATGCGGTCCGATGCGACGAAAATCGAAGCGCTGCAGCCGCGACAGAATCGGCGCGGCGGTATTCGCGATCTTCTGCGGCTCGGTCGTCGCGAACACGAACACGACGCGTGGCGGCGGCTCCTCGAGAATCTTGAGCAGTGCGTTCCACGCCTCGCGCGTGAGCATGTGCGCTTCGTCGACGATGTAGACCTTGGATCCCGACTCGGTGCTGGCGGCATACATCGCGCGCTCGCGCAAATCGCGGGCGTCGTCCACGCCGCGGTTCGACGCGGCGTCGAGCTCGACGACGTCGAGACTCGCGGCGCCGGTCCAGATACGCCGGCACGCCTCGCACTCGCCGCACGGCTCGCCCGTCCCGCCCGGCGTGCGCCGCTCGCAATTCAGGGCCATGGCGAGAATACGCGCCGCGGTCGTCTTCCCGACGCCGCGGGGACCGGCGAACAGGTAGCCGTGAGCGACGCGTCCTTGCGCCACCGCGCCACGCAGCGCAGCGGCCACATGGTCTTGGGCGATCAGGTCGGCGAATTGCTTCGGACGATATTTGCGGGCGAGTGCAATCATTGAGATCGGAATCTAACCTAGGTAGCTTTCGGTTGCCCCAGGTCCGCAGGCTTTCCGCTCGTGAACCGCGTCAGGCCCCCGCAGGGAGCAGCGCTCAACGATGTCGGGATTCGTTGCGGGGTGCCTGGGGCATTTTACATCCAATGACCAATGATCAATGAACAATGTTCAATGAACATTGAGCATTGGACATTCTACAGTGGACATTCCGTATCAGCGGCAATCGACCTTTCCAGGAGCAGCACGGGGCGGGACGGTGACCGTAAGGTATTGGCGCATCCCGTTCGCAATCACCGCGAGACTGGTCGTGCCGGGCTGATCGGGCTTCAGCGTCACGCTGCCAGCGGCGCTGTCCTGCGCCACTCCCAGAACACGGAAAACGCGGGCGTCGGCCACGGCGGCACGTAGGCCGAGGAGCGGTGTCGGATTCGCATATCCATCCTGCGCGGACACGCGCAGCACGATCACGCTGTCGGGACGAATCGCGAAGTGTCCAGTCACGCTGGCCGTACCGCACATCACCGCCAGCTGCGCCGCCGGGCCTGCCGCGACGTTGAACGCGACTTGCTTCTCGACAACCCCGATCGACGCGATCACCGTCGCCGACCCGACGCGCTCGCCCAACGTCACGCCGACGCGCGCCTGCCCTACCGCATCAGTCGCCGCCGCGCCGGGCTGGATGCGTGCGTTGATCCCGGTGAATGTCACCGCCTGACCGGAGAGCACCGCTCCCGCCGAATCGCGCGCCTCGAACACCAACGCGCGTGGCAGTTGCGTGCCGACACTGCCCCGCTGCCCACCGCCCGATACAAAGCTGCTGCGCTCGGCCGACACTCTGACGATGACACGTTGCACTTGAAAAACAGGAGGAGGCTGTGGAGCCGCGAGCGGCGCGGGCGGTGCGGGCGGCACTGAGTGCGATCGGGGTGTCGTGCGCACCGGAGTGACCGCAGTCCGACGTGGTGCCTTGCGCCGCCCACACTCATCTACCGCGGCGAGCAGCGATGCATCCGCGCCCAGCAGTCGAAAGTCATGGCGATCGCGATCGGTGGGCTCGAAGGTCAGGCAGGTGCGCCGCACCATCTCCGCCAGCTCCACCGGAGACATCACCGCTCCGGACAGCAGGCGCACAAGGTCGCTCTTACGCAGCGGCGCCGGGCCCTGTATCGCGAGGACCACGGCGAACAACGCGCTCAGGGCCTGGGGCATCCTGAGTGTTCGAAGCGGCTTTCGACCGAGTCCACAGCGGCGTACATCGTTTGGTCCCGGCTGGCGCGGCGCTGGTCGAATGCGGCCATCCGGGCCCGACGCTCGGTGTTGTAGGTGATCCACAAGTTCTCGATCGACACGAGCCCGGTGGCGAGGCCGCCACAGTCCATGCGACCGTCTGCAAACAGCGACGCCCGATCCTGGAAGTTGCGCACCGCGCGGGAGAGCGAGTCGCTCAAGCGATCGAAGCGCGCGAACGGAGAAGGCGGCGCCACCGGCTGCGGCACGGGGACGGGCGCGGGCGCCGCCGCGGCCGGTGGCGGCGAGGCCGGCGGCGCGTCGGCCGTCGTCCGGCGACGCGGGCCCGGAGGCGGCGGCGGCGGCGCCGGTCTCCGCGACGTTACGCGCGACACGAGCTGCTTCGCGCGGTCGAGCAAGCCGGCCCATGGCGGTGGCACACGCGGAGTGCGGAGCGCGAAGTACCAGTATCCGCCCGCTCCAGCCCCAGCGAGCAGCAGCAGGATCGCAAAGCGCCTGAGCCACGGCCCGCGCCGTCTCCGGCGACGCGGCTTGGCGGCGGGCGGCGCCGCCTTTTGCTCCGCGTCCTCGTCCAGCAACCGGAAGGCGGGCCCCGACGTGCGTCGAGGAGCGTGTGGCGGCGGCATGTGCAACGGCGGCGGCGCGACTTCCTCGGGCGAGACCTCCCACGGAATATCGGTTGACGACTTTGCTGGAGGTGCCGGACGTGGCGGCGGCGGCGGCGGCGGCGGTGGCGGCGGTGGTTTGGGCGCCGGTTTCTCGTCCGGAACGAAGACCTTCTTGGGTGGTGGCGGAGGAGGAGTCGGCACCGGCGGGGGCGCCGGCTCGTCGTCCACGCTCGACCGGATGACGGGAATGTCATCGGCGCTCGAGCGCATGATGCGGAACCCGCGCTCACCGGCCGCTGGCCTCTCGTGCGTCTTTTCGGGCTCCGGCGCAGCTTCGGCTTCTTCTTCCTCCGGCTCCTCAGCCTCGGGAGGAGGTGGCGGCTCCGGTTTACGCTCGGGCAGTTTCGGTTTCGGCCCCGTCAGCGTAGGGCCGTAGGGCTTGTAGTTCCTCCAGGTGATGTATGAACGCTTCTTCCCATCGGCCTTGATCGAATCGGGTTGCAGCAGCTCGTAGAACGGCAGCGGCGTCCTGTGCCAGTCGGTGTTCTGTGAGGAACGAAAAAATCTCCCCGTGACGCCTCCCGCTTCGGCCGCCACCAGGATCGCGACCTGCCACGGATCGGTGAAGAACTTTTCGTGAGTCTCGACGTCGTGCGCGGTGAGAAACCCGCCCTGCCCCGGATGGCTGTGGTACCAGCCAAGCAACGTTCCTGCCGCCTTCTTGAGCTGTTCCTGCATCCGGTCCCACAAACGCGACACCACGACTTCGGTCTTGTCGCCATAAATCGGCTGGCTGAGCTTCAGCGTCTTGTCGATGACGCTGTACAGCACGCCAGTTTCCGGATCGCGATAGACGTCGCCGATGAGAAAACCGAAGATCGCCTGCGTGGGCGAGCTCTTGAGGTGTTCCTGCAGGGCGATCACGGCCTCCTGCTGGAAAAAGACCGGATAGGGCGAGCGCCCCGACGGACGCCCGGGAGCGGTGGTTCCCGGTGCGGCAGGCGGATTCCACAGGATCGCGCGATCCATCGGCATCGGTTGCGAGCGGGGATCTGGTCGCGCGCTCATTTCACCGTCTCCAGGATGATCCGGGCGGCGGTGACGGTATCGGAGCGGAGATCGATCAGCCGGGGGGGGACCGTCATCCGAGGCGCACGCGTTGCAGGCGCCGCATGCGCATCAGGTCGTACGTCTCCGCCACCTCGCCGCCCAGCAGAAACATGTAAGCCGTGTAGTAGATCCACAGAATGAACAGCAGGAAGCCGATCAGATTGGCATCCGAGGCCACGCGGTCGAAGGTCACGAACCGTGCCACGTATAGCGCGTAGAGCCGCTTGGCGAGCTCGAACGCCACCGCGCAGAACAGCGACGCGACCACGCCCGTGCGCCAATAGATGCGGCGACTCGGCAGGAATTTGAAGATCACGAAGAACAACAGGGTGCTGAAGAGCAGCGAGCCGAGCTGCGATGCCACGCCGCGGTTCGTGGACGCGAACGCGTTCGCCAGGAAGAACGTCCCCGCGACGAATACCATGGCGAGATCGGTCAGCTTGGCGATCGGCCAGGATCGGTTCTCCTCGGTGTCGAAGACCTCGTTCAGAGCCGCCCGGAGTCCTCCGAACATACGGGTCGAGAACCACAGGAACAGGGGCGCGGCGAGCAGCGTGAGGTGGCCGCGGCGCGCTACCAGGTCGCCGAGCGCGCGCTCAATGAAGCCGAACTGGCCGTTCTCCCCGCCGCTCGACTCGGGGAGGAAGCGCTCCAACAGCTCGTGGACGTTCAGCTGATGTATGGCGAGCTGATACTGAGCGAGATAGCCGACGACAGCCAGGACGAGACCGACGAAGGGAATGGCAGTGAGGAGAATGTCGAACGAGAGGGCACCAGCGAGAAAGGGGATGTTGTCTTCGTAGGCCGCCTCGAGGGTGCGCCGGATGACGCCGGTGACCGTGCGGTGCCAGCCGCCTTCACCATTCACGCGAGCGGCTCGTCCTCCTCCTCCGATGCGGGGGGGGGCACCGGTGGCCGTGCCCGCGCGCGCCGGCGACGGGCGGCTTCGAGCCGCCGGCGCAGCTGCTCGCGCGTCGCGATCTCCGGCTCCTCGGCCTCGTCCGATTCGTCGGACTCGTCGGCCTCTGCTTCGGCTTCCTGCAACAGGCCGCGCACTTCGTCGACCTTATCCTCGGCCAGCTCCTTCAGATTGCGGAGGCCCTTTGTGACTTTGCGGCGCGTGCTCTCGCCGCCTTCGGTCGGCGCGAACACGAAGCCCGCCACCGCGCCGAGCACGATGCCGAACAGAAACGCGCCAAACCCTCCCCCTCCGCTGCGCTCACTCATTCGCCGGCCTCCGCGTCGTCGGGTGCCGACACGAGCGCGGCCCGTGGCGCGGCGTGTGACACGAGTTTCGGTTTGACGTACCGATCGGTCGCCGCGCGCGTGCCTTTCACCCGCAGCTGCTCGAACAGGAACGCGAACGTCTTCTCGAGGTCCGCGCCGATGGCGGCGCGCACGTCCGCGGGAAGATCCCAGAACCGCCGCTTGAAGGGCCCGATCGCTTTCTTGCGGCTCTTGTAGATGAACTGTTCCTCGGTATCGCCCGTTTTCCACTCTTCTTTCGCTTCGCGCTTGACCCACTCGTTCACGTCGCGCCGCAGGTCTTGCGGCAGCGCGGGGTGATCCATGACGATGGTCTGGAAGTTCGTGGCCAGGTGGATCTCGACCGCCTCACATTGCGGGAACTGCGAGAAGGCTTCCGGCGGAAGTGTGGACGCGCCGTGCTGCACCGCGCCGCCGAGGCCGTACTTCGTCCGGGCGTCGTGCGACAGCGCCTTGAGCGCCTGGAGATCGAGCTGCACCTTCGCGATCGAGCCGTCGGGCAACACGACGCCACCGTGACTCGTGCCGGTCTGGACCGAGATCTTCGAGATACCGGCGTACTTGCCGCGCCTGGCGAGCGAGCGCTTGTAGCCTTCCATGAAGGCCTTCAGCTCGTGCACGTCGCTGTTCTTGCCGCCGACCTCACCGATCTCGGCGCCCACCGAGACCGTGACGTCCTCCGGCTCGCGGTCGCGGATGAACTGGGTCAGCTCGGCGGCACGCTCGTAGTTGGTGCGCTGCTGCTCGTCGAGATTCGGTTTGGAGAGGTCGACGAGCGTCGAGGTATCGATGTCGATGTTGTAGAAGCCGGCATGCAGCTCTTCCTCGATCAGCGCGCGCAACGCCTTGAGCTCGGCGTCCTCATCGGCCGCGTATTTCTTCGCGTTGACCTGAACGTGATCGCCTTGAATGAACAGCGGCCCCGTGAATCCCTCGCGCAGCGCCGCGGCCGTCATCACCGCGACGTACTCGGCGGGGCGCTGGTCGGTGTACGCGATCTCG
>Ga0209590_10000028_pt1 | contig 26116 bp, 26 predicted proteins | sample CZO8metaG_FD_188353 | JGI IMG/M metagenome (GOLD analysis project Ga0209590, IMG submission 188353) | Vadose zone soil microbial communities from the Eel River Critical Zone Observatory, Northern California, USA - CZOApr15con1.8 metaG... | ecosystem: Environmental > Terrestrial > Soil > Vadose...
ATCAGCATTCCATTGAAAGCGGAAAGTATGACTAGCGGATTCAGGCCCGATAGAGATGCGTTGAGCGAGCCGGTGGTTACTGCTGTCGTGACGACTGTCCAGAATACTGAGAAGAAGCCTCCAAACCGGACCTCCATCCCTGGACCCACCACCGGAAAGTTAGGCGTGAAGGCGATCAAGAGGTCAAGAGCAAAAAGAGCGTAAGCACCCCAGAGGATAGGACGAGTCTCACGCTTCCTGCCGATCAATTGGCCGAATACGAAACATAGCGATGTGGGAATGAGAAGCATGAGGAAGATCTGGAATATGTCAGATGCTGGGTTAGGGTTTTGGAATGGATAGGCCGAGTTCGCTCCAAAGTATCCTCCGCCGTTTGTGCCAAGTTGCATGATACCGACGAGAGAGGCGACTGGTCCAACCAGGATAGTCTGGGTCGCCCCCTCAACCGTATGGGTGATGTTCTGATATCCTGTTAGGGTCTGAGGAACTCCAAGGCCGACGAATACCAGGGAAGCCACGAAGCATAGAGGGAGCAGTATTCTTGTCAGAGATCTTGTGAAGTCAACGTAGAAGTTACCCAAGTCCTTCGAGTGAGTGATGAAACCTCGAATCATTGCGACAGCGACGCATATTCCTGTGGTGGCGCTTGTGAATTGTAGGAACTGGACGGCCATCATCTGGCTCAGATATGAAAGACCCGGGGCCGGGACTCCCGGCGTCAATGCAGTGCAGTTCGGTAGTCGGTTGCAGATCCCTTCGCCGTTGTAGTGTTGCAGGTTGGTGTTGGTGCCGAAGCTGATGACCTGCATGAACGCCAGGTCCCATGAGAGACCTGGAAACCCCTGAGGGTTCAGTGGAAGCACACCTTGAAATGAGAATATTACGAATGCGATTGCCATCTGGAAGATATTGACAATTAGTGCGGCGAGGAAGTATTCTTTCCAGCCCATGCCGCGAGTCGGATTTACGCCGACGAGCCGATAGACTCCTCTCTCGATGGGATTGAGGAATTTGTCTAATCGGCTGGGCGCTAAAGTGAAAACTCTAGTAATGTGGGGAGCCAGGAGGCGGCCCGATAGGATGGCTATAACTAGAATCGCAATGAGTATGAATAGATTGGTCGGGTCGATCAGCCGCTAACAGCCTCCATAGAACGGACTCAGAGCTCATGGGAGGTTAATCTATTTCCGGTGACTGTAGGAAGCCGCCACGGCAGGAGTCGAGTTCAAAATATCGCCGTTGGACCCGGAGCCCTTGTGGGTTTTTAGAACGATCGAGCTTACAGTGCTCTTGACGCCCTTGACCTTCATTATCTTGTTCTTGAGGACATCTCGAAACTCCTCAATGTCTGAGGCCGAGACGACGGTGACGATGTCAAATTCGCCGGTAACCTCGTAGAGGTCGACTACCTTGTCGAGACGGGATAGAGCCTGCACTACATCGTCCATGTAGGGCGACTCCACGAATATGCTAACGAACGCGATTAGCGAGGCCATATTGACTCGACCGGCTTCGCACCCGCGGCCGTGGCGCTAATTTATGCATTTCTTGCAAGAAAAATGGGCTATTCGCAGCTTACCCGAAATATCCCTCACCGGATACGCCGGCGACCCATAATCGATCACTCAGGGCGCGTTGACGCCTTTTTCGAGGCGTCCAGATTGTCATAGGAACCGTCGTGATTGCCCAGTTTCTCTAGGGCTAGTAAGTCTCGTATTTTCCACGCTGTCAAAGTCTATGCCATCATGCCGGCCCTTCGGGATCAAGTGGTTCGCGACAACTGCCTCCTTCAAGACGATCAATCGATCTCTCAGAGAATCTTGATAGGAAAAATCGGCCCGTTGAGAGTACTGACGAAACATCTCAACAACGGTTCTATGAACGAGTACTCGCGAAGATGTACCCAAGACTTTGGTTAGCACCGTGACGGTGTCATCAAACCTATTGCAAATCTCCCCCTGGGAATCCCATTTCTCTCTAGGACCACGTACACGGATTCGCAGACTGCAGAGCCAAGCATGTCTTTGAGGGTTGAAGCGAAACATGAGCCGAGCGTCTCATGGAAGACGGTTACCATAGGAGACCGCATCCTGCCCAGCTCACGATAAACCCCCAAACCAGGCCGAATACACTTGTTGTAACCTAGCTTCCTATGTTCACTATCAAGTCTTCACGCAAAGGACACCGATAGTGTAACAACTAAAATTGAGAGGGTTCGGTTACAACGAGTTTATCGCTTGAGCGGGTCTCAACGAGACAAATGAGCAGGAGACTAGCTCTAGCGATGGGTTCGCCCGTTTCTACGATACCACAGAACGATTTCCGAACAAACTGGAAGACTAATAGGACGAACTCCGTGGTGGCGCAAGAGAAAACTTTCTCCTCGTTGCTTAGAGACAGCATCGGCGACGGGATAAGAGGGGCGCTAGGCCAGGCTATCTTGGGAGTTCTAACTGATCAGGGCTTGTTCGACAGAGCCTCCGACCCAAAGGAGTTTCAGATAAAACTGCAGTCAGTATTCGGCAACGGGGCGACAGTCATCGAGAAAGTCATAATCAAAGATCTATTCCGCAGGCTGAATATTCCCTACAGTTCTCAAGGACCCTTCAACTATGGAGAAGCGCTTGAGATGGCAAGAGAAGCCTGCACGGCGGAGGCGCGGACAAAGTGAGCGCTGCGCAGATGCTGGAAACGCTTCTCGCTTCAGAGGTTACGGGAGATCTACTGGTTTTGTTCCACCGCAACCCTGGACTCATCGACACGCTCGACAGCGTCGCGCGTCGCATTGGGAGAACAGGGAATTCGATCGAAGAAGATGTCCGAGGTCTTGTGAACTTGGGTGTACTTAAGACGAGGAGGATCGGTCGTTCAGAAGTCTTGCTCTTGGATCGTGCGAGGGACCGCGAAGTCTTGGACGCCATCGCGAAACATCTTAGGAATCTGGGGGGTGTGGAGAAAATTGACAACACCAAGTTCTAGAACAGGAGTCTCTGGAGTTGACCAGTTCTTCACTGGGAAGGCCGCGGAGGGTGGGAGAGTCCGGACCGGAATAACTGAGCTAGACGAGATGCTACATGGCGGATTCATGGAAGGCGATGCGGTAATGGTGGCTGGGAGCGCTGGCTGCGGAAAGACGACATTAGCCCTCCAGTACTTGGTTAACGGGGTCAAGCTTGGAGAACCGGGTGTCTACGTGACCTTCGAAGAAATGCCTGACCAGATCTACCGAGATGCAAAAAACCTCGGATGGGGCCTTCGAAAGCTAGAGGAAGAAAACAAGTTCCGAATCGTATGCACCTCACCGAACCTTCTGCTCGAGTCGGAGGGAGAGAGTCTCCTCGACGAATCCTTCCGAGACATCCAGCCCAGACGAATCGTTGTAGATTCGTTGAGCCATCTTGCCATGTTCGTGAAGGAAAGCGAACTGAGGCGAGAAGCGTACCGCTTGATCATGCACCTCAAGACCAAGGGAATAAGCTCCTTGCTGGTCTGGGAGTCTCCGCAGATGACAGGAGGGTCATTTGCAGTTACCGAAGTAGGATTGAGCTTCTTAGTGGACTGCATCATTGCCTTGAAGCCTGTCGAGATCGAGTCCTCGATGCGGAAGGCTTTGGTAGTTCTGAAGATGAGGGGAAGCGATCATGACAAGCGACTTAGAGAGTTTGAGATCACCCCGACAGGGATCAAGATAGAATCCGCGTTCACGAACTATGAAGGGGTCATCACTGGCTCGCCCAGGAGGGTTGCATCGGAGAAATTCATGGATCTCTTCCGTGGGGCCGCGGAGAAACGAAAGTGAGGCGATAGGAAGAGTGCTAGATCCTATAGTTTTACCAACGCTCTACTTCATAGCGGTCCTAGAACTCATCTTCCAAGCAGGCGTGGTATTCTACGCATACAAAGTGACGAGGATAACGGGCTCGTTTCGTGCTTGGACCATGATAATCGTGGCATTTTCGTTGCTGACGATTCAAAGCGTCGTGGGCTTGGTTCTGACAGTTTCGTTGCCAACTGATCAAATAGCTAGTCTGATAAGTTCGGTGGGAGAGACTACCACCATCCTCAGCTCAACTGTCACAGCAATCGCTGGAGCGCTTCTCTTCCTTGGAGTCTTCGGGCTTGCAAAACGATTCGAAAGTCAGGCAAAACCGTCAGCCTGAGCCAGAGAAGAAAGGTCCGCCAACTGGGGCGGACAAATTCCTTGAATTATTCGTGAAAGCTGCCAAGAAAAACAAGTGAGCTATCTAAAGACATGGGTGCGCTGCAATAGGTCAGCGTATGTCAAACACTGCCGGGTGGGCGAGAGAACTTCTCGAGCAGAAATTGGTGTTGCGCTGAGAGAGTTTTCTCAGACTGTCGGCCTAGCCTTATTGCGCCCCTTGCTTGAGAGAGTCACAATCTCGGCCAGATTTCTACCTCTAGCCTCGGCAAGTGGGATCTCATTGGTTTCGACCAATCTAGCGATTACTAGTTTCTCTATCACTCTTGCACCGTACCCGAGTAGGGCACGGAGAGCTTGGAGGAATTCGTCCATCCTCTGAGGCGTCTCTTCCAGAGAAATGGAATATCTCTTACGAAGATAAAGCAGAACCGAGTCTCTCGTGCTTGTACCAAGAGCACTGAGGGCGGCGTCGATGGATTCTATCAGCGGCCGGTCTAACGACGTGCCCACTGTTGCGGCCATGCTAGGAAACCTGGACCAGTTCGATCTGAGCATGCGCACCCTTGTCTGGGAGAGAGACACCATAGTAATCGGTCCTCGGTTTTACGCCCAAAAGGCAAAGAACGCCGTCATACTGGGCAAGTCTCAAATGAACATCTGAGGCGCTTGCAAGTTCTCGCAGGGTGTTGGAGAATGGCCGAGCTATTGATATCATGATGTCGCCCGCGTTTCTCACCTTGGCGATGGTCTCGATTATTAGACCCTGCATTGCAGGGAGGTCCTTCGCATATCTCGCCTCCAGGGCGTCGAAGCCAATTATGCTCAGCAATCGGTTCTCAGGTTTCCTCAGCTTCTTAGCTGTCTTCCAGAACATGTCAAAGGGCTGGAGGACGGTTGCACCTCCAAGGTCCACGGTGTTCGGACCGCCCCTTCCCGTGATGTCGAAAACTTGCATTGACGCTGGTCCTTCGGGAACGGACTTTCTGAGGGTTTCTTGCAGTTCTTCAGGGTACATTCCGTTGACCGGAATACAGATTACTTGGTCGCCGGACTTGACAGTGTTTGATATTATCGGGGTGAGAAAACTCATCAGAGAAGTTGACGAGACATCTTCTCCGACCTCCAGGAGAATGTGACTTCCCCGCTTGAGGCCTCCCCCAAGAATAGTATCGAGACCTTTAATTCCCGTAGAGGAATGTGATGCTGTATTCTTGATGACGGGATAGGAGTGTCCGTTGTTAGCCTGTGAGGAGTCGAAGGGGCTTAGCATCCGAAACCCGCCATCGAGGGTGAACATGTGCTCTCTTCTCCCTATCTTTGTCCCGCGTAACTTGAGAATGACCAGATTTCTAATCACCCGCCCATCGATCTCCTTCTGGGTGAACTTGAGGACTCCATCAGCCACGAACTCTTCAATCCCTAGGCCCAGCCTCGAAGTGCCTACGGGGACTTCTGAGATCAGGAGAGTCGTGCATTCAGCCTGCCTGATTATCTTTCCGAGAATCGTGTGAAGTATTGACCTGGCCTCTATCAGTTGAGGGACCGCTTGGGCCATTGCAGAAAAGGAATCAATTACAAGCCTAGATGCTTTGAAGTCAAGGACCGCGTCAACTATGGACTGGGTCACAGCGGGAATACCTTCGTTCTTGACGGTTAGAAGGTCCATGTAGAGGAACATGCCAGCTTCGTCGGCCTTCGCGAAGTCCAAACCACTCCGCGCCGTTTCCGAGAAAAACGCGTCACGTCCCTCGGCGAAGGAGACATAGATTCCCCTGTCGCCCTTGATGATACCCTCGTAGAGGAATCTCGCGCTAAAAGCTGTCTTACCAGACCCCGGAGTTCCAGCTACAAGAAATAGACCGGCTTTGGGTAACCCACCCTCTATCACATCGTCCAGCTCAGGGATGCCGGTGGGGACCCGTTGGAACAAATCCTACAATCACGCGTCAGGGGTCTGCTGGGAAAGTATGAAAGTTAAGGGTCGTGATACTTCTGATGATGGTCCTAAGTAATCTCGCGGATGACGGTGGAGATTGTGTGTGTTTTCGAGTCGTGGGCTTAATCCAAAAAGAGGAAGAGACTGTCCTGTGTTGACTAAGGTGGCTTCGGTCGCTTTAGTGTTATCCGGGTGGACCCTTACGGATTCGCTCCCGCATCTTTTCTCGCGAATCCTGTTTCGTGTAGAGGCTTTCTAACCACCAAGTCGTCCCCGCTTCCAGATATGGCGATATTTTCTCTCTATCCTTCTTGCGGTCTACTCCAGAAGTCCAGCCAATATTTGCAACGTCGAAATGGGCCCTGCTTCTCCGATGATTGTTGACATAATCGATTACTTGGCGGATATCCTCTGGCTGGGGAAGGTCTCCGGGTGTTCTCAGGGGAATTGCCCCGTCCCATTTGGCCGCGCGTCTGAATGGACCCTTGCGAGGCCAGAATCCTCCTACCCAGATAGGAATCCTAGGTTTCTGCAATGGAGAGGGCAGGAAGACAGTTTTCTTGACCCGGAAATGTTTGCCGTTGTGACTGAATGGTTTGCCCGTCCATAAACCCGCAATTATGCTGAGCGCCTCGTCCAGTTTTTCACCAAGCACCCGATTGTCCGCGACTTCCCCAAACCGGTCGTAATCAGTGCTTTCCTCCGCGCCTAGGCCCACACCTATTGTCAGTCGTCCATTCGATAGGTGATCCAGCGCAACCGTTTGGCGTGCGACTATCCAAGGCTTATTCTTCGGGAGCGGTGTAACCGTTGTCCCTAGCCTAATCCGGGTTGTATTCGTAGCTAATGCGGCCAGTGATGTGAAGGTCTCGTAGATGGGAACGCGTTCGTTCCATTCAACAAGGTGGTCCCAGAGAAAGAAACCGTCCCATCCGGACTTCTCCGCCTCATCAGCTAGCTTTGCTAGGACTTGAGGGTGAGCTGCCTTCCCGAAATTCGGCATGTAGAGACCGTAACGCGGCTCGTCCCTCGTGAATCCCTTCATACTTGTGAGTGGATGGACCAGAGGATAAGCTGGTGACCTAGGCAATTTGTATCTATCAGAGCGGGTGGAATACCGTGTGTCTGCATTATTCAGATAAACAACCTTGATTGAGGATACGAAAGGAAGCATTGTCTCAATGGAAGTTCACAAGACAATACTAGACGCTATTGGAAACACGCCTCTCGTCCGGCTGAACAAAGTCTCGAAAGGTCTCAAGCCCACTATTCTTGCAAAGCTGGAAAACCTCAACCCTGGAGGGAGCGTCAAGGATCGAATAGGAATCGCAATGGTCGAACAAGCAGAGCAGAAGGGTCTCTTAAGACCCGGTGGAACGATCATAGAGCCCACATCAGGAAACACCGGAGTTGGATTGGCGATAGTTGCCTCCGTGAAAGGCTACAAGATGATCTTCGTCATGCCGGACAAGATGAGCGAGGAGAAGCGGGCGATCCTACGAGCGTATGGAGCAAAGGTTGTGGTGACTCCTACGAACGTTCCCCCAGAATCCCCTGAACACTACACTAAGGTCGCGGAGAGGTTGGCCCAGGAGACTTCCAACTCCTGCATGCCCAATCAGTATGAGAACCGGGCCAATCCAGACGCTCACTACCGGACTACGGGTCCCGAGATCTGGCGTCAGACAGACGGTCAGCTAGACGTGTTTGTCTGTGGCATGGGAACCGGCGGGACCATCACAGGGACAGGTAGGTTTCTGAAGGAGAAGAAGAAGAGCTTGAAAGTTGTCGGTGTGGATCCGGAAGGGTCCATTTTCTATCCGCGCTTTCACGGCCAAAAGGAAGAGCCACACCAGTACAAGGTGGAAGGGATAGGCGAAGATTTCGTGCCAGGAACACTGGACATGTCGATCATAGATGACGTGATACAGGTCTCTGATAGGGACGCTTTCCATATGGCCCGACGGCTGGCGCAGGAAGAAGGGATCCTGGTAGGAGGGTCCGGAGGCACAGCAGTCCAAGCTGCCATGAAAGTTGCAGAGCACTTGGATGAACACAATACGATTGTTGCGCTTCTGCCGGACACTGGCCGAAACTACCTCAGCAAATTATTCTCTGACAAATGGATGAAAGAACAAGGCTTCCGATAACTCGAGAGATGGATGAAGATTGAGAGATCGGGATGTGATGAATCTGCTAGACCAGATTGAACTGTACGTTCTTAGTGTAGAAGGGAAAAGGGTGGCCCAGAAGGATTATTGGCTTTTCATCTACAACAGCATGAAGAGTGGATTGCTCTTGACAGAGGTTATGGAGAAACATCTCCAATACAAACTGGAAGCGCTGGGAGTTAAGAACCGTCAGCCGTAGTGGTTCGAGCCTCTTTCCTCGGGAAAACCGCCTGTGACTTACGATTGTGATATGAAATCAGTCGCCGCTCGGCCCGCTTTGAGGAACAACCTGGACGGCGTTCCCTGGACAATCTCAAGATTGTGCGTGGCGATTATGAAGGTCACTCTTTCATCTCGAATGATACTCGCTACCAGCTTCACGAGTGCTCGCGAATTATCATGATCCAAGTTCCCGGTAGGTTCATCCATTAGGACAAGCCGCGGCCTGTTCGCCAGCGCTCTAGCGATTGCGACTCGTTGCTGCTCCCCGGCGCTAAGTTGAGAAGGTCGGTGTCGCTCTTTGCCAACCAACCCTACCTTGTCGAGTAGTTCACTTGTCCTCTCTTTCATTTCTTCCTCGGGTTTCCCTTCGAACATCATTGTCAACTTGACATTCTCCAGAACCGTCAGCTCCTCAACAAGATTGTAGTTTTGAAAAACAAAACCCACGGTGCTGCGTCTGATCTTGGAAAGTCGATGCTCGTCCATGTTCGAGATTTCAACCCCGTCCAGTAGTATCCGCCCTGATGTTGGCTTGTCAAACCCGCCTAGAAGGAACAGGAGCGTGGTCTTTCCGGAGCCGGAAGGACCGTAGATTGCTAGAAGCTCTCCCTTACGGACTTCTAAACTCACATTGTCGAGAGCGACTGTTTTCTCTGGTCCATCCCAGTATGTCTTGCTTAGATCATCCGTTCTTAGAATGGGTTCCTCATCCAAACCTGAAGACCTCCTGAGGCCGGACTCGGGCGATTCTAAGCGCCGGATATATAGAAGCCGCGAGAGAAACGGAAAATGCGAGCAGGGCGGCATAGAGGAATGTGGAAGGGACTAGAATTATGGGGACGTTGACATTCTGGACTATTGGGATAGAGATAAACTGAAGAGCCGCGTAGGACATTCCAAGCCCCACTATTGTCCCCAGAGTCCCCAGCAAGAGAGACTCGTACAGGACCAGCTTGATGATCTGGCTGTAAGAAGCTCCGGTCGCCTTGAAGATCGCGAATGCACGCATTCTTTCGCGTAGGTTGTTGAGGTTTGAGTTCATTATTCCCAAGACAGCCCCAAGGGTTACGATAGCTGTTATGTCCGAGGCTATGCTTTCCAGAGAGGCGAAAATCGGCGAGACCTTGGAAGGAGCCTCGCTGGTCCGAAAAGCCTCCACCGTCGGCATTAGGGTCCTGATCTGACCTATCACGTTGTTGACATTTCGCGAGTCCTGAGCGGTGGCAACGATCATCGAGGTACCGTTCACCATACCGATCATCTGTTGCGCGACTACATGGGGGATGATGATCGAGTAGTCCATCCAACTGTTGGTAAGGTAGACCCCAGAAACTCTGTACATTGCGCCGTTGAGCTGGACAAGGTCTCCCGCGCCTCTTCCAATGGTTGCGGACAGCGCTTTCCCTATCGCAAGTATTCCAGTTTGGTTTGATGTGATCATGGTTCCCGCTACCATGCTGTAGTTGAGCAGGGAATGAAGCTGGGCAGGAACTACACCTGCCGTGAGAGCCTCAGCAGAGTCAACTGTCAGCAGCGCGAGGGTGACTGGCGTGGCGAACGAAATACCTGGGACGGCTTTCACTACTCCAGCGTAGGACTCGGGAATCTTGCTGATTAACGGGTAGGAGGCGCCTTTGCTCCAGACATCAATCTCGCCCCCGAGAGAAGATACGGTTCCTGACAAGTTCACTTCGAGGGTTGAGACCAGAGACTGGACGGTCACATAGGTAAGGATCAATGCTGCGAGCCCGACGATTGTAAGAATGGTGCGTACTCTGCGGCGGGCGAGTCCCTTGGCTGTGAACCGGAGGAGGCTGAACGAGGTCAAACCCCGACTATGACCATGCTAGCCTGGATTTTCGAATGAGCAGGTCAGCGGCTCGATGGGCTTCCGAAAACTGTGGGAGAGGAGGTCGGCGTCGGGAGGAGACTAGTTGTTCTGCGTTTTCGTTTTTTCGCTAGGAGGATTCCTCCTATGATGGCAATTGCAGCGATCGCGCCAGCTATGCCTATGTAGAGGAAGGTTGGTTGGCTGGCCGGTTGTGTCGTCGGGGGAGGTTGAGTGGAGGCTTGTTTGGCGAATACTGCGAAGAGGCTGAAGTGGTTGACCGTTCCCTCAACATAGTTCTGGTTAGTGTTCACTGCAACATTGCTGAGCGGGATCCAGCTTGCTCCATTCCAGTAGTATGGAGCGATTGTGCTTGTGTTCAGGCCTTTAATCTGGCTTGGTGTATAATAGAATCGGACGCGGGCATTCAAGGCGATGGATATGTTGGCGTTGACTTGTGTGTAGATTCCCAGAGGCGACAATCCAGCTGGTAGAGGTCCACCCGGATTTGATGGGAGCTGTATTACCTGAACTGCAATAGGCGTGGACACGTTAAGGAAGAGTGATGTTTGGATTGCTGGAACGTACTGCGTTCCATTCAACAGCATGTTCGTTCCGGGAGCTTGGTTGGGAAAGAGCCAGCTGTTGCCTCCTTGGATGAAGTAGACGTAGTCGTTGCCGCTGTTGTCTTGGAGACCACTGTTTCCAAGACTGTCCGATGCTCTGATGCGATAGAACACGGCCGCGCCTGGGCCTATTGGTGGGATGGTTACGTTGTATATGTCTCCAAAGAATGGTTGTTGGACGGGCACGTTTTGTCCTTTCGTGTAGGAGCCGAACAGTGGGGTCATTGGAACGGATGTCCATGTCAGTCTGTCAGTGGAATACTCTAGGTTGACCGAGCTGACTCCGCTACCGTCGTAGACTTGCGTCCAGACGTGAACTTGGTCGCTGGAGGTCGGCGCGAATGGGCTGGACCACGGAGTACTAACAGTTGGCGGTGTTGTGTCAGTAGCAGTTATCAGTGCTGCGCTCGAGGCGGAGACTTGTGCGCCCTGGTTGCTGATTGTTGATCCTGGCGGACTGTATCGATAGCTGATGTATGATTCGTAGACAGGATACGTGCCTCCTGCCCTTGTCTGTATTCCGATTCGGAAATTGATGCTCTGGCCTGCTCCGAGGCTGAAGGGCCAGCTTGTGGAGTAGCTTCCGTAGCTGGTCTCAGGAGATGAGGGGCCCAGTGGGTTGAACAAGGGGCTGAAGGCTTGAAGATTGTACGAGAAATTCGTCACGTTAGACGACCCTGTATTTGTTACCGTTACTATCACGAGGGCAGTTGCTCCTGCCGAGACTTGAGTCGTTGGAGCGGAGATGACAATTCTCAGGCTTGGATTGAAGCCTGCAATCGTCGGGTCATAGATTGGTACGGTCTGGCTGAAACTGGTCTGGAAACCCTTGGTGCTAGATTGGTTGTATGATACTGTTCCGGACAGATAGTAGCTCGACACACCACCAAAGAAGTCTATTGTAGGGACCATGGCAGTTGCGGTGAAGTTCACCGTCTGAAAGGTTCCGGGAGCCATGTTCGGGACGATCTTCGAGATGATGGGAAAGTTTAGTCCGTTTCCTGTGAAACTTGGTACTGTGGCTATGATGTTATTGTAGGTTACATTTCCTGCATTGTACACGTGCACGCTAACGACGGTTGAGGTCTTATTCGCTACGACCGCCGGGTCGATCGTGACATAGGTTTTCAGGAGGCCTATCTGGGGAAGCTGTGCGGTCGAGGGAGAGGGGAACACTCCGAGAAGGGCCCCTGTGTAGTAGAACTTGTACTGATTCGCGCCGGATTGAGCCGTAACGTTGTTGGCCGTTTCGTAGAGATTTGTACTATTTGCCTTGACAACGTACCACGTGGAGAAGCTTTGTCCCGATAGGAGGGAAGCGACAGTGAGAACTACTGTCTTCAAGTTGCCGGTTTCGGATAAGGAAGGACCGAGGCTTACGACTGGCAACCAGTAAGGTATCGAGGGGCCGCCGCTGGAATTGGTTCTGGAGCTTTGCGGAATCAAGGAAGATACGATAACATTGCTAGCGAGTTGAGGTCCGGTGTTGGTTACACGCAGGTTGACTTGAACTAGGCTTTGGTTCTGGGCGACGTAGAGGAAACTGATCTTCGTAACGTTCATCGTCATCTCTACTACAGGGACGATCGTTGGAGGACCGACCGTGACGGCGATCGGAGTAGATTGGGAGATGTACTCACCTATCAACTGCTGACCTGTTCCCGTCGCGTTTACCCGGCTGCTGTAGGCTATTCGTTCCGGTGTTATCGACATTGGACCTGTGACATTGAAGAAGTACGGATAGGAGAGAGTGATCGTTCCGCCGGGCGAGATGCTTGTTGGAGTGATTATCGAGAACGGGATCCATACGCCCTCAGCATTGTTCTGTAGAGATCCGGTGTAGTTGGCAATCAGTTGGTAGTCTCCTAATGGCAGGGTCGAGACGCCTAACCAACTGGTGGAGAATCCGCCTGTCGAATTTGTGATAACCGTCGTAATGGGTCTCAAAGTGTTGTTTGCGAACTTGTACGAGAGTATCACAGGAGCGTTTGCGATTGGTTTGCCAGTCGAGTTTACAAGCGCACCCGCTATGATTGTTGATCCTCCGCGGGGGACCGAGCATGGAACACAGTCAAGTCCAAGATAGGAGGTTTTCGGGCTTTCGAACTGTGGGAGAGGTCCCGAGTATCCGACCTGACCTGAATCCGTAGTATTTGCAAAGTTCTGGAAGGTCAGTCTGAGGGTAAGCCGTTCCAAGGGCGTGGCCGGGCCACCGGGAATCTGATAGGGTTTCAATGGGCTCCACACCTCGCCTCCTCCCAGAAGCATGTTTGGAGACGCCACTAGTTGCATAGATTGACCAAAGGGTTGGAGAAGCACGTGGGTCAGAAGGGTTGGAGCGCAGCCTGGTTCATTTTTGACTTGGAATGTGAAGTATGTAGTGTTGGCTACGATCGGTGAGAACGAGTTGAAGACAAATGCGCAGGGCTGAGGCTGCTGCGGAGTGTTCCCTACTCCTTGAGGGTATAGGAAGATCTCAGCATCGGGGTTGAGGTCTTCTATGTTGAAGTATGTCGCGGTCAGGTTGTTATTCTGGATTCTAACTGTGACGTTTCCGATTTGTCCGTAAGACGGACTGGTTGGGCTGATACTCTTCGTAACGGTCAGGGGGCCATTCTGTTTCACGTTCGGTGCGGGAGAAAATTGTGTGTTCCACTGGTAGACGTAGTTCGATGTGTCTAGGAAATATGCGCTAAGAGTGAATGTTGGATTTGGGTTGAAGGATTGGAAATTGAACAGGCGATTGTAAGTCGCTCCTTTGAGAAGAGAACCCACGCTAAACTGTAAAGATGAAGCGGCAGGCTGGCCTAGGAGTACGACTCCTGAAAAGCCGAGAGTGAAGTGGAGATTGCTCGCGTCCATCGCTCCGGTGTTAGTTACACCTAGAGTGAGGTTGAATGGTTGCCCTACATTGAAACTCGATGGTGTTACCGTCCATGTTGCGCTGAGATTGGGCGAATCAAAGGCAGGATAGTGGAAAGTTATGCTTACGTCTGGCAATAATCTCTGGGCGGTTCCGACCCATGGGAACACTCCTAGGACTATTGTGGAACCAATGCCTGACTGGACTAGCATGTTGGTCGGGCTGAAACTCTTAACTTGTGCGCCGTCGGGCAAAGATGCCACAAAGGTCTCGTTCGTGGCCGAATAGAATCCTCCGGTCTGGCCTACGAGCGATCCGAAGCCGATCGTGTAATCTTGGGGTAGGGAGAAGGTCAGAGCTTTCTTGTGGACTACGACGACACCGGTGGAGTTGAGTGCGAACGCGGGGGCGATTGCGGCTCCGATCGCCCTTAGGCCGAACACTCCTGATGCGATCCCTGATGCGCTAAACGCTGAAGGTAGGGGATAGGTGAGCGATTCTAGGCTGTTGAAAATAATTGCAGAACTCGACGTTTGAAGTAGGGAGCTTGTGTACTTGCCTATCATCGCGGACTTGGCGCTTGTCAGTGCGACGAATTTGTTGACGAAGTTCGAATATGGATTTGAAGTGATGTTGGCCCCAAAGACTGAGACCGGCAGGGTTAGAGGGTTTGAGACTAGGGCCTGGAATGATCCCGGTGCCATGCCGAAAACGGTCTGCACATCAGAAACTATCGATAGAGTGTTGCGCTGGACTCCCTCTATTATGAGGATCACTCTATAGGGCGCGAGGCTGTTCGCGGAGCTGGTGATGTTTATTCCCGCGGTGGTGGACAGGCTGGAAGAGTTGAAGTTGCTAACTATCAGGGTAACTCCGACATATTTGTAGATCGGGTTCGTCAGATCCCAGGGAATTATCGTTGGGTCTAGGGCGTAGAAGCTGCCCGCGGCCACGTCTCCCTGCGGGCTGACTGTCATACCGTTCACTTCGAAGCTTGGAGGAAACAGATTTCCCAGATTCGGGCCTGCTTTGGTTGCGGGAACGCTCCAGAGAACCGCTAGTGAGAGGGCGACGAGGATTATCGGACGGTAATTTGATGGTCGCATTCGGATTCTGGGATAGCCACATTTCTTTCGTTACTATGCTCCTTGTTACCGAAATTGTTCATCGATGGTTCTGTCAGAAGGATTCACTCTTTCAGAAAGGGGTCGATCCCATAGCTCTCTCCCGGTCGCTCCCGCTCGTGAGACACCTCAAGCATATCTCTAGCTTCTGACGTCGACATTAGTTTTCAGAAAGATATGTTAAATCAGCGTCTGCCGCTTGGAATTCTATCATGAGGTTTTCAACCAAAGCAATCCACGCAGGACAAGACCCGGATCCTGCCACGGGCTCGGTCACGGTTCCCGTCTATCTCACTTCAACATACATGCAACTCAGACCTGGCCGTGAGGGCAAGTACGTATATTCGCGAACGGCGAATCCCACGCGCAACGCGCTAGAAGAGAGTTTAGCAGCCCTAGAAGGTGGGAAGGTTGGCCTCGCTTTCAGCTCAGGCCTCGCCGCGACGACTACCGTCCTAATGCTCCTGCGAAAAGGAGACCACGTGATCGCCGGTGACGACATCTATGGTGGAACGTATCGATTGTTCGACCAAGTGCTTCGAAACTACGGCCTACAATTCACCTATGTGGACCCGAGGTCACCTGACAAGGTCGAGCGGGCAGTTCGAAAGAATACTAAGCTGATCTGGATCGAGACACCCACCAACCCGCTGATGAGAGTCGTTGACATTAAGGCCATCTCGAAGATCGCAACGAAGAATCACGCGATGCTAGTCGTTGACAATACCTTTGCAAGCCCCTATCTCCAGAACCCGTTGAAACTTGGCGCCGATATCTCTGTCCACAGCACAACCAAATATCTTGGAGGACATAGCGACCTAATAGGCGGTGCCGCGATCACAACCGACACTAATGTCGGCAAACGCCTCAAGTTTCTACAAAACGCCGTCGGGGCTGTTCCAGGACCATTAGACTGCTGGCTCGTATTGCGAGGAATCAAGACACTAGCTGTCAGGATGGATCGCCACAATTCCAACGCAAAACAGATCAGCGAGTTTCTCCAGAAGGAGCCCAAGGTTGAACAGGTCTACTATCCCGGCCTCCAAGACCATCCACAACGAGATGTCGTCAAGAGCCAGATGCGGGGCTACGGAGGAATGCTCAGCTTCGAACTCAAAGGAGGATTCGGAAACTGCGAAAAACTCTTGACCAAACTTCGAGTCTTCACCTTGGCAGAAAGTCTAGGAGGAGTCGAATCTCTCATCGAACATCCAGCTAGCATGACCCATGCCAGCATCCCGCGTCAGAGAAGAATGGAGCAAGGAATCAAGGACACGCTCATACGCATGAGCGTCGGAATCGAGGACGTCGAAGACCTACTTGAGGATCTTCAAAGAGGATTCAAAGGCCTCTAGGCAGATTGGGGGTAACTCGCCCCATTTCTTTTGCCTGATCTTGCAGTCTTAGGTAGAGGCCACCAAATCACTTCTTCCAGACCTCTCCGCCTGTGTAGGGATCGAGGAAGTTCAATTGCATGTCGAGGACTTGCTGGTAGACTTTCCCTGCGTCAGTTCGGGAATAGTGTGTGACCCTGCCATCGGTACTGGCAAGGATCAATGATGTTCTGGTGAGGATGCCGCTAGGCCCGAGTAGCCGATCAAACGCCTTGTCATCTCCACCAAACGGTCCGTTAAGAAGTGTGCTCTTGGGACATTTGTCTGCAAACACCTCTATCATCTTCAGCACGGTCAGCCGCTTCTCTGCCTCTTTCCTTGTTTCCGGTGAGAGGGGCACTTTTCATCGGCCGAGCTTCTCAGCCATGGCCAACAGTCTGGAATATCTTCTTCGTAGTCCTAATAGGCTGTAAATGGAGATTAGAGAAAGCAGGAACAAGATAACTGTCAGAGCCGTCTCCACTACGGCCGAGGTGTCCAGTGCCGGACGCATCGGGAACCCGAATCCCCCTGGCTGAGCAAAATACACGAAGAAGAGCAGCCTCAGCAATGACGATATGGCTAACAGTAGCGCGAAGGCGGCGATCAATGCCTGAGTAGTGATTGTTCTCAGTAGATCGTCTGCCATGCGGGCGGCGTCCTCCTTGAAAGCGGCCAATACTTCTTTTAGCAGAGGATCCTCGATCGACGACAGGGTTCTATCCCTCTTCTCCGTGGAAATGAAAGGTGCTTACACTCGACTCGCGTTCCAGTGGATTTAAGCAGATTCCTAGGAACCAGCAGCTCTTGCACCGTCGAATTTCGGTCGTTGGAACGATCGGTTCCGGCAAAACCACGCTTGCCCGCAAATCTGCCCAGCTTCTCGACGTTCCACACATCGAGCTAGATGCTCTCCACTGGGAACCCAACTGGGTAGAAACGCCCAACTATCTCTTTCGAGAACGCGTCAAGCAATCCTTGCAAGGCGACTCGTGGATCGTTGACGGAAACTATCATCAGGTCCGAGACATCGTCTGGAGCCGAGCGGACACGGTTGTCTGGCTGGACTATCCGTTCAGAACCATCATTGCTAGATTGGCCAGACGAACCCTGAGGAGAATCCTTACTCACGAGAAGTTATGGAACGGCAACCAGGAGCACATTCGAGGATTGTTCACTAGGGACTCCGTGTTCTTGTGGGCCGTCCGAACCTATCGAAGGCGTCGAAGGCAATACCCAACTCTCCTTGGCAAGCCGGAGAACTCTCATCTCGTAGTCGTAAGGCTGAGATCCCCCATTGAGGCGACAAGATTTCTGTCCACCCTCGGACAACCGGGAGACTTGACTGATTGAGTCAGGCTAAACCGACCTATTCAGAGCATCTTCGAATCACCCTAGTTTCAAAAGGAATCTGGCATCGCTTCATAGAATTCGACGAGCCAGTCAGAACCGTTGAGGAAGCCGCGAGAAAAGTCTCTGCAGACAGGATCATCAAGTCCATAGTCCTTGTGGGCTCCGACAAGAAACCTATCCTGGCAATACTCCCGGCGAGAAGCAGAATCAGCTACAAGAAAGTCAAAACACTGCTCAAAGTCAAAGACGTGCGCCTTGCTCAACCTGATGAGGTTCTGGAACACTCAGGCTATCCAGTCGGAGGAGTACCGCCGTTCAACAAGATCAGCAGAATCCTTCTCGACCCAACCGTTCAGCGAAATGCGAGAAGCATCGCTGGGGGAGGAGATCCGGACAAGCTTGTGGAAGTCGAGACCAGAGACATCCTCGAGTTCTTGGATCCCATCATAGCGGACTTCAGTGTCTAGGCTCGAGCCGTCGGTGGACCTGGCAGCTGGATTCTGTTAGCTCACTACTTTCCTGAACTCGTAAAGGGTTGCGCCTAGAGTCAGCACGGCTATCAGTGATATTACTCCATAAGCTTGCGAAAACGAGGTCCATACATATCCCGTCATTATCAGATCGCGAATCGCGTTCACCGCGAAACTAATCGGATTGTAGGCGGAAACATTCTGCATCCATGTTGGCATCAATTGTGGCTTCATTAGCGCCGTGCTCATGAATAGAAGAGGGAAGGTTAGGGTTCCGGCTATTCCGAACACTGTCTCTGCACTCTTGGTCCTGAGTCCCAGGGCCAAGGATATTCCAGACCAGGCAAGGCCGAAGAAAGCTACAGTGATCAAGATGAGGATGTAACCGAGGATTCCGGTAGCCGGGAAGACGCCCAGACCAAAGGCTAGTAGTAGTATGATGAGCGATTGGGCAAAAACCCTGAACGCATCACTCAGCAGTCTGCCTAGGAGGATTGAGGCACGACTGGCAGGAGTGGCAAGTATCTTGGCGAGAAATCCAGACTTGATGTCGTCAACGATGGCTGTTCCAGATTGAAATGCGCTTGAGAACGCATTCTGAAGAACAATCCCTGCAGTGGCAAACAGAGTATAGTTTACGCCTAGGAGTACGCCGAACGAGCTGAATAGTTGTGTGAACAATAGGAGGAAGATTATCGGTTGAAAGAGGGAGAAGAATAGGAGTATTGGGTTTCGTACGAGCTTCTTCATCCAGCGGAGGAACATGTAGTAGGTGTCAGAGATGAACGTCATCTTTCCGTTCTACCTCCTTCTCCGGCCGAACATTCCGGATGCCCTTGACTTGTCGATCTCTTCGGGTCTGATTCTTCTTCCCGTGTGTTTGAGAAACACGTCGTCGAGGGTCGGACTGGAAACTCCGATAGAAGCGAGCTTGATTCCGGCACCATCAAAGGCCCGGACAATATCGGGAACCAAGAATCCTCCGTTCTTCGCGTAGATAACAATCCCTTCGTCAGAGTCGACGACTTCGGTGATTCCACCTAGATTGCCTAAGACTTGCTTGGCTTTGTCCTTTAGAGCCCCGGCTCCCGGGTTGCCATTCTCAAATCCCAGCGTGATACGGTCCGCTCCGATCTCGGACTTCAGTTCAGAAGGTGAGCCTTGTGCAACAATTTCGCCGTGGTCTAGAATGGCTAGTCGGCGGCACAGCCGGTCCACCTCTTCCAAATACTGTGTTGTGATGAAGATCGTAATTCCTTCCTGGTTCAACTCCTTGAGATACGACCATACTGTTGCTCGTGACTGTGGGTCCAAGCCAGTTGTTGGCTCGTCCAGGAAGAGTATTTTCGGCCGGTGAACAAGCGTAGAGGCGAGGTCAAGTCTCTTCTTCATTCCACCTGAGTAGTAGGCTGACCGTTTGTCGGCCGCATCCTCCAGGTCAACGATCTTGAGAAGCGTGTTTACACGCTCCTTCAATCCTTCTCCGTGCATCTGATGCAGGTGTCCCTGAAGTATCAGGTTCTCCCGCCCGGTCAGATCTTCATCGATAACTGTGTCCTGCATCTGAACGCCGATTAGCTTGCGGACCTTTTGTGAATCGTGCTCGATATCATGTCCAGCTACGTTAGCCAACCCGGACGTCTTTCGCAGAAGGGTGGTAAGGATCTTGATAGTGGTGCTCTTTCCGGCACCGTTCGGTCCGAGAAATCCGAAAAACTCGCCCTCGTCGACTTTGAAAGATATTCCTTTAACAGCCTGGGTACCATCCCCGTAGGTCTTTACTAGGTTCTCAACTTGGACTGCAGGCAACTCTCTATTCCTCTATCGTATTAGATATATCGCATCCGATATGGATTTATATAAAGAATTCTTCGCGAAGCGGGTTTATTAGCGAAGAGCTGCCTGATGCAAAGAAGACGCATGCCTGGCTCTGGGGAAACGACGATCAAACACCCAACAATCCACAGCGCTCTTGCACACCCGCAAGGGATTCCCAGAGGTTTTCTACGTCTCTACGTCTTGCACAGAATTGCGGCGAGGCCAGCTCATGGATACGATCTCTTGCAAGAGATCGAGAGCAAGACTGAGGGCGTCTGGAGGCCCGGAGCCGGGTCCATCTATCCGATTCTAAAGGAACTCGTGAGGGGGGGATACATCAGAGCAGAATCCCACAAGAAGATTGGAAAGCCGCAACGCATCTATCACATCACATCCGAAGGACGCGCGCTGTTACAGCAATCCGGCGAGATGCTTTTGAAGACTGGACAAAACTGGGGAGCGATGAGATCCATACTCATAGAACTGGTCGATCCGAAAAACATTCCAACAATGTTCACCCATATGACGGCCGGACAGTTCGCGTTTCTCCGTGGAATCCTCGAATCGAAGAGGGACAAGATCCCACGCAGAGAAATCCAGTTCATGCTGAAAGAGTACGCCCTTAACCTTGAGCGACAGCTCGATTGGACTAAGAGGACGCTCAAGAAATCATGAAGATCCGGGAATTCAATATAGACGACTACCCCATAGTACGCGACCTTTGGCAGGCGGCAGGCCTGATCCTTCGTCCGGGAGACGAACTCGAAGACGCCAAGCTGAAACTCCAACGAGATTCAGATTTGTTCCTAGTCGCTGTACAAGACGATAGGATCGTAGGGAGCGTAATGGGAGGATGGGATGGAAGACGTGGTTGGATCTACCACCTCGCGGTGGAACCTGAACATCAACGGCAGGGGATCGGAGCGGGGCTCGTTCGCGAAGTCGAAAAGCGTCTCGTAGCAAAAGGAGCGAAGAAGGTGAACGCTCAGGTTTACAAATGGAACGAGCGATCATCTGAGTTCTTCAAAGCCATCGGATACGAAACGCAGCCCGACCTCATAATGATCGGGAAACGGCTAAGAAAATAGGGAAGGGGCCGGCCCAAGCTCCTGCTCCTAAGCGATCATGTCTGGAACAGCATTTCGTTGGCTATTCCAGTCTCGCTCCAAAAGGTCCCTTCCTCTACGTGGTCCAGAATAACACGAACTGGTCTCCGAACGGTTGCCGTGCATCGGTTTTCTATTACAACAGGTCCAATGTAGTGGCAATCTGTGCAATGGTAAAGAGATCCAATGGAACCACCAAGCCATAGAAAGACCTCATCGGAACCACATACCAAACATCTTCGCATTTTTCACGGATTCACCTCTAATGTGCACATAGGAAAGCAGGGGAACTATTCCATTCTCCTAGGAATCCGCGTAATAGCAGAGTCCGAATAATATCACGTGCAATTACTTCTACGCGATAACAGGGAGCGAGAGGTCTGCCAGCGCATGAGCTGTGAAACTGTATGGGTCAGCCTGAGCTGATTGCCCGCTTACTTCGCGCGCGCCGCAGCCGCTTTGGCGGCGAGTGCCGCGAACTCGTCGCGGCCGAAGGCCGTGCCTGAGAGCCCCCAACCGCCCTCTGCTGCCTCAGTGAGTATCACCCAGGTGCGACTGGCTTGGGTTAGGTCGCCGGAGATCTTGGTTACAATCTCGGTGATCTCTTTGACGAGTTGCTTCTGGCCCTCGCGGGTCAACGCCGCTGGAGGAGTGATGACCTGAACGCGGACGGTGCGGGCGGAATCGGTGGCAGCGGTGTGAACCGCGTGCGGGTCCATTCGATGGATGAAAGCTGCTGTGTTGTTCAGGTGGAAGGGGCCAGGAGTTGCCACACGTTCAGCGCGGAGAACGGCCATCGTGAGTTCCTTGCCAAGCCGACCGTCCGTGCCAGCTGGGAAAAGGTCTGCCGGTGCATAAACGTCAATCATGGGCATAGTAAACCCCAAAGCGGGGATGAGACTGGATATATACCAATCGCTGCAAGACAAGTTCCTGGCTGATGGAGCGAAAATCGTAAACGCTTTCTCGCAACTCGACTGTCTTTCCGAATTGATCTTAAGGCAAAGCAAACCGTAGACACCGGCCTGGTCATTTGGTCGTAGAGGGAGCAGAATATCCAGAGAGAATATATTCCAACGGGAATATGGTAAATTTCCCCCTTGGGCAAGAGTCAATAGTCTCGCCTTCCCAGGTTTTTCCGGCGAAGCTTTTGCAGAGCCTCACTCCTCGGATCATTCTCCGTGGAGTCCTGCTCGCGTTCTTCCCGTGGGCACCGGCCTATCTCTTTGAGAGAGCTGATTTCTGGTTTGGACAGACCAGCAACGGCTACTGGTACTACCAGTTTTCCTCGACGAGGCTCGAAGCCTTTGTAATCTCTTTCGCTCTCGGGGGAATACTCGTCGCGTATCTTCTCCGCCCGCGCTGGGCGATCATCCAAGTCTTACTCAGCGCTTCGCTCGTCTATGTTCTATTCTACTTCGCCTGTCCCACGTATATGGTGGGACCGGTTTGGAAGTCCGAGTGCTATTCTTTTGGGCCCGACGGCCTAGCAGGGGTCCGGCTTGGCACGATGATGTTTTCGTTCGGAGCACTACCCGCGATCGTCCGAGCCTCGTACAAGGAGGACAAGCTGAACAAGCGTTTGCGCTCATGGATCGCAATATTCGGCGCCTTCATCACATCCGTAGTCACAACATGGTTTCCGCTCACCGCGTGGTTTTCAGGTGTCACCTATCTCGCGCCACTCGTCCCGTTTCAGGTAGCGCTTCTCTTCGGAGTCTCAGAGATAGCCGTCGGGATTCAGGCCGCCAAAATGAGCAGGTCTATCTTGGTCGCCACGGCTTCCGGCTTCACTTCCGCGCTTCTCCTGTCCGGGTTCCTCTGGCCACTCCTCTGTTCATCTTGCGACAGAAGCCTCTTGTTCCTCACAGTTCCATCATGGGGATTCTTCGCACTGATCGGGGGCATCCTGGAACTCGGTCTCCCCAGGAAACTAAGCCTCGGTCCCTTGAGACATTTCAATCCGAGACTAGAAGACATCCGCCGGGTCGGAATCGCAGTAGTCCTTCTCTTCTCGCTATGGACTCTCGTATCGTTCGACCTCTGGGATCCGAGCGTCCTCTATGCCACAAGCATCTCTCCCGGCCCCGGACAACTGACTCTAGGTGCGCCCACGTATCCTTATGTTGCAGGGTACTACAACTCGACCCAGTACAGGATCTGTTGCGTTCAGATCGGAGTGAGCTTTACCAAAGTGGATCTGAGAGCGCTAGCCCCGAATAACTTCCTCATGGCCGGGATGGGAGTCCAATCACCCAACTGCTGCATTGACGGTTGGGATTTCGGATGGAGAGCAGACCTCTTCGTGTTACCAAACGGGACCCGAGTGGTATCCGGCTCATCGTGGGAGACTTGTGATGGGAATGCGAACTGTGGTGGCATATTCTGGGAACACCTCCGATATCACGCTCAACAGATTATCAGGCCCACGAACACCTCCACACCAGTCTATCTCAGGATGATGTGGCATTACGACCAGCCTAACTGGCACGCAGACTGGTACTACAACTACACCGGACAACCATGGACGAAGTTCGGCAGCTTCGTCCCGGACTTCCGGGAGGGTCACTACTTCGATATCGGAGTGGTCGGAGTCGGGAATTATCCCTGGGCCTTTGCCTTCTTCTACCAGTTCGGAGTAGCAAGCAAGACTCCTGTCCCTGGCTGGTCAGCACAGTTGCTGTACCCATCATTCGTACATCCTGATGGCTCGTGGCGGCTGATGGAACGGGCTAACATCATTCAGGGATGGCACTCGTATTGGAAGGCGAGCTACCGATGGGGAGGACAACCATACAATGGAGTCTCTGCACTGGCGTACGCTAACGACGAAACTATCCCTTTGGGTATCCTGCAATTATCCTACGTCGGAACGGGGTCGCTAAAAGACAAGACCGTTCTTTGGTAGGCCAAACTAGCTAAACGACTTTCATCCGATTGTCATCAAAGACAGGAGCAGGTTTATTGGATAAAATAGCTAAGATTTGGTTCCATCTCCGTAATTTTACAGTTTGATGGTCAAGCCTTTGGTAGATATGTTCGGCTCATTGGGTAGAGGAGTGTCACGACGTGAGTACATCGTCTCATCTCCCGAGAGGCTTTGCCCAATGTGCAGGAGGGTTAGGAGGCTATCAGGGGAGAAGAAATGCGCTGTACATGTGAAAGCTGAATCGTTAGCAGCACACCACCCCGAATTCGACCTGAAGTCGATTGCAGGGTCGAGTCCCCCAGGAGTCTTCGTAGGCAGGTTCGGCTATCCGAACGTCTACGTCGGACCCATGGTGCCGGCGATCTCCGGGAACACAGAGATTCTTGATACTCCCGAATGGTGGATGGGCAAAGGCTTCGATGAGATAGTAGACTTCCGATACAGTCTGCTTCGCGGCTACGAAAAGGCGAAGGTCTCAGATGTCCAGAAGGGAGGCCGACTGATCGAATCTTTGCAGGACGTTGCTATGATGACGAAACCTGTTGATACAGAACTAATCCTTGCGAGACCACCTCGCAAAATCCTCGATCTGCGAGAAGACTCCCAACCCTTCGGTCCCATTGCACCCCTCACCTCTTTCAGAGCTGGCAATTCTTCTGTCGACAACAGGATTGAGAAGGCGTTCTACGACGGTGATCTCCCAGCGGACGACGCCGTTCTTCAGCTCTACAGAAACGGTGTCTTGGTGACCCGTATTCAGCGGGCTTTTAGCCTCGGGATGTTTGGCGAAAGCAAGAGACGAAAGCTTGTCCCGACACGGTGGAGCATAACAGCAGTCGACAGCAATCTCAGCCTCAAGCTAATGGCTCGTGTGAGGCACCATCCGCTAATCGACGAATTCCGCGTCTACAAGTACATCTATCTGGACAATATCTACGTGGGCATCCTAACTCCTGAAAGCTGGAAGTTCGAATGGATAGAAGCATGGTTTGAACCAGAGCTTCTAGCGACCAGTTTTCCTGACGTGAACATGGCAGAGGATGTGGAGAAGAGCAGCTATGTTTCTGCGGAAGGATATCACCCCGTTATGCTAGGCGATTCAGAAGGATTCCGGGGACGAAAGACCTACGCCAGGCCAGGCGGTTGTTACTATTCCGCAAGGCTCGCCGTCTCCGAGTACCTCGATTCGATTAGAAGACAGGCGGGGGCAATAATGTTGAGAGAAATTCATCCAGGCTACATAATGCCTGTTGGGGTTTGGAATGTTAGAGAAAGTCTTAGAGCACTCTTCAAAACACCGTTTGAAAGATTCGATTCAATGGACAATGCGATGAACCACGTGAGCAATATCTTCGAGATACCGAAGCGCGGCTGGATGGAAACTTCTGCTCTTCTCCAGAACGCGTATTTCCAGCGGAAGATCAGCCAATTCAACTAGGCATAACTTGTCGGTCCTTCGCCTCCACCATCGATAGGGAGTGGTAAATGCTTAAGCAGGACCGTTTGTTAGGCGATTCTGTGATTTCTACCAGGGACCTAGGGGAAGAACTGGCGAAGATATCCCTTGACCTTGCAAAGCGAGAGAACGCTACTTACGCCGAGCTGAGGCTCGTCAACACGCGAAGCGAGGATGTTAGTGTAGTCAACGAGAACCCGGCCAGCGAAGAAGCGAGCACGATTGGCGTCGGAATCCGAGTACTCTACAAAGATTCGGGCTGGGGTTTCGCCGATACCGACGAGCTTGAACATGATAGCATCCGAGAGACAACCAAGAAGGCGCTATCACTCGCCAAGGGCGCATCCAAACTCGGGATAAAAGTCACCCGAGCCCCGGAACCCGTCCATGTCGACAAGTGGGAAACACCGGTCAAAAAAGACCCCTTCCGCGTTCCCACCGATACCAAGTACGAGCTTCTCCAAGATACGACCAAGAGGATGAAGGAAAACGACGTTGTCGCCAGACGAGCCCAGATGACGTTTGCAATTATCGAGAAATACTTCGCGAACTCCGAAGGGTCGAAGATATTCCAAGTTATCTCTAACGCAGGCGTGTCCGCGATCGTTGCCGCAAAGGGACCTACCGGAGTCCAGAGACGATCGATTCAGCAGAACACGGGAGGCGGCTACGAGCTCAT
>Ga0209590_10000029_pt1 | contig 26116 bp, 17 predicted proteins | sample CZO8metaG_FD_188353 | JGI IMG/M metagenome (GOLD analysis project Ga0209590, IMG submission 188353) | Vadose zone soil microbial communities from the Eel River Critical Zone Observatory, Northern California, USA - CZOApr15con1.8 metaG... | ecosystem: Environmental > Terrestrial > Soil > Vadose...
CGAGCTCTGCTCGGTCGTGACGTTGCCGTACTCGATGTTGTAGGCGACGTCGAGCAGCCGGCCCATGCGCGAGTTGTGGCCGCCCGGCACGCGGGTCTCGATCCAGTCGAACAGGCTCAGGTGGTCGAGGTCGAACCCGGCCTGGTTGAAGCTGTTGTACAGGGTCGGGAATGGCGCTGAGGTCAGATCCTTCTTGACCGCGTTCCAGACAGGGTTGAAATCCACGTTCTCCTGGGTGGTCGTGTAGTAACCGCCGAAGAAGAAGTCGGTTTCGGTCGACTGGTTCGGCTCCGCGGCCAGCAAGTCGACGGTCGGGAGCTTGAAACGTGTGGTGAGCCCCAGTATCGTCTTGTGCTTCGAGTCGATGAGCTCGCCGCAGTGCTCGCTGGTCTGGCCGTTGAGCCATGACGTGGTGTCGGAATGCATGCGCCCGCCCACGCGTGGCGAGGCTTCATATACGGTGGACGCGATGCCCGCGTCCTGGAGGGTGAGGGCCGCGTTGAGACCCGCGATGCCGCCACCGATGATCGCAATGCGCGAGGGACCGCTTGGTTTCGGCTGAGCTGCGGCCATCGCCGCCACCGGCCCGCCCAAGGCGGCCGCACCCACCGTCACGCCCGTCACCTTCAGGAAGTCCCGCCGCGTCAAGCGCATCTGCCGGCGTTCTTCTTGCACGGTGTTGACCGTGCGTCCTGACCGATCGGCCTCCTCGAAGTCCTCGAAAAGCGCCTGGAACTTCCTCAGCAGGGGCGTGCGCGCCATGGTTCTTCCTCCTTGGGCGGGGCGTGGAACGGTAATGGTAGAGGGGCCCGGGCGTGCCGGACCCCCCTAAGCGCTATCGAGCCGTTGTCGCTGTGCTGGTCGAGCCACCGGACGGCGTGGCGTCACCGGCGACCTGCGTCGCGTTCGAGCCGCCGCCGAGAGACAGCCCACTCGTTGGTGTGAACATGGCCTCGTTCAACAAAGAACCGTTGGGAGCAGTCGCGACTGCGAAGACCGGGTGTGCGGCCCCGCGACTGTCGAACGATGTCGAGTGGTAGTCGCCGACCATGAATCCCTGACTGGTCAGCGGGAGCCAGGTCACGAGCATCGGTCCGGCCAGGTCAGACGTGCTGGTCCAGGTCGCGCCCCCGTCAGTTGACGACACGAAGCCTTCGTGCAGCTGGCAGGTCGAGACCGTGCAGTCGGCGTTGTCGTAGAAGTTGAAGCTCAGAGCGATGTGAGCCCCCGACCCGGACGTCGACTTATCAACAGCGACGCCGGGGATGAAGTGATCGACCTGTGGCGAGTCGAACGTGGCCCTCGCCGCCGTCGACCACGCTTTGCCATCGGTCGACGTGCTGAAGACGATGTCGTTGGCCTTGCAGCCGGTCGAGAACCGGCAGTCCTGCCACGCGACGTAAACCCTTCCGGCGCCGTCGATCTCCGCCGACGGCAGCGGCGAGGTCCGGAGGTTGCCGGCGACCGGATGATCCTTTACGTGCGAGATCTTCTCGGACGCGTCCCAGCTGGCTCCGCCGTTCTCGGATGTGAAGGAGCCGATGGTGTTCTGGAGGCTCTCGAAGGGCACCACCACGGTGCCGTTGGGCTGCACCAGCGGCTGCCCGCCCAGACCGTGCACCGTGTCGGCGGTCGCGAGCGGTGCGCTCCAGGTGAGACCGCCGTCGCTCGATGTGATCATCTGTTCCAGGTCGATCTGAGCGAAGTTGTCGAACTCGGTGTAGCAGTTTCCGAAGAACGGGCTGGTGGGCGTGTTGTCGCATACCGTCCAGTTCTTGTCGAGGTCGACCCTGGAGGTATAGGTCGCTGAAACGGCCGAGATGGGGTTACCCCAGGACTGGCCCCCATCGGTCGAGCGGCTGATGAAGACGGTCGGCACCACCAGGTTGGGCCGAAGCGGTATCGAGGAGATGAGCCAGACGTTGTGCTTGGCGTCGAAGGCCACGGAGGCGTCGCTCACACGCTCGTACGGGCTGCTTGGATCGACCTGGAAGGTCAGGCCAGGCAGGACCCCGTTGGTGAAGTGCGCCCCATTATTGGTCGAGGTGGCGAACCCGATGTCGGACGACCCGCCGTTGAAGAACCGGCCCACCTGGAAAGTGGACACGACGGTCGAACCGAACGAGAAGGTATCCGGCTCGACTTCCGTCCGGTGGTTGCTCGTCGGGTTGGTGAACGGATCGGAGCTGATCTGAGTCAACGCTGCCTGCGTGGCGAGGGCGGTCCATGACAGGGCGACGACCAACCCCGCCGCCAAGGCACCTGCGGGAACCAGCTTTTTCATGGCGATACCCCCTATAGCTCTTGCTTCATCTTTACGGGATCGCCACACTCGCCACGACCTGCTGCTGGTAGTGCGCGCCGTTGGTGCCCGGGTCGTAGGTGCTGACGAAGGTCGAGATGATCCTCGTGCCGCTGACCGTAGTTCCGAAGTAGTCACCGATAAAGGTCCCGACGCAGGTCGGGCAGCTCGTATGCGGCGAGTTAAGCTGCGGATCGAAGGCGTGCTCGGAGAGCCGGATGTTGTTGCCGACTCGCTGCAGGTTCGCGCGGTAGAACTGGATGCTCGCGTTGACGCAGTAATTGGTCGCTCCATATGGCGGCAGGCTGCCTGAGTAGCTGGGGTTGACCTTGTCGAGGGCGAGACCCGCCGCGCCCGCCTCAGCGCTCCCCTGCGCCGGACAAGCTAGGCGGCGGTCGTAGAAGCTGACGCTGATCGTGCTATTGGGTGCGGAAGCAAGCCCAGGTTGGAATTCGTCCGCAGGATTGACGTTGTCGTTGACCCGGACAGGTGAGGACCACGTCAGGCCGCCGTCGTTGGAGGCCGTCAGCAGGACGTTGCCGACGCCTGCGCTGTAGTCCTCATAAGCGACGTAGAGCGGATAGTGTCCAGCGACCTTCTGCTTGCCGACCGTGAAAGTCGTCTCGATGCCGTCGCGGAACGTCGTGTTTGCATACCTGGCCGGGGGTGCCGCGATGTCGTCGGCGACCACAGACGCCACGTTCCAGGTGACGCCACCGTCCGCGGACTTGATCATGGTGATCTTGTCGCAGCAGAAGGACTTCTCAGGCGCGGTGTTGGTCAGCGGCGTGTAAAGAACCCCGTCTGGATCGACATGTGGCAACACGTAGGTGGTGCCCTGCGGGTTGTTTGAGCCATCAGGGAGCTGGAGCGGGGCCGACCAGTCGCTGTGGGTGCCGTCCTGAGACGCCTGGGCATAAGAGACGAAGGTCTTCGCGGTGCAGCAGCCGTCGAAGACCGCCCACATCGCGTAGACGCGGTTGAAGAAAGGGCTACCCGGGTTGGTGTCGACGGCGATCCACTGTTTGTCGGGCTCGAGCCCTTTGGCCGGGTAAACAGCCACGAAATCCAGGTGACCGTCGTGCTGCGTGATCCAGTCGCCGGCGCCACTGGCAAGGTGCTTGCGGACCGCAACCGAGATCACCTCCGGCGTGACGGCTGGATTGGGCTCCTTGTTCTGGTTGATCTGGAAGTTATGAGAGCCGTCAGGGTTGTAATAGAACTGGTAGGGCAGATTCAGGAAATAGAAGTTTCCGTACGAATCGAATGCGCCCACGGGGTCGGTGTTGTCGGTCCAGCCCTCGTAGCCAGGGATATGACCCTGAACGGGCCAGGTGCCTCCGCCGTCGAAGGACTCGTAAAAGCCCATCAGATGGTTGTAGCCCTCGGCGCTGACGAACCACTTGACAGTGCCGATCACGTGGCTCGGGTTGGTGGGGTCGACCTGGATATCGGACTCGGAGTGGTCCTTCACCAACATCGGGGTGGTCGCCGGATAGCCTTGATTGCTGCCGACCTGGATTGGGTATGGGCCAAGATTCTCACCCGTGTTGGCGGCCCCCGCGCATGGGGTCATGCCGTTGTAGCCGTTATTTGGACCCAGGTTCCCGAAGTAGGGCGCCTCAGGCGTGTAACAGCTGGTCCTCTGGCTCGTGGCGAAGACGTTCTTAACCGAGTTGGCCTTGAAGCTCTGCGCATAAGCCCAATCAGCCTGGGCTGCGGACGCCGGCGTGATGGAGAACGACGCCACCAGGATTGCGGGGACAACAAGGGAAACGAGCCTGATCTTTCGCACGCGAATCCTCCTCAATGGAAGACGACCCACCAGCACCCCGACGATTCTCAGGAAGATAAGCGAAGGAAGCTTAAGAAAGCAATTTGGAGCGCCCGGGCGCCTTCGGCGCCCGGACAAATCAACAGGCGTGCCGGTCGCCCGCGACACGAGCTTGAGCACAGCGAAAGCGAATGGAGCGGGCGACCGGCCTCGAACCGGCTACCTCAACCTTGGGAAGGTTGCGCTCTACCAGGTGAGCTACGCCCGCTCGTGCGGCTTCAGATTCTAGGTTTTTTCGACGACGCCCTCGGATTCCGGTGCGGCCTCGGCAACAACCGATCGAACCAGCGCCGAATACTCCTCCACGAGCGCCCGTGACTGTACGGGGTCGAGGGTCGACGCGATGATGTGGTACTCGGGGCGGTCCGCGTCGGGCACCACGAGCACCCAGCCCCCATCGACGAACACCTTCACCCCGTCGGTGAGGTCGACCCGATCCTTCAGGTGCTTCTCCATCATCGTCCGCATCACGCGGCCCTTGATGTCCCACGGGCAGAACTCCACCGCCTTCACGTGCGCCACCGGCGGGATCTTCTTCTTCAAAGCAGCAATCGAGCCACCGCTCTGGGCGAGGAGCTCGAGGACTCGCACTGTCGTGAAGATGGCGTCGAACGCGATCGCGAAGTCGGGCCAGCAGTAGCCGCCGGTGCCGTCCGATGCGAGCACAGTCTCGGCATGCTGCGCGGCCCGCAGCACCGCGCCAGGCGTGATCTTCGTAGGCACGAAGCGGCTGTTCATGTCGTCGGCGATCATCGAGAAGGCGAGCGAGGACGAGGCCGGGCCCAGCAGCAGGCCCGGCTTGGCGGCCAGTGCGAGCTGGCTCAGCACGGCGAACGCGGTGTCGTGGTCGAGGACCTCGCCCGTCTCATCGACGATGAAGCAGCGCTCGCCGGGCGAGTCGATGAAGATACCAAGCTTCGATTTGACGGCGGAAGCGATGACGCCCATCTCCTGCAGGCGGCCGCGAAACGTATCCTCGTCCTGCTCGACGACGATCTCGGCCGGCGAAGCGTTGAGGGGGATGACGGTGCAGTTCATCTCCTGCAGCACCCGCGGCAGCACCTCCGCCGCCGCGCCGTTGTTGTAGTCGATGAGGACCTTGGGCGCCGCGGCGCGCACGGTTTCCAGGTCGGTCTTCGCCAGCATGTCTTCGACGTATCGCTCGGTCTGGCTGTCACGCCGCTCAATGCGACCCATCTCGTAATGCAGCACGCGACGGATGTCCTCGCGGAAGTACAGGCCCTCGAGCTTGCGCTCGGTGCGGTTGTCGATGTCGAGGCCGTGGTCGTCGAACAGGCGGATGTCGGCGGAGCGCGGGTCGACCGGCGACGTCTGCACGTGGATAGCCGAAACGTGGTTGTGCCCCGCCCAGTAGCGCGCAACCGGGGCCGGCAGGACTGAAAGGTCGGTGACGTCGGCGCCGGACGAGATCATTCCGGATATGAGCGCGCGGTGGAGCATGCGCGCGGCCCGCGTGTAGTCGCGCGAGATGGCGATCTCGGTCCCCTTCGGGCTCAGCGCCCCCACCGCGGCCCCAAACCGCGACGCGAACTCCGGCGTGAACTCCACGTTGGTGAGGCCGCTCAACCCGTAAGAGGTGAACAGGCCGCGCTTCCACGAACCCGCCCAGATGATCGAGTCGTGCACGACCGCGCCCCGCTCGACCTCTTTGTTGGGCCAGATGCGGACGTTCGCGTTCACGGTCACGCCAGTCCCGAGCACGACCTCGCTACCGATGACGCTGCCCTCCTCGAGCAGGCAGCCGTTCTTGACCGTGACCGAGCGGCAGACCACGGTGCCGCGTAGGCGCGAGTTGAGGCCGACATAAGAGTGGTCCCAGAGGATCGAGTTGGAGACCTTCGCGCCCGAGTCGATGGTCGTGTAGCCGCCAATGACGGCCGGCCCGTTGACCCAGGCTCCCGAGCGAACCTTCGCGCCCGCGCCGATCAGCGCCGGCCCGTCGATGCGGGCGCCGTCGGAGACATCGGCCTCTTCGTGGATCCAGATGTTCTCGCCCTTTCGCTCGCCGGGGATGTCCACCTTGACGCGGCCTTCGAGGCAATCGAAGTTGGCCTTCACATAGGCGGCGTGGCTGCCGACGTCCTCCCAGTAGCCCGACGTCACCCAGCCGAACACGGGCTCGCCTTGCTTGAGTAGCTTTGGAAAGACGTCGCCCGACCAGTCCGTGACCTCGCCGGGACGGAAGAAGTCGAACACCGCGGGGTCGAGCACGTAAATCCCTGTGTTGGCGAGGTCGGATATGACCTCGCCCCAGCTGGGCTTTTCGATGAATCGCTGCACGGCGCCGCCTTCGTCGACGACTACCACCCCGTACTCGAGCGGGTTGGGCACGGGCTTCAGAACGATCGTGGCCAGGGCGCGGTGTTCGCGGTGGAAGCGGACCGCCGCCCCGAGGTCGACGTCGGTCAGCGCGTCACCGGAGATGACGAGGAACGGCTCGTTCAACTGCTGGCGGGCGAGCATCACCGAGCCCGCGGTGCCGAGCGGTGAGTCCTCCACCGAGTACGTGAGCGCGACGCCCTGTTCGGAGCCGTCGCCGAAGTAGTTGCGGATCGAGGCGCCGAGGTACTGCACCGTGGCGATCACGTCGCGCATCTGATGGCGACGCAGGTGCAACAGGATGTGCTCCATGATCGGGCGCCCGGCGACAGGCACCAAGGGCTTCGGCTGCCGGCTCGTCAATGGACGCAGACGAGAACCCTCGCCGCCGGCCATAACCACGGCTTTCATGTCCCTTCCTCTCTACTCGATACCATCGTAGGTCTTGCATGACGAACTGAACCAATTCGCCCACGACCTCCTGTGGACGTGGGAGCCGCGGATCGAGGCATTGTTCCAAGCGCTCAGCCCCGACCTCTGGGAGTCCACGCGCCAGAATCCGGTGCTGCTCCTGATCCAGCTGGGCGACTCGGGTATCGAAGAGGCGCTCAAGCGTGACGAGGTCAAACGTGCGCTCGAGGGTGCTCGCGCCGCCTATCGCGAGTACTACGACCGCCGCCCACCCTTCATGAACGCGCGCGCGCCGATGGTGATCGCGTACTTCTCTCTCGAGTTCGGGCTGGCCGAATGCCTGCCCATCTACAGCGGCGGTCTGGGGGTGCTCGCCGGCGACCACCTGAAGGCGACCAGCGACCTCGGCTTGCCGCTGGTCGCGGTCGGCCTGTTCTACAAGCAGGGCTTCGGTCGTCAGGAGATCAATGCCGAAGGCCGGCAGGTCGAGGTGTATTTCGAAAACCGGGGCGAGGAGCTGCCGGTGCGCCGGGTTGAGGGCGTCGAGGTGGACGCGCCGATCGGGGACCGCAAAGTGAAGATCGGGGTCTGGCGCGCACAGGTAGGGCGCGTGCCGCTGTTCTTGCTCGACACCGACCTGGAATCGAATCCGTCCGACCTTCGCTCGATCACGGACCGGTTGTACGTGCCCGAGCCGGACCGACGGTTGCGGCAAGAGATCGTTTTGGGAATTGGCGGGGTGCGGGCGCTACGGGCGCTGGGCATGGTGGCGGGCGTGTTTCACCTCAACGAGGGGCACAGCTTCCTGTGCGCGATCGAACGCATCCGAGAGCTACGAGCGTCTCGACAGATGACGTTGGAGGAGGCGCGGCTGGTCGCGCGTGCGGGCATCGTGTTCACGACGCACACGCCGATCGCGGCCGGGAGCGATTTCTTCGAGCCCGGGCTCGTGTGGGACCTCCTCAATCCCTACCTGACCGAGGTCGGCATCTCCTTCGACCGCTTCATGGATCTCGGCCGCCAGCGTCCGGGAGATCCGCGCGACAGGCTTGTGACCACTTACGCCGCGCTGCGACTGGCCGACCAGGCGGTCGGTGTGAGCCGGCTTCATGGCGCAGTGTCACGGCGGTTGTGGAAGGACGCGTGGCGCGGACTGCCAGAGTCGCAGGTTCCCATCGGATCTGTGACGAACGGTGTCCACATGCCGACCTGGGTGGCGCCGGAGATCGCCGGGCTGCTCCAGCGCTTCGTCGGCCCCGACTGGTGGGACCTGGATGGCACCGACGGCCGCTGGCAGGCGGTGTTTGAAATCCCAGCGGCCGACCTGTGGGCCGTTCACCTGGAGCTGAAGAAGAAGCTGCTCGCGGTTGCAAAGGCGAGGTCGATCGAGGCCGAGGGCATGGACGAGCACTCGCTCACGTTTGGTTTCGCGCGGCGGTTCGCGCCTTACAAACGCGCCAACCTGCTGCTGCAGGATCGCGCCCGCCTGACGAAGCTCCTGCACAACACCAAGCGGCCGGTTCAGATGCTGTTCGCGGGCAAAGCGCATCCCGCGGACCAGCCGGGCAAGGACATCTTGGCCGGCGTCGTGCGGCTGGCGCGCGAGGAACCATGCGTCGCCTTCCTCAAGGATTACGACCTCGCGATCGCGCGGCACCTCGTGCACGGCGCAGACGTGTGGCTGAACAATCCGCAGCGTTTTCTCGAGGCGAGTGGGACGAGCGGCATGAAGGCCGGCGCCAACGGGGTGCTGAACGTGAGCGTGCTCGACGGCTGGTGGGACGAGGCGTACCGGCCGGAGCTGGGTTGGGCGATTCCGTCGGGCGCGACCCTCGACCGGCCCGCGGTCGACGACCAGGCCGAGGCGGAGGGTTTATTCAGGCTCCTCGAGCGAGAGGTCGTTCCGGCCTTCTTCGACCGCGACGCCAACGGGATCCCGCAGAAGTGGGTGGAGATGATGCGCGCGTCGATCCGGTACGTCGTCACGGACTTTTCCGCGCGCCGCATGGTCGTCGACTACTTCGACACCGCTTATGCCCCCGCGGCGCGCCGCGTGGAGCAGCTGCGGCTCCTCCCGGATTGGGGCGGCTGATTCCGCACTTCTTGATCTAAACGCGTTCATCCCCACGGCGAATCCGGCGCGTTTTGATCAAGCGGCGCGAATCAACGGGTCAGCCCGAAGGGCTAGTCGGAGACCGCAGCGACTCCACGCCGCTCACGACGCGCGGCGATCCCGGCCTGGAACAGCTGCACGTAGCGCTGCGCCGAGCGTGACCACGACACGTCCTCACTCATCGCCCGGCTGATGAGCCATGTCCACAGCGACGGATGCCGGTACGTCTCGGCCGCTCGTACCACCGCCCCATAGAACTGCCAGGGGTCGTAGGCGGTGAACGTGAATCCGTTCCCCTTCGACGCGACGGGGTCGTAATCCTTGATCGTGTCGGCCAGGCCACCCGTGGCTCGCACCACGGGGATCGTGCCGTAGCGAAGCGCGATCAGCTGCGCCAGGCCGCCGGGCTCGTAGCGCGAGGGCATCCACAGCATGTCCGCGCCGGCATAAATGCGCTGCGCGAGGGGAGCGTCGAAGCCGATTACCGCGGCCACTTGCCCAGGGCGCTCGGCCGCATAGCGCCGGAACATGTCCTCATAGCGGCGGTCGCCGGTGCCGATGACGACGACCTGGATGCCGAACTGCATTAGCGCCGGCATCGCCTGCTCGACCAGATCGAGGCCTTTGACGTCGTACAGCCTCGAAACCATCGCCGCGAGCGGCCGGTCGGACTGCTCGAGACCGAGCTCGCTACGCAGCTCTGCGCGGTCGAGTGCCTTGGGTTCGGTCGCCGACGACGTGTAGTGATGCGGGATGTTGGGGTCGCGATGCGGGTCGAAGCTCTCGTAGTCGATGCCGTTGACGATTCCGTGCAGCTTGTGTGCGTGCGAGCGGATGAGCTCGTCGAGCCCCTCGCCGAATTCGGGCGTCTGGATTTCGGCCGCGTAGCGCTCGCTGACCGTGTTGACGACGTCCGCGAAGTGAATTCCGCGGCCGAGCACGTTGACCACGTTGTCCAGGCCCGGGATGCCGACGCGAATCAAGCCCCATTTGTCGAGTCCCGCGAGGGTCAGCGCCCCGAACCCGAACACGCCCTGCGCCGCGAGGTTGTGGATCGTCAGCGCCGTCGCAACCTCGGCGGTCGGACCCTCGGTGTAGACGCGATCGATGAGGTTGGGCACCAGGGCCGCGTACCAGTCGTGGATGTGGATCACGTCTGGCGTGAACTTCAGCGCCGGCAGCATCTCCAGCAGCGCGCGCGAGAAGTAGACCGAGCGCGCATCGTCGTCACCAAACCCATACATGCCGTCACGGTCGTACAACGCCGGGCAGTCGACGAAGTAGACGGTCACGTCGCCGAGGCTGCCCTCGAAGATGGTCGCCGGCATCAGCTGCGCGCCCAGCTGCACCGGCAGTTCGCGGACGACAGGCTTTAGGCCGTGCTTTCCGATGTCGACCTGGCGATAGCGCGGCATCACGACGCGCACGTCGTGACCGAGGCGGCGCAGCTCTTTCGACAGCGACGCGGCGACGTCGGCCACCCCACCCGACTTCGCGAACGGCGTGAGCTCCGATGTGGCGACGAGCACTTTGAGCTGCTTGGCACCCGGCGCAGTGGCCGGGCCGGCGTTGCCAGGGATTCGCAGTCCCAGCGAGCCCGATGGCGGAACCTGCTCGATGTCGCCGCCGTCGCGGCTCACCACGAGCGCCATCTCCATCGTGTCCCCGCCATGACGGCCGAGCAGCTTCAGCGGGGTCGATATGAATAGTGGATCGGCCCCGTCGAGCTCGGCAACTGGCTCGGCCCTGGCCTGGCCCGCATCGACCCGCGCGATCGTCAGCGATGCGCCTTTGGCGTGCGGAACGATGCGGATGACGTTAGCCGCATCGAAACCGAAGTCGGCGGCGGCGGTGGCCTGCAGCGGCAGCTCGAGCTTGCCGCCGGGCTCATCGGCCGGGACGCCGGAGCAGTACAGCCAGAACTCGATCTTCTGCGACTCCAGCTCGCCCGGCGAGCGCGGGCTGTCGATGCGAAGGTAGAGGCGCTCGGTGTCGGAGCCGTAGAGAACGCGCTCAACGATCCCGGCCGGCCTGTGCAGCGCGCCAAAGCCGGAGCCGACGATGAAGTAGCCCGCCTTCCCCCACGCCGAGTCGCTTCGCGACCTGGGGCTGATGCTCTCCGCCGGCACCTTGCGCTCGGGCGTCGGCGCGCGCTGAATGATCGGCTGATATAGACGTGCCGGCGCGCGCTGCCCCATCAACTTGTAGACGTTGCGCAGATGCAGTCGGAACTGGTTGTCCCAGATCGTGTCCATGCCCGAGTCGTGCTTGCGGCTGAACCACCAGAACCAGTCGCTGCCTTCGGTGATGAGGATCTCCCGCCAGCCCAGCGCGGCCGCGTCCGAAAGCTGCGGGCGCTGCCGTGACTGCTCATCGAGCCACGATCGGGTGTCGGCGAGGAGCTCCCAGGCGATGTTGTGCTCGGGGTCGCCGATCCAGGTGTCGAGGCTGGCTCCGATCCAACTGCCTGTGTGCAGGTGATGGAGGCTTTGCTCGGGCGGGTGCTCTTTGATGAAGTCGGAGACGGTCGTCGTGACGATCTCGGGTGAAGCCTCGAGCTCGGTGTAGAGCGCATTGAGGAAGTCGTGCCCGTCGCGCGGATAGAACTCCCACGCGTTCTCGCCGTCGAGGGCGATGACGGCCAGGTAATCCTTGTCGTCCTGCTGCTCGCGAATTCGCTTCATGCGCCCGACGAGGTTGCGCGCTGCGTCCACCGATGACATTCGCTGGTAGTCGAAGCCGATTGAGTTCGAGATCGCAGAGTCGCGGAAGACCATGGCCACGGATTTCCCGTCGCGCTCCACCTGGAAGGGCCGGTAGAGCTGGTCGGGGGCGTTGACCCGGCCTTCGCTGTCGCGGTAGAACTGCGAGTCGAGGGATCGCGACAGGACCTCCTCGTCGCTGATCATCCAGTCGAGGCCGGCGTGGGTCGCGAGTCCGACCACACTCTCGCCGACCGCCATCTCCGAAGGCCACATGCCGGTCGGACGGCGTCCCAGCAGGCGCTCGAACAAGCCTTGGCCAAGCTCGATCTGCCGCTCCGCGTCCTCACGATGCGAGAAATGGCGCTCGGGAAGCTGGATCTGGGGATTCGCGGTGCGCGCCGAGTCGACGTGGACCAGGAGCGGGAGGATCGGGTGGTAGTAAGGAGAGAAAGTCAGCTCGGCCTGGCCGCGATCGGCAAGCTCGCGGTACTTCGGGATGACCTTCTGCATCATCTCCATCTGGGCCTCGAAAAGAGGCTCTTTGTCCGATTCCGTGAAGTCGCGGTCCTTGCGCTTCAGCTCGGCAAGCCGCGGATCGGACTCGGCCCACGCCGGGTCGCACCACGCGAGGTTGAACCAGAGCTGCAGGTCGCGCATGTCCTGGGTCGTGAACTGGGCGTCGGCTGTGCGTGAAGCCAGCTCGAGGTAGCGGGGCGACTGTTGCACTCGGAGGGCGCGCGGCGATTCGCGCATCCACCGGATGACGAAGGCGCGCTCCTCTGACGAGAGCTCGGCCGCGTCGCGCTTGCTGATGTTGAGGAAGAGGTCGACCGAATCCTCTTTGCCGTAGTCCTCGATCTGCGCCAGGAGCGACGGCACGAGGTTGAACGTGGCGCGCACCTTCGGGTACGCGTCGAGCAGCGCCGGCATCTTGAAGTAGTCCTTCGCCGAGCGCAGGCGCACCCACGGGAGCAGGTACGTGTTGGTGAGGTCGTCCTTGTAGTACGGCTGGTGCATGTGCCATACGAAAGCGACGTTTAAGGGCTTCATCTACTACTTAGCGTATTCATCCAGCGCCCGGATGAAGTTGATGTAGACGCGCTGCTGCTCGCGCAGGATGCCCAAAGCGCCGAGCTCCCACCATTCGTCGGGCGTGAAATAGGCGCTGACCTCAGCCTCGCCTCCCCATCGTCCGAACCACTGGATGAGGTGCAGGTTGTCCGACTGCAGGAGCCACTTCGCGATCTCGATGAGCCGCGGGTCACCGGTAAGCCTCGCCTTCGAATAAGCGTGATGCATGAGCCGAAAGAGACCCTGCTGCGCCTCGTTGCCGAGGAAGAACTCCATGCCGCCTTCGCCCGCCCATGTCGTCCCATATTCGTTGACCGGGACCTCGAGATGCCGAGCGCTTAGCTCTCCTACGGCCTCCGACGGCAGCATCATTCGAACTTTTCGCTTCTTCAGCTCCTTGGCCAGCGCGCGCATGAACTCGAAGATCCCGGTGTCGCGGCGATGGTGCTCGCCGAAGGTCTCGAAGTCCCAACCCACCATCACAAGCTCACCCCAGGTCTCGCGCACCCACCCCGCGTAGGTTTCCGCCATCAGCGGCCAATGGTTCCAGTAGCGGTTGGAGAAGCGATAGCCGACGTCGTCTGAGAGGTCGTGATGCCGGACCAGAAGCTTCATGCGCTGCATGGGATGCCGATAGACGTGGGTCGGCTCGCGCCAGCCCATCTGCCACGCACGGCCCTCCATGAATGCGGCGTCGAACCCGCTTTGCTGGAGCGCGAAGTAGACGTCGTTGGACATGAACATCTCGGTCGTGTCGGTGACCGCTATGGGCTTTTGGAACAGCTCCTGCAGCCGCTGGCGGCCGGCGAGCATGGCTTCCTTGAACGCCAGGATGTCGAGGTATAGCAGCCACGAGTGGTACGGCTCGACGTTGACGACCTCGACGTTCGGCCCCGCGCACAGCTTCTTGAAGGCGTCGAGCACCTTCGGTCCCCAGCGCTCCGCCTGCAGGAGAAACGAGTTGCTGAAGCCGATCGACATCTTCCAGCCGCGCCGGCCGAGATCGGTGAACATCGCCGCCGCCGGAAGATACGAGCTCGCAGCCACCTGCTCGAAGTAGTGGCGGTCGAGAGCGTCGTCGAACAGGTAGTCCGATAGCGCCTCAGGCGCCGTCTTCGCCGGTACCACCTGCGCCGGCAGCCTCAAGCGGCGTGGCTGGTGGACGACCATGTAGACGACGAGGTTCTCAGCCAAGAGGAGCCCGTCCTCTGCGAGTGGCGCGGCGAGGCAGCGGCTTCGATTCTTCGATCGCGCCGTTGGGCACCGTCACCGCCTGTTGGGCGGCCGCAAACTCGATTCTCAACAGCAACTGCTCGATCACCTTCTCCCAGGTATATGCGCGCGCGGTCACGCGTCCGCGGCGGCGGATCGCGGCCGCGAGGCCGGGACGCTGCTGAATCAAGTTCAGCTCGGTCACGAGCTCGATCGTTTCATCCGTCTCGACAACGAGCGCATTGCGATAGGCGTCCGCGTAGTCCTCGCCCGTCGCGCCGGTGACAGCCAGCCCTCCGGCTGCCATCACCTCGAGTCCGACCAGCCCGAACGGCTCGTGGCCAGAGTTGGCCAGGACCGCATCGCAAGCCGGGTAGATCACTCCAAGCAGGGGATCGCTGACGAATGTGGTCAGGTTCACCACGTCGGCTTGCGGGTACTGGCGAAAGATGGCGGATAGCCCCGCCGCCTCGCCTGGGGCGTTGACGTTGACGACGTTGAGTCCCTGGTGCTGCGCGTGGCTGATCACCTCGCCACCATGCGGCTCTCGACCCCCGCGCATGAGCAGCCTCACGCGCTTTCCGTGGCGCTTGATGTAGCCGGCGGCGGACACCGCCATCAACCAGCGCTTGTCAGGGTCGAAGCGGCCGATCTTGAAGCAGAAGTGGTCGGCGGCCGCGGCTGCTTTGAGGTCGGCGACCGATTCTGGATCCGCATCCTGGATCGACGCGCGCGGGATGCCGTTGGGAATGACGATCGGGTTGATTCCGCGCTCCCACACCTTGAACTTCATGTAGCGGCTCACGGTGGTGATCGTGGCGGCCAGGGCGAGGGCAGGCCAGGTGATGCGATGAAAGCCGAACGTGTTGTTCGCATTCCAGAGGATGACCACGCGATCGCGCAGCCCGCGGTAGTACAGCGACTCCGAAAGGAGGTTCATCGACCACGACGTGTGCCACTCCTCTCCCATGACGACCACGTTGCGACCGGAGGCGACCGCGGGCGCGATGACGTTGTCGATCAGGCTGGGAGGGAGGCTCGAGTTCCAGTCGCGGATCTTCTCCTCCTCTCCGTCGTAGACGCCTCCACGGTGGCGCGCCGAGATCCACTGGCACCACCGCCGGTAGACGAGCCGGCCCGAATCGTGACTCTCCTCACCGGGAAGGTCAGGGTCGCCACAGAAATAGAGGTATGTCTGGTAGCCGAGCTGCGCGAGCGTGCGCGCAAGGCCCTTGACTCTGACTCCAAGACCGCCGGCCTGACTGTACACATCGGGGCCCTCGAAGCTGAGGATCACGAAAACAGTCCCCCGCGGCTCGAAGACCATCACCCGTCGTCATTCAGGGCGCGGTACGCGATCGCGTGCAGCTCCGCAGTCGGGGCGCAGACGAGCGTCGTCCGAGTCTCGAGCGTGCAAGGCAACTTCGCCAGCGAATTGCCATTGAGGTCGGTAGCCAAACCGCCGGCCTCGGAGACGATGAGAAGGCTCGCCGCCATGTCGAACACGCGAACCGGGATCGGCGCGCAGAACGCATCGATGCTGCCCGCAGCAGTGTGCGCGATCGCAAGCGCCATCGACCCGAGGATGCGAATCTTGTGCGCTTGCTTGAGGAGACCTCGCGCCTTGACCAGTGCGCTGGGCAGGCTTTCAAGGGCGATCAGCCCGATGCGATCGCGATCGGTTCGTGGCATGGGTGTAATCGGTATGCCGCCCCGCCAGGCGCCCTGCTTGCGAATCGCGGTCCAGGCTTCGCCGTTGACCAGGTTGACAACGCAGCCGGCCACCGTGTCACCGATGTTGGGTCCATCGACCAGGGCGAGCATCACGGCGAAGAACGGTATGCCCTGCTTGGCGTTGAGGCTGCCGTCGACCGGATCCACCAGCACGAGGGGGTAATCGGCCCCGAATCTGCGAAGCCCAACCTCTTCGGAGAGGACCGAGAATCGCTCACCCTTTGCCGCAAGCTGCTCCAGCTCCGCGAAGACGTCCGCCTCGGCGGCGCGATCGAGCTCCATAGTGCGGTCGCCGCCCGCGCCGATCGCCAGCTGTGCCCTTCCCGACTCGGTGCCCGCGAGTGGAAGCACCGTATCGCGTACCCGCGACCCGCTGCGCAGGAAGACTTCGAGCCAGTCGGCGGTCTTCAGATCTTATGCAAGGCCGGAGCCGCTCGAAAACTTGGGATCGATCTTCCGGCGGCGGCGGCGCCGGCGCTCGACCACGATGGTGATGAGATAAGGCTGCTGCATCGCCCACACCTTCTCGATGAGCTGCGGGATGGGCAGGCCGTAGGGATCGTCAACACCGAGCAAGACGAGGCTTTCGGCCAGGCTCTCGGTGAGCTCGGTCCGGTCGTGAAGGTTGAGTTGCTCGAGGGCGTCCAGGATGTCGTCGAGCCGGCGCAGGCTTGAGCGGCGCTCCTTGTCATCCCCACGTTGGAGCATGGGTGACAGCTTATCCAGTTGTGCGATCGGTCAGGGCGCGGCTCACCTCGGCCGGCCGCTCGAACTGCAGCCAGTGCCCGGCACCCTCCAGGACCTCGAACCGGTAGTCACCTTCGACGTAACTCGCGGTGGATTCCGCGCCGCGCCTCCCGAGGGCTGGATCCTGGTCACCCCACAGCAGCGTTGTGGGCACATTGACGGGGCCGGTGTTCGCGAGCCGCTCCCACGCGGCGCCGCCGGAGCCGAGATTGGCGCGGTAGTAGTTGAGGGCGGCAGTCAGGCGGCCGGGCCTTGCGATCGACTTCGCGAAGTGATCGATCACGGACTTCGGCACGGCGCCCGGATTGGGTCCTAGGGAGAACATCTGCCGCAGCCGGCGGTAGTCGTCCTCGGCCAGCACCTGCTCGGCCTTGCCCTCCATCAAAAAGAGCCGGATGTAGCTGGAGCGCGCTTTCTGGTCTTCGTTCTCGCGGCTTGCGGCCGCGATCGCGGCCGGATGTCCGACCGATAGCACCGTCAGTGTCTTCGTCATCTTCGGGTGTCGCGCGGCGAAGAACCACGCGACGATCGCGCCCCAGTCGTGGCCAGCGATGTGGGCCGACTCGCGCCCGAACACTTTGATGAGCCCGGCCACGTCGTCGACGAGATGGCCGATCGCGTAGCTCTCCTTTTCGGCCGGCGCGTCGCTGAGTCCGTAGCCACGAAGGTCGGGGGCGACCGCGAGGTGTCCTGCCTTGGCAATCGCGTTCACCTGGCTCAACCAGGACTCTGCTCCTTCAGGGAAACCATGCAGGAGGATGAACATTTCGCCGGCCGGTGGGCCATCGACCATGGTTCGGAATCGAAGGCCGTTCGCCTGAACCATGTGCTGGCTCGCAGTCATTTGATCTCTTTGATGAAGTCCGCCGCGACGTCGAGCGCATCGTCGAGGACCGCGAGCAGGCCGTGGCCCTGGCCCTTGAAGATCTCGAGGCGCGCGTTGGGGATGAGCTTGATCTTTTCTTTCAACAGGCCGATGTTTGCGAAAGGATCGCGATCACCGCTCATGAAAAGCGTCGGGCAGCGGATCTGTGGGAAGTGTTCGGTTCGGAGCTGGTCGGGGAACCCGGGACGGTGCAGCGGATATGAAAAGAGGACCAGGCCACCGAAGTCCGCCTCGATGGCGGCCATGCTCGAAACGCGACCACCGAACGATTGGCCTCCTCCGATGACGTCGTGACCGCGTCCAGAGGCCTTGATGAAGACCGGGACGGCGCGCTCAGCGCCTCCGCGAGGAAGATCGACCGCGATTGCATCGATGCCGCGACGCTTGAAGCCGACGACATAGGGTTTCATCGATGCGGCGTTGCCCGATGCGCCGTGACCGAGGACTACGCGCATCAGTTGAGCTCAGCAGCGCGCTGTTGCTTCAACCACTCAGGCGAAATTTTCACCTCGATGCGAGCGATGCAGACAGCGCACCACACTCTTTCGCATTTCTCACACGCGATGTGCTGATGGTCCTTCGAAAGGTCGAGAGACATAGTGAATGTGCCGCATTCCAAGCATTTCACCGGGCATCGCACGAAAAAAAATCTTAACGATCTCTTGACGTGGGGGATGCAATCGATGTATCAACACAACTTGTATGGCGATGCTACTCGTGGTTGCCTCCACAGAGGTGACGGACCCGACGCGAGTCAGCGGCCCATTTCGCACAACCGCCGATGTCACGAAGACCTCATCGATGAGGCCTTATGACGAAACCCGTTTGGTTGTTATGGAGGTAGGTGCAGAAGAAATCGTCCATGACGTCTCACAAGGGAATCATGCCCGCCAAACCATGGAACCTCGGGTCCGTATCACTAAGCGAAGGAGGTAAAGAATGATGGCAGCGAAGAAGAAGGCAGCCAAGAAGCCGGCAGCCAAGAAGAAGGCCGCCAAGAAGAAGAAGTAACAACTTCTTCTTTCGTAGTTACCTAAGTCGATCGTTACGCACCGGGGTTCTGTGGAGCCCCGGTGCTTCTTTTTATGAAAGGGGACCCACGGGTCCCCTCTCATGCTCATCCTCCCTCCTCGCGACGCTGGTGGATAGGAAACAAAGTTGCGGCCGGGATAACCCGGCCGCCAATGCCATGTCGGTATATGGAAAGGAAGGCCTTGACTATCGAACATCTGTTCGTTAGTCTGTAACCACCTCCGCTTCTCGCCTGCGTCTTGCTCTCAGAGGCCCGCAATGAAAGATGCAGGAACTCGAACACGCCATCAGCACAATTCGGGTCCGTTTCGGCAGCCAGGCGCTGACGAGGGCGGCGGAAATGCCGCCCCCGCAGCCCTGGCCCAGCCGTACCGAGCTCGATCGCCTGACCGGAATTGGAGGCCTGCCACGTGGCCGGCTCGTGCTCCTGACCGGGAATGGAACTTGCGGCAAGCTCACCCTCGCCCTGGGGCTGCTCGCCGCTGCCACACGCGAGTTTGCGCACGCGGTGGTGATCGACCACCGCGGAGATTTCGATCCATGGGCGCTACTTCCCTTCGATCCGGCGCTGAGCTCACTGACGGTTGTGCGGCTCGATCCCGATTCGTCTGGAGAGGCGGCGACAGCGCTGGCTCGGGCGGGCGCCGGCTTCATCCTTTTAATGGGGGAGATCCCAGAGCAGTGGCTCGGACCCATGGAGGCAGGCGCCAACCGCTCGGGGTCGGTGATCGTGGGAGTGGTCGATGCTCCCGGGCGCGCGTTCGCGCACGCGTCGAGCCTGAGCCTTGGCTTCACGCGTACTGATTGGGTTTGGGAGCGAGACCAGCTCGTAGGCCTGCGAACCATCGCGCGATGTCTCAAGAATCGAGTTGCTCCGCCTCTCGGGGAATCTGAGCTCGAGATCCGCTACCCGCTCGGTCCGAAGCTTCCATTCACCCGACCGGTCATCGAGATGCCAATTGAAAAAGCTGATTTTGAATGCACGTCTGCTGCGGTCTGACTGGACATCTCGAGCTCGCGAAGCGTCCCGACCTCTATGGAGGTGCGGTCATCGTCGGCGAATGGGAATCACACGTCATCGCCGCCTCCGAAGAGGCGCTGCCGTTCGGTGTTACGCCAGGGATGCCGCTGCGACAGGCCGAGCATCTCTGTCCGCATGCGACCTTCATCGCGCCCGACCCGATTGCCGCCTCGCGACTGCGTGAGCTAATCTCGATCGCGCTCTACGACCTCTCACCCGTGGTCGAGGTGCGGGTCGAGGGCATCGCATGGCTGGACGTGAGCGGCGTCGTCAAGCCTGGCGAATCGATCCGAGAGACGCGGCGCCGGCTCCGCACAGCGATCGGACGCGAGCCCCGCCTCGGATTGGCGCCAGGACCTTTTTCAGCACGGGTGGCCGCGGCTCGCGCGCGGCCGGGTCGCCTCGTGCAGGTTGAGAACGCGCGAACTTTTCTCGCTCCGCTTGCGTCGTCAGAGCTTCCTCTTGATGAAGAGCAGCGTGAACGTCTTGACCTGCTCGGCCTGCGCACGCTGGGAGCGGTGGCGGCGATCGGCCCGCGTGAGCTCGAGAGCCAGCTCGGTCGCGAAGGCCGGCACGCAGTCCTGCTCGCGTGCGGCGCCGAGCCCGATGAGCTCACCCCCTGGCGCCCGCCGCAGTTCACGAGCGCGCATCGGCAATTCGAGCCGCCGGTGGAGGATCGAGAAGCACTGCTCTTCGTCTCGCGCGCGCTGTGCGGCGACCTCGCAGCCGAGCTGGGCCTTCGTGGCGCAGGCGCGAAGCGAGTGCGCGTGCGGCTGGTCTACGAGTCAGACGAACCTGACGAGCGAGTCTCCACCGTCCGCCATCCGCTTTCGAGCGCGGCCGAGCTGTTCGGGCTCATCTGCGGATGGATCAAGGAATGGCAGCCCCGCGCGCCCATCACCGAGCTGTGGATCGAGCTTCCGGTGCTCGAGGCAGCTGGAAGAAGGCAATTGCGGTTGTGGGCCGGCAATGATGGAACCAGCGAGGAGGTGATCGCAGCCTTCGAGCGGCTGCAGGAACGCCACGGCGACGATGTCGTGCGCAAGCCTCGTCCAGCTCTGCTCTCCTCCCCACTCCCATCGCAGCGGTTCGACTGGGTGTCGTGACCTATGACCCGCTTGCTCTCGCCACCCGCCGCGGTCGAGCTCACTCTGGCCGCCGATGGATCGCCAGCCTTTGTTTCAGGCGCGCTCAGCGGCGCCATCGACCCGATTGCGCGATGGAAGGTCGAGACCGAGTGGTGGAACCGTCTGGTCGTGCGCGAGTACTGGAAGGTGCTGCTGGGCAGTGAGCTGCTATGCGAGCTGTACCACGACCTGGATCGCGACCTGTGGTTCGTGGAGCGGATCTATGACTAGAGCTATGCCATGACGTGGTAGCGAGTAACTAGCAGCAAAGGTGACGCCTTACGTCGAACTTCACTGCCACTCCAACTTCTCATTCCTCGACGGCGGATCGCATCCGGCCGAACTGGCGATGCGAGCGGCCGAGCTGGAGATGCCCGCGCTCGCGATCACCGACCGAGGCGGCGTGTATGGGGCGGTCAAGTTTCTGCAGGCATGCCGCAAGGTCGGGGTCAAGGCCCTGATCGGCGCGGCCCTCGAGGTCGATGGAGCCGAGGTGCTCCTGATCGCGCGCAACCTGAAGGGCTACTCCAACCTCTGCCGGCTGATCAGCCTCGCCCACGTCGACCAGCCCAAGGGGGAGGCGCGGACCGGGCTCGCGACCGTCGCCCAGCACCGAGGCGATCTCTTCTACCTCACCGCCACGGACGAGGAGCAGAGCCTGCGCTCGCTCCAGGAGGCGCTCGGCAAAGAGAACGTGTTCAGCGAGCTCCACCACCACCACCGTCCGGAGGATTCGTGGGGGCTGGAGGGGCGGGCCACTTTGGCCAAGCGGTGCGGCGCGCCTACGGTCGCCACCAACGCCGTCCACTATCACGTGCGCGAGCGGCGACGGTTGCACGACGTGCTGGTCGCCATCCGCCATCGCGCCACCCTGGATGAGGCGCGGGCACATCTGTTTCCCAACAGCGAGCACTGCCTCAAAGGCGGGGACGAGATGGGCATGCTTTTCAAAGGGCACCCCGAAGCGCTGGCCACGCCGTGGGACATCGCGCAGGAATGCGACCTCGACCTCGACTTTCGGAAGGTCCGGTTTCCCGGCTACCCAGTGCCTGAGGGCGAGACCCCTTTCTCTTTTCTCTACAAGCTCTGCTTCGAGGGCGTGCGCGAGCGGTACCGGCCGATCACGCTCGCTGTCACACAGCGGCTCCAGCGCGAGCTGGAAGTGATCGAGAAGACCGGGCTGGCCGAGTTCTTCCTGATCAACTGGGACCTGATGCGGTTCGCGCGCGAGCACGGAGTGCCCGGCCAGGGCCGCGGTTCCGCAGCCGACTCGATCGTCGCTTACGTGCTCGGCATCACCCGCGTCGACCCCATCGAGCACAACCTCCTCTTCGAGCGCTTCCTGCATGAGGAGATGACGAGCACGCCCGACATCGACATCGATTTCTCCACCGAGCATCGCGAGCAGGTGATCCAGTATGTCTACGACAAGTACGGGTGGGAGCGGACGGGCATGGTTTGCAACGTCGTCACCTTCCAGCCTCGCATGGCGATCCGGCAGGTCGGCAAGGCTTTGGGGTTTTCGTCCGAGCTGGTCGACCGATTGGCCAAAGGCGTGGACCGCTGGTTCACCGAGGACGTCGAGGATTCGATGACCGGCGCCGTGCCGCCGCCGGATATGAGGCCGCAGAGCTGGCAGCAGTTTCTCGAGCTGTGCCGCGAGGTGCAGGACTTTCCGCGCCACCTTTCCATCCACAACGGCGGGATGCTGGTGACCGGCGAGCCGCTTGTGGACATCGCGCCAGTCGAGCCGGCGACCATGGAAGGGCGGCGCGTCGTCCAGTTCAACAAGGACGACGTCGAAGACCTCGGCTTGATCAAGATGGACATGCTGGGGCTGCGCACCTTGTCGGTGGTGGCGGAGGCCCTCGAGCTCATCCGCGATCGCACCGGCATTCGTCCCGACCTCGACCAGCTGCCTCTGAACGATCCGCAGGTCTTCGAGATGTGCAGCGAGGCCGACACGATCGGCGTTTTCCAGATCGAGTCACGCGCACAGATGCAGACCCTTCCCCGCACCCGACCGAAAAGCTTCAACGACCTGGTGGTCGAAGTCGCGATCATCCGGCCGGGGCCGATTCAAGGGAACGCGGTGCATCCGTACATCCGGCGCAAGCAAGGTCGCGAGCCGGTCACTTATGCGCATCCGCTGCTGGAGCCGATCCTCGCGGACACGATGGGGGTGATCCTCTACCAGGAGCAGATCATCGAGATCGCGATGAGGGTCGCGGGCATGACGCCCAGCGGTGCCGATGGCTTCCGGCGGGCGATGACACGCCACCTCAACCATGTCGAGATGTCATCGCTCGAAGGAGACTTCATCGCCGGCTGCCTCGCCAACGAGGTTCCTCGCGAGGTTGCTGACATGCTGTTCGCCGCCGTCCAGGGCTTCGCGGTGTACGGTTTCTGCCGCTCGCACGCCGCCGCCTTCGCGCGCACCGCATATGAGACGGCATGGCTGAAGCTGAATCACGCGGTCGAGTTTGGGTGCGGCCTCCTCAACAACCAGCCGATGGGCTTCTATCACCCAAGCGTGCTGGTCGAGGACTTGAAGCGCCATGGGGTGACGGTGCTGCCAGTGGAAGTCAACCGCTCAGACATCCGATGCCTGCCCGAAGCCCTGGGCGCCGCGGCCGCAAATGGGCAGACCCCTGCGGGGCCCTCCCTTCTGTCCGGTTTCCTCCCCCAACCGGCCGACCTGCGGCCAGGGTATGGAAATTTCGAAACCCCGACAACCCTGCCTGTTAAGAAAACACACGGCATGCGCATCGGCTTCAATTACGTCCGCGACCTCGGCGAGGATGGGCGCAAGGCGATCGTCACCGAACGCGCCGGTGGCGCCTATACCTCCTTCGATGATTTCATCGACCGCCTTCGGGGCGGCCCCATCGGCCCCCGCGCTGTGCGCAACCTCGTCATGGTGGGCGCCTTCGACGGGCTCGGGCAGCCGCGGAGAGAGCTGCTGTGGAGCTGGCAGGAGCGCTGGCACGGCCATGGCCTTCGCAAGGGCATCCAACTCCAGTCAGAGCTGAAGCTGAAAGCAGCCGCGCCCAGCCTCCCCGACATCGACGACTTCGACATCAACCAGCTCGAGTACCGCATCTCCGATCTCTCGACCGGTCATCACCTCATCCATTTCTGCAGGGACAAGCTCAAAGAGCTCGGCGCGCTCGAAAGCAACAAGCTGCCATCCATCCCGAGCGGGAGAAGGGTAAGGGTCGCAGGGCTGGTCATCACACGCCAGGCACCCTCGACCGCGAAGAAGATCCGCTTCTTCACCCTCGAAGACGAATTCGGCCAGGTCAACGTGACCATCAAGCCTGACGTCTACGACCGCTATCGCCAGGTCGCCAACCGCCAGCCCATCCTCGTCATCGACGGCGTGATGCAGCGCCAGGACGGAGTTTGGTCGGTGCTGGCCACGCAAATCCAGGCTCTACAAGGTGTTCCGCGGCCCCAACAACGATCCCACGACTACCGCTGAAAACCTACTTTCAGTAGCCAGACAAGGGTCTTTTGAGCCAAGCTATCGAATTAGAGCGCCGAACCACGCGACACAGCAACCCCTAGAAGGAAGACCAAAATGTCAATCGGCAGAGAAATCGAAGACATTGCGCGGGACCTGATCAAGCACCAGCACGACCATCCCCCGGTGCGCGATCTCAACCGCGACGTCGACCGCAAGCTCACCTTCGCCGATCGCGTCGCCGCCGATTTCGCGCGGCTCGTCGGTAGCTGGATCTTCGTGCTCGCCCAGGTCGGCCTGATGTTGCTCTGGGTCGTGCTCAACCTCGTCGGCTTCATTCGGCACTGGGACGCGTACCCGTTCCTGTTCCTCAACTTCGTCTTCAGCCTCGAGGCCGCCATCTGGGTTTCGGTCGTGCTGATGACTCTGAACAGCATGGCCGACCGCGATCGCATGCGCGCCCAGAACGAGTACGAGCTCAACGTCAAGGCCGAAGAGGAGCTGAAAGCGTTGATGAACCACCTCATGCACCAGGACGAGATCCTGCTTCAGATCGTCAACCGCCTCGACCGCGGCGATCGCGAGATGAAGAGGCTCGCGCGCCGGCTCGAACAGTCGCTCGAAGCTAACGCTGAGGCTTCGCGACCTCCGCAGACTCCGATGGCTCCACCGGCTCCGACTTCGCCGACGCCGGCATCGCCCCCCGCGCCCGCGACGCCTCAACCTGAGCGACCGCTCGGGCTCCCAACTCCCTGACCGTCGCGACGATCAGGTCCGCGTCTTCTTCGCGCGTGCGCCAGTTGACGATCGCCGGTCGGAACGCAACTTTGCCGGCAAAGACGGTGGTCCCGAAGTAAACGCGACCATCCTCCAGCACGAGTTCGCCGAGCGTGCGGTTGAGGTCGTCGAGCTGGTCTTCCGGAATGCCCGAGGGCCGGTATCGGAAACACACTACGTTCAGGGACACGTCCGCCAGGCGTTCGAGGTCGGGCGCCGCATCGACCTGATCAGCGACGCGCTGCGCAAGTGCTAGATGGCGTTCCACCATCGCTCGATAGCCCGCGCGGCCGTACGCGCGCAATGTCGCCCACAGCGCAAGTGAGCGCGCGCGCCGCGACATCTCAGGTCCGAGATTGCCAAACACCGGCCGCGCCAGGGCCTCCGTTCCAAGGTACGAGGCACTGACGCCGAAGGCGCCTGCGAGAAACTTGGGCTCGCGAACGAAAGCGTAGCCCGAGTCGTACGGCACGTTGAGCCACTTGTGGCCGTCGACACCGACAGAGTCCGCGAGCTCCAAACCGGCCACAAGGTGACGCGTGGTCGGTGACACGGCGGCAAACAATCCGAACGCGCCGTCGACATGCACCCAGGCTCGGTGCTTGCGCGCCAGGGCGACCATTTCCGCGATCGGGTCGAAGTCACCGGTGTTGACGTCGCCGGCGTTGGCGATGATCACCACCGGCTCGGAGTTGCGCTCTTCCAGCTCCGAAGCCAGCGCGTCGAGGTCGATGCGGCCGGCGCCATCGCGCGATAGCGTCCTCACCCGCTGCCGCCCCAGCCCAAGCATCGCAACGGCCTTGAGTGCGCTGACGTGGACGTAGCCGCTCGTAAGGATCTTCATCGGCGGCAATCCGCTCAACCCTTCGGCCTCGACGTCGACTCCTTGCTCCAGTCCCCACCATCGGCGCGCCGCGGCTAGACCTGCGAAATTTGCCATCGTCGCCCCGGTCGTGATCACGCCGGTCCATGCGGCGGGCAGACCGAAGAGGTCCTTGAGCCACGCGACGCTGATCTGCTCCAGACGAGCTGCGAAAGGCGAGCTGACCCAGTTGTAGGCATTCTGGTCCAGCGCAGACGCCAGCCAGTCGGCGGCCAACGCCGCGGGCGTGCCGCCACCCATCACGAAATGAAAGAAGCGCGGACCTGCTGAACGGGTGCTGTCGTCGACCGCCGCCCGAACCAGCTCGGACAGCGCGGCCAGCGAGCCGACGCCCTCCTCTGGCAAACCGGTGGCGCCCACGCCGACACCCCCCGCGGGCGAACCAGGGCTTCATCGATCGCCGCCAGGTATGCCTTGGCTTCTCGCGCGGCGAGGTCGAGGGCAGAGGCCAGATT
>Ga0209590_10000031_pt1 | contig 25841 bp, 24 predicted proteins | sample CZO8metaG_FD_188353 | JGI IMG/M metagenome (GOLD analysis project Ga0209590, IMG submission 188353) | Vadose zone soil microbial communities from the Eel River Critical Zone Observatory, Northern California, USA - CZOApr15con1.8 metaG... | ecosystem: Environmental > Terrestrial > Soil > Vadose...
GAAGTCGAAAAGACGCGCACCGGCGGTTTCCGGTACAACTGGCCCGTGTCGTCCGCGCCGAGTTGGTACGTCTACCTTCTGCGCTGTGGGGACGGCAGCCTCTACGCCGGCGCAACCACGGACGTGGAATCGCGGGTCGCCGCGCACCGGGCGGGGAAGGGCGCCCGATACACGCGCGGGCGCGGACCGCTCTCGCTCGTGTTCTGCGAGCCTCACCTGGACAGGTCGGCAGCGCTGCGGCGGGAGCGCGAGCTGAAGCGGCTCCGCCGGGCGGACAAGCTGGCGCTCCTCCGCGCCGGGAGGCCACCCCGTTCCGCTCAGGGCACCTGTCCTCCGGCTCCTGCCGTAGCCCCCGCCAGGCGCACCAGGGGCCCCACCGCCTCGGCAACGGCCCGGACGCGCGCTTCGTGCTCGGAGGGAAAGCGGCCGGCTTCGCGCGAATCGACGTCGATCTGCCCGACGATCTCCCCGCGATCGCGCACCAGGACGATCAACTCGGAGCGCACGTCGGCGCTGCAGGCCAGGTACTCGGGCTGGCTGGCCACGTCGCCGACGTTCAGGTCCTTCTCCTCGCGCACGGCCCGGCCGCACAGCCCGCGCCCGCGCGGGATCCGCACGTGCTCGGTGGGCGGTCCCACGAAGGGCCCCAGCACCAGCTCGTCGCCGCGGAGGAAGTAGATTCCGGTCCAGGAATGCCGCGCAAATGCGCCGTGAAGAGCTTCCATCGCCGCCTGCAACGCCGCCGTCGCGACCTGCGCCTCGATCGGCACCATGCCCGGCACAGTACCATTCGAGGGCGGGGTGGAGGTCGGGGCCGAGGTGATTCGCCGCGCCCAAGCTTGCTTGACAGCCCCTCAGGCCGTGGTAAGCGCGCGCACATGCGCCGTCTCGCCCCCCTGGCCCTGGCCCTGCTGTTCGGCTGTCCCAAGCCTCCCGCATACCCGGAGTGCCGCAACGACGACGACTGCAGCGGGCGCGCCGAGGTGTGCATCAACGGAGTCTGCCGCGAGTGCCGCGACGACGCGCAGTGCGCGAAGAAGCCCGGCACCGCCTGCGTGAACAACGCCTGCCAGCCCAAGGCGCAGTGCCAGCAGAACCAGGACTGCCCGCAGGCGCAGAAGTGCGCGCAGAACAAGTGCGTGCCGGAGTGCACCGAGGCCACTGCGCAGCAGGACTGCGGGGCGGGGAAGAAGTGCCTCTCCGGCCGCTGCGCGGCGCCCGACGCGTGCAACGTGGACGCTGACTGCGGCTCGGGCCAGGCCTGCGTCCAGAACCGCTGCGCGGCGGCGCAGGCTTCTTGCCGGCTGGATACCGTCTACTTCGGGTTCGACGACTCCAGCCTGACGCCGGAAGCGCGCAGCACGCTGGACAGCGACTACCAGTGCCTGCGGCAGCGCGGCAATCCGCCCGCGACCATCGCCGGGCACACCGACGAGCGAGGCACCACCGAGTACAACCTCGCCCTCGGCCAGCGCCGAGCGGAGTCGGTGCGGAAATACCTGGCCGGGTTGGGCGCCGACGCGAGCAAGATGAAGGTGGTGAGCCACGGCGAGGAGCGCCCCGCCGACCCCGGGCATGACGAGACTGCGTGGGCCAAGAACCGCCGCGCCGAGATCACCGCCGGGGCCGGGCAGTGAGGAGGCTCCTGCCGGTCTGGCTCGTCCTCTGCGCGGCTTGCGTCACCACCAAGCAGGAAGGCGACGAGATGCGCAAGCGCATCGACGCCCTGGAGAAGGACGCGAAGGCGCAGAAGGAGGCCACCGCCGCCGACCGGCAGAAGCTCCAGGCCGAGCAGGTGGCGAAGCTCAAGGAAGTGCAGGACGCGATGGACGCGTTGAACCGGGCGGCGCGGAAGAGCGGCGCGGACCTCGCCGTCGACCTGGAGAAGGCGCAGAACGAGCTGGCGCAGAACCGCGGCATGCTCGAGGTCTCGCAGCACCGCCTCGACCAGATGGACCAGGCCAACGCCGAGCGCGACCGGAGGATCGACGAGAACGCCCGGTTCGTCGCAAACCGCCAGAGGGAGCTGGAGCACCCCAGCGACAAGGCGGGCCTGTACGCGGCGGCGCGCAAGAAGCTGGACGCGGGCGACACCGGCGCCGCGCGCCAGTTCCTCACCGAGTTCCTCGCCAAGTACAAGAGCGACGAGCTGGCGGGGAACGCGCAGTACTGGCTGGGCGAGACGTACTACGGGGAGAAGCGGTGGAACGACGCCATCGTCGAGTTCCAGAAGGTCCTCAAGGACCACCGCGGCAGCGAGAAGACGCCCGACGCGCTGCTCAAGATCGGCATGGCCTTCCAGAACCAGAAGGACTGCAAGAACGCGCTGCTCTTCTTCGACGAGGTCGAGCAGGCCTACAAGTCGTCGCCCTCGGCCAAGGTGGCGCGCGAGCAGGAAGCGCAGTGCAAGCACCCGAAGAAGAAGGCCGCCGGGAAGCCTTCGCGCTGAAAACCCGCGCTCCGCTCAGGGCATCGTGACCACGGTCAGGTCGCGGAGCGGGACGCACTGGCAAGCGAGGCGCTTTCCGCCCTTCACCAGCCGGCGGTGGAAGAGCTTCTCCTTCCAGGTGGGTGGGCTCACGGCGGCGGGGTCCTTGCCGCGCAGGAAGATGCCGCAAGCCATCCCCGAGCACCGTCCCTTCCCGCCGCACGGATGGATCGCCGCGAAGCCGCGCTGCAACACGATGCCGGCCTGCGAGGCCGCGTCGTGGACGGTCGACCCTTGCGGGATGTCGACCGTGACCGACTCCATCTCGAACGTGACCTTGGGCACGGGCCTGCCGGTTTACAGGCGGAAGCAGTGCCCTTGCAACAATCTGTCCTCGATCTTCTCGAGCAGCGCCACCAGGTCGCTGCGCGCGAACTTGCCCTGGGCCAGCTCCTGGAAGGCGAGCGCGGCGTCGACCAGGTACTGGATGACGAAGTGCGCCGTCGTTTCCTCCAGCTCGTCGGAGAGCAGCTCCCGGTGCGGGCCGCTGCGCCAGAACTGGTCGATCAGGTCGTAATCGCGGAGCAGCTCGCGCCGGGCCATCTCGCAGGCAACCCGCAGCGTCGAAACGCCGGGCGCCGAGGGCCGGTCGATGGCCGCGCGGAAACGGCGCCGGGCCGACTCGTCCAGCCACTCGTCGAGCGCCGGCGGCCAGGAGCGCAGCTCGGCGGCCACGCGGTCCGCGACCTGGTCGAGCACGTAGTCCTTGAGCTCCTGCGGCTTGCGGTCGACGAGGTGGTCCCAGCGTCCCATCACGGCGCTCCCGGCAGTCCCGGCCGAGCATAGACGACGACCTGGGGCGTCTCGTCCAGGTAGAGGCCGGTCGCCGGCGTCCGGGTCCCGAAAGCGCTCCAGGTCTCGGGCTCGCGGTCGCGGAACTCCCGGTGCCACTGCAGCGCCGCGTACTGCGCGTCCCACGGTCCCGACGCGTACTGGATGTCCGCCCGGAGCAGGCCGGCCTGCTGGTAGGCGCGGTAGCTCTCGACATTGACCTCGTGGAAGAACACGCGCGCGCCCTTGGGCGCGTGGGCGTTGAGCCACGGCAGCACGCCGGTCACGTTGTTCGACCAGTATTGGCGCTGCATCCCGAGGCTGGCGGCACCCGGGATCCCGAAGGCCAGCTCGCCGTACGCGCTCGTCCCGTAGGGATGCACGTGCGCGATCTGCCACAAGCCCGGAAGCAGCGCGGCGGCGGCCGCGACGAGAAGGCCGCGCGATCGCAAAAGGCCGGCCCTCTGCGCCAGCTCGGCGCTGCGCTCGAGGAGGTGCGCCGCCTCGGGCGAAAGCAGCGCCAGGAACGCCAGCCAGTGCTTGATGCCGCCGAAGATGGGCGTGGTGCGCAGCATGAAAGGCAGCAGCGCGGCGCCGGCGAGGCCCAGCTCGAGCAGCCGGACCGGCGAGAGCGCGCGGTGGGCGAAGTCCCAGAGGAGCTTCGCCCCGGCGGCCGCGCAGAGCGCCACCTGGGGGAGCGGGAGCACCAGCGCGAGCAGCACCAGCGGATAGAAGATGGGGAAGGGCGGCCCCCGCAGCTCGCGCCCCAGGTAGTACCAGGCGTAGTGCACGTGGTGGGTGTGGAAGGAGATCCACCCGGAGAGGTGCCGCAGCGGCTCGTGCCACAAGAGCGGCCAGCCCGCGAAGAGGACCACCGGCCCGAGCAGCAGCCACGGCAACGTCCGCAGCGCGCGCCGCCGGAGCGCGCTGGGGAGCAGCAGCGCGTGGACGAGCAGGACGGGCGGCAGGAGCCAGGCGTTGTGCTTCACTCCCAGGGCGCAGCCGAAGAGGAATCCGAGGAAGAGGCCGTGCCGGCTCGGGGTCGGGGTCGGGGTCGGGGTCGGCACGATCGCCCGCGCCCACGCCACTCCGACGCCGGCCGTGAGCGCGCAGATGGGCACGTCGAAGCACGCCAGGTGCCCGTGGAAAAACGTCCGCTCCGCGCACCAGAAGAGCGCCGGCGCGAGCACGGCCGCCGCGCGCGAGCGCTGCGCGCCGAGGACGGCGAGCCAGTACGTGAGCAGGGCGCCGAAGGCGAACGCCGGCAACCGCCAGGCGAGCGCGTCGGGCAGCCATCCCAGCCAGGTGGTGAAGACCAGGTGCGACAGCGCGAAGAGCAGCTTGGCGAGGCCCGGGTGCTCGAAATTGACGCTCCAGTACCGCCCGGTATCGCGCAGCGCGGTGGCGGGCGCCCGCAAGAGCAGCGCCAGCCACTGCTCGTAGCTCTTCGCCGCCTCGAAGTAGTAGCCCTCGTCGCGCACGAACCCGACGCCCGATTGCGTGGCGAAGAGCGCCGCGAAGGTCAGCGCGGCGAGCGCGAGCGGCAGGCGGCGGTTCATGGCGCGGTCATCCATGCAGAAAGGCAGAAGGGCCGGTCCAGGTCGCGCGCGCTGACCAGGAAGGTGAAGGCGTGCTCGCCCGCGGGCGCCGCCGCGTCCAGCCGGCGCCAGCCCGGTTCGGGAGGCGCGGTGGGCGGCACGGTCAGCGCCGCGAGCGGCGCGCCGTCGACCTGCACGTCCACGCGCACCGGGCCGCGAAAGCCCTGGTACGCGCGCTCGCCGACGATGCCGGCGCGCACGTGCAGGATCCCGCCCTCGCTGCGGGCCTGAAACCGCCCGGGATCGGCGGGCCGCCCGATGCGCACCAGCGTGCACTGGCGCGGCACGTAGTCGACCTCGTGCTCCTCGAGCGGGCTGGTGAGGAACGAGAGCACGCGCGGGCCGTGCAGCTCCCACGGCTGCAGCGACAGGGCGCCGAAGCGCACCTCGTCGCCCGGGGTGGCGCCCCGCTCGCGCAGCGCCGCGCGTGCGCGCGCCAGGTGGGCGAGCGGCACGCGGGGCAGCGCCAAAAGCCACAGCCGCTCGACGCCGGGGTAGTCCGCCGCGCGCAGGTCCTCCTCGGTGCGCACCGGCAGCGACCGGACGAACAGGCGCGCCCGCTCCGCCCAGGGCGGCCAGAGCTGGACGGCGTCGGCGGGACCGGCGCGCACCCGCAGCGCCGCCGCCGCCTCGGCCCAGTCGCCGTTCCCGGGCAGGCGCAGGGGCAAGGTGAGGTCGAACAGCAGCGCGGACGCGCCCACCGCGGCGATCGCCAGGAGCGGAGCGGACCACGCCCGATCGCTCCGGCGCCGGGCCGGCGCGGAGGGGCCCTCCACTACGATTGCCCGAGCTTGATCTTCCGCTCGCTCTTCTCCCGGTCGTACAGGCAGAGCGCGACCTCCGGGTACTGCGTGAATCCCGGCGACCACTCCGGGTGCATCGCGCACCGCGAATCGAAGCAGTGGTGCAGTTCCCAGAGGTGTCCGACGTGGTGCGCGGCGCGCTTGGCGAGCCCCACGTCGAGCGGCAGCTCGCCCTTCGCGCCCAGGCCGTGGCTGGTGACCACCGCGCGCCCCCCGCCGAACTGGGGGAAGCCCGTCATCGGGCCCTTGCCCATCGGTCCTTCGGGCGCGGTCAGCGGCGCGCTGGTCAAGTAGACGATCTTGTCGTCCGCGTAGAGCTGCGTGTCGTCGTCGATCTCCTCCAGCAGCTTGGGTGCCTGGTACGATTCCTGGTCGTCGGCGAGCGCCGACTCGGGCAGCTCCGCCTCGCCTTCGATCTCGCAGCCCATCCCGTAGGCGGCGTGGAGCCGGCGGGCGACGTGCTCCAGCACTTCCGAAGGGAACTCTCCCAGCGTGACCAGCCGGATCATCGCTTGCCCTTTCCGGCCGGCTTCCTCGCCGGCGCCTTCTTGGCGGGCCTCTTCGCGGCCGCCTTCTTCGCGGCGGGCTTCTTCGACTTCGCGGCCGGCTTGGCGACCTTCTTCGGAGGCGCGGGCCTAGCCTTCGACGGCGGGGGCCTGCCCGGCGACCTGGCCGCGGGCTTCGCGGGCGCGAGCACCTTGGCCGCGACTTCCAGCGCCTTGGCGGCGATCGATCGGGCGACGCCGTGTGCCTCATCGCCGCCGGCCGGGCGCGCGTCGGCGCGTTTCGGCTCGCCTCCCGCGGGCGGGCCCGCCTTGGGCGCGGCCGCGGGCGCGGGTCCGCGCTTGGCCTGTGGCCTGGTCGTCCCGGGCGGAGCGTGCAGCTTCGCGCTCGGCTGCGCCGCCGCGTCCTCGTGGGTGGCCTCGAGAGCGTCCGCCGCCAGCTCGTCCAGCGCCTCGGGCTCCTCCTCCCCGGCCGTGACGCGCATCGCCCGCTGCCGCACCAGGTCCTTCGTCTCGGACGGATCGGCGATGTCCGACTCCTCGGTATCCGCCGCCTGGGCGGCCTTCGGCTCGCCGCTGCCTTCCACGTCGACCTCGCCCAAATCCATCTCGTCGTCCGTCTCGTCGTCGGCGGCGCGCGAGGCCGGCCGCGCCACGCCGACGCTCGAGCCGGGCACCGCAAGCGCGGCGGGCTGCAGCGGCTTGCCCTTGCGCTTCATGCCCGGAGGGGGCCAGAGCGCGTAGTCCAGGTTGTCCTCGGCGACGTGCAGGGGGAGGTTCGTCGCGGCGGCGATCTCGCCGACCAGGAGGTGCCGCGCGCTGTCGTACAGCTCGCGCTCCTTCTGCGGGAGAGGACGCACCCGGCTCAGCGCGTGCAGGCCCTTGAGCACGTCGAGCGTGCCCTGCAGCCCGCCGCCCGTCATCCGGTCCGCGTTCTCCCGGTGCCGCACCTTCCAGTCGAGCTGCGGATCGTCCCCGGGCGCGGCGAGCTGGTCGAACATGTCGTCGATGGCGGCGACGCTCGCCACCTTGCGCAGCCCGATGCCCATCACCTTGGCGCGCGGGACCATCACCGTGGCGCCGTCCTCCTCGCGGGAGAGGGTGACGACCTCCCAGTCTCGCCCGGCGATCTGCTTCACCTCCACGCCCGTGATGCGGCAGATGCCCTGGTTCGGGTACACGACGCGGTCGCCGATGTGCAGGCTGCCGTCGCCGATCTGGATCTCGGTGCCCTTGTTCGCCATTGCGCCCGATTCGGTACACCGCGCGCCCCGAGCGGTCAACGCGCGAACGGCTCATCCAACCCGAGGTAGCGGAGCATCCGCTGGAGCTCGGACTCGAGCTCCGCCTGCGGCACGCGCAGCGAGCCCTGCAGGGGCTTGCCGCTGACTTCTTGCGGAAGGCCGCGTCCGGGTGCTGCGCGGCGAACAGGTGCAGGGCCCGCAGCATGCCGGATATCCGCTGTCGTACTGAACCCGCCTCTTACCTCTCCCGACACCCGTGCGCAGATTCGCGCGGGGACAGGACGAGGGCGAGGGGGAAGTGTGCGCAATTTAGAGCTGGGGCGGTCGGGAGCAGTCAGGCCGCTGTGGTCGGAGGCGGACAGCCTGCGGGAGCGGGTCGCGGACGCGCCCGCGCTGTTCGGGTTCTTCTCGTTCGACGCGGCGCTCTCGCAGCGCGCGTCGCACGGCCACCTGCGCACCAATCCCGCGGCGCGCGCGGCGCTCATCCGGTTGTGTGCGGCGCCGAACACCCGCGGAGCCGTGATCTCCGGCCGCCGCGTCGACACGCTCCAGCGCCGCCTGCGGCTGCACCGGCTCGGCTACGTCGGCGTCCACGGAGCCGAGGTGCAGAACTTCGGCCTGCGGCTCGTCACCGAGCCCGACCTCGAGGACGCCGAGCAGGCGATCTGCCGGCTGCGCAAGGCGTGCGCGAGGGCCCCCGCCCTGCAGGCGCCGGGCATCGCCATCGAGGATCGCGTCTGGGCGCTCGTGCTGCACCTGCGCCATGCCGCCACCGCGGACCAGATCGCGGCGGCCGAGCACTTCGGCCAGCTCACCGCCGCGGAGGGCCTGCGCCTGCGGCGCGGCAACGATTCCGTGCAGGCGTGCACGCAGGGGACGAGCGTCGGACGCGCGGCGCTCGGGTTCGTCGCCGGCCTTCGCGCCGCGCTGCCCGTCTACGTGGGCGCCGGCGACGCCGACGAGGAAGGCTTCGCGGCCGTCCAGCGCTTCGGCGGGATCACCGTGCACGTCGGACCGCCCCCGCGGACGGGGACCGCCGCCCGCTGGCACGTCGCCGACTGCGGCGAGGTCATCCGGCTGATCCACTGGCTGGCCGACGCCCGCCGCCGCGGCCAGAGGTAGCCGCGGCGCGATCAACCCCCAGCGGTCCGTTCGGATTCAGGATGATCTCTTGGGGGGTCGAGGGGGGAGCGAGCTCCCCCCTTGTGGAGGCGCCGAAGGCGCCGGATCGAAGAGCGTCGCGTCTGTGGCGCGGCGGGTCAACCCAAGGCGAACCGTCGATGGAGCTATGGTAGGACACGCCTCTGTGGCGCGCCTGGATCCGCACAGCTACGCCGACTCCGAGCAGCCCGTCACCGAGCGGATCGACCTGGCGCTCAGGGTGGACTTCGCCCAGCGGGTGCTCTCCGGCGAGGCGCTGCTGACGCTGCGCGAGGCTTCCACAGGGCCCCTCGACCTGGACACGCGCGACCTGCGCATCGGCGCGGTGGAGACGCCCGACAAGAAGCCGCTCCGGTACGAGCTGGCCGCGCCCGAGCGCATCCTGGGCACCCGGCTGCGCGTGCACCTGCCTTCCGGCACGCGCGCGATCCGCGTCCGCTACGCGACCTCGCCCGAGGCCTCGGCGCTGCAGTGGCTCGGGCCTTCGCAGACCGCGGGCGGGCAGCATCCCTACCTGTACAGCCAGTGCCAGCCCATCCACGCGCGGTCGCTGGCGCCGCTGCAGGACACCGCGCGCATCCGCATCCGCGCCGGAGCGCGGTTCACCGTTCCTGGGCACCTGCGCGCGCTGATGGCCGCGGCCCCGCTCGGCCGCGAGTCGGCGGGCGAGGGCGAGATGGTCGACCTGTTCGAGATGCCTCAACAGATTCCGCCGTACCTGCTCGCGTTCGCCGTCGGGGACCTGTCGCCCCGGCAGCTCTCGCAGCGGTCGGCGGTGTGGGCGGAGCGCAGCGTCGCCGATGCGGCGGCGTGGGAGCTGGACGGCGTGGAGACCATGCTGCAGGTCGCGGAGGACCTGTTCGGCCCGTACGAATGGGAGCGCTACGACGTCCTGGTGATGCCGCCCTCGTTTCCGTTCGGCGGCATGGAGAACCCGCGGCTCACCTTCGCCACGCCCTCGCTGCTCGCCGGCGATCGCTCGCTGGTCAACGTCATCGCCCACGAGCTGGCCCACGCCTGGACCGGCAATCTGGTCTCCAACGCCACGCTCGAGCACTTCTGGCTGAACGAGGGCTTCACCGTCTACGCCGAGCGCCGCATCCTCGAGGCGCTGGAAGGCACCGAGGCCGCCGAGCTGCACGCCGCGGTCGGGCTGCACGAGCTGGAGGTGTCGCTGCAGCGCTTCGCCCAGCGGCCCGAGCTGACGCGGCTGCGCACCGAGATGCAGGGCGTGGATCCCGACGAGGCGTACTCCACGGTCCCGTACGAGAAGGGCTACCTGTTCCTGCGGCGCCTCGAGGAGCTGGCCGGCCGCGACCGCTGGGACCGCTTCCTGCGCGCCTACCTGGAGCGGTTCCGGTTCCAGTCGATCGTCACCGACGACTTCCTGCGGTTCCTCGACGAGCGCCTGCCGGGCGTTTCGGCGCGAGCGGGCGCGACGCGCTGGATCGACGGTCCGGGGTTGCCCCCCGACGCGCCGCGGCCCCAGTCGCGCCGGCTGGACGAGCTGCGCGAGATGGCGCGGCGGGTGGGGGAGGGCGTGCTGCCGGACGAGAACGCGGCGGTCCGCCTGCAGCCCACCGAGCTGCTCGTCTTCCTGCAGTCGCTTCCGGAGCTGCCTCCGGAGGTGTGCGATCAGCTCGACTCGCTGCTCGGCCTCTCCCGCCGCCGCAGCCTCGAGCTGCGGCACACCTTCGTGCTGGTGCAGCTGCGCGCCGGGGCCTTGGCGGGGCGCGAGGCCGCGCGCCGGGTGCTGCGCGAGACCGGCCGGATGAAGTACCTGCGGCCCGTCTACACCGAGCTGGCCCGCCGCCCGCAGACGCGCGCCCTGGCCCGGGAGATCTACGACGAGGCGCGCGCCTCGTACCACCCGATCGCGCGGACCGTGGTGGAGTCGATCCTGGGGTGAATCCCCCGATCAGTGGTGCTCGGGCGCGTGGTCCAGCCCGGCCAGGCGCGTCAGGGACGCGATGCGGGCGCCGGCCTTGCGCAGGCGGCGGACGAGCTCGCGGTTGATGTTCTGCAGGACCAGCACGTAGGCCTTCAGGTCCTGCTTGTAGAGCTGGTAGAGGTCCCTGCTGTCCAGCTCGAGCAGCTTGGTGTCCTTCTCCGCGGTGATGGTGAACGGCCGCGGCTCCATCTCGATCAGCGTGGTCACGCCGACGAAGTCCCCCGGCCGGAAGAGCAGCATCCGGACGTCGCTTCCATCCTCGCACTTGCGCGTCGCGTAGAGGGCGCCCGAGAGCACGATGTACATCGAGTTGCCGGTGTCCCCCTCGCGCAGGACCACCTCTCCCTTCTTCACCTCGCGCTCGCGCAACATGTCGGCGAGGCGATCGAAGACCGGCGTTCCCGCCAGCCCGCCGAAGAACGGCGTCTTGGCGAGGAACTCTCTCAGGGCCGCCTCGGCCATGCGCCCATCGTACGCCTGCGCCGCAGGCGCAGTTAGATGGCGCCGACCGGGTGGCCAAACCAATTGCACCACGGAGAGCACGGAGCTCACGGAGCTGGTTTTGAAACAACCAAACTCCGTGTCCTCCGTGTGCTCCGTGGTGCGATCGCTTGGTCGAGGTCGAATTCGAGAGTTTCTCCCACACCGTCCCACCCGCCCCGCCCGACCCGCAGGGGCGCAGCCCCTCCGAGGCACCACCTGTCGCGCTGCTCGGCAGTTCAGGCGAGAGCTTGCTTGACAGCTCGGGGACCTTCGCCGAGTCTGCGCATGCGGTGGATCGAAGTGGGAAGAAATGGAAAGCAGGACCCCACCGCGGATCGAGGAGCCACGGGTCGTGTCCTTCACCGGCGTCTACCAGCACCAGATCGACGCGAAGGGGCGGACCAGCCTCCCTTCGCGCTTTCGCGAGGTGCTCGCGGCGCAGGGCGCGGACAAGCTGTTCGTGACCACCGACCTGTTCGACGCTTGCCTGCAGGCGTACGGGCCCGCGCAGTGGACGGCCTTCACCCAGAAGGTGGCCGCGCTCTCCCAGTTCGATCCCTCGGTGCGCCTGCTGGTGCGCAGCTTCGTCGCGCCCGCGCAGGAGTGCCCGGTCGACAAGGTGGGCCGGATCCTCATCCCGCCGCCGCTGCGCGAGCACGCCGGTCTCGCCGACGAGGTCACCTGGGCGGGCACGGTGGAGCGCATCGAGATCTGGTCGCCCGCGCGCTGGCTGGAGACGCAGAAGGCGGCGCGCGCACCCGAGGCCCAGGCGCAGCTCGCGGCGCGCCTCCACCAGCTTCTCTAGGAGACGACGATGAGTGAACGGACGCGCATCCGGGGAATCGCACAGCGGGAGGCGCCGCGCCCGCGCAGGGTGGAAGGCGCGGCGGTGCTCGCCCTTACGCCCGCGCCGGGTCCGCGGCCGGCCGGCCAGAAGTGGGAGGCGTCGCAGGCCACCGTGGCGGTGCGGGGCGAGCTGGACCGCGACGCCCTCTGGGCCATCGACTATACCATCGGCCGCGCGTCCCTCGAGGCGGGCCGCATCGTGCTCGACCTGCGCGAGGTCACCCACCTCGACTACGCGGGCGTCCCGGAGCTGGTGGCGCGGCGCCGCGAGCTGCGCGCCCGCGGCGGCGAGCTGGTGGTGGCGGTGCGCAATCCCTACCTGGCGAACATCCTCAAGGCGGCGGGCGGCGCGGAGCTGCCCGTCTGCCGCACTCCGGACGAGGCGTTCGCCGACGTGGCCGTGGCGCGCTCGAACGCCTTGCGCCGCAGGCAGCAGTAGGAACCTAAGGCGGGTGGAGACCTCTTCGTGCAGCCTTTCGAGCATCGGACCGTGCTGCGCCGCGAGGCCGTGGACCTTCTCGCGCCCGCTCCCGGCAAGGTGTTCCTCGACGGCACCCTCGGCGGCGGAGGGCACGCCGAGGCGCTGCTCGACGCCGGCGCGCGCGTGATCGGCCTCGACCAGGACCCGGCCGCGCTCCGCGCGGCGCGCGTGCGCCTCGCCGCCCGCGGCGAGCGGTTCGTCGCCGAGCAGGCCAATTTCCGCGACGCCCGTTCCGTGCTCGACCGGCTCGGGGTCCGCGAGGTGGACGGCGCGCTGGTCGATCTCGGCGTCTCCAGCCCGCAGCTGGACGATCCGGAGCGCGGCTTCTCCTTCCGCGCCGGGGGCCCGCTCGACATGCGGATGGACCCGACCCGCGGGGAGCCGCTCGTAGCGCTGCTCGCGCGCTGGGACGAGAAGGCGCTGGCGCGCATCGTGGGCACCCACGGAGAGGAGCGCTTCGCGCGCCCCATCGCGCGCGCCATCCACCGCGCGCACCGCGAGGGGAAGCTTACGGACACCGCTCAGCTCGCCGAGGTCGTCGCGCGGTCGATCCCCCGCAAGGTGTGGCCCAGGGACCTCCACCCGGCCACCCGCACCTTCCAGGCGCTGCGCATCGCGGTGAACGACGAGCTGGGCGCCCTCTCCGACTTCGTCGGCGACCTGCCGCGCATCGTGGCCCGCGGCGGGCGCGCGGCGGCGATCAGCTTCCACTCCCTGGAGGACCGCATCGTGAAGCAGGGATTCGCGCAGCTCGCGACCGGCTGCATCTGTCCGCCACGGCTGCCGGTGTGCGCCTGCGGGCGGGTCGCGCAGTGGAAGGTCCTGACCCGGAAGGCGGTGCAGACGAGCGAGGCCGAGCAGCGCGAGAACCCGCGCTCGCGCAGCGCGCGCCTGCGCGCGGTGGAGAGGCTGGCATGAGCTGCGCAGTCCGCAAGAAGGGGCTTCGCGGCGGGCGCGTCGCCTGCGGGCTGCGCCAGCTCGGGGCGGCGACCCTCGCCTGCGCGCTGCTCGCCGCCGCGGCGCTGCTGCAGATCTGGGTGCGCACCCGCGTGACCGAGCAGGGCTACCGCCTCTCGCGCCTCTCCGCCGAGCGCCAGCAGCTCGTCCGCGATCACGAACGGCTGCAGCTCGCCGCCGCGCGGCTGGGCGGCGCGCAACGCATCGAGGACCTGGCGCGCGCGCGCCTCGGCATGGGCCCTCCCCCGGCGGATCGGGTCATCGTCCTGGTCGGCGGCGCGCTGCGCTCGAGCGCTTCGACGGTCGCGTCCAAGTAGGAGGGGCGGTGTACCAGCGCGGGCGCAACGCCAGAGGAGAGGCCGGCCGCTGGATGCGGGTGCGCGCGGCGCTGGCCGGCGCTGCGGTCCTGCTCGGCTTCGGCGTGGTCCTCGCCCGCGCCGCCAAGGTGCAACTCTTCGATCGCGGCCGGCTGTCCCGGCTGGCGCGCGACCAGACCCGCCGCGAGATCGAATGGGCTCCGCGGCGGGGACCCATCGCCGACCGCCGCGGGACCACCCTGGCGGTCACCCAGGACGTGGACTCGATCTTCGCCGATCCGGCCGCGTTCACCACGCACAGGGAGCGCGCCGCCGCGGCGGACCTCCTCTCCCGCGCGCTCCGCGCCGATCGCGCCAGGGTGCTCGGCCGCCTCGCCGGGGAGAAGCGGTTCGTGTGGCTCAAGCGGCGGGTGGACGAGGACACCGCGGCGCGCGTCGCCGGGCTCGGGCTCGACGGCGTCGAGCTGGTCAAGGAGCCGAAGCGCTTCTATCCGCAGCGGGCGCTGGCGGGGCACGTGCTCGGCTTCGTCGGCGAAGAAGGCGGCCAGGAAGGGCTGGAGCGCGAGCTGGACGCCTCGTTGCGCGGCAAGCCGGTCTCGGTGCAGGCCGTGCGCGACGCCCGGGGGGCCACGGTGCTGGCGCAGGGCGCGCCGGATCCGGCCGACTTGACCGGCGCGACCGTCACCCTGACCCTCGACTCGGCCATCCAGCTCACGGCCGAGCGCGAGCTCTCGCGGGCCGTCGCCTCGTCGCGCGCGTCCGCGGGATGGGCGGCGGTGATCGACGTGCAGAGCGGCGCCGTGCTCGCGCTGGCCTCGAACCCGGCGTTCGACGCGAACAAGCCCGGCCGCGATCCGGCGGTCTGGCGCAATCGCGCCGTGCAGGACCAGCTGGAGCCGGGGTCGACCCTCAAGAGCTTCGTGGTGGCGGCGGCGCTCGACGCCGGGGTGCTCGATCCCGGAAAGCCGCTCTACTGCGAGAACGGCGTCTGGGAACGCAACGGCCACCTGCTCCACGACAGCCACAAGGTCGGCTGGGCCACGCCCACCGCGGTGCTGCGCGAGTCGTCCAACATCTGCGCCGCCAAGATCGGCGAGGCGCTCGGCAAGCAGCGGCTCGTCGCCGCGCTCCGCGCCTTCGGGTTCGGCGAGCGCACCTTCGTGGGGCTCCCCGGCGAGGCGCGGGGGGCGCTGCCCGATCCGGGCCGCATGCCGATGATCGCGGTGGACACCGTCTCCTTCGGCCAGGGCCTGTCCGCGACCGGCCTGCAGACGGTGATGGCGATGGCGGCCATCGCCAATGGCGGGCTCCTGCTCAAGCCGTTCATCGTCTCCAAGGTGGTGGCGCCGGACGGCAAGGTCCTCTTGCAACGCCAGCGCGAGGAGGTGCGGCGGGTGCTGCGTCCGGCCACCGCGCGCGAGATCACCGCGATGCTCGAGCAAGTGGTGGAGAAGGGCACCGGGATGAAGGCCCGCGTGAGCGGCTTCCGCGTCGCCGGCAAGACCGGCACGGCGCAGAAGGTCGACCCGGTCCGCGGCGGTTACGGCGACAAGCGGCTGGCCAGCTTTCTCGGCTTCTTGCCCGCGGACGAGCCGCGGCTGGCGATCCTGGTCGCGATCGACGAGCCCGAGGGAGACGTCTTCGGCGGCTCGGTGGCCGCGCCTGCGTGGAGCGCGATCGCGGCGGAGGCGCTGCGCCAGATCGGCGTCGCCCCCGACAGCGCGCGCGAAGAGATCGCGTTCGCCTCCGTCGCGCAGACGCCCGATGACGAGGCGAGCACCGAGGAGCTCGAGCTGGACGGCGAGCCGCGACCCGCGAGCCGCAAGCCGGATCGGTCCGTGGTCCCCGATCTGACCGGCCTGCCCGCGCGGTCCGCCGTCCGCAGGCTCGCCGAGGCCGCGCTCGAGCCGGAGCTGCGGGGCAGCGGCCGCACGGTCGCCCAGTCGCCTCGGCCGGGCGTCATTGTCAAGCGCGGTGCACGCGTGCGCGTCACGCTGGCGCCGTCGGGATGAGCGGCGTACACCATGGGGCTCGAAGTGAGGCTTCCTGAGCTCTTCACAGGGATCGATGTCCGCCTGCCGCCGCGCGCGGAAGAGGTCGATGTGCGCGCTCTGGCGGTCGATTCGCGAAAGGTGGGTGCGGGTGCGCTCTTCGCGGCGCTCCAGGGCGCCGTGGCCGACGGCGCGGAGTTCGCGCCCGAGGCGGTCGAGCGCGGCGCGGCGGCGGTGCTGAGCGATCGCGAGCTCGACGTCGCGCCCGCCGCGCTGATCGTCGCGCCCGATGCGCGGCGCGCGTTCTCTCAAGCGGCATCGCGGTTCCACGGCGAGCCGTCGAAGCGGATGCGGCTGGTCGGCGTGACCGGCACCAACGGGAAGACGACCACCGCATACCTCGTCGAGCAGCTCGCGGCCGCGCGGGGCCTGCGGACCGGGCTGATCGGCACCGTCGAGTCCCGCTGGCCGGGCGGCCGCGAAGGCGCGACCCACACCACGCCCGAGTCCCACGACCTCCAGGAGCTGCTCGCGCGCATGGCCCAGGCGGGCGCGCAGCTCGTCGCCCTGGAAGTGTCGAGCCACGCCCTGGCGCAGGAGCGGGTCTCCGGGTGCACCTTCGCGGCGGCGGCGTTCACCAACTTGACCCGCGACCACCTCGACTACCACGGCACCCTGGAGGCGTACTTCGAGGCCAAGGCGCGCCTGTTCCGCGAGCTGTTGCCGGAGGGCGCGCCCGCGGTGCTGAACCTCGACGACCCCCGCTGCGCCCAGCTCGCGCAAGCGCTTTCCGGCTCGATCGGGTTCACCACGCGCGGCGCCGCCGGCGCGCGCCTCGAGGCCCGAGACCTGCAGAGCGACCTGGAAGGGATCCGCTTCGATCTGCGCGGCGGATTCGGCGAGGCGCGGATCGAGAGCCCCCTGGTCGGCGCGCACAACGCGGAGAACCTGCTCGCCGCGCTCGGCCTGCTCCTCGGGCTGGGCATGCCGCTCGCGGAGCTGGCGCAGGCGGCGGCGCAGGCGCGCGGCGCTCCGGGGCGGCTGGAGCGCGTACCCGATGAGGGCGGCCGGGTCGTGCTGGTCGACTACGCGCACACCGACGACGCGCTCGCGCGCGTGCTCGACGCCGTCCGCGCGGCCGCGGGGAGCAAGGCGCGCGTGATCTGCGTCTTCGGGTGCGGCGGCGATCGCGACCGCGGCAAGCGGCCGCTGATGGGTCAAGCGGCGGCGCGGCGAGCCGACCTGGTGGTGGCGACCAGCGACAACCCGCGGACCGAGGATCCCCTCGCCATCCTGGCGGACATCGAGCCCGGCCTGTCCAAGCACAAGCGAAAGATGGGGATGTCGGACGCGCGCGCGGGGCGCGACGGCTACTGCATCATCCCCGACCGGGCGGCGGCCATCGAGCTGGCGCTGCGCAGCGCGCGGGCCGGCGACGCGGTGGTCATCGCGGGCAAGGGCCACGAGGACTACCAGATCGTCGGCACCGAGAAGCGCAGCTTCGACGACCGCGTGGAAGCGCGGCGGGCGCTGGAGGCGCTGCGATGAGCGCCCGGTTCACCGCCGGGCAGGCCGCGTGGGCCGCGGGCGCGCAGCTCGTCTCGGGCGCCCCGGATCGGATGTTCGAGGGAGCGTTCACCGATTCGCGCAGCCCGGTCCGCGGCGCGCTCTTCGTGGCGCTGGTGGGAGAGCGGCACGACGGCAGCCGCTTCGCCGCCGCCGCCGCCCAGGCCGGGGCGGCGGGCGTCCTGGTCCCCTCCGCGGCCGCGCCGCGCGTGCGCGAAGAGCTGGCCGCGCAGGGCCTGGGGCCCGCGCTCCTCGCCGCGCCGGACACCGGCCGCGCGCTGGGCGGGCTCGCGCACGCCTGGCGCGAGAGCCTGCACGCGGTGCGCGTGGTGTGCGTCACCGGCTCCACCGGCAAGACCTCCACCAAGGAGCTGATCGCGGCGGTACTCGAGACGGCGGGCCCGACGCTCAAGACGGAAGGCAACCTGAACAACGAGGTGGGCGTGCCGCTCACCTTGCTGCGCCTCTCGCCCGAGCACCGCTACGCGGTCGTCGAGGCGGGCATGAACCACCTGGGCGAGATCGCCCGGCTCGCCGCCTGGGCCGACCCGGACGTGGGGCTGGTCACCACCGTGGGCCCGGTGCACCTCGAAGGGACCGGCTCGATCGAGGGCGTGGCGCACGCCAAGGGCGAGCTGTTCCACGCCCTGCGGGAGAGCGCCACCGCGGTGGCCAACGCGGACGACCCGCCCGTGCTCCTCCAGGCGCGGCTCTCGCGCCGGCGCCTGATTACTTTTGGAGCCTCCACCGCCGCCCACGTCCGCCTCGTCTCCGCCCACCACGGCGGGCCCGGCTTGCGCGTCGAGCTGGCGTTCCCGGACGGGAAGATGCGCAGGGCCGAGCTGCACCTGATCGGCACGCACAACGGCCACAACGCGGTCGCGGCCGCGGCGGTCGGGTTCGGGCTGGGGCTCGATCCGGAGCAGATCGTCCGCGGCCTCGGCGATGCCCGCACGCCCGGCCGCCGGATGCGGCCGGTCCGGCTGCCCGGCGGGGGAATGCTGATCGACGACTGCTACAACGCCAACCCGCAGAGCACCAAGGCGGCGCTGCTCACCTTGACGCACCTGGTGCGCGGCAAGGGGCGCGCCATCGCCGTGCTGGGCGACATGCTGGAGCTGGGTCCGACCGAGCTGGACCTGCACCGCGACGTGGGACGTTTCGCCGCGGGCGCCGGGCTCGCTCTCCTGGTCTGTTTCGGCCAGCGGGCGCGCGCGATCGGCGAAGGGGCGATGGAAGCGAGAATCGCCCCCGAGCACGTCGAGTTCGCCGAGGACCCGGCGCAGGCCGTCGAGATCGTGCGCCGCCACGCGCGGCCGGAGGACGTGATTCTAGTGAAGGGATCGCGAGGCATGAAGATGGAGCGGATCAGCGATCCGCTCGCGGGCGCTTTGCCCGGGCAGGGAGCGCACTGATGCTCTACCTGCTGCTCTATCCCTTCGCCGACCGCGTCGCCGCCTTCAACGTGCTCCGGTACCCCTCGTTCCGCATGATCATGGCGGGGCTGGTCTCGCTGCTGGTCGGCCTCTTGCTCGGCCCCACCTACATCGAGGCGATGCGGCTCAAGCAGTACGGCGCATCGAACGTCCGCGAGGACACGCCCGCGGCGCACCAGAAGAAGAGCGGCACTCCGTCGATGGGCGGCGGTCTGATCCTCTGGGCCCTCCTGGTCGGGACGCTGCTCTTCGCCGATCTGACCAACCGGCTGGTCTGGGCCGCCCTGATCTTCACCCTCGGCTACGGGCTGATCGGGTTCGCCGACGACTGGCTGAAGCTCACCAAGCGCAACTCGAAGGGGCTGGCCGGCCGGAAGAAGCTCTTCTGGCAAACGGTGATCTTCCTCGCCGTGGTCGCGGTGCTGTTCGTCGACTGGAAGGGCGGGCTGCTCCATCCCCGCCTGCTCCTGGACACGCGCCTGTCGATCCCGTTCATCAAGGTGCGCACCTTCAGCCCGGTCCTGCCCTGGTGGCTGTACCTGCCGTTCGCCTTCATCGTCATCGTGGGCACCAGCAACGCGGTCAACCTGACCGACGGGCTGGACGGGCTCGCCATCGGTCCCACCATCGTCAGCTCGCTCACCTTCCTCCTGCTCGCGTACCTCGCCGGCCTGGTGATCAAGGGATTCAACGTCGCCGACTACCTGCTCATCCCGCACATCGAGGGCGCCAGCGAGCTGGCGGTGTTCTGCGCCGCGATGGCCGGAGCGGGCATCAGCTTCCTCTGGTTCAACACCTACCCGGCCAGCGTGTTCATGGGCGACGTGGGCGCGCTCGCCATCGGCGGCGGGCTCGGGGTCCTCGCCGTGCTCACCAAGAACGAGGTGGACAGCGCCATCATCCACGGGGTGTTCTTCGTCGAGGCGCTCTCGGTGATGCTGCAGGTCTTCTGGTTCAAGCGCACCGGCCGGCGCATCTTCCGCATGGCGCCGTTGCACCACCACTTCGAGCTTCAAGGCTGGGCCGAGCCCAAGATCATCGTCCGCTTCTGGATCGTCTCCATCATGCTGGCGCTGGTCGGCCTCCTCTCCATCAAGCTGAGGTAGCGATGCAGCTCGCCGGGCGCAGCGCGCTGGTCGTCGGGCTGGGCAAGAGCGGCGTGGCCGCCGCGCGCCTGCTCGCGACCTACGGCGCCCGCGTCGCGGTCGCCGACGACAAGGGCGCCGAGGCGCTCGCCGATTCGCTGCGGCAGCTGGAAGGCGTCCCGCACGAGCGGCACCTGGCGGGGCTGCGCGAGGAGGCGTTCCGCGGGCGCGATCTGGTGGTGGTGAGCCCGGGGGTGCCGCCGGGGGCCCACCCCCTCGCCGAAGCGCGTGCGCGCGGTGTGGAGGTGATCGGCGAGGTCGAGCTGGCGGCGCGGTTCGTCGAGGAGCCGATCGTCGGGATCACCGGCACCAACGGGAAGAGCACCACCACCGCCTTGACCGCCCACCTGCTCCGGGCCGCGGGCAAGAAGGTGTTCGCGGGCGGGAACCTGGGAGACGCGCTGTCCAACCGCGTCCTCTCGGGCGGGAAGCTGGACGCGACCGTCTGCGAGCTCTCGTCGTACCAGCTGGAAGGGATCGTCTCCTTGCGCTGCGCGGCGGGGGCCGCGCTGAACGTCACCCCGGACCACCTCGATCGCTACCCGTCGCTGGAGGCGTACGCCGCGGCGAAGGAGCGCATCTTCGAGAACCAGAAGCCCGGCGATGCCGCCGTGCTCAACCTCGCCGATCCGCGCGTCGCGGCGATGCGCACGCCGGCGGGGGTCCGGCGGCGCGGATTCGATCCGCGGGGGCGGAACGCGCAGGCGGCGGGGTTCCTGCGCGCCAAGGCCGTGCTCGCCGCCGACGGCGCCGAGTACGACCTGCGCGCGCCCACGCTGCGCGGGGCCCACAACGCGGAGAACGCGCTGGCGGCGCTCCTCCTGGCGCGGCACCTGGGCGCGCCGCCGTGGGCCCTGCAGCAGGGGCTCGACACTTATCCCGGGCTGCCCCACCGGCTGGAGCCGGTCCGCACCCTCGACGGGGTCGAGTGGGTGAACGACTCCAAGGGCACCAACGTGGACAGCGTGGAGAAGTCCCTCTCCGCCTTCGACCGCGGCGTGCTGCTCATCATGGGAGGGCGGGGGAAGGGCGCGCCGTACCGCCCGCTGCGGGCCCTCTTCCCGGACCGCGTCCGCGCCCTGCTCACCATCGGGGAGGACGCGCCGCGCATCGCCGAGGAGCTGGGCGACCTGGTCCCCGTCACCGCCTGCGGCGACCTGCGCACCGCGGTCGCGCAGGCCCGCAAGCTCGCGCGCGCGGGCGACACGGTGCTTCTCTCGCCGGCCTGCGCCAGCTACGACCAGTTCCGCAATTTCGAGGACCGGGGCGATCAGTTCAAGGCGCTGGTGCGGGGGCTCTCGTGAGCGCCTCGGCGGCCATCCGCGTCTCCCACGTCCGCGACGCGCCGCGCGCGCTGAGCTACGACCCGGTGCTGCTCGGCGCGGTGCTGCTGCTCACCATGCTCGGCGTGGTGATGGTCTACAGCGCCTCCGCCGTCTACGCGGGCGCGCGGCTCGGCGACGGGCTCTGGTTCTTCAAGCGCCAGCTCGCGGGCGCGGCGCTGGGCCTCTTCGCGCTGGTCCTCGCCCTCCGGTTCGGCTACCGGCGCCTGGAGAAGCTCGCCACGCCCCTGCTCTTGCTCTCGTTGCTCCTGCTCGTGCTGGTCCACGTGCCTGGCCTCGGCCGCGTGGCGGGCGGGGCGCGGCGCTGGCTGGCGGTGGGCCCGCTCCAGTTCCAGCCCAGCGAGCTGGTCAAGCTGGCGCTGGTGCTGTGGCTCGCGCGATCGCTGTCGCGCAAGCAGGACCGCATCCGGATCTTCTCCGCGGGCCTCCTGCCTCACCTCTTCGTGCTGGGGATCGTGGCCGCGCTGCTCCTCCTGGAGCCCGACTTCGGCACCACGGTGGTGATCGGCTGCCTCACCTTCGCCCTCCTCTTCATCGCCGGCGCGCGGATCGCCTACCTCGCCTCGGGAGCGGCGCTGGCCGCGCCGATCGCCGCCTTCCTGGTGTTGCACTCGCGCTACCGCCTGCAGCGCGTCCTCGCCTTCCTCGATCCCTGGGCCGACCCGCGCGGGCACGGCTACCAGGCGGTGGAGTCGCTGCTCGCCTTCGGCGCGGGCGGGACCTGGGGCGTGGGCCTGGGCGGGAGCCACCAGAAGCTCTTCTTCCTCCCCGCCGCGCACACCGACTTCATCCTCAGCATCGTCGGCGAGGAGCTGGGCTTTCTGGGCGTGGCCACCGTGCTGCTGCTCTTCGCGGTGCTGGTCTGGCGGGGCCTCAAGGCCGCGCAGGCGGCTCCCGACGCGTTCGGCTGCTACCTGGCGCTGGGCCTGACGCTGCTGCTCGCGCTGGAGGCGCTGGTCAACGCGGGCATGGCGCTGTCGCTGTTGCCAACCAAGGGCATGGCGCTGCCGTTCCTCTCCTACGGGATGAGCAGCGCGGTGGCCTCGCTCCTCGCCGCGGGCGTCCTCTTGTCGGTGAGCGGCGGGGCGGGCGGCTTCCTCCGGCACGCGCGGCCGGGCGGGGGCGCGCGATGAGGATGCTGATCGCCGGCGGCGGCACGGGCGGCCACCTCTTCCCCGGGCTCGCGCTCGCCGAGGAGGTGAAGACGCGCCACCCGCGCAACGACGTGCTCTTCGTGGGGACGCCCCGCGGCCTCGAGACCCGCATCGTGCCCAGGAGCGGCTTCCCGCTCGAGCTGATCGACGTCGGGCCCCTCAAGCGGCAGGGCGCGCTCGGGACCTTGCGGGGCCTGGGGCGGCTCCCGCGCGCGCTGTGGCAATCGCGCCGGATCGTCAGGAAATTCGACCCGGACGTGGTGGTGGGCGTGGGCGGGTACGCCAGCGGCCCGGTGGTGATGGCCGCGTGGATGATGCGCATCCCCACCGCCGTGCAGGAACAGAACGCCTTGCCCGGATTCACCAACCGGACCCTGGGCCGGTTCGCGCGGGCCTGCTTCATCGCCTTCGACGAGGCGCGGGCCGGGTTCCCGCCCGCCCGGACGCACCTGCTCGGCAATCCCATCCGGCGCGCGTTTCTGGACAACTACCTGCACTCGAAGGAGCCTTCCGGGGAGCGCTTGTCGATCCTGGTCACCGGCGGATCGCAGGGTGCGCACGTCTTGAACCTCCGCGTGGCGGAGGCGCTCGAGCAGCTCGCGCCCGAGCTGGGCCGGAGGCTGCGCGTCGTGCACCAGACCGGCGAGAAGGACCTGCAGGAGATCGCCCGGCGGTACCAGGCGCTGGGGGAGAGCGGCGTGGACGCGCAGGCGACGGCCTTCATCGACGACATGGCCAACGCCTACGCGCAGGCGGACCTCCTCGTCTGCCGCGCCGGCGCGACCACCATCGCCGAGCTGACCGTCTGCAAGAAGCCGGCGATCCTCGTCCCCTTCCCCTACGCGGCCGACGACCACCAGACGGTCAACGCGCGCAGCATGGTGAGGAACGGAGCGGCGATCCTCCTGCCGGAGCGCGACCTGACCGGGCAGAAGCTGGCCGGCGAGCTGCGCGCGCTGGAGGCCGACCGCGAGCGCCTGCGCCGGATGGCCCGGCAGAGCGGCCTCTTGGGCCGGCCGGAGGCCGCCCGCGAGATCGCCGAGGTCTGCGTCTCGCTGTGCTCGCGCAGGCTGGTCCGCGAAGGGCGCCACCTTCCCGCGCAGCCCGCGCCCGGGGTGCCGCCGCCCAGGGGTGGAGATCACACGTGAACACACCCCGGATCCATTCATGCCTCGGTATTGATTATCGTGGATCGAATCGCGTATATTCCCGCGAAGGAAGGTGAGGAGGGTGTTCCGCAACAAGAAGGTGAAGGTCCACTTCGTCGGGATCGGAGGGATCGGGATGAGCGGCATCGCGGAGCTCCTCCTGAACCTGGGATACGGCGTGAGCGGATCGGACCTCAAGGAGAGCGAGATCACCCGCCGCCTGGCTTCGCTGGGCGGGAAGGTGGTGCTCGGCCACCGGGCCGAGAACGTCGGTCCGGACGTCGACGTGGTGGTGACCTCCAGCGCGGTGCGCCGCTCCAGCAACCCCGAGGCGCTGGCCGCCCGCGCCCGGGGCATCCCGGTGATCCGCCGCGCCGAGATGCTCGCCGAGCTGATGCGCCTCAAGGACGCGGTGGCCATCGCCGGATCGCACGGCAAGACCACCACCACCAGCCTGATCGCCACCGTGCTCGAGCACGCCGGACTGCAGCCCACCGCGGTGGTGGGCGGCAAGCTCAACGCGTTCGGGTCCAACGCCCGCCTGGGCAAGGGTGAATGGATCGTGGTCGAGGCGGACGAGTCGGACGGGTCCTTCCTCCACCTGACGCCCACCATCGCGGTGGTCACCAACGTCGACCCCGAGCACCTCGACCACTACGGCACGGCGGAGGCGCTGCAGCAGGCCTTCATCGAGTTCGCCGACCGGGTGCCGTTCTACGGCCTGGTGGTGCTCTGCCTCGACCATCCGACCGTGCAGCACCTCATCCCGCGGCTCTCCAAGCGCCACGTCACCTACGGCATCTCGCCGCAGTCCGACTGGCGGGCCGACGAGGTGAAGCTCTCCGCCTTCAGCGCCCGCTTCGCCGTGTGGCACCGGGGGAAGCGGCTGGGCGAGGTCGCGCTCAAGATGGTGGGCGCGCACAACGTGCTCAACGCGTTGGCCGCGTGCGCGGTCGCGCACGAGCTGGGCATCCCCTTCGAGCGCACCGCCGAGGCGCTGGGCGAGTTCGCCGGCGTTCAGCGCCGCTTCACCGTGAGAGGCGAGGCGAACGGCATCCTGGTGGTCGACGACTACGGGCACCACCCGGCGGAGATCCGCGCCACCCTGGCGGGAGCGCGGGCGTCCTTCCCGCAGCGGCGGATCGTCTGCGCCTTCCAGCCGCACCGGTACACGCGCACCCGGGATCTGATGGGCGACTTCGCCACCGCCTTCAACGACGCGGACGTGCTGGTCCTGGGCGACATCTACGCCGCCGGCGAGGAGCCGATCCCGGGCGTCTCCGGCGAGAAGCTGCACGAGGCGGTGCGGGCCTGCGGCCACCGCGACGCGACCTTCGTGCGGGAGCGCGCGGTGCTGGCCCAGGCGCTGCACGGCCGGGTGCGGACCGGCGACCTGGTCCTCACCCTCGGCGCCGGCGACGTCACGCACGTCGGCGAGGAGCTGCTCGCGCTCCTCGGCGGCGGAGGGCGCGCATGATCGAGCTGGTCTCCGCCCTCAAGCGCGCCTCGCGCGGCGAGGTGCTGCGCGAGGTCCCGCTCGCGCCACGGACCAGCGTGCGCGTGGGCGGTCCCGCGCAGCTGTGGGTGCGGCCGCGCGATCCCGAGGCGCTGGTGGCGGTGCTCGGAGTGCTGTGCGACGCGGGCGTCCCCTGGTTCGCGCTGGGCGGAGGGGCGAACACCGTGGTCGGCGACGGCGGGGTGGAGGGCGCGGTGCTGAAGCTCGCCCCCGACTTCGCCACCGAGCAGGTCGAGGAGGGCGGAGATCACGCGCTCCTCACCCTCGGCGCCGGCGCGCCGATCGCCCGCTTCGTCTCGCTGGCGCGCGAGCAGCGGGGCGTGGGAGTCGCCTGGGCGGCCGGCATCCCCGGCACGGTGGGCGGGATGGTGACCATGAACGCCGGCACGGCGACGGGCGCCGCGGCCGACCACCTGGAGGCGGTCGAGATCGCCACGCCGGACGGGCTGCGCTGGGTCCCGGTGGCGGAGCTGCGCCTCTCCTACCGCCACTGCGAGCTCCCTCTTGGATCAGTGCTCACGCGCGCGCGCTGCCGGGTGCGCCGCGGGGGCGGGCCGGAGGTGCAGGAGGACGCGCGCGCGGCCAAGGCGGACGTGGAGCGCCGGCGGGCCACGCAGCCGCTGGCGATGCCCAACTCCGGCTCGGTGTTCGTCAATCCGCGAGGCGACTTCGCGGGCCGCCTGATCGAGCAGGCCGGGCTCAAGGGGGAGCGGCGCGGCGGCGCGCAGATCAGCGACAAGCACGCCAACTTCATCGTCAACCTCGGCGAGGCGACCGCGGCCGACGTGATCGAGCTGATCGCGCTCGCCCGCGGCACGGTCCTGGCCCGGACGGGGATCGAGCTTTCGCCCGAGGTCCGGCTGGTGGGCACCTTCCGGCCGCCCTTGCCCCCCGAGCTGGAGCCCCACCACTTCGTTCCCGTGCTGCGCAGGAGGTCCG
>Ga0209590_10000032_pt1 | contig 25674 bp, 26 predicted proteins | sample CZO8metaG_FD_188353 | JGI IMG/M metagenome (GOLD analysis project Ga0209590, IMG submission 188353) | Vadose zone soil microbial communities from the Eel River Critical Zone Observatory, Northern California, USA - CZOApr15con1.8 metaG... | ecosystem: Environmental > Terrestrial > Soil > Vadose...
CAGCGCGCGTCTGCAGCGGGTTGCCCACCCCGATGGTATCGCCCAGCGAAAGCTCGCCGCAGCCCATGTCGCGCAGCTGCCGCGCGATCTGCAGCGCGCGCTGCGGGTCGACCGCGCCTTCGTACGGACAGCCCCACACCGTGCTCAGGTACGCGCGCACCGTCAGCCCGGCCTTCCGGGCGGCGGGGACGATCTCGCGGAAGTGCTGCAGGGACTCCGCCACCGACTTGTTGGTGTTCTTCTGGTTGTGCGACTCGGTCGCGGACATGAACACCGCGACCTCCTTCAGGCCCGAAGCGATGGCGCGCTCGAGACCGGTGCGGTTCGGGACCAGCGCGCTGTAGCGCACGCCCGGCAGCTTCGGCGCCCGCTGAGCGACCAGGTCGGTCTCGGCGAGCTGGGGAATCCAGTCGGGCCGGACGAAGCTACCCACTTCGATGCGCGTGACGCCCGCCGCGGCGAGCGCCGCGATCAGACGGACCTTGGCGTCGACCGGCAGCAGCGCCGCCTCGTTCTGCAGCCCGTCGCGGGGGCCCACCTCGTAGAGCGTGACGCGGGCGGGGTACACGGTCAGCTCCGGGCGCTCACGTTCGTGCGCACCCACTCCGCGATCGACCGGGTGGTGGCCCCGGGGGTGAAGATCTCCGCCACGCCCATGCCCTTGAGCGGCTGGATGTCCGAGTCGGGGATGATGCCGCCGCCGAACACCACCACGTCCTGGGCGCCCTGCTTCTTGAGCAGCTCGATCACGGCGGGGAACAGCGTCATGTGCGCGCCGGACATGATCGACAGGCCGATCGCGTCCACGTCCTCCTGCACCGCCGCGGCGACGATCATCTCCGGCGTCTGGTGCAGGCCCGTGTAGATCACCTCGAAGCCCTCGTCGCGCAGCGCCCGCGCGATGATCTTCGCGCCGCGGTCGTGGCCGTCGAGCCCCGGTTTCGCGACCAGGATGCGGACCTTGCGTGCCGTGTCGGTCATCGAGGGAAAGATAACCGATGCCTGGCTGGCCAGAAAGCTCCCGGACGCCCTGGACAGCCTCTTCTACTTCTCGAGCAGCGCGATCAGCTGCGGAGTCGTCTCCGTCAGCGGCTCGTGCAGCCGCACGAAGCGCAGGCCGGCGACGTACGCGAGCGCCGCGAGCGTCTGGGGCGGGTAGTAGCGGATGTGGAACTCGGCGGAGAGGACCTCGCCGGACTCGAGCCGCACCGTCTTGCGGACGTGGTCCACGGCGCCGTCGAAGCGCCCCTCTTCGGCGACCTTCCCCAGGCCGGGGACATCGTGCTCGGTGCTCGCGTGCGGATGCGCCGCGATCCGCAGCGGGTTGTCCGTTGTCAGGACCAGCGCGCCGCCGGGCCGGAGCACGCGTGCCGCCTCGACCAGCGCCAACGCGGCGTCCTCCTCGGTGCCGAGGAACATGGAGCTGTAGAAGCAGAACGCGGCGGCCAGGCTGCCCTGGTGGAAGGGCAGCGCGCGCAGGTCGGCGCGCACCAGCGCCGCGCGGGGCACCTCCGTCCGTGCCTCCGCCAGCAGCAGGCCGCTGCGGTCGACGCCGGTCGCGCGGTGCCCGTACTGGACGAGCTCGCGTAGATGCCGGCCGTACCCGCAGCCCAGGTCGGCCACCGGCTTGCCGGGCTCGACCTGCGCCAGCTGGAGCGCGGCGTGCACGTCCTCCTGCGCGAGGCGCCGGGGGGCTACCCTTCGAGTCGTTTCCAGGAAGATGCGATCGGCCTGGCTCATGCGCGCCGCAGCGCGCCGGCGGGCGGCTCGACCCACTCGTCGGCCCACCGCTCGAGCCCGCGCACCACGCGGCCCAGGGCCTCGCCCTTGCGCGTGAGGCGGTACTCCACCCCCACCGGCGGCCCGGAGAGGACGCGCCGCTCGACCACGCCCGCCTCTTCCAGCTCCTTGAGGCGCTCCGACAGCATGCGCTCGCTCACCACCTGCAAACGCTCCGTCAAGAGGGCAGCCTCAGAAGCTGCCCTTCTCGCGGTAGGCGCCCCAGACCTTGCGGAAGACGTCGGAGACCTCGCCGAGAGTGCAGTAGGCCTTCACGGCGTCGAGCACCGCGACCATGAGGTTTTTTCCCTCGTCGCGGCACGCCGCTTCCACCGCGCGGAGCTTCTCCTGCACGGCGGCCTGGCTCCGGGATCGCTTCACCGCCAGCAGGCGCTCGATCTGGTTGTGCGCGACCTCGTCATCGATCTTGAGGATGGAGATGGGCTCGTCCCGCTCGGACTTGAACGAGTTCACCCCCACGATCTTCCGCTCGCCGCTCTCCACCTCGCGCTGGAACTGGTAGGCGCTCTCGGCGATCTCGCGCTGCGGGTAGCCCTCCTCGATCGCGCGGATGATACCGCCCAGCTGCGCGATCTTGTCGAGGATCTGCAGCGCCCGCTTCTCCGTCTCGTCGGTGAGGTATTCGACGTAGTAGCTGCCCGCCAGCGGGTCCACCACCCGGTCGACGCCACTCTCGTGCGCGATGAGCTGCTGGGTGCGCAGCGCCAGCCGGACCGAGTCCTCGGTGGGCAGCGCGTACGTCTCGTCGAGGGAGTTGGTGTGCAGCGACTGCGTGCCGCCCAGCACCGCCGCGAGCGCCTGCAGCGCGGTGCGCACCACGTTGTTGTACGGCTGCTGCGCGGTCAGCGACACCCCCGCGGTCTGCGCGTGGGTGCGCAGGCTCATGGAGATCGGCTTCTTCGCCCCGAACCGGTCGCGCATGGTGCGGGCGTAGATGCGGCGGGCGGCACGGAACTTGGCGATCTCCTCGAAGAAATCGTTGTGCACGTCCCAGAAGAAGCTGAGCCGCGCGGCGAAGTCGTCCACGTCCATGCCGCGCTTCACGCACTCCTCGACGTACCCGAAGCCGTCGGCGAGCGTGAACGCCATCTCCTGCACGGCCGTCGCTCCGGCCTCGCGGATGTGGTAGCCGCTGATCGACACCGGGTGCCACCTGGGCATGTGCTTCGCGGTGTACTCGATCATGTCCACCACGATGCGCGTCGCCGGGCGGGGACCGACCACCCACTCCTTCTGCGCGATGTACTCCTTGAGCACGTCGTTCTGGATGGTGCCGCCCAGCTTGTCCTGCGAGACGCCCTGCTTCTCGGCCACCGCCACGTAGCAACACAACGCGAAGAGGGCGGTGGCGTTGATGGTCATGCTGGTGGTGACCCGGTCGAGCGGGATGCCGCTGTAGAGGATCTCGAAGTCCTTGAGCGTCGAGACGGCGACGCCTTCCTTCCCCACCTCGCCGCGCGCCATCGGGTGGTCGGCGTCGTAGCCCATCAGGGCCGGCATGTCGAAGGCGGTGGAGAGCCCGGTCATGCCGTGCCCGAGGAGGTACTTGAACCGCTGGTTGGTGTCGTCCGGCGATCCGAATCCCGCGAACTGGCGCATCGTCCACAGGCGGCCCCGGTACATGGTCGGCTGCGGTCCGCGCGTGTACGGGAACCGGCCCGGGAATCCCACGTCGCGCTCGTACTTCTCCACGTCCTCCGCGCTGGGGTTCCCCGCGTCGGTGGGGGTCAGGATGTCGGGGATGGGGATGCCGGAGTCGGTGTGGAACTCCGCGCGCCGCAAGGGGCTTTTCGCCACCGCCCGCGCCAGATCCTCCTTGCGCCACCGCTCCTCCTCGGCGTCCAGCCGAGCGAGCGGGTCCTGGTCCTTCGGATGTCTCATGAAGGCGAGATAACACGCGATCCGCCGACCGACCAGCAACGCGCCCGAGGGCGTGTTCATCGAGCGCGGAAACTGCCCGGGGATCGGGTCAGTCCTTGAGCACGTCGCGCGAGATGACCAGCCGCTGCACCTCGCTGGTGCCCTCGTAGAGGGTGCTCGCGCGCACGTCGCGGTAGTGGCGCTCGACCGGGAACTCGTCGATGTACCCGTAGCCTCCGTGTACCTGCACGGCGGCGTCGCAGACGCGGTTCGCCGCCTCGGTGGCGAAGAGCTTCGCCATCGACCCCTCGCGGGAGAACGGCCGGCCTCGCTCCTTGAGCCCCGCCGCATGCAGGGCGAGCAGCCGGCCCGCCTCCATCTGGGTATCGCAGTCGGCCAGCATGAACCGGATGGCCTGGAAGTCGCCGATCGGCTGCCCGAAGGCGCGGCGCTCCTTCGCGTACTTTACCGAGGCCCGCAGCGCCGCGATCCCGATGCCCACCGCCTGCGAGGCGATCCCGATGCGCCCGCCGTCCAGCGCCGCCATGGCGATGGGGAACCCGTGGCCATCCTCGCCGAGGAGCTGGTCTTTGCGGAGGCGCATGTCCTCGAAGGCCAGCGAGACGGTGGTCGAGGCGCGCAGGCCCATCTTGTCCTCGTGCTTGCCCAAGCGCAGGCCGGGCTGGCCGCCCTCGACCAGGAACGCGGAGATCCCGTGCGACCCGGGCCCGGGTTGCGTGCGCGCCCAGACGATGATCACCCCGGCCCGGTCGCCCGAGGTGATCCACTGCTTCTCGCCGTTCAGCACCCATCCCGCGCCGTCCCGCCGCGCCGAGGTGCGCAGCGCCGCCGCGTCCGAACCGCCGGACGGCTCGGACAGGCCGAAGCTCCCCGCCGCGAACCGGCCGCTGGTCAGCTCGGGCACGTACCTCCGCCGCTGCTCCGGCGTGCCGAACTTCACGATCGTCTCGCCCACCATGTTGGTGACCGCCATGGTGACCGCGGTCGAGGCGCAGCCCTGCGCGATCTCCATCATCGCCAGCGCGTAGGCGACCGCTCCCGCCTGCGCTCCGCCGTACTCCTCGGGGATGTTGACGCCCATCATCCCCAGCTCGGCCAGCTCGCGCAGCTGCTCGGCCGGGAACCGGCCCTCGCGGTCGAGCTGCGTGGCGACGGGCGCGAGCGAGCCCTGCGCGTACTTGCGCGCGGTCTCCTGCACCAGCCGCTGGTGCTCGTCGGGCTCGAACATGGGGCGCGGACACTACAGCGCGGGGCCCTCGCACGCAGCAAAAAAGCCGGTGCGCCGTCCCCTACGCTACTTCTCCAGCGCGACCGCCTGCGGAGGAAGCGGCCCGGGCCGCGAGACCACCCGGTACATCTTCTCGAACTCGAGCGCGAGGCCGACGAGCTGCTTGCGCAGGAGCGCCCGGTCGATCAGCACCCCGTCGCGCGAGATGAGGCCGAACTCGCGCGCCACGGCCAGCCCCTTGTCGGTCAGCGACCAGCGGGCGTGGCCCTCCTCGCGCAGCACGCCAACCCGGACGAAGTCGTTGATCGCGCGCGCCAGCGAGGTGTGCCACCGCGCCAGCCGCCGCTCGAGCGGGTTCGATTCCCAGTCGCGCGCCGAGAGTGACACGATGTCCCGGATGTGCACGTAGATGTCCGAGATGCCCGCGCCTCCGCCCCCGAACAGCATGGCCGAGAGGAGCGGACCGCAGAACGTCTGCCGGGGCGTGAGCCGATTGGGCAGCTCCGCGCCCACGGTCCACCCTTCCTTCTGTGCTGCACCCTGCACGGCCATTGACCCACCCCCGTGGCGTCCGTCCGGCCCTATCTGAGCAATGCGTTGGAGATGACCAGGCGCTGGATCTCGCTGGTCCCCTCGTAGATCTCGGTGATGCGCGCGTCGCGGAAGTGCCGCTCCACGTCGAGCTCCTTCGAGTACCCCATCCCGCCGTGGATCTGGACGGCCTTGTCGGCCACGCGGTTGGCAGCCTCGGAGGCGAACAGCTTGGCCATGCTCGACTCGCGCGTGTAGCGCGCCCCGCGGTCCTTGAGGCTGGCGGCGCGCAGGGTGAGCAGCCGCGCGGCCTCCAGCTCGGTGGACATGTCCGCCAGCATGAACTGGATGGCCTGGTGCTGCGCGATGGGCACGTCGAAGGTCTTGCGGACCTTGGCGTAGTCGCGCGCTTCCTCGAAGGCGGCCCGGGCGATGCCGATGGCCTGCGCGGCGATGCCGATGCGCCCCCCGTCGAGGGTGCTCATGGCGATCTTGAAGCCCTCGCCCTCGGCGCCCAGCCGCTGGGCGACCGGGACCTCCATGTTCTCGAAGAAGATGGTACAGGAGGGGCTGGCGCAGATGCCGAGCTTCTCGTCGGCCTTCTGCCGCAGGAACCCCGGCGTGCTGCTGTCGACCACGAAGGCGGTGATGCCCTTGGTCCCCTTCGCGAGGTCGGTCATGGTGAAGAGGACGATGGCGTCGGCGACGGGGCCGTTGGTGATCCAGTTCTTCGTGCCGTTGATGACGTACTTGTCTCCGTATGCCTCCGCCGTGACCGGCTCCGGCCCGGGCAAAGGCGTTGCCGTCGCCCTCCGCTTGCGCACCGCGGTCGTGCGCTGCTCGGCCGCGTCGCTGCCCGCCTGCGGCTCGGTGAGCCCGAAACAGCCCAGCTTGTCGCCGCTCGCGAACGGCTTCAGCCACCGCTCCTTCTGCTCGGCGGTGCCGTACTTGAGCACCGGGTCGCAGTAGAGCGAGTTGTTCACGCTCAGGGTCACTCCCACCGAGGCGCAGCCGCGGGAGATCTCCTCGATCGCCAGGGCGTAGGCCACGTTGTCCATGCCCGCGCCGCCCTGCTCGGCCGGCACCGCCACGCCCGCCAGGCCCAGCTCGACCGCCTTCTTCACCGCCTCGGCGGGGTAGCGATGCTCGCGGTCCCACCGCTTGGCGTTCGGCCGCAGCTCCTTGTCCGCGAAATCGCGGCAGGTGTCTCGCAGCAGCTTCTGCTCTTCGGTCAAATCGATCTGCATGAAGGGATCGAGGCGGAAAGCTGGGGCGATGTGGGACTTCCCATATTACACGGGTGCCCGGCTTCCGCCAACCGGGTCGGTCAACCGGAGGATGTGCGATCCAGGATGCCGCAGTGCGGCACCCGCGAACGGCGCCCTCAGCCGGCCTGGGCGAGCAGGTTCCTCGCGATCACCATGCGCTGGATTTGCGAGGTGCCCTCGTAGATCTGCAGGAGCTTCGCGTCCCGCATCAGTTTTTCCACCGGGTACTCCTTGGTGTAGCCGTACCCGCCGAAGATCTGGACAGCGTCCGTGGCCACCGCCATCGCGCTGTCGGCGCCGAACGCCTTGGCGTAGCTCGACTCGATGGCGTCGAGCTTCCCCTGGGCGATGCTCCACGCGGCCTTGAGCATCAGCAGGCGGGTGGCTTCGTACTTCATCGCCATCTCGGCCAGCATGAACTGGATCGCCTGGAACTGCGCGATGGGCTGGCCGAACGCCTTGCGCTCGAGCGCGTAGCGCCGGGACTCGTCGAGCGCGCGCCGCATGATGCCGGTCGCGGCGGCGGCGATCCACGGCCGGGAGCGGTCGAAGGTCTTCATCGCGATCTTGAATCCCTCGCCCTCGGCGCCCACCAGGTTCGCGCGCGTCAGCTTCACGTCCTCGAAGAGCACGTCGGTGGTGTTGGAGGCGCGTTGCCCGAGCTTGTCCTCCTTCTTGCCGACCGAAACGCCGGGCGTATCGCGCGGCAGCACGAAGCAGGTGATGCCCTTGTGCCGGTCCTTCGGGTCACCGATGCGCGCGAAGGTCGTGTACCAGCTGGCGTAACCGCCGTTGGTGATCCAGCGCTTCTGGCCGTTCAGTACGTACTCGTCGCCGACCTTCCGGGCGTTGGTGCGCATGCCGGCCACGTCCGAGCCCGCGTCCGGCTCGCTGCAGGCGTAGGCGGCGAAGATCGGCGCCTCGGTCAGCGCCCCGAGGTACCGCTTCTTCTGCTCCTCGCTGCCGGCGAGGATGAGCGGCATGGCGGCGAGGTTGTTGCCGGCCAGCGTGGTCCCGACGCCCGCGCAGCCGTAGTTGATCTCCTCCATCATGAGCACGTGGTCGGTGCAGGAGAGCCCCAGGCCTCCGTACTCGGTGGGGATCTCGACGTTCATCAACCCGAGGGCCCAGCCATCATTGCAGATTTCGCTGGGGAAGGTGCCGTGCTCGTCCAGCTTCTGTGCGACCGGGATGATGCGCTCGCGGGTGAACTTGCGCGCCGTGTCCACCAGCCGCTGCTGCTCGTCGGTGAGTGAGAAGTCCATGGTGCACCTCACCCTACTTCACTTTCCCACGAACCTGGCGGGCCTCTTTTCCAGGAACGCGCGCATCCCCTCGGCGCGGTCCTGGGTGTCGAAGAGCAGCGCGAAGGTCTCCGCCTCCTGGCGGTTCGCCGCCCGGAGCGGGATGTCGTAGCCGCGCTCCACCAGGCGCTTCGCGCGGGCGACGGCGAGCGGCCCGCGGGTGGCGATCTTCTCCGCCACCTTCCGGCAATGCGCCATCAACTCCCCGCGCGGGAGGACCGCGTTGACCAGGCCGATCTCCAGGGCCTGCTTCGCATCCACCATGTCGCCCGTGAAGATGATCTCCTTCGCGCGCAGCTTGCCCACCAGGCGCACCAGGCGCTGCGTGCCCCCGAACCCGGGGGTGATCCCCAGCGTGACCTCGGGGAAACCGACCTTCGCGTTCTCGCTGGCGTAGATCATGTCGCAGGCCACCGCCAGCTCGAGACCGCCGCCCAGCGCGTACCCGTTCACCGCCGCGATGGTCGCGCAGGGGATGTCCTCCAGCATGGCGGTGAGCACGTGGCCCAACTCGCTGAACTCGCGCGCGGTCCAGGGCGTCATCGGCGCCATCTCGGAGATGTCGGCCCCGGCCACGAACGCCTTGTCGCCCGCGCCGGTGAGGATGAGGGCACGGCTCGACTCGGCCGCTTCGCGGACGGCCTGCAAGAGCTCGCGGAGCGTGGCGCTGTTCAAGGCGTTGAGCGCTTTCGGCCGGTTCACGGTGAGGGTCGCGATCGGCCCTTCGCGCGACACCTGGATGTTCTCGTAGGCCATCGGGGACCTCAGTAGGAGTAGAAGCCGCGCTTGGCCTTGCGGCCCAGCCAGCCCGCGTCCACGTACTGGCGTAGCAGGGGAGCGGGCCGGTACTTGTCGTCGCCCAGCCCCTCGTGCAGCACCTCGGCGATGGAGAGGCAGGTGTCCAGGCCGATGAAGTCCGCCAGAGTGAGCGGCCCCATCGGCACGTTGGTGCCCAGCTTCATGGCGGTGTCGATGTCCTCGGCGGAGGCGAGGCCCTCTTGCAGCGCGAAGCAGGCCTCGTTGAGCATGGGGATGAGGATCCGGTTGACGATGAACCCGGGCATGTCCTTCGAGAGGACGGTGGTCTTGCCCATCTTCTCCGCCAGCGCGCGGGTCGCCGCGTAGGTCCCGTCGCTCGTCTGCGCCCCGCGGATGATCTCCACCAGCTGCATCACCGGCACCGGGTTCATGAAGTGCATGCCGATGACGCGCTCCGGCCGCTCGACGCTGGCAGCGATGCGGGTGATCGGGATCGACGAGGTGTTCGTCGCCAGGATCGCATCCTGCCGCAGCGCGCGCGAAAGGTCCTGGAAGACCTTCTTCTTCACCGTTTCGTTCTCGGTCACCGCCTCGACCGCGAAGTCGGCGTGCGACGCGTCCTGGGCGGAGGAGGCCCCCTTGATCCGCGCGACCGCCGCCTGCGCCTCCTCGGGCTTCAGCTTGCCCTTGCCGACCGCGCGATCGAGCTGGGCGCGGATGCCGGCCAGGGCCTTCTGCACGAGGTCCGGGTTCACGTCCAGGAGCACCACCGAGAGGCCGCTCTGCGCGGCGACCTGCGCGATCCCCGCTCCCATCTGCCCTGCGCCGACCACCGCCAGCGTCTTCACGTCCACGGCGTCGCTCTCCTGTGAATCGTCGCCGCCGATAGGGGCGGCGCTACGCTTTTCACAGCGCGGCACTGTAGGCCCGGGTCGCCGGGAGTCAATCGCCGCGATCCGGCACTTCCACGCCCGCCGTCCGCTCCTGTACGCTCCCGACGTGGAGCCGCGCGTCTTCCAGGGCATCGTCGACGACGCGGCGGCGATCTGCGGCGCCCTGCTCGCCGAGCTGCGCGTGCGCCGCGACCTGTTGGGCGAAGACGGCGTGGAGCTGGGCCTCGCCGCGCTCGGCGGTACGCTCGCCACCGGCAAGGCGCGCCGCGAGCAGACGGCGAAACGGCTGCGCGAGCTGGCCGACCGCGCGCCGGTCGTCGAGGCGACCGACGAGAAGTCGCTCCGGCTGTCGCGCGTCGCGGCCGAGGTCTCGGAGACGCTGGAAGTGGGGTCGAAGATCGCCCCGGTCGAGCTGTGGTGCGCGGACGTCCCCCTGCTCCTCGACGGCGAGCGCGCCGGAGCGCTGCGCTTGTGGATGGATCGCGAGCCCCGGCGGTCGCTCTTGCGCGCCCTGCGCGGGCTCGGGCACGAGGCGGCCGCGCAGCTCGGGCAGGAGCGGGAGCGGCTGCGGGCGCTGCGCGACCTGGCCGCGGCCCGGCAGCACCAGGCCATGCTCGCCGCCGGCGCAGCCCGGCTGCGGCGCGAGACCGAGATGCCCGAGGTCATGCGCACCGTCGGCGAGGAGCTGCGCAGGCTCGGCTTCGAAAGCGCGCTGCTCCTGTCGGAGGCGCGGGGCCTGGTGATCGCCCACCTCTCGCTGCGCGGTCCGGCCGCCTCCAAGGCCCTGGAGCTGCTCGGGTTCAAGCGCATGAGCGAGCTGCGGGCGGTGCCGGTGGATCCGGCGCGCTCGCCCATGCTCGCGTCTCTGGTGTCTTCCCCGGAGCCCGTCATCGAGGTGCAGCCCGGCCCGCTCTTGCGCGCGCTGCTCGGGCGCCGCGCGCCGCGGGCGGTTCGCGAGAAGCTGATCGACGCGCTGGGCGCCCACGACGTGCTCGCGCTGCCGCTCCGCGGCGCCGCCGACGCGGCGCTGGGGATCCTCATCGCGTGGCCGCAGCACGACGGCGAGCCCGACCTTGGGGCCCTGAGCGCCTTCTCCTTGCAAGCGTCGCTCGCGCTGGAGCGGGCGCGCATGCGCGAGAAGGTGCGCGAGCAGGCGCAGATCATCGAGCGCGCGGTGGAGGAGCGCACCGGCGCGCTGCGCGACGCGAACGAGCGGCTGCGCGAGGCCGACCGGCGCAAGGACAACTTCCTCGCCAACGTCTCCCACGAGCTGCGCTCGCCCCTGGTCACCATCCTCGGCTACACGGACCTGCTCCTCGGCGACAAGCTGGGGCCCATCTCCGACCGGCAGCGCCAGTGCCTGCAGATCGCCCGCAACTCGGGCCGGCGCCTGCGCGCCTTCATCGAGGAGCTGCTCGACTTCTCGCGCTTCGAGCTGACGCGCGACACGATGACGCTGCACCCCTTCTCCATCAAGGAAGCCGTGGCCCAGGCGGTCGCCGGATTCGCGCCGCGCTTCCTCGAGCGGCGGATCAGCGTGCGCCAGCGCGTCGCCCGCAACACGCCGCCGGTGCTGGGCGATCGCGAGCGCGTGCTGCAGGTGCTCACCAATCTGATCGCGAACGCGGAGCGCCACCTGCCCGACGGCGGCCGCATCGTGGTCTCCGCCGAGCCGAAGCCGGGGTTCCTGCTGGTCTCGGTCCACGACAACGGGACCGGCATCGCGCCCGAGCACCTGGAGAAGATCTTCGACCGCCTCTACCAGGTGGGCGACGTGAAGACGAGCCGCGCTGCGCGCGAGGCGGGCCTCGGGCTGGGCCTGAACATCGTCAAGTCCATCGTCGACGCGCACGGCGGCGAGGTGGGCGTGCAGAGCACGGTCGGGAAGGGCTCGACCTTCTCCTTCACCCTGCCGCTCGCCGACGTGAAGAACCTGCCGGAGATCACGCCAGCACCTGTTCCACCACGGAGTTGAGTCGACGACTTTACCTGCGATGCGAGGCTCTTCGATCCGGCGCCTTCGGCGCCTCTACAAGGGGGGAGCTCGCTCCCCCCTCGACCCCCCAACAGATCACGGTCAACCGAACGGTGCTCAGCGCGCTGCCACCACCGCATTGCCGTCCTTGCGCAGCTCTACCGTGACCCGGGTGCGGCGCGCGGTTCCACCGGTGTCGATCAACATGACGTCCACCTCGACGGGGCCCGGCTGCGCGCGCACCGTCAGATGGAGCGTGGCGGGTGCGCCGGCGGGGCCGTACTTCTGGTCGAAGCGCATCAGCGGGTGGCCGTCGCGCGCGACGGTGACGTCCACCTCGACGATCTGCCCGGGGAGCGCGCCGGTGAGGTCCAGGTCGAGCGCCAGGTCGCGGGGCCTGCGCAGCTCGGACCAGAGGAGCAGCCCGCCGGCCAGCAGCAGCAGGAACCCGAGCCGCAGGAGCAGCCCGCCCCGTCCCCGGGGCCCGGTCACGCTCCCTCGTCCTCCTTCTCGTCCTTCTTCTCGTCCTTCTTGCGCGGCCTGACCCGGGCCTTGATGTGAGGCCCGCCGCTCGGCTTGAGCTGCACGGTGGCGTTCACCTCCAGCGTGACGCTGGTCAAGAGCTTCCAGATCTCCCGGCTGAGCGTCTCGCTCTCCAGGAAGCGGCGGACCTCCTGGGTCACGATGCGCGTCACCTCCGAGCGGGTCTTGTCCGCCTGAGCGGCGAGGAACGCCAGCGCGTCCTTGGGCAGCTTCATCTCGCCGACCAGGTTGCGGATGCCCTCCTCGGTCATGAACAGCGCGCCCACGCCGGTCAGGACCGCGCGCCGCACGATGTCCGGCACGAACCCCTTGGCCTGCTCGTCGGGCGGGTCGCCTTCTCCCACTCTTCGCCCTCCCAGGAGTCAGTTCCGTTTGCCGAGCTGGATCAGCGGCTTGTGCCCCCGCGGCACGGCTTGCAGGTTGGCGACGGCCACCCGGTCCGCGACGTTCTGCGCGATGCGCACCAGCGCCTGCGATTCGGCGAGCTCGGGGTGGTCGGCGACGACGGGACGTCCTTCGTCGCCGCCGGTGCGCACCGCGAGGTTGATCGGCACCCGCCCGAGGAAGGGCACCGCGAGCTTCTGCGCCGCCGCCTCCGCGCCGCCCTTCGAGAAGATGTCCGTCTCCTGCCGGCAATGCGGGCAGATGAACCCGCTCATGTTCTCGACGAACCCGAGCACCGGGATGCTGACCTTGTCGAACATCGTCTTCGCCTTGATCGCGTCGGACAGGGCCACGTCTTGCGGAGTGGTCACCACCACCGCGCCCGAGACCGAAACTTGTTGGGCGATGGTGAGCTGAATGTCGCCGGTGCCCGGCGGCAGATCGAGGATGAGGTAGTCGAGCTCGCCCCAGCGCACGTCCCGGAGCAGCTGCACCAGCGCGCCGTGCAGCATGGGACCGCGCCAGATCATCGCCTGGTCCGGGTCGACGAAGAAGCCGATGGAGATGACCTTCACTCCGTACGCGGTGAGCGGCTCGACGCTCTTGCCGTCGGCAGAGCTCGGGCGCGCTCCGTACAGCCCCATCATCAGGGGAATGCTGGGCCCGTAGATGTCCGCGTCGAGCAGGCCCACCCGGCACCCGAGCTCCGCCAGCGCGACCGCGAGGTTCACCGAAACGGTGCTCTTGCCCACCCCGCCCTTGCCGCTGCCCACCAGGATGACGTTGCGCACGCCCGGCACCAGGTCGGTGCCCCCGCGCCCGGGCGCCCGGGGCACGTCCGCGGTGAAGGCCACCTCGACGCGGGAGAGCTGCAGGGGGGAGAGCACCGCCCGGACCGCCTCCTCCAGCCGCGCCTTGTGCGGCGAGGCGGGCGTGGGGAGCTCGAGGCGCACGCGCGCCGCGTTGCCCTCCAGCATGTCGACGTTCTTCACCATCCCCAGCTCGCCCAGCGTGCGGCCGGTCGAGGGGTCCTTCACCGCGTGCAGGGCGGCGAGGATGGCGTCGGAGCTGGCCAAGGTGTCCTCCGGAAGGAAGGGCCGGAGTAGATGCTTGCCCGGCCCGGCAGTGTCAAGGCGCGCGCAAGAGGGGCCTGCCGGGGCGTTCTGGCGTGCGCTTTCCCTGGTGGAGCACCACCCGGCCGTTGACCACCACCGTCTCGACGCCGGGCGGGTACTTCTGCGGCTGCTCGAAGGTGGCGGTGTCCTCGATCCGGTCCGGGTCGAAGACGACCAGGTCGGCGTACGCGCCGGGCCGCAGCACGCCGCGGTCCCAGACGCCCATCCGCCGGGCGGGCAAGGAGGTGATCTTGCGGACCGCCTCCTCCAGCGTGAACAGCTTCACGTCCCGCACGTAGTGACCCAGGATCCGCGCCATGGTGCCGAAGGCGCGAGGATGCGCCCCCTCGCCGCCGAAGGGACCGTCCGCCGCCCGCGCCCCGTAGTCCGTGTCCGCCGCCACCCAGGGCTGCCGCAGCGCGGTCTGCACGTCCTCCTCCTTCATGCTGAAGCGGGCGACGCCCACCTTGCCCCGGTCCTGCAAAACCAGTTGCATCAGCGCCAGCTCCGGCGAGAGCTCCATCTCCCGCGCCACCTCCGAGAGGCGCTTGCCCATGAGCTTCTTCAGCCCGGGATCGACGCACGAGACGAGCAGGATGCTCTCCGCGTCGAGGTCCCTCCCCGTCTCGCTGGCGATCCGATCGCGCAGTGCCGGGTCGCGCAGCCGCGCCACGAGGTCGTCCACCCCGCCCGCGTTCACCCAGTCGGGCAGCGAAGCGTGCAGGCCGTTGGCGGAGGCGACGTACGGGTAGGCGTCGGCGGTCACGTCGATGCCGCTCGCCCGGGCCCGCTCGATCCGCGCGACCACCTCCTGCATGTGACCCCAGTGGGATCGGCCGACCTTGAGGTGCCAGATCTCCACCGGGATCGAGGCGGCCCGGGCGATCGCGAACGCCTCGTCCAGCGCTTCGAAGATCCTCGCTCCCTCGCTGCGCAGGTGGGTCGCGTAGAACCCTCCGTGCTTCGCGGCTGCCTGCGCGAGCGCGATCAGCTCGTCGGTCTTCGCGAACGAGCCCGGCTGGTAGATGAGGCCGGTCGACAGGCCCAGCGCGCCCTGCTCCATCGCCTCTTCGACGAGCTGCTGCATCCGCGCCAGCTGCTGCGCGTCGGGCTGCACGTCGCCGAAGCCCAGCACGACGCCCCGGACCTGCGCCGCGCCCACCATGACGCCGACGTTGATCGCGGGCCGCGCCCTGCGCAGCCTGCGGAAGTAGCCACGCAGATCCGTCCAGTCGACCTTCAGGCGGTACTTGCGCAGCCAGTCTTCCTTCTCGTGCACCCAGGCGTCGTTCATGGGCGCGGGAGAGATGCCCTCGCCGGTCAGCTCGCTGGTGATGCCCTGCCGGATCTTCGACTCGGCGCGCGGGTCGACCAGCACGCTCAGCTCGCTCTGACCGAGCAGATCGATGAAGCCGGGCGCCACGGCCAGGCCTCGCGCTTCGACGCGCTTCTTCGCCTGGGCTGCCGACAGGTCCCCGATCGCGGCGATGCGGTCGCGGCGGATCCCCACGTCGGCGCGCACCCACGGCGCGCCCGTGCCGTCGATCACGCGGCCGCCCGAGACGACCAGGTCGTAGCGCGGCGCGGCGGCGAAGAGGACGAGGAGCAGCGCGATCATGTCGCCGGCGCCACCACCACCACGCCCTCCTCGCCCACTGCGCCGTCCACCACCGCCTTGACCGGCAGCATGCGCCGGGCCAGCGTGGCCAACGAGACCAGCCCTTCGGTGACGTTGCTGGTGGTGAAGTGGCAGGTCGGCGCGGTGCCCGCGCGCGCGCCCAGCCCGGCCGCGCACAGGATGGCCGGCACGAGCAGCCGCTCCGCCATGCGTCCTTCCAGAGCGCCGCCCGCGGCGAGGAACCGCCCGAGCCGCTCCGCGACGCGCTCGCCCGCCTCTTCGGGAGGCGGCGTCGGCTGGGGTCCGAGGAGCGCCGGACGCTCGCGGCGGGCGCCGAGCGCCGAGGCGGTGAAGATCGAGTTCTCGAACTCGGCCACGGCGGTGAGCGCCCAGCGGCCACCCCGCGAGCCCTGCGGATGCGGCAGGGGCACGCGCTCGGGTTCGGCGATCACGCCGTGCGCGCGCAGCTTGCGGGCCGCCGCCTGCGCCGCGCGGAGCGGGTCGTCGTCCCGGCCCTGCGCCGTCGCCGCCACCACGCTCACCTGGCGCAGGATGCCCCGGTGCACCAGCTGCAGGGGCGTCAGCGCCGGCGCGGGATCGAAAGAGGCGATCACCTCGCCGTTCTCTCCGTCGAAACCCGCCAGCGGCAGCTCGAGCGAGACCTTGAGGCCGAACCGGGCCGCGAGAGGGACCCAGCCCAGGCGCAGGTCATGGAACGTCGCCTGCCCCTCGCAGTGGTTGGGCCCCGACAGGCGCAGCTCGCTCGGCCTGCCGAGCAGCGCCAGCGGCCAGGCGAGCGCCCAGATGGCGCGCGGCACGGCGCCGTCTTCTCGCAGGTCGAGCACGTGCACGCCCGCGCGGGCGTGGCCGAGCGTCAGCTCGACGGGCCCGGTGCGCCCGAGCGCGGCGCGCGTGGCATCGACCGTCGCGGCGTCGCCGATGCGCGCCGCGGCAATGACCAGCGCGGCGTCCGCTCCGTTGAGCGGGCCCACCAGCCGCAGCGGCGCGCCGGTGGCGAGCGCGAGCGCAAGGGCGCCGTCCAGCAGCGACGGCGCGGTGGCCTCGCCGAGCTCCACGGGGGGCCGCATGGCGCGGCACTCTAACAGGCTTCGGGGGGGCGGCTGGCCGCGGCCGGCTGCCGGTTGGCGGTTTGCCGACACCCGTCGACGAGCACGTTGCGCAAGCCCGCCGCCAGCGCCGCGTCCACCGCGGAGCGCACCTCGTCGGCGCGGACCGTGCGAGCGACGATCGGGAATCGCCGGGCTTCGTGGACGGGACGATACTGGGAGAGCACGTTCACCCAGAGGTCCGGCGAGATTGCGGCCACGATGCGCATCACCTTCTCCGGGGCCGCCATGCCGTCCGGCAGCACCAGGTGGCGGACCAGCACGCCCGAGGTGGCGAGACCGCCGTTGCCGATGCACAGCGTCCCCGCCTGCCGGTGCATCTCGCGCAGGGATTCGCCGAGCGCGGCTACGTAGCCGGCGCACCCGGAAAGCTGGAGCGCGGCCACGTCGTCGCCGTACTTCGCGTCGGGGAGGTAGACGTCGACGATGCCGTCGAGGAGCCGAAGCGCTTCGAGGCTCTCGTACCCGCCGCAGTTCCAGACCACCGGCAAGGTGAATCCGTGCTCCGCCGCCCGCGCCAGGCCCGAGAGCAGCGCGGGCAACACGTGCGTCGGCGTGACCAGGTTCAGGTTGGCCGCGCCGCGCCGCTGCAGATCGAGGAACAGGGCGGCGAGCTGGTCCTCGCGAAACTCGGTGACCCTCCGCCGCAGCAGGCTGAACTCCGCGGTCTCGCACGCGGAGCAGGCCAGGTTGCACCCCGCGACGAGGACCAGGCCCGACCCGCGCGCGCCGACCAGCGGCGGCTCCTCTCCGAAATGGAGGCCGGCGCCGGCGAGGAACACCGAGCTGCCTTCGCGGCACCGTCCCGCCGGACCGCCCGTCCGGTCGACCCCGCACCGGTGCGCGCAGAGCAGGCAGTGGCGATACTGCTCCGCCGCCTCCCGCGCCCGGGCGCGCAGCTCACGGGGCCCGAGCCTCATCGCGGCTGCAGCTGCCCGCGCGGCACCACCAGCAAGGCGCCTCCCGAGACGCTGAGGTTCTCCCCCAGCAGGTGCGACGACGCGTCGGAGGAGAGGTACAGGACCGCGTTCACCACGTCCTCGATCTCGCCCAGGCGGCGGTTCGGCAGCGTCGAGGCGACCAGCGGCCCGATGATGCGCAGCGCCGCCTCCGCCATGGGCGTGCGGATCCATCCCGGCGAGACCACGTTGGTGCGGATCCGCGGCGCCAGCTCGACCGCGAGGGACAGGGCGAACGATTGCAACGCCCCCTTCGAGGCCGCGTAGTGCGAGTGCTCCTGTTCGCCGCGCTGCCCCGCGGTGCTGCCGATGAGGACGATGCTGCCGTGCCCCGAGGCCCGCAGCGCAGCCGCAAGCTCCCGTACCAGGTAGAAGGCGCTGAAGACGTTGACGCGGAACATCTCCTCCAGCCGCTCCGCTTCGATCTGCTCGATCGGGCCGGCGTTCCACATGCCCGCCGAGTGGACGAGCAGGTCCGCTCCACCGAGCCTCTCGACGGCCTCGCGCGCCAGATTCACGCATCCGCGCTCGCTGCCCAGGTCCGCCTGCACGGCGAACGCGCGGCCCGGGTGCTCCGCGCAGACCGCCTCCGCCGCCTCGCGCCCGCCGCGGTAGTGCACCGCAACCCGCATCCCCTGCGCGAGCAGCGCCTGCGCGATGCCGAGCCCGATCCCGCTCGAGGCCCCGGTCACGATCGCGGCGCGTGCCTCCAAGTCCGGGTAGACAGGCAGCATGCTACAAGTCTAGCAGGCTCGCCGACTTGATCGCCGCGCTGATCATCTTCCTCGCGACCTACCTGTTCCTCGCCGGGACGGAGCTGCCGTTCCTCAAGCTGGACCGCCCGGGCGGGGCGGTGGCCGGCGCGGTGGCGATGGTCGCCGCCGGCGTCCTCACGCCCGAGCAGGTCTACCGCGAGGCGATCAGCTGGGACACCCTCGTGCTGCTGCTCGGGATGATGATCCTGAGCTCGCTCCTGGCGCGGGCGGGGATCTTCCGCTGGGTGAGCTGGGCAGCGCTCCAGCGCGCCCACGGGCCGCGGACGTTGCTCCTCGCCATCGTAGCGGTGGCGGGCGGGCTCTCCGCGGTGCTGGTCAACGACACGGTGTGCCTGATGTGCACGCCGGTCGTGCTGGCGCTGGTGGAAGAAGCGCGCCTGCCGCCGCTGCCGTACCTGCTCGCGCTCGCCTTCGCTTCCAACGCCGGCAGCGTCGCGACGCTCACCGGCAATCCGCAGAACATGCTCGTCGGCACCCTGAGCGGGATCGGATACGCGCACTTCGCGAAGGCGCTCATCCTGCCCGCCCTCCTCTCGATGGGCTGCGTGTACCTGGTCCTGCGGATCGCCTTCCGGCGCGAGCTTGCCCAGGCGCCCCGGCTGGACCCGCACCTTCCCGAGCCGCCGCTCCGGCGCGGCCACGCGGCGCTCTGCGTCTTGGCCCTGATCTTCGTCGTGGCGGGCTTCCTCGCCGGCTACAACCTGGCCTGGACGGCGATGGTCGGCGCCGCATTGCTGCTCATCGTGACCCGCGGCGATCCGCGCGAGATCTTCGCGCAAGTCGACGGCACCCTGCTGCTCTTCTTCGCCGCGCTCTTCGTCGTCACCCACGGGGTCGCCCAGGCCGGGATTGCCGAGCGACTCTACGGCTGGCTCCAGCCGGCGTTCGGGGGTGACGCGGTGCACCAGACGTTCCGTTTCGGCGCCTTCACCGTGGCCGCCTGCCAGCTGGTCAGCAACGTTCCTTTCGTGCTGCTGGCGGGGCATTGGGTCCCGAACATGGCCGACCCGCACCTCGCCTGGCTCTCGCTGGCTCTGGTCAGCACGCTGGCGGGGAACCTCACCCCGGTCGCGTCGGTGGCGAACCTGATCGTGCTGGAACTGGCCGGAAGCAAAGGGAAGATCCCGTTCCTCCGGTTCCTCCTGGTGGGTGCGGGTGCGACCTTCCTGCCCCTGGTGGTGGGGCTCGCTACCCTCCTCGCCGAGCGGCGCCTGGGGCTTCTTTCCCGCTGACGTGAAATAGTGGCGACCTCCCTGCGTGGTCCCAAGACGTGGACACAGCCCTCGCGCTCCCCTTTCCCTTGACCCGACCGCACGAGACGGCGCGTCCAGGTTGCCCCCCTGAAGAGGTGGACTGGGCGCGCGCGGCCGCGGCCGGGGACAAGGCCTCCTTTTCGCGCCTGGTCGAGAAGCACAAGACCTCGGTTTTCGGCCTGTGCTACCGGCTGGTCGGGTCCACGGACGAGGCCCGCGACGCCGCCCAGGAGGCGTTCGTCCGCGCCTACACCGGCATCCGCGACTTCGACGCGCGCCAGCCGTTCGGCGCCTGGGTGCTGCGCATCGCCCGCAACCACTGCATCGACCTGCTGCGGCGCCGGCGCCCGACGCTGGCGCTGGTCTCCGAGACGCGCGGCGAGGACCCGGAGCCCGGCGCGGCGCCCGAGCCTGCCGACCAGTTCGCCGTCGGCGGCGAGCAGGCCGTCCAGGAGAGCGAGGCGCAGCGCGACCTCGACGCGGCGGTCGCTTCCCTGCCGCCTCGCTACCGCGAGGTGATCGCCCTCTTCCACGTGCAGCACAAGAGCTATGCTGAGATCGCCATGGCGCTGAACGTCCCGATGGGCACCGTCATGACCTGGCTGCACCGCGCCCGCAAGGAGCTGAAGTCGAAGCTCGCGGAGCACCTGCCATGAGCGCCTTCGTCCACCTCAGCGAGGAGCAGATCCAGGGCCTGGCCGACGGCACGCTGCGCGGACCCGAGGGCATGGCCGCGCGCGAGCACGCCGATTCCTGCGCGGAGTGCGGCGCCGAGCTGTCCATGTACGGCGCGCTGGTACACCGCCTCGCCACGCTGCAGGACCCCGTGCTCCCGCCCGACTTCACCTCGGGCGTGCTGCAGGCGGTGGAGCACCGCGAGCACGCGCTCGCGCAGCGCCGGCACACCGTGCTGGCCGCCATCCCCGCGGCCGCGGTCGGCATCTTCGCCATCCTGGGCTGGGCCCTGTCCGCCGCCCCGACGGCGCACGTCAACGGGTTCCTGGAGATGTGGACGGTGGGGCGGCACGTCGTCTCGGCGGCGGCCCCGGTGCTCGAGGCCGCGCGCCTTCCGCTCGGACTGGGCGCGTTCGTCTTCGCCGCAGCCATCCTCCTGGTCCTGATTCGCGCGCTGCGCGCCGGCACCGACCCCGCCGCCGCGAGCTCGTAGCCATGATCTCGTTCCTCGAGCTGCTCCTCGCCTTCAGTGTATCCGGCACGGTGCGCTCGGGCGCCCACGCGATCGTCGACCACTTCGCCGAGGGCGGCGGCAGCGCCCGGATCTCCGAGAAGGTGCGCGCGATCGTGCAGCGGCACGAGCAGCAGGCGCAGGACGACGACGCGGACGCCGACGCCGACGCGGACGCGGACTCCGACCTCGAGGCGGTGCCACCCCCGCCCACGCCGCCCAAGATCCCGCGCATCCAGATCAAGATCGGCGACGAGCAGGCGCGCGACCTTCCGCCCTTCTCCGAGACGGCCCGGAACGTGCCCGCCGTGGGCGTCCTGCACCGCATCGCCCGCACCGCCGGCTGGTCGCTGACCCTGGTGGGGGTGGCGAAGGAGCGCATCGACGTCGACGTGAAGGAAGCCGACCCGCGCGAGGCCCTGCGGGAGGTGCTCAAGGCGAGCGGCTCGATGGGCGTCCTGCACCGCGGCAAGCTGGTGGTGGTGCCCGCTCCGGGACCCGGCAGCGCCGGCATGTTCGTCGAGCACACCCGCCGGCGCGAGCGCCGCATGCAAGGCACGCGCTCCGCCCGCGGGCACGACATGGTCCGCGTCTTCCAGGGCGATCTGGTGGTGCCCGCCGGAACGGTGGTCCAGGGAGACGTCGTCAACGTGGGCGGCTCGATCGAGCTGGAGCCCAACAGCGTGGTCCAGGGCGACGCGGTCAGCATCCTCGGCAGCACCGTGATCGACCAGGGCGCGGTGGTGCTGGGCGACACGGCGGCGATCCTGGGCGAGGTGGAAGTGCAGCGCGGCGGCCAGGTGATGGGCGAGCACGTGCAGATCGGCCTGGGGAAGCTGTTCCGCTCCTCGCGCCGGCACTCCATCCTCTCCTCGCTGGGGCCGTTCGGCTTCTTCCCCACCCTGGCGCTGTTCGCGGTGGTCTACCTGATCGGCCTGCTCGCGCTGCGGCTGTGGCCCGAGCGCGTCCGCCAGGTGGGGCACGCGATGTTCGAGCAGCCGCTGAAGAGCTTCCTGGTCGGGTTCCTCTGCTGGCTCCTGCTGCTCCCGCTCGGCCTGCTGCTGCTCATCTCGGTGATCGGCATCCCGCTGGTGCCGCTCCTCCCGGTGATGATCTTCCTCGCCATCACCCTCGGCGTCTCCTCGCTGGCGCTGCGGCTGGGCGAGGCGCTTCCGGCCGGCCCCGGGCAGCGCTTCGTGCCTCCCGCCGCCCTGGGGATGGGCATCGTCGTCCTGCTGCTCCTCGCCTTCGTGCCCTGGCTGGGGGTGCCATTGCTCGCCCTGCTGCAGTTCTTCGCGCTGGGCGCGGCGGTCAGCTCGCGCCTGGGCCGGACGCTGCCGCCGCACGTCCCGTAGACGCGCTCGAGTCGAGTCAGGCGCCGGGAAGCACCTCGACCAACTCGGCGATGAGGGTCAGCTCGCCCTCTTCCAGACCGCGGAGCACGATGGGGCGGTATCCCCGTACGTCCGTGTCGGGTTCGAGCCTCACTTCCACCGTCGGTCCCTCTTCGGCTCCCGCGTGCTGCTTGCGGCCTCGGTACACCTTCACCGTGTACCGCCCACCGTGGTCCGGATCGTGAATCTGCCTGTGCTGCGCCAGGAGCACGCGCCCGTTCCGGCTTCCCACCACCGGGTGGCGAAACAAGCAGTACGCTCCGCTCGGAATCCGGCGCCGCATGGAATCGCCGACGACTTGCGCGACGAAGAGTCCCTTGCCCGGCCGGGTCCGTCCGAGCGGGAGGACCCAGTCTTCCGGCTCGACTTCCTGCTGTCCCCCGAAACGGCCGGCGGCCGCTTTGAGCGAATAGAGCGGGACGGCGTTGCGGAAGGGACGCACCTTCTCGGAGACAAGGCGTCGGAAAGGCTGCTTCTGCCGCTGGGACCCGGGCTCCTCGAAGAATGAGCGGATGGAGACCCGGTAGGCCAGCGACAGGGCGACTAGCGTGGCGAGCGTGACGTTGGCCGCTCCACCTTCCAGGCGCTGCAGGTGATTGGCGTGCAGGCCGATCTGCTCGGCGGCCCGTTCCTGGGTCAGCGCCCGCTCTTCGCGCAGCGCCTTCAGGCGCGCCCCGAGACGCCGCTGCTCCTCGCGAAGCGCCCGCATGACCGCCGGTCGCTCCTTCAGCTCGGACCTTCCGTGCGCGTGCGGGGAGCCGAGGGCGCGGGGCACCCGTCCTCGGCTACCCTGTAGAGCTCTTGAGTTGTACCACTCATGAGTTGTGGATTACAATTCCGGCCAGGATGGCGCCACATCCGCCCTTGCTGCTCCTCGTCGACGACGAGCCCGGCGTGCTGCACGCCTTGCGCCGGCTGCTCGCGGAGCGCTTCTCGATCGCCACCGCCTCGTCTGCGGAGGAAGCGGCGCGTCTGGCTCCCCTGAGCGAATTCGCCGCGGTCCTCACCGACTACGATTTGCCGGGCCGGAATGGCGCCTGGCTCCTCGTGCAGCTCGCCACGCGACCGGGCCTGCGCAAGGTGCTCACTTCGGGTCGCGACGTCCCGGGGATCGAGGCGCTCAGTTCCGCCGGAGTGGTCGACCGATTCCTCAAGAAGCCGGCCACGCGCGAAGAGCTGCTCCAGGCGCTGGAAGGGTAGCCGCCGGCGACAGTCGCCCTGGGGCTGCTCTTGAAGACGTTTCACGGCGGCGGCCAGCCATTCGCGTACACTGGCGGCATGGCGCGATCGAAGCACCTCGCGTGGTGCTGTGGGGCCCTGCTGGCGGCGTGCACGCAGAAGCCGGCCTCCAGCGGCGCCGCCCCGCCCTCTCCTCCGGCGCAGCCCACCGCGCCGGCGGCCGCGCAGCAGCGCAGCGACGCGAGCTGCGCGGCGCCCCTGGAGCTGCCGGGGAGCAGGGCCCAGATCCGGCCGGCGGCCGGCATCCTGCGCATCGGCGTCTTCGCCGGTCTCAAGGACGCCGACGACGAGAACGTGGCGCACCTGCGCAAGCTGGCGGCGGAGGTCGTGAAGCGCGGCGCGGACGTCCTGGTCGCCGACGGCGACGTGGGCGACAACCCGGACGAGCAGGAGACGCTTCTGGGAGTGCTCACCGACACGGGTCTGCCGCTCTTGGTCGCCCCCGGCAACCGCGAGGTGCGCAGCGAGCTGGACGCCGCGGAAGGCGAGCTGCGCAAGAAGGGCGCCAAGGTCTGGGACCTCTCGCACACGCGAGTGGCCGATGCGGGCGACGCGCTCATCGTGGGACTTCCCGGCACCATGGACCGCCGCCTGCTGCACGCGGACGGCGCGTGCGTGTACGTGCAGCGCGACCTGGACGCGCTGGCGGCCTGGCTCGACCGGCTGCCGGCGAAGGAGCCGCCGGCCGTGCTGGTCATGGCGGTCCCGCCCCGCGGACGCGACCGGTCGGCCCTCGACGTGAGCGAGGGGCAGAACGTCGGCGACGCGCGCATCGTCCCGCTGCTCTCGCCGCGGCGCGCGCCATTCGGGATCTTCGGCCAGGTCTGGGAGTCGGGCGGCCGCGCGATCGATGGCGGCGGAGCGCCGCTCGCGCCCGGCGTGGGGTCCGACCAGCTCTACCTGAATCCCGGCGCGGCGGACCGGACGCCCTGGCCGATGGGCGACCGCACGCGGGTTGCGGGCCAGGCCGCGCTGCTCACCATCCAGGGCCGCCGGGGCACGGCGGAGATCGTGCGCCTGCCCGCTGGCGCGGAGAAGACGTAGATGAGCGCGAAGCTGGGCGACATCCTCATCCAGCAAGGCGCGATCGACGAGGAGAAGCTCATCGCCGCGCTCTCCGACCAGCGGGCCTTCGGGGGAAAGCTGGGGCGGACGCTGGTGGACCTCGGGTACGTGACCGAGGACCAGCTGGTGCACGCGCTCGCCACCCAGCTCGGGCTCGAGACCGTCGACCTGGCCCAGACGGAGATCGCCCCCGAAGCGCTCTCGGCCCTTCCGGTGGACGCCTGCGAGCGCTACGGCGTGTTCCCGGTCCGCGTCGATCACGAGCGGCGCATCCTCTGGCTCGCCACGGCCGAGCCGGACCAGGGCACGCTCCAGGAGGTGGCGCGGATCGCGCAGCACACGCTGGAGCCGATCCTCTGCACCATGAGCAGCATCGACCGGGCCGTGCGGCAGTACTACTTCGGCGACCCGGCGGCGCGGGCGGGCAGGCTCGGCGAGCCGCTCCGATCGATCCCCGGCATCACCCAGCGCAACGGCGAGGGGGAGCTGGCGGCCGGCGCGGTGGCCCCCGCCGCGGCGCAGGGCGACGCGATCGCCGAGTTGCGCATCCTGCTCGTCCGGCTGGAGAAGCAGATCAACTCGCAGGGGCGCGCCTTCCGCGCCCTGGTGGAGATCCTCCAGGACAAGGGCCTCGTCCGCCGCGGCGAGCTGGGCACGCAGACGACGAAGGAACCGTAGCGTTCCTCCGGGCTGACGCCGGCCGCGCTCTACTGCGGACCGGCGCCGGGGGCCCGGGAGCGCGTCCGCAGCGCCAGCGTCGCCCCTGGGGTCCGAGAAGCGCCGACCCCCGAGACTGGGGCTCCTAATGTCGCTGCGAACGCGCCCCCGGCTCCCCCGTCGCCTATGCGCAGGTCTGCGCAACCATGCGCCCGCTCAGGCCAGTACACCGGGTGGAGCAACTGATCTGCGCACGCGCTGAGTCCCAAAGACGAACCCGCAAGAATCCGCGCGGAGGCTCAACCGGTGCGCAACCGGCGACTTGGGGTAACAGCTAGACCGGATACATCGGTAACACTTCTCAGGCGGCGATGAGGCCAAGTAATGACGTTGCGCCGGCCAAAGGCGAAGGCATGATAGGGTGTGCTGGCGGCCGGGATCGGACCGGCACGGGGCGTGCTCCCTTGGCAGGGTGCCCCAGCAGCTTCCAAGGCTGCCGCGTCTACCTGTTTCGCCACGCCAGCACAGGCCGCCGCTCCTCACGGGGCGGCGGCATCTTTCATTCCGCCACCTCCGTCGGAAGGAACAAGGTGCTCCCCGGTGCTTCGCTACCGGGAGCGCCCCCGGCTTCCTGCGCGGCGGGGGCTCTGCCGGACGGTTCTTCCAGCGTGCCTCGGCGGCCCTTCGCGCGATTGCGCTGCGCAGCTCCGGACTAAGTG
>Ga0209590_10000033_pt1 | contig 25597 bp, 23 predicted proteins | sample CZO8metaG_FD_188353 | JGI IMG/M metagenome (GOLD analysis project Ga0209590, IMG submission 188353) | Vadose zone soil microbial communities from the Eel River Critical Zone Observatory, Northern California, USA - CZOApr15con1.8 metaG... | ecosystem: Environmental > Terrestrial > Soil > Vadose...
CCGACTCTACCGGCAGCATTGCCCACGCCTCCGACCCTGCCTACGCCTCCCTAAGTGTTCAACGCGTAGATCGCGACACCATCTACGGTCGCCACCAGGTGGTACCTCGTGCTCACGAGGTCGTGGAGCACCGGATAGTTGCGCATCGGGTACATCGCGAAGTCGCTCCAGCCTGCGGCGGCCGTGTCGACGATCAGGGCGGGAGGGTTGCGCGCGAGGTCTGCCTGCAGGTCCGGCCAAACGTCCGGCGCCGTGTCCCAGTTGTTCGGGGGCAGGCCAGAACCGCGAGCGAACCCGCGTAGGAAGCCCGGGAAACGGCTTGCCATCTGCCGGTCGGATTCCACATAGAGAGCGGGCCAGTTTCCCCAAACGAACACGCGGTCGCCTGGTTTGGTGTGGTTGCGGATGTAAGCGGCTACCAGCTCGTGCTGGGCGATCGGCGGGCTCCAGTCGTAGGTGAGCGGGTCGGCCGAAACGTCGTATGCGGCCCACGCGATCGCCGGCACGGCGACGCCGATTGCGACGATCGCGGCCACCTGCTTCCGAAGCGGCGTGCGCAGGGCGTGGTCGATCGCAAACGCGGACAGCAACGCCAGAGGCCCCATGACCTGGATGAAGTAGTGCCAGGAAAGATGGCCGCCGGCGAGCGACCCGAGCGCCGACAACACCAGCCAGGCGACCACCAGCCGCTGGCCTGGATCCAGCCTTCTCCAACGCACGGCCCACGCGATCGCGGCCACCCACAGCACGGCCGTGTCCAGCACGAAGGGGACCAGGCTGTCGCGCGCGCGCGCCAGGACGACGCCGGGGGTCCAGTTGCCGCTCGCATACTGCGTGAGGATCCCGACCGTCCAGTGCCAGAAGCCGGAAAGCGAGCCGGTGAGTGCAAGCAACAAGGCGCCCGCCAGCAGTCCAGCGGCGAGCCCGCCCACAAAAAGAGCCGCCGCGCGCACGCGCGTTGGAGCGGGCTCGAGGTAGACGACCGCGATCGGCAGCAGGAGCACGTCGACGGCGGCTGATTGCCTGAAGGCGCCGGCAAGCGCGAGCAGAACTCCTGACCACAGCCACCGGCGCCGCAGCATCAGAAGGAGCGATGCCGTGAGCGGCAGCATCATGAACACCTCGGTGTTGGCAGCCAGCAGGCGCGGGTTGCCGGCGCCGGTCACGACCCCGTAGAAGATCGCGGCGAGCACGCCCGCTCGCGTGCCTGCCAGCTGCCGCCCGGCCAGGAAGATGAGAAGGCAAGTGGCCGCGACGACCAGCAGAGCGACCGCGTGTACCGCCGTCATCTGATATGTGCCGAACACGCGGAACGTGGCCGCGTAGACCCACAAGATCCCCGGCGGCTTGTTGTCCACCCCGCCTTCGGCGTAGAGCGGCGCACCGCCATTCATGAGCGCTGCGATCGATGCATAGATCGCCTCGTCGCCATCGAGGAGCCGATGGAAGAACGAGGGCACGTGCGCCAGGAGGATCGGCGCCGCGGCGAGCCCGCCAATCACCAGCGGATTTGGCGTGCGGAGGGTCGCCGCGGGTATCGACATGGCGTCCACGTATATTGCTGTACGGTCGGAAGGTGACCACCGCCCGGCGCCTTTTGGTACCGCTGGCCCTGGCCGCGGTGCTGATGGCGCTCGCGCTGGACTTCTGGAATCGCACCGAGCCCATCGGCATCGACTTCCACACCTACGAAGCGGCGGCGCGCGTCGGCCTGCACGATGGGTGGGCCCACATTTACGACCAGGCCCTGGTCGCGGCCGAGCAGCGGAACCTGGTGCCGGGCCAGGCAACGCAGCCCTTCCTCAGCCCGCCAACGGTGGCCTGGTTCGCGGCTGCGCTGTCACCGCTTCCGTACTGGCCCGCTTACTACGTCTGGGCCACATTCAGCTTCATTGCGTTCGCCCTCGTGCTGCTCTGGGCCTCGCGCGAGCGCGGCCTGTTGCGCTGGGTCACAGCCGCGGCTGTCCTCGCGCCCTGGTGGGTTGTTCATGCGGTGCACCTCGGCCAGGTCGTACCACTCGTGGCCGCCGCAGTGGTGTTGGCCTGGCGATTGGTTCGCGAGCGTCGTGAGGTCGGGGCCGGCCTGACGCTCGCGGTCGTGTTCCTGAAGCCGAACACGGCCTTCCTGGTCCCGGTCGCGCTCCTCGTGGCTGGACGCTACCGGGCGTTAGCGGCCGCGGCGGGGGCGGGGATCGTCATCGCCGGGATCGCGTTGGTGACGATGGGCTCGGGCGGCATCTCGGCTTACGTCGGCCAGCTCACCAGTCCCCTGCCGCCCGGCGCGGATTCGCTCACGCTCGAAGGCGCGTTGGGTGCCAGTGGTGGGGTCGCCTTCGGCCTCCGGGTTCTGATCATCGCCGCCAGCCTCGCGGCCGGCTTCCGCTTGCGCCAGTCGCCGGGCCTGGTCATCGCCGTGGGCACGCTGGGGTCGCTGCTGGTGGCGCCATACCTCCACGGTTCCGATCTTTGCCTGCTCGGCGCGGCGGCGTGGATGGTGTGGCAGGAACGGCCGGCGCTGGCCTGGCGCTTGCCGCTCGCAGCCGGCTGGCTCGTTGCGAGCCCGTTCATATCGTCGAGCGGCATCGCCCTGAACCTCAACCGATGGCCCCTGGTCGAGGTCGCGCTGCTGGCGGTGCTGGTCTTCGAAGCCTGGCGACCGGGACGTGAGCCTGGAGAGGCGTTAACAGCCGGGGCTGAACTCAGGACTCGGGCACCCGCATAATCGAAGCGCCCGACCAACCAGAGGTAGACGCTTTGCCACTCGACATCCACGACATCAAGGGGCCGCTCCGAGTTCTCGCGGGGCCGGGCACCGGGAAGACGCGCGCGCTGGTCGACCTGTACGAGCAGGCCGTGCTCGAACACGTCGCGGGGCGCGACCAGATCCTCGCGCTCACGTTTTCGACCGGGGCCGCCGACGAGATCGGACGGCGCATCGACGAGCGGCTGAAGGACGACTACGGGGAAGCCTGGATCTCCACCTTCCACAGCTTCTGCTGGCGTGTCCTCCGCGACCACGCGCCCGATCCACGCCGGATGCTGCTCAACAGCTTCCAGGAATCGATCGTGATGCGCGACGTGCTGGCACACATCGATCCGGGTGTGCTGGGCGAGTTGATCGGCGTCCGCGCGTCTGATTCGTTCGCTCGCGACCTGCTCGGATTCGTGGCTTTGATGAAGCAGAACCTCGTGCACCCCGACGCGCTGGTGCTGGCGACCGAGGCCCGCGGCAGCGATCGTCTGCGCGCGCTCGCGGCGGCCTACAAGTCCTACCAGGAGCGGCTGAGCACAGCCGGCATGGTCGATTTCCGCGACCTCATCACCGGCGCCATCGAGCTGCTGCAGTCAAAGGACGAGCTCCGCGAACAGCTCCGATCGAAGTTCCGCCTCATCGTCGTGGACGAGTTTCAGGACGTCGATCCGGCGCAGTTCCAGCTCCTACAGCTGCTGGCGCCGCCCGCGGCGCGTCCACGCCTGGTGGTCGTCGGCGATCCCGACCAGTCCATCTATGGCTTTCGCGGCACGGTCCCGCGCTTGCTCGGAGTCGACTTCCCCGCGGTCTACGGGGCCGCCACCCTCACCCTCGACGAGTGCTGGCGCTGCTCACAAGAGGCGCTCGACGCCGGCGAGCGCATGCTCGGGGCCACGCAGCCCGGCCGCGCGCGCCGCGATCTACGCTCGGTGGCCCCTTTCTCGCCTCCGTCGGTGGTCGTCGCGCACGAGGGCGACGCACTCGACGAAGCGTTCTTCTGCGCCCGCGAGATCAAGCGGATCCACACCGCGTTCCCGGACCTGCGATACGACGACTTCGCGATTCTGCTTCGCAGCACGACTGCCTTGGGGGCGCCCTTCGAGGAAGCGCTGCGCGCCCTCGACCTTCCTTATGAAGTGCGCGGATCCGGAGCGACCGCTCGCAACGAGGTCGTCCGCTTCCTGGTCGGCTACCTCGAATCACTCCGCAAGCCGGACGACCCCGCGGCGTTCGAGAGCGCCCTTGCGTCGAGCCTTGGCGGCGTCGGGTCGCGGACGTTGAGCCGACTGCGCGCGCACGCGTTCGAGCAGGCGCGGCCCCTCACCCGTGTGATGCGGCGGCTGATGTACGTGCTTGCTGCCAAGGATCCACAGCGCTATCCGCTCCCGTGGGGCGGCGAGGCGCCCACCGAACCACCAACTCCACCCGATTACTACGAGTACCTCACCGAGTCGGAGCTGGATGCCCTCCACGCGGCGATGTCCGCCCGATATCGCTTGCTCGACCGTGCCAAGCAGCTGCCGCTGGCCAGCCTCGCGTACTCGGTGCTCATCGAGGACGGCGCCATGGGCAAGCTGCTCGCGCTCGAGCTCCAGGCCGGGCAGCGCACCGAGGCGATGGCCGACCTCCGGGCGACCATCGACGGACTCGAGGCGGTGGAGGAGGTGCACGAAAGGCTCCATGGGTCGAAGCCGCTGCTGTCCGACCTCAGCGGGTCGCTGGACGCGCTGCTGTCCGGCGCCGCCGACGATGCCGAGCCGGCATCCGCTCGGCGCGACGCCGTGCAGGTGATGACGGTTCACCAGGCCAAGGGTCTGGAGTTCCAGGTCGTCTTCGCAGCAGGATTCGCCCACGGCCTGTTCCCCTCGGAGGCCCGGCCGCATCCACTGCTCGACGTGGAGGACCGGGCGTGGCTCGAAGGATTCAAGGTCGGGTTCATGCCTTCGTGGCCGTCGGACCCGGATGGGCATCTGGCCGAGGAGGCGCGACTGGCCTTCGTCGCCATGACGCGCGCCAAGCGCGTGTACCTGGCTTATGCCGATGCGTACCTACGTCAGGCCGGCCCATCTGTATTCCTCGCAATGGCGGCCCCGGTCGCGGAGATGAAAGAGCTCACGCGTGCCTCGGCTCGCCTCGAGCCGGCGGACGTGCTGCTCGCGCGCGAAGCGGAGGTGCTCATCGCCGCCCATCGCGAAATCGTCACCGACGCGATGGCTGCGCATGCGGCGGCGCTCGGCCTCGACGTCAGCTTCATCGCAGATCGCGACGCCGGCGAGCCGTTCGAACCCTATGGCGGCGAGCGCAATCCGGACCACGTGGAGATCGATCACTTCAGCCCGACCACCCTCAACGACTATCTGAAATGCCCGCGCCTCTACTGGTACAACCATCACCCTGGCCTCGCCGAGGAACCCAGGTCCGTGGCGATGGAGCGCGGCGGCTTCCTGCACGAGGTGCTGGAGGACTTCCACGCCAACGAAGTCGAGTGGCGGCCGCTCGAGGCGGAAGGCCAGAGGCGGTGGCTCGAGACCGTGCTGCAAAAGCATCTCGACGGCTACCTGTCCCGCATGGAGGGAACGCTCGATCGCAGACGAGAGGAAAAGCAGGTGCGTTCGCTGCTCGAAAACTACATCCGTTTCGTCACCGGCATGCAGCACATCCGACGGCTGGGGACGCTCGCGCTCGAGCAACGCTTCCACCTGCAGCTGGACGGGGCGGACATCGTGGGCAAGATCGACCGAGTCAACGACGTCGGCGACGGCGAGGTCGAGGTCATCGACTACAAGACGGGCGCCGGCAAGGCGATGCGGTGGGCGTACGAGATGTACTTCGGCCCCGAGATGTACGACGTCCAGCTCGCCCTGTACTACCTGGCGTGCAAGTACGGATTCGACGACGAAGGCAAACCGCTCGGATTTCAGCCGCGATTCCTGTCGCTGTGGTACCCGAAGGACTGGGTCTGGGGTTCGATGCGCCAGGACATCTTCACCGTGGGCCGGCCGGCGGGTCTCAAGGAGTACCGCGAAAAGGTGCTCGAGCCGGTCGACCTCGAGCGCAGCCGCGACATCGTCCTGCAGGCCATCTCGCGCATCAAGGGCGGCCATTTCGAGCCGGCGCCGCGCGACCTCGCGGGCACGTGCATATCACGCTTCTCCTCCTGCCCGCACGCGGCGATCTGTCCATATGGGGGGGCGCCGCCGGAATGATCGCCGGGCCAACCCGAACGCTGAGCCCCGAGCAGATTGCTGCCGCGCACGCCGGTCCAGAGGGCGCTTTTCTAATTGCGGCGGGACCGGGCACGGGCAAGACCGCCACCGCGACCGAACGCTTCTGCTGGCTGGTCGAGCATCGAGTGCCTGCGGGCCAGATCCTGGCCGTCACCTTCAACGATCGCGCCGCCGATGAGCTGAGGACGCGCATCGCCGATGAGCTGATGGCGCGCCGGCCCGATCTCGGACCACAGGTACTCGACGGCGCCTGGATCGGGACCTTCCACGGCATCTGCTCCCGCCTTCTCGACGAGTTCGCTTACCTGGTCGGGTCGCCCCGCGAGCTCAAGGTGCTCGACGAAACCGGGCAGCGGCTCTTCGAGCAACGGTTGGTGGCGCGCCTGCGCAGCGGCGAGGCCGCCCCACTCGATCCTGACTCCTTCACGGCTCTGAGCGTCGACGACCTGGACGAGCTCCTGCGCTCCGGGCTCCGATTCCTGCTCAAGCTCAAGGGCCGAGGGATCACGCCGGTGCGCTTCCGCAAACGCGCCCTCGAGCTGCACGCTCAGCACTGGGACTCTGCGGACGATGCCACCGCGCAACCGGCCGCGCACGCGGAGCTGGAGGCGATCGAGGTCCTTCATCTCGTCTACCAGGCGTACGAGGAAGCGCTCGCGGCGGGCGGGCTGCGCGATTTCGACGACCTGATCCTCGAGGTGATCGATGCCCTCGAGCGAGTGCCCGAGTTCCGCCGGCGCTGCCGCGAACGATTCCGCTATCTGCTGGTCGACGAGTTCCAAGACACCAACCGGATCCAGCTCGACCTCATCCGGCTCCTGGCCGCGGACGACTTCGGGAACGTGGCCGTGGTCGGCGACGCGAAGCAGTCGATCTATGGCTGGCGCGACGCCGAGATCGAGAACATCCGCAGCCGGTTCAAGGGCAAGCGACTCCCGCTCACGCACAACCGGCGATCGTTCCAGGAGATCCTCGATTGCGCCACGGCGTTCATCCAGCGCGATCCTGATTTCGCGGACGAGCCCGACCTCGTCGCCACGCGGGGCGCCGGCAGCTGGCCGGTGACCGTGGTCATGGCGCCAGACTCGCGGACCGAGGCGCGCTCGGTGGCCGAGACGATCAGGCGGCTGTATCGCGGCGGCCGCCCATTCTCGGACATCGCGATCCTGGCCCATTCCATCCGCATGCTCCCTCGAGACTTCGAGGACGAGCTCCGGCGCCAGGGCATCCCGTACCTGACGAGCGGCGGCTCGGGTTTCTTCGACCGCCAGGAGATCAAGGACGTGCTGGCGATGCTCCGCCTCACCGAGAACCCGATGGACGACGGAGCGCTTGTGCGCGTGCTGCAGGGCCCGATCGTGCGCCTCGCCGATCGCGGCCTGTACCGCATGGCGGCCAGGCGATTCGGACGCCACGGCATGCGCCTGCGCGATTGCTTCGAGGCGTCGCGGGTCGAAGGGTTCCCGGAGATGGAGCCGAAGGTCGCAGAACGCGCGGTGGCGCTGGTCGACCTCACTGATCGCATCGGCCGCCTCCGCGATGCGCTCACTGTGGCGGACATCCTGAACCGGCTGCTCGAGGAGACTGGATACCTTCGCTGGGCAGAGCTGCGCGCGCAGCGAGATGGCAGCCCCCGCGCGCTGCTGAACCTGCGCAAGGTCTTTCAGCTGGCGTCTCGCTTCGAGCGCGAGCTCGCGCTCGCGGGCATCGGCGACTTCGTTCGTCACCTGGACCAGGTCATCGATGCCGAGCTGCCGGTGGGAGAGGCGGCGGACGAGTCGGCCATCGCCGACGCCGTGTCGCTGCTCACCATCCACGCCGCCAAGGGCCTCGAGTTCCCGGTCGTGTTCCTGGTCAACCTGCGGCCCGCGCGAGCCCGCGACACCGAGCGGCTCTTCTTCGACCCCGACGGTCTGGGTTTTGTGATGAAGAACTGGCGTGGCGAGAAGCACCCGCGCTACCAGGCGACCTCACCAGGCGAACCTGCCGTCAAGCTCGCGATCGGCGAGCGCAGGCGAATCGTGTACGTGGGCCTCACCCGCACCAAGGATCTCCTCTACGTCACCGCCACACGGGAGGAGCAGTCGGCGCGCGAGGTGGAGATGGGTGACCAGGACCACTTCGCGGAGATCCTCAGCTGGGCGCTCGCGCACCCGGAGTCGGCTAACGTCGTCGAGGCCGAGCAGCTCGAGCTCCCGGTCCCACGGCCTGCCAACGGCGCCGCCGCCGACGGGTCGGAGGTGGTGATGGCGGTGCTCGATCGCATCGAAGCCATTCAGCCACGGCGTCCGGCCGTGCCTGCCGCGGCGACGTCTGAGATCAAGCTCAGCTTCTCGCAGCTCCACGACTTCGAGATCTGCCCCGTGCGCTATCGGTTCAGCCAGGTGTGGCGCGTGCCTGCGCCTCCCGACGAGCTGCTGCCGCGATTCGCGCGGGCGACCAATTCGACGGAGCTCGGCGCGGCCGTGCACGCCGCGCTTGCGGCGTGGCATTCGGCCGGCGGCGACCTGCTGGCCCTGTATGAGGGACCAGAAGCGGGAAGGGAGATGCTCCGCGGCTACCTCGCGCAACCGCTGGCCGCGGCGCGAACGCTCGGGGTGGAGGTCGAGTTCAACCTTCGCGTCGGCGGCACCAGGGTGCGCGGCATCGTGGACCGGATCTGCGCGCTTCATGGCCGAACGATTCTTGTGGATTACAAGACGAACGCCACGATGGACGCCGCGCTCGTCGACGCATACACGACTCAGCTCCGCCTCTATGCGCTCGCGGCCGGGCGCGGGCTGCTGCCGGGCGGAGCGAATCCGCGGCTGGTCCTCTTCGATCTGCGGCGCGCGCGCGAGATCGAGGTCACCGCCGACGATGCGGCCGTCGAGACTCGCGTCTCGGCGGTATCGCAGCGCATCGCGAATGGTGACTTTGCGCTCGGCCCCGAGAACGCAAACAGGCCATGCGCGATGTGCGCCTACAGGCCGATCTGCCCCGACGCCAGGCCGTGACGCCGGAGGTACGGTATTTCGAGCGTCGGCAGATCAAGGAGGCGCTTGCGTTCGCGGAAGCGGGGGGCATCGCCGTCCACCGCAACTTCGATCATTACCACGGCTCCACCATTCGGGGCGTGATGCGCGAGCGGCCGTTCCTGCACGTGATCGGGCTCCGCCCGAACCTGGAGTCCTGGGGTCGGCTGCATGGCCTGAGGCCGGAGTGGATCCAGCCGGAGAAGCGACGGAAGGTCGCCCACTACGACGTCTTCGGAGCGTTTGCCGAACGCCTCATCGACGACCTGACCCCGGGCCCTTGACACGTTTGACGCAATGCGTTATGATGCACTGCGTCAATCAAATTCAGCAAGGGAGGCTCGAAGAAATGAGCACAGACATCACGTCCACAGTCGAAGAGGTGGCGTTCGGCGCCGCGAGAGCGGCGAGGGAAGTCGCATCGGACCCCATGGGTTCGGCCCGCAAGCAGGTCAAGGGACTGCAGCGCAAGGGCACCCCGACCGCGCGCAAGCTCAACCGCCAGGTTGCGACCCAGTTCAACGCCGCGACCGCGCCAGCCAAGGACGCAGTCAAGGGCATCGTCAAGAAGCTGGACCAGGCGAGCAAGTCGGCATCGAACGTGGCCGGCGACCTGCTCCCGGAGCGCATCGTGCTCAAGGGTCTGCATCTGGTCAAGGTCCAGGCGAAGCGCCAGGACCCGATGGGCGAAGTCGCCACTCAGGCGCTGAAGATCTTCAACGGATCGTTCAAGACCATCGCTAAGGTCGCGAGCCGGCTGGAGCGCGCAAGTGAGCTGCCCGTACGGCACGCCGCGGCGCCGCGGAAGGCCCGGACGACCCGCCGCTCGACCCGCCGCACGACCTCGCGGCGCAGCGCGGCAGCGTAAGCACAACCACCAACAAGAAGGGCGCCAACGTGGCGCCCTTCATATTGTTCAGCGCCTTCGGTTACCTTGCTCGGCTGTGAGCGTCGTGTGCACCGGCTCGATCGCCTTCGACTACATCCTGAGCTTCAAGGGGAGGTTCAAGGACCACATCCTCCCCGACAAGGCACACATCATCAATCTCAGCTTCCTGGTCGACAATCTCAAGAAACGACGAGGCGGCGTCGCGGGCAACTACGCCTACAACCTCGCGCTCCTCGGCTATCCCAGCGCCGTCCTCGCGACGGCTGGATCCGACGCGGTCGAATACCGCGCTTGGCTCGAGAAGCTGGGAGTCGACTGCCGGGGCCTTCGGCTTTTGGAGGATGAGATCTCGGCGACCGGCTTCACGACCACCGACCTCGACGACAACCAGATCACCGGCTATTACGGCGGCGCCATGAACCTTGCGGGCAGCCTCGGCCTCGACGACACGGTGCCGAATCCCGAGGCGGTGATCGTCGGCCCGAATGCGCCCGACGCCATGCAGCGGCTGGTTCGCGAATGCCGGGAGCGGGGCGTGCCCTGGGTGTTCGACCCCGCGCACCAGCTTCCGCACATGTCCGGCGAAGACCTCGTCGACGGTGCGCGGGGTGCGTGGGTGCTGATCGGCAACGACTACGAGCTGGAGCTGATCATGCAGCGCACGGGACGCGACCTCGCCGGGCTTCAGGAGCTGTCCGGGCTGGTGGTGACGACGCTGGGAAGGCAGGGCTCGCGCATCGATCAGGGCGCGGAGTCACACGCGATCGCGGCGGCGCCGGCGCGCGTCGAGAATGATCCGACCGGTGCCGGCGACGCCTACCGGGCGGGCCTGGTGGCGGGCCTATTGCGTGGTCTCGATGTTCCCAGCGCGGGTGCGGTGGCGTCGCTTGCGGCGACCTATGCGGTCGAGCAGGTGGGAACGATCGAACACCGTTACTCTGGCGACGAATTCTCCGAGCGTTTCCGCGAGGCCTTCGGCGTTGCGCTGCCGGCAAAGTTCTGGCCGGCCGGCTGAGCCTGGTTCGGATACGATCGGCCCCGTGGCGGTCGCCGTCGAGATCACCGATCTTCGTAAGTCATATGGCTCGGTCGAAGCAGTTCGAGGCATCAGCCTCACCGTGAACGAGGGCGAGGTCTTCGCCCTCCTGGGTCCGAACGGCGCGGGCAAGACGACGACGGTCGAGATCCTGGAAGGGTTCCGGCGCCGCGACGCGGGCCACGTGTCCGTGCTCGGCTTCGATCCCGCGACCGGCGATCGCAAGCTGAAGGAGCAGATGGGGATCGTCCTCCAGACCGTAGGCGTGGATCCCTATCTGACGGTCGCGGAGACCGTCGACATGTTTCGCGGCTTCTACCCAAAGCCTCGCCCTCGCGACGAGGTGATCGGGCTCGTCGGCCTCATCGAGAAACGCGACTCGAGGGTCACCAAGCTGTCAGGTGGCCAGCAGCGCCGCCTCGACATGGCCATCGCCCTGGCCGGAGATCCCAGAGTTCTGTTCCTTGACGAGCCTACGACCGGATTTGACCCCGGCGCGCGCCGCAGCGCGTGGGAAACGATCAAGGGCCTTGCTGGTCTCGGCAAGACCATCTTCTTGACCTCGCATTCGATGGACGAGGTCCAGTACCTCGCCGACAGGGTGGCGATCATCGCGGCGGGCAGGGTGGTGGCCGAGGGTACGCCCGACACGCTGGCCGGACGCGAGAAGGCGGCGGCGACAATTCGCTTCCGGCTTCCATCCGGCGCTGCCGAGCTGCCGCCGCAGCTGCGAGCGTCGGCGAAGACCGGCGCCGACGGTGTCGAGCTCGAAACGTTGGACCCGACCAGGACCATGTACGAATTGACTTCCTGGGCCGTCCAGGCAGGCATCTCGTTGGAGGGACTCGAAGTCACGAGGCCAACGCTCGAGGACGTCTACCTGCAGATCACCCAGGACGTCGGAGCTGAAAGCAAAGCATGAACGATCTCCGGCGGGCGCTGATGCAGATCGTCTACATCAACAAGGCATTCATCCGCAGCCCCATCTCGGCCTTCTTCACGCTCGTCTTCCCAATCATGTTTCTGGTCATCTTCTCGGTGCTCTTCGGCAACGGGAAGATGCAGGTTGCTCGCGGTGTGACCATCACCGTGGCCACGTTTTACGTTCCGGCTATCGCCGCCTTCTCGGTGGTCACCGCCTGTTACACGAATATCGCGATCTCTCTCAGCATCGCGCGCGACTCTGGGGCGCTGAAACGGATACGTGGCTCCCCGTTGCCGGTCTGGGCCTACATGTTCGCCAAGATCGCGCATTCGGTGTTGATCGCAGTCTTGTTGGTCGCCATCTGCGCCGCCTTTGGCGCCGTCTTCTATGGCGCAACGCTGCCGACGACGACACTCCCCGCATTCCTCCTGGCTCTGGTGGTCGGAGCCGCCGCGTTCTGCGCATTGGGCGTGGCAGTCACGACGGTGATTCCGAACTCGGATGCGGCCCCGGCCATCGTCAATGCGTCGGTGTTGCCCCTTCTATTCATCTCGAACGTCTTCGTTCCACTCAACAACCCGCCGGCCTGGTTGGACCTGGTCTCCAAAGTCTTTCCGATTCGCCACTTCGCCGACGCGCTGGTCAAGTCGTTCTTCCAGTTGAGCGGGTCGGGGTTGCAGACCAACGACCTTCTGGTCATCGGCGCGTGGGGCGTGGCGGGACTGGCGGTAGCGATTCGGAACTTCGACTGGGAACCTCGAAAGTAGGGCGTGAGCACGGTTTTCTCACGGGTCATCGCCGGTGAGCTGCCCGCCCGATTCGTCTGGAAGGACGACCTCTGCGTGGTGTTCCTCTCCAACCGCCCGCTGCGCCCGGGGCACGCCCTCGTGGTCCCTCGCCAGGAGGTCGACCACTGGATCGACCTCGATACGAGCCTGCTGACGCATCTCACTACGGTTGCGCAATCGATCGGCAAGGCGCAGATGGCCGGCTTCAAGCCGGCACGCATCGGCGTGATGCTGGCGGGGCTGGAGGTCCCGCACGTCCATTTCCATGTCGTGCCGATTCGCGGCGTTCACGACCTGGATTTCGGAAACCAGGATCCAAACCCCGACCCCACAGTCATGGATCACGCCGCTGACACGATCCGCCGCCAGCTGCGGAAGTTCGGCTACCAGCAAACAAGCGACTAGGAGGAAGCGACCATGTGCTATTCAGACCACGCCCGCCCGCCGCTGCCCCCGATCGGAGGCGCGGCCGCCGATCACGGTGACATGACCCTGACGGCTGCCGATGGCAACAAGTTCATGGCGTATTTCGCGCGAGCGTCGAAGCCGACGGGAGCGGGCATGGTGGTGTTGCCCGACGTGCGTGGTCTGCACCACTTCTACAAGGAGCTCGCACAGCGGTTTGCTGAAGCCGGCATCGACTCAGTGGCATTCGATTACTACGGACGCACGGCGGGGAACGGAAATCGTGACGACGGCTTCGAATACATGCCGCATCTCGAGAAGACGACCCAGGAAGACATCACAGTGGATGTGGCGGCGGCGATCGCGCACCTGCGGTCCAAGGACGGCGGTGCGGTCAAATCCGTATTCACCACCGGCTTCTGTTTCGGCGGCTCGAGCTCGTGGAACCAGTCCGCCCTGCAGCCGGGCCTCAACGGAGCAATCGGCTTTTACGGGAGGCCGCCGCGGAGCGAGGCGTTCGTTTCGAAGATGAAGGCGCCGCTCCTGATGCTCGTGGCGGGCGCCGATGCCGCCACGCCAATGGAGGTTTTCAGTGCTTTCGACAAGGACCTCACTGAGGCGAAGGTGCCGCACGAGGTGCACATCTACGAGGGCGCGCCGCATAGCTTCTTCGATCGCACCTTCGAGCAGTGGAAGGACGCGTCCGACGACTCCTGGCGCCGGATCCTGGCTTTCGTCAAGAAGCACGGCTGAAAGCCCGCCTGTTAAGAACCTATTGGAGGCCGGCCGGGCCGGCCGTATTCTGGCCGGCAACAACCCCCAGGGTGGGTGGTTTTGGGGGAGGGTTGCTTAAGGAGCAGTTCAACTGCTCTTAGATTCGACTTGAGGGCCTAATCTCTGTCGAGGCCGTATAGTCAAGCCATGGCGAAAGCAGTCGCCAAGGTGGCCGCGAAGTCCAAGCCGGCGGCGCGGCTGCCCGCATCGCTGATCACGGAGCTGGAGCATCGTCGGGCCGGTATGGCGCGCCACATGGCCCGCGCCGTGGTGGCCGTCGTGCACTGGGACGACTCCACGGGCGTCCCGCCCCGGCGCGACGCCATCGCCAAGGCCTGCGAGGCGGGCCTCGACCTCTTCCTCGCCACCGCCCGCGAAGCACGGCCGGCCACGCAAGAGGAGCTGCGGCGGGTCGCCCAGCTGGGCATTCTCCAGGCGCGCAGCAGCCAGTCGGTCGAGCCCATCCTCGCGGCCTACCGCATTGCCGCTCGCGTGGCCTGGGACGCGATCCTGAGCGCGTGGCGCGGGCACCCTGCCGCAACGCCAGAGGCCATCATGCTCACCGCCAACTATGTCTTCGTAGCGCTCGACCAGGTTGCGGCCGAGGTCACCAAGACGTACCTGCACGCGCGCGAGCAGCACATGCAGCGCGGGACTAGAGCTCGCGCCCGCCTCTTCCACGCCCTGATCAGTGACAACTTCGATTCCGAGCTGGAGCTCCAGAAGCAAGCGTTGGCCCTCAACATGCCGATCGCGGCCACCGGTTACGTGGCCGTCGTGTCGAAGCTTGTGGTCGGCAAGAGTGACGGCGCCCGCGGCGGGGAGGCTCTCGGCGAGGTGGCAGCATCCCTCGATGTCCCGCGTGGGGCCATCCATCACGTCACCGATCCGTCGACGCTCGTCACGCTCTGGCCTGCCGAGTCGCCGGCGCACGTGGACGGAGCGCGGAACTTCGTGACGCAGCTGCACAAAGAAGCTGTGAAGCGATCAGGCTCGGCCCGGGCGCGGGTTCGCGCGGGCATCGGCGGCTATCACCCCGGCCTGCGTGGCATCTCGCGCTCGTACCTGGAAGCTCAGCAGGCGATCGAAGCCGGGCGAAAGCTCCGGCCCGATGATGTCTCGCACAAGCACGACGAGGTGATCCCACACCTCGTCCTGGCTCAAAATCCGCGACTTGCGGAACGCTTCGTGGCCCACACCCTCGGGCCGCTCCTCGATCCCAAGGCACGCAACCGTGAGCAGCTCCTCGACACGCTCGAGGCCTACCTCGCCAATGGGTCCGTGAAGGACGCCGCCGCCGCTCTCAACCTGCACCGCCACACCGTCCTGTACCGGCTGGACAAGCTGCGCGAGATCCTCGGCGGTGAGCTCGACACCCCCGCGAGCCGCCTTCGCCTGCAGCTGGCGCTTGATCTTCGCAAGTTGATCTGAACCTTGAATTTGGACGCGGTGTCCAAACTTTAAGCTACGTTTTGAACGCCGTGAATATGTGACGTAGGCCGCCGGGTCCGTATCCTCAGTACGTGAACTTCAAATCCAACGGTCGACGCGTGGCTGTGACCGGCATGGGCTTCATAACGACGATCGGTAATGACGTCGAAACCGTCTGGTCGAACATGATCGAAGGCTCCTCAGGCATCGGCCCGATCACTCACTTCGATACCACCGGCTTCGACACCAAGATCGCGGGGGAGGTAAAGGGCTTCAACCCCGAGGAGTACATGGACCGGAAGACGGCGCGCCACATCGGACGCTACTGCCAGTTCGCCCTGGCCGCCTCCAAGCAGGCGCTGGCCCAGTCGGGCCTGGTTCCGTCCGAGATGGACCCGGACGACGTGGGCGTAATCGTCAGCTCAGGCATCGGCGGCATGGAAGAGATCGAGAAGAGCCATACGCAGCTGATGGAGCGCGGGCCCAAGCGGATCAGCCCATTCACGGTCCCGATGATGATTGCGGACATGGCGGCCGGGATCGTCGCGATTCACACGCACGCCGGCGGCCCGAACTATGCGATCGTCAGCGCCTGCGCGTCCGGCTCGCACGGCATCGGCGAGGCGTCGGAGATCATCAAGCGCGGCGATGCCGTCGCCATGCTCGCCGGTGGCTCGGAGGCGACGATCACGCCGCTCACGATGGGCGCCTTCTGCCAGATCAAGGCGACCAGCGAGCGCAACGACGAGCCAGAGAAAGCCTGCCGGCCGTTCGACCTCGGGCGCGACGGCTTCGTGATGAGCGAAGGCTCCGTGATGCTCGTGCTCGAGGAGATGGAGCACGCGAAGAAGCGCGGTGCGAGGATCCTGGCCGAGATCGCCGGCTACGGCGCCACCGCCGACATGTATCACTTCACCGCGCCGCAGCCCGAGGGCAAGGGCGCGATGCGCGCGATGCGCAGGGCCCTGGACAAGAGCGGGGTCGAGCTCACGGATGTCGGCTACATCAACGCGCACGGCACGTCGACGAAGCTGGGCGACGTCGCGGAGACCAAGGCCATCAAGGCGGTGTTCGGCGATCACGCGCACAAGCTCGCGGTCAGCTCCACCAAGTCGGTGCACGGGCACCTGCTCGGCGCCGCCGGCGCGATCGAGGCGGCCGCATGCATCCTCGCGCTGGACCGCGGCATGCTGCCGCCGACCATCAACCTCGACAACCCGGACCCCGAGTGTGACCTGGACTATGTCCCCAACAGGGCCCGCAAGGCCGACATCAAGGTCGCCGTGTCGAACTCGTTCGGTTTCGGCGGCCACAACGCGACCCTCGTCATCAAAGGCCCAGAAGGCCTCTAGGAGAGAAGGCACATGGCAACCCAACTCGACTTCAAGGAGCTTCAAGAGCTCGCCGCCGAGATCCTCGGAATCGAGCCCGCCGACGTCCAGATGGACAAGAGCTTCCAGCGCGACCTCGCCGCCGACTCGCTCGACCTGGTCGAGCTCATTGCGGCCATCGAGGACAAATACGACGTTGAGCTGTCGGAGGAAGAGCTCGAGAAGATGAAGGTCATCGGCGACCTCTGGAAGTTCCTGGAGCAGAAGACCGCGGAGCGACTGGAGGCGTAGAGCAGATGGCGATTACCAACGAGTATCGAACGCGTTCCGACGCCGTTCCCTTGCGTTCGTTCAAATCCAAAGGCCGGCCGAGCGCCATCGCCGGGATGGGCGTCTACGCGCCGGACAAGATCATCACGAACTTCGACCTCGAGAAGATGATGGACACCTCCGACAAGTGGATCACCGAGCGGACGGGCATCCACAAACGGCACATCGCGGAGCCGGGTACGACGACGTTTGAGATCGCCACCAAGGCCGCGCGCGCCGCGCTTGACGCCGCCGGCATCACGGCGGCCGACCTCGACATGATCCTGGTCGGCACCTCATCCCCCGACGGTCCATTTCCCTCTGTGGCCTGCCGGGTCCAGAACGAGCTCGGCGCTCCCGGTGCTGTGGCCTGGGACACGCTCGCGGCGTGCACCAGCTTCGTGTACGGCCTCTCGATCGCGGACGCGTACATCGCCACCGAGCGCGCCGACAACGTGCTGGTGATCGGCGCCGAAGTGCTGTCGCGCATGCTCAACTACTCCAACCGCGGGACGGCGGTCATCTTCGGTGACGGCGCCGGTGCGGCGGTGCTTCGCCCGGCTCCGACTGGCGGCGGCTTCAAAAGCTGGTGCCTCGGGTCCGACGGCCGCGGCTACGCGCAGGTCACGTGCGGCAACATCGAGAAGGGCGCGTATGCGGCCAAGGACGCGACCCCGTTCATCGACATGGTCGGCCCCGACGTCTTCAAGTTCGCGGTCGACATCTTCATCCGCCAGGCCAATGAGGTCTGCAATACCGCGGGCGTCGCACTCGAGGACATCGACCTGTGGGTCCCGCACCAGGCCAACTTCCGCATCATCGACGCCGCTGCGAGGCGCATCGGGCTCCCGCTCGACCGGGTGGCGATCAACATCGACGAGTACGGCAACACCTCCAGCGCTTCGATTCCGCTGGCGTTGGAGGAAGCGATCCGGAAGGGGCGGGTGAAGAGTGGAGACCATGTCCTGCTGGCCGGCTTCGGCTCGGGGCTGACCTGGGGGGCGTGTCTGATGACCTGGGTATAACAGTGTCCAGCACCCGAAGTTCCTTGCATCTTCGCGTCCTGGGCGGCCGGGCGCCGTCTCACCCCACGGAATCTGGCGATTCCGCGGGGACCCCGAGAAGGGCGCTGAAGCCGGCGTCGACTCCTGTGCGCGCTCGGTCACGCATCTATGCGATGCGCTCCCTCGCGTGCTCGTCGTCTCCTTGGCTCCGGCCGCCGATGCCGCGAATATGCGGCGGACCTCGGGCACAGGACACTGCGCGGTGATCAGCCTCAACGGCCCGATCGCGTTGCTGTTCCCCGGCCAGGGCGTGCAGAAGCCCGGCATGGGCCGCAACCTGCACGACCGCTACCCGGCCGCTCGCCGGGTGTTCGAGCGTGCGGAAGAGGTCCTGCAGATGCCCGTGCGCAGGCTTTGCTTCGAAGGCCCGCTCGAGGAGTTGAACCGGACCGAGGTCATCCAGCCATGCGTGATGACAGTGTGCTGGGCGGCCTACGAGGTATGGCGCGAGAGCTACGGCTTCGAGAACGTGAGCGTGACCGCCGGCCACAGCCTGGGCGAGATCGCATCGCTCGCGGCCGCGGGCGCGATCCCGTGGGAGACGGCATTGCTCCTGGTCAAGGAGCGCGGCCGCATCATGGCCCAGGCCGCCGACGAGCAGCCCGGCGGAATGATCGCGATCGTAGGGCTCGACGAAGCGCAGGTGGAAACCATCCGCGAGCAGGCGTCGACGCATGGGCGGCTGTGGGTTGCCAACCGCAACGCGGACGTCCAGTTTGTCCTCTCGGGCGAGACCGTCGCGGTGGAAGAGGCCGAGCGCCTTGCGCTCGCGGCCGGCGCGCGCCGCGCGCTCATCCTCACTATCCCCCTGCCCGCGCACACGCCGCTGATGGCGGGCGCCGCGGCTGCATTCCGCAAGGTGGTCGACCGGCTCCAGTTCACAGCCCCATCGATCCCTGTCCTGGCGAACGCGTCGGGCGAGGCCATGCGCACGGTGGCCGCGTTGCGTGACGAGCTTCGCCAGCAGATGCTGCGCCAGGTCGATTGGGCCCGGACCATGGTGGCGATGCGGGCGATGAAGGTGAAGACAGTCGTCGAGCTCGGCCCCGGTCGGGTGCTGGCGAGCCTCGCCGCCAAGCACATCCCCGGTGTGGACACCTGGAACGCGGAAGAGCTCTTCATAGAATTCGCGGATCCCGCCACTGCGTAATGGGCGACCTCGAAGGTAAAACCGCTTTGGTCACGGGCGGTGGCAAGGGCATCGGCCGTGCTATCAGCCAGGCACTGGCGGGGATGGGCGCGAAGGTGGTGGTCAACTACCGCTCGGACAACGCGGCCGCCGAGGAGACCGCGGCGGCGCTACCCGGCGCGACCGCGCACAAGGCCGACGTCGGCGATCCGGCTCAGGTCGAAGCGATGGTGAAAGCCATAGGGCGCGTTGATGTGCTGGTCAACAACGCGGGCGCGGTCCGCGACAAGCTGCTGATCCAGATGTCGCCGGCGGATTGGGAGGAGCTCATTCGCACCGACCTGCTCTCGGCCTTCGCCACCACGAAAGCGGCCATCATGAGCGGCATGATGCGCGCGCGGTGGGGCCGCATCGTCAACATCTCGTCCATAGTCGGCTTGACCGGCAACGCCGGCCAGTCCAACTACGCCGCCGCGAAGGCCGGGCTGATCGGGTTCACGAAGTCGATCGCCCGTGAGTACGGATCGCGGAACATCACATGCAATGCGGTGGCGCCCGGCTACGTCCGGACCGAGCTGACCACGGGCTCTCTCACCGACGAGATGGTCGGAGAGCTGGTCAAGCTGACGCCCATCAAGCGCGAGGGAACCGCCGAGGACGTCGCCGCCGCGGTCGCGTTTCTGTGCTCGGAGCGGGCCGGGTTCGTCACAGGCCAGGTGCTGGCCGTGGACGGCGGCTTGAGTCTCTGATGGAGCTCGCGAAGACGCACGCCGAGGTCCGGATCGCCGGCGGCAAGCTGCCCCCGATCGCTTTGCCCACGAACTGTCCGGGGTGCGGCGTGGGCCTGGATCCCGAGGTGCTGCGCAGGCACGCCTACGTCTGTGAGTGCGGCCATCACTTCCGGCTCGGCGCCGACGCCTGGATCGCACTCATGGCCGACCGCGGTTCCTGGAAGGAACGCTGGGGCGACGTGCGCTCCCACGACCTCCTGAACTGGAAGGTCCCAAAGCCATACCAGGCGACCATCGACCAGCTGGCGGAGGAGGGCCTGAACGAGGCCGTGCGCACGGGCACGTGCACGCTCGGCGGCCGTGCGATCTGGCTGGCAGCGTTCGACTTCCGGTTCGTCGGCGGCACGCTGTCGATCGTCGCCGGAGAGCGCCTGGCGCGTGGGATGGAGCAGGCCGCCGCCTCGGGCTTGCCCTACGTCCTCGTCTCGGCGTCCGGTGGAGCTCGCATGCAGGAAGGCGTGCTGGCGCTCATGCAGATGGCGAAGGTCAACGCCGCCGTCGGCCGCCTCGACGCGGCCGGCGTCCCATTTTTCTCGGTGCTCACCGACCCCACCTTCGGCGGCACGGCCGCGTCGCTCGCGCTGCTCGCGGACGTCAACATCGCGGAACCTGGCGCGGCCATCGGTTTCACGGGGCCTCGCGTCATCAAGCAGGCCACCTATGCGGACCTGCCGCCCGGCTTTCAGAGCGCCGAGTTCCAGCTGGCCCGCGGCCAGGTTGACATGGTGGTGTCGCGCACGGAGCTGCGGCGCCTGCTGGCCCACCTCCTGGAGATGTACCCATGACGAGGCCCGGCGGGCACCCGGAAGACACGACGCTCACGGTCTGGCAGGTGGTCGAGCTCGCGCGTCACGCCAGCCGGCCCTACTCCCTCGACTACATCCGCCGGCTCGCGCCGGACTTCGTCGAGCTGCACGGCGACCGCCTCTCCGCAGACGACCCGGCGCTGGTCGCGGGTGTGGGCACCTGGCACGGGCGCACGACCATGTTCCTCGGCCACCAGAAAGGACGGAGCCTGAAGGAGCGGGTGGCGAGGAACTGGGGGATGATGCATCCCGAGGGCTACCGCAAGGCGCTTCGCCTCGCGCACCACGCGGCCAAGTTCGGTTTCCCGATCATCTCCCTGATCGACACGCCTGGGGCCTACCCAGGTGCCGCCGCGGAGGAGCGCGGCATCGCGGCCGCGATCGCGAAAGCGATCATGGAGTGGTTCCGTGTGGGGGTGCCGATCGTGGCTGCCGTGATCGGCGAAGGCGGCAGTGGTGGCGCGCTCGGGATGGGCGTCGCCGACCGCGTCATCATGCTCGAGAACTCGATCTACTCCGTGGCGTCACCCGAAGCGGCGGCATCGATCGTCTGGCGCGACAACTCTCGCAAGGTCGAGGCCGCGGAGCAGCTCCAGCTGACCTCGCGCGACCTCCTGGCGATGGGCGTGGTCGAAGAGGTTGTGCCCGAGCCCGAGGGCGGGGCGCATCTCGACTACGACGCCGCCGGGCAGGCGCTCGACCGCGCTCTGCATCGCCACATGCAACCGCTGCTGGCGCAGCCGGCAACCGAGCTGCTGCAGCACCGATACGAGCGCTTCCGCTACATCGACTCGCTCGTCCACGCGGAACCGCACTTCGGTCCGAAAATAGATTGAGCGGGTGAGGCTGGTCGCTCAGCGCGTCGCTTCCGGGTCCGTGAGCTGGGAAGGGTCGGGTACACAGCAGGCTGCAACCATCGGGCCCGGCCTCGTGTTGTTGGTGGGTGCGGGGTCAGATGACGATGAATCCACCGTGCGCCGGCTCGCGGACAAGGTCGTGGACATGCGTGTGTTCGCCGACGAGGCGGGCAGGATGAACCTGAGCCTCGAGGACGTGAGGGGGTCGGCGCTGATCGTGTCCCAGTTCACGCTGTTCGCGGACCTGAGCCGCGGCCGGAGGCCGAGCCTGCTGAAGGCGGGTGATCCAACGCGTGCCGAGGAGCTCTATCGCGCGTTCGTGCAGCGATTTCGCGAGCGCGGAATAGAGACGAAAACCGGGAGCTTTGGAGCAGTCATGCGCGTGAGCATCGAAAACGATGGTCCCGTCACGCTCGTGCTCTCGTCAGACGACTGGCCGACCCGTGTCTGAGGGCCGCAGCCGGCTGCTGCCGTACCTGGCGTTTACGGCCCTGGGCCTGATCTGGGGAGCGTCCTTTCTCTTCATCAAGCTCGGCGTGCAGGACATGAGCCCGACAGTGCTGGTACTCATCCGGTCCGGTTCCGGGGCGATCACGCTGGCGGTGATCATGCGGGCGTTGGGCCAGCCGCTCCTCGGCGACAAATGGAGGAGCCGGCTTGCTGCATTCACTTTCATGGCGGTCTCCAACGCTCTGCTGCCCTGGGTCGCCATCGCCTGGGGTGAGCAGCACATCTCGAGCGGCCTCGCCAGCGTCCTCAACGCGACCACGACCCTATGGGCGGCGATCTTCATCTACTGGGTCATTCCGACCGAGCGCCCAAGCCTTCTCAACTACGCCGGCGTCCTGGTTGGCGTCTCGGGCGTGGCGATACTCGTATTCCCGGACCTTGCCAGCCACGGACTGTCAGGAAACGTCGTGGGCGTGCTCGCGGTGTTGGTGGCGTCGATCTCCTATGCGGTCAGCGCGCTGTTCCAGCGGACCAAGCTGAGGGGCATGAATGTGTACGAGCAGAGCTTTGGGCAGCTTCTTGTGACCTCGATCCTCGCCCTTCCGATCGCCGCCCCGGCCCTGCCGCACGTCCACGTCGCGGTGCTCTCGATGGCAGCCGTGATTGCGCTGGGCGTGGCCGGCTCGGGGGTCGCGTACTTGCTCTACTACTACACGATGAACACGCTCGGACCCGTGCGCGCGACCGGCGTGACCTTTGTCGTGCCGATCACGGCCGTGTTCTGGGGCGTGGTGCTGCTGCATGAAGTGCTGACGCTGCCGATCACCGTCGGCATGCTCGTCATCCTGGTCGGCATCGTGCTCACCAACCTGCGCCGAAGCAAGCGCAACCAAGCGTCAGCGAAAGAACCCGCCGCCGCGTGAGCGAATTCCTCGGCGAGCACGCCGCCCAGGTGCGTGCGGCGGCCACGCGAATCCGGCCTCACGTCCGCCGCACGCCGGTTCTACGCACCGACCTGGATCCCGACCTTCGTTTCAAGGCGGAATGCTTTCAGGTCACAGGCTCGTTCAAGCCCCGAGGCGCGTTCAATGCCGTGCTGTCGCTGCTCGAGCGCGGTCCTCGACCGAAGGGCTTCATCGCCGTTAGCTCGGGCAACCATGCGCAGGCGGTGGCCCTCGCTGCCCGGACGGTCGGCCTGCCCGCGCTCATCCTCATCCCCGAGGATGCCAACCCCGCGAAGGTCGCGGCGACTCGGGCATTGGGCGCGGAGGTCATGCAGGACGGCATCACATTTGCGAATCGGGAGCTGCGCCTCCACGAGGTCATGGCCGAGCGGCAGCTGACGCTCGTGCACCCGTTCGACGACTGGGACGTCATCCACGGGCAGGGCACCGCGGCGCTCGAGCTGCTGGAGGACGAGCCTGCGCTCGAGGTGATCGCGACCCCTGTCGGTGGGGGCGGCCTCCTGTCGGGCGCCGCCCTCGCCGCCAAGAGCCATGGCGCTTCGGTCAGGGTGGTCGGCGTCGAGCCCGAAGCGGCTGACGACGCCTACCGCAGCTGGAAGGCGGGCAGCATCCAGAAGCTCGACCACTCCCCCGCGACGCTGGCGGACGGCGTGCGCACGACTGCAATCGGCGTGCGTAATTTCGAGGTCATGTTTGGACAGGGGCTCGTCGACGAGATCGTCACCGTCAGCGAAGCGGAGATCGCCTCTGCGGTGGCGCTGGCGTGGAGCCGCCTGCATCTCGCAGTGGAGCCTACGGGCGCCCTGCCCCTGGCCGCCTACGCCTCGGGAAAGCTGGGCGTGGGCCGCATCGGCCTGGTCTTCACCGGCGGCAACGCCAACCTCGAAACGGTGGCTACACTGCTCACCCAACCATGATTCCAGTCAAGGACGTGATGACGCGAAACGTGATCACGTTCCGCGAGGACACGCCGCTGGAGGAGATCGCGACGACGCTGGCGTCCAAGCGCATCACCGGCGCGCCGGTGATCGGAAGCGACGGGCACGTGACCGGCATCGTCTCCGAGATCGATGTCTTTTCGAAGAAGGGAAAAGTCGCGCGCGACATCATGAGCTCGCACGTCATCACCGTCAGCGAGGACACCGGCATCGACGAGGCGGCCCGCCTCCTCATCGGCGAGCGCATCCGCCGGGTGCCTGTGATCAAGCACGGGAAGATGGTCGGCCTGCTGAGCCGTTCCGACGTCCTGGACTTCTTCGCGAGCACGCGCTGGACCTGCAACGTCTGCGGGCGCTGGGAGCGTGGGCTGGAGATGCCGGAACGCTGTCATTCCTGCTCGAGCACCGACATCCACCTGGAGCGCGCGGACCCTGGCCACTGATCGCCTCTCGCTGAAGGCACAGAGCTTCACGGAGTCCGTCATTCGCGAGATGACGCGCTTGAATCTCGCCCTCAACGGTCCAGAGCGGGCCATCAACTTCGCGCAGGGCTTTCCCGACTTCCAGACCGATCCGCGGATCCTGGAGGCGGCGGCCGCAGCGCTGCGCGACGGGTACAACCAGTACGCGACCACGTGGGGTGCGCCCCAGCTGCGGTCGGCGGTGGCCAGAAAGCAGTCGGCCGCGTGGGGGCGTGGTGTCGACCCAGACACCGAGATCACGGTTTCGTGCGGGGCGACCGAAGCCATGATCGCGGCCATGCTCACAGCCGTCGACCCCGGCGACGAGGTCGTCATCTTCGAGCCCTTCTACGAGAACTACGGCCCGGACTGCATCCTCAGCGGCGCCACGCCGCGCTTTGTGACGCTGCGCCCGCCCGACTGGTCGTTCGATCCCGACGAGCTCCGCTCGGCATTTACGAGCAAGACGCGAGCCATCGTGGTCAACACGCCCCACAACCCGACCGGCAAGGTGTACTCGCAGTCAGAGCTCGAGCTGATCGCGCAGCTGTGCATCGAGCACGGCGCCATTGCGATCACCGACGAGATCTACGAGCACCTCGTGTATCGAGGTCGCCACGTGAGCATGGCCACCCTCGACGGCATGGCGGATCGGACGATCACGATCAGCGGGGCGAGCAAGACGTTCTCGGTCACAGGCTGGCGCGTGGGCTGGATCGTCGCTCCGCCCGATCTCACCGGCGGTATTCGCAAGGTTCACGACTTCCTCACCGTCGGCGCCGCCCACCCTCTGCAGATAGCGGTCGCCTCCGCCCTCGAGCTCCCCCCGTCCTTTTATGTGGAGCTGGTCGGCGACTACCGCGAGCGCCGCGATGCCATCGTCGCCGGCCTGCAGGAATGTGGTTTCGAGGCGACGATGCCGGACGGCGCCTACTACGTGATGGCGGGGATCGGTGGCTTCGGCTTCGACGATGACACCGCGATGGCGCGCCACCTGATCGAGCAGGTTGCGGTGGCGACGGTGCCGGCTTCGAGCTTCTATCACGATCCAGCGCGAGGTCGCGGCTACCTGCGCTTCAGCTTTCCCAAGCGGCTGGAGACGATCGAGCGAGGCCTCGAGGCGCTGCGCACGTTGAAGCGGCCAGGGCGTTAACAGGCAGGGTTCTCACCTTTCGCGGCCAGGTCTAACTTGGCCGCATGCGCAGGCTGGTTCGAGCACCACTGCTGTGGATGGTCGTGGTCGAGGTCGCCGTGG
>Ga0209590_10000037_pt1 | contig 25234 bp, 27 predicted proteins | sample CZO8metaG_FD_188353 | JGI IMG/M metagenome (GOLD analysis project Ga0209590, IMG submission 188353) | Vadose zone soil microbial communities from the Eel River Critical Zone Observatory, Northern California, USA - CZOApr15con1.8 metaG... | ecosystem: Environmental > Terrestrial > Soil > Vadose...
GTTCGAAGTGAAGTACACGGCCGGCCAGCCCTACGTGGGTGCGACGCTTCGGATGTTCCCCGGCCCGGGCGGCCACATGGGCGCGGTCATCGCGTGGGACGCCGCGACCGGAAAGATCGTGTGGAGTAACAAGGAGCGCTTCTCGGCCTGGAGCGGCACGCTCGTGACGGCCACCGACCTGGTCTTCTACGGGACGCTCGAGGGCTACATGAAGGCGGTCGACGCGAAGACCGGGAAGGAGTTGTGGCGGTTCAAGACTCCGTCGGGCATCATCGGCAACCCCATGACCTACATCGGACCTGATGGCAAGCAGTACGTCGCCATCCTGTCCGGCGTGGGGGGCTGGGCCGGCATCGGTCTCGCCGCCGGCCTCGAGGGTGATAGCGAGGGGCTCGGCGCCGTCGGCGCGTACAAGAAGCTGGCGGAGTACACCACGCTCGGTGGCGTGCTGACCGTCTTCTCGCTTCCGTAACGCTGTAGACACACGCGCGGCGCCGGTGCGGTCTCGGCGGCGCCGCGCGTTCTTCAGCTGTCCTCGCAGGAGGCAGTCTCAGGGAGCGGATTGAAACGCATGAGAAGACTCATTGTCCTTGCCGTCGTCCTCACGTTCGGTCTCTCGCTCGCCTCGGCGGCCCGTGCCGAGCAGGCGGCCCCTTGACAGGGTCTGCCGGCCTCTCCTAAGATGCGCCACGATTCAATGGCGCATGCCGGGAAACTGGAGGTGAGAGACCCACCGCTCTCGCGTAGCGCAGTCCTCGACGGTGACGCGAACTATGCACCCTAAGGATAGGAGACGAAGCAATGGGCAAGTACGGGATATTGGTCGGCGAATCCCTGACGGGCGACGGCAACGAGGTCGCGCACATCGACCTCATGATCGGGTCGAAGGACGGTCCGGTCGGTGCCGCCTTCGCGCAGCGGCTGGCCGCGCAGACGTCGGGACACAACGGGCTCCTGGCAGTGCTGTCCCCGAACGTGCCGGCGAAGCCGGATACCGTGATGTTCAACAAGGTGACGATCAAGGGTGCGGACCAAGCGGTCCAGATGTTCGGGCCGGCGCAGGCGGCAGTGGCCAAGGCCGTCGTCGACAGTGTCGCCGACGGAACGATTCCGAAAGCAGACGTCAACGATCTCGCCGTGGTGGTCGGGGTGTTCATCCACTGGGAGGCGCAGGACAAGAAGAAGATCTACAACTTCAACTACACCGCGACGAAGGAAGCCATCGCACGGGCGATGAAGGGGCATCCCACACTCGACGAGGTCCTCCGCCAGAAAGATACCGCGCGGCATCCCTTCGCATAGCCGCACGCGGCGCTGCACACGCGCGGTCGCTGTGTCACGGGGGCCCGCCTTCGGCGGGCCCTGCTCGCCTATCGTCTCGGCACCGATGGTATTGATCGATGGCATCTGCTACGTTCGTCCTGATACCGGGGCGCTCGACCGAGCAGGGCACAAGCGTGGGTGACAAAGCCTCGCTCGAGTATCGAGAGGTCACACGCACCGTGCGGATGAATCCCGACGACATGCGCCGCGTGGGAGTCGAAAACGGGTCGAAAGTGCGGCTGCGGAACGCGCTAGCAGAGATCGAGGTGACGTGTGTGTCGGCGAAAGACGAGTTACCGCCAGGCGTTCTCTTCATCGCCTATGGCCCTGAATCGTCGAAGCTTCTGGCTGGCGACACCCATGGCACAGGGATGCCGGACTCGAAGGGCATCGAGGTCGAGCTGGTTGTCCCCGGCCGCGCGTAGAATGTGAGGCAGATGCAGAGCGAGATCCGTGTCGTCGAAAAGGCCACGTGCACTTTCTGCGGGTGCGTGTGCGACGATATTGACCTCACGGTAGACCGCGGGCGGATCGTCAAAGCCAAGAACGCCTGCGTCCTCGGCAAGGCGTGGTTCCTCGATCACACCATCGACGACTCGCGCCCGGAGGCCCTTGTCGGCGGCGCGCCGGCGACGGCCGCCCTGGCCATCGAGGAAGCGGTGCGGATTCTCGCCGCCGCACGGTATCCGGTCGTCTACGGGCTGTCGGACACGACGAGCGAGGCGCAGCGGGCGGCGGTCGAGATCGCGGATCTCGCGGGCGCGTGTCTCGACACGACCACGTCGGTCTGCCATGGGCCCTCCGGTATCGCCTTCGAGATGGTGGGCGAGGCCACCTGCACCCTCGGCGAGATCAAGAACCGCGCCGACCTCGTGATCTTCTGGGGCAGCAACCCCGCCGAGTCACACCCGCGACACTTCACGAAGTACTCGGTTACGCCCAAGGGGATGTTCGTCCCGAACGGGCGGAAGAGCCGGTACGTCGTGCTGGTCGACGTCCGAAAGACCCCGAGCGCCCGGGCGGCCGATCTGTTCGTGCAGATCAAGCCTTGTCAGGACTTCGAGGTGCTGTGGGCGCTCCGCTCGCTCGTCAAGGGGGTCGACGTGGACGCGGGCATCGAGGCCGAGACGGGCGTGCCACTGGCGACGCTCCGGGCGCTGGCCGAGCGGATGAAACGCGCGAAGTTCGGCGTCCTGCTCTTCGGCATGGGCCTCGCGATGACGCGGGGCAAGCACTACAACGCCGCGGCGATCCTCGCGCTGGCGCGGGACCTCAACCGCTACACCCGCTTCGTAGCGAAGCCGATGAGGGGCCACGGCAACGTGACGGGCGCCGACAACGTGGTCTCGTGGTCGACGGGCTACCCGTTCGGCGTGAACTTCGGCCGCGGCTACCCGCGCTTCAATCCCGGCGAGTTCACGACAGTCGATCTCCTTGTCCGGGGCGAGGCTGACGCCGCGCTGATCATCGCGGCGGATCCCGCCGCGAACTTCCCGCAACCGGCGATCGAGCACCTCAAGCGCATCCCGGTGATCGTCCTGGACCCCGTGCTTAGCGAAACGGCCCGGATCGCCCGGGTGGTGTTCACCACCGGGGTGTACGGGATCAACGTGGCGGGGACGGTGTACCGGATGGATGATGTCCCGATCCGTCTGCGGCCGGCGCTCCCCTCGCGGTACCCCTCCGACGAGGAGATCCTGAAAGGCATCGCCCGCCGGCTTCGCGAGCTCCGCGCGGAGCGGGGCTGCGCGTAGGCATCCGTGACACGGCTGGCCTCCCCGGACGATCGGGCCGTGTCCGACATGCTCACGGTCTGCAACGGCAGGGTCTACGACCCGACTAACGGCGTCGACGGCGCGATCCAGACGATCGCCGTGAAGGCGGGGCGGGTCGTGAGACTCGACGAGGTTGATGCCGCCGCCAGGACGATCGACGCGCGCGGAATGGTCGTCTTCCCGGGGGGCGTGGACCTCCACTCGCACATCGCCGGCCCCAAGGTCAATTCAGCCAGGAAGATGCGACCGGAAGACCATCGGCGAGCCCGGCCCGTGCCCCGGACGCTCGTCACCCGCTCCGGGGTCCTGGGCAGCAACCCCTCGACCTTCGCGACTGGATACACGTACGCGACGCTTGGCTACACGACCGTGTTCGACGCAGCCGTGCCGCCGCTGGGCGCGCGGCACGCGCACGAAGAGCTGCAGGACACGCCGATCATCGACAAGGGCTTCTTTGTGCTCATGGGCAACAACGAGTTCGCCTTCCGCTGCCTGAAGGTCCGCGAGACGGACAAGCTCGTGGATTTCGCCGCTTGGCTCCTCGGCGCGGCGAAAGGCTACGCCATCAAGCTCGTCAACCCGGGCGGCGTGGAGGTCTGGAAGGACACCGGGCATAACGTCGCGCGGATCGACGATCCCGTCGAGGCGTTCGGAGTAACGCCGCGACAGATCATCGTCGGGCTGGCCGACGCGGCGACCGAGCTCGGGCTTCCTCACCCAATCCACATCCACGCGAACAACTTGGGGCTGGGGGGCAACTGGCTCACCACGCTCGAGACGATGAAGGCGCTGGAAGGGCGGCGTGCGCACCTGGCGCACATCCAGTTCCACTCCTACGGCGGCGAGCCAGGGGGGCGGCTCGCCTCGGCGGTGCCGGATCTCGTCGAGTACGTGAACGGGCACGTCAACATCACGGTCGACGTCGGTCAGGTGGTGTTCGGCGACACGACCTCGATAACCGGTGACGGCCCGCTGGGCTACTACCTCCACGGCATCACCGGTCGCAAGTGGTTTAACGGCGACGTCGAGCTGGAGGCCGGGTGCGGGATCGTGCCGTTCCGTTACAAGCACCGCAGCGCGGTGCACACGCTCCAGTGGGCGATCGGGCTAGAGTGGCTCCTCCTCACCCAGGATCCCTGGCGGATCGCGCTGTCGACGGACCATCCGAACGGGGGCTCCTTCATGAGCTACCCAGACATCATCAGGCTGCTGATGGACCGGGAGTTCCGTAAGGCGGAGATGCGACGGGTCAATCAGAAGGCGCTAGCAAAGACACGCCTTCCCGAGCTCGACCGCGAGTACACGCCGTACGAGATCGCGATCATCACCCGCGCGGCTCCCGCCCGTATCCTCGGGCTCGCGCGCAAAGGCCACCTCGGCCCCGGCGCGGATGCGGACATCGCCATCTACGACGGGCGCGACGACCTCCCGAGCGCCTTCGCGGCGCCGCGCTATGTCATCAAGGCCGGCGAGGTCGTAGTCGAGGACGGCGAGATCCGTCGGGACCTCCGCGGACGGCTCTATTACGTGGAGCCGGACTTCGACCCGGCGATCGAGCCCGAGATCCGTCGGTGGTTTGCCGACTTCTATACGGTCGAGTTCGAGAACTATCCGGTCGGCATCGAGTACCTGCCGAACGCTGAGCGCCTCTCGGCGCGGGGGAGCCGGGCGACCCGCACGGGATGAACATCAATGGGGTCGAAATCGAGGACACGTTCGCCGAGGCCTTCGACATGCGCGTCGCCCGGGTAGTCGTCACCGCCGAGACCTCGGCATGGGCTCAGACGGCGGCGACGGTAGCGACCGGGTACTCAACGTCGATCATCGGCTGCGACGCCGAGGCGGGCGTCGAGACCGAGCTCGCCCCCGGCCAGACGCCGGACGGTCGCGCTGGGGTCAGCATGCTCTTCTTCGGATCCAGTCGGGCAGCCCTCGCCAAGGCGCTCCTCAATCGGCTGGGGCAGTGTGTGATGACGTGCGCGACGACCGCCTGCTTCGACGGCTTGCCGACGGCGGCGGAGCGGGTCAACGTCGGTGGGCGGCTCCGCTTCTTCGGCGACGGCTACCAAGCCAGCAAGAAGCTCGGTGACCGTCGCTACTGGCGCGTGCCGGTGATGGACGGTGAGTTCGTGTGCGAGGAAACCTTCGGCGTGGAGCCAGGCATCGCGGGAGGCAACGTCATCCTGCTCGGCGCGGATGCGGTCGCGACGCTCGACGCCGCGGAGGCCGCGGTCGCGGCCATGCGGCGCGTTCCGGGCGTCGTCCTGCCGTTTCCCGGCGGCATCGCGCGGAGCGGCAGCAAGGTCGGCTCCCGCTACAAGGGGCTGCGCGCCTCCACCAACGACGCGCACTGTCCCACGCTGCGCGCGTTGACCCGGACGGCGTTGCCGGGCGGGGTCAACGCGGCCTACGAGATCGTCATCAACGGCCTCGACTTGGGGTCGGTGGAAGCGGCGACGGCGCAGGGGGTGCGCGCCGCGTGCGGTCGGGGCGTCGTCCGCATCACCGCCGGTAACTACGGCGGCAAGCTGGGCCCGTACAAGGTGCACCTCCACCGCGTCCTCGGGGACTCGCGAGGCGCGACCGGCGAGCGCGAGGCGCAGGGCCGGGCCTGAGCGCGGCGCACTCGGATGGTGATCGAGACCGTCGTGACCACGCTCGACTCGACCGGAGAGCCGAACTTCGCGGCGATGGGGGTCGTCTGGAGCGCGGACACGGTCACGATCCGACCATTCACGAACACGCGGACGCACCGGAACCTCGTGCGGTATGGCGAGGCCGTCGTCAACGTCACGGACAACGTGCTGATTTTCGCCAGGAGCGCGCTCTCGCGAGAGCGATTCGAGCACGTCCCCGCGCGCCGGGTGCGCGGGGTGATCCTGAAGGACACGTGCGCCTGGCGTGAGGTCGTGGTGGAGAAGGTCTCGGACCCGACGGAACCGGGGGGCGCCCCCCAGCGAGCGGAAGTTGTGACCAGGGTCGTCGGATCGGGTGAGTTCAGGCCATTCGCCGGCTTGTGCCGGGCCAAACACGCCGTGGTGGAGGCCAGCATCCTGGCGTCGCGGCTGCGCCTCCTCCCGCTGGACGAGGTCACCAGGGAGCTCCAGAAGCTCGACGCCATCGTCGAGAAGACCGGAGGAGCGGAGGAACGCGACGCCATGGCGTTCATCCGCGGGTACGTCGCGAGGAAGACGGCGTGAGGATTGTCGTCGAGGCGCCGGCCCGGCTACACCTCGGGTTCATCGATCTCAACGGGCAGTGCGGTCGAATGTTCGGATCGCTCGGCGTTGCGCTCGAACGGCCTCGCTACGTACTCGAGGCAGGATCGACGGACCGCCCGGACGTCGGCGGAGACGTCGACGAGGACCTGCGGGGAACCGCCGGAGACCTGCGTCGGCAGCTGGACCTTCGGGCCGGCGTGGTCCTCCGCGTCCTCGAGTCGATTCCGCCACACGTGGGCTTCGGCTCGGGGACGCAGCGCCGACTGGCCCTCGCCTTCGCGATTTCGAAGCTCGCTGGGCGGGGCTTGTCGGTCGCCGAGCTCGCGACGCTCGCCGGCCGGGGCCGGCGCTCCGGGATCGGAATCGCCGCGTTCGACAAGGGCGGATTCGTGGTCGATGCCGGGAGGCCCAACGGATCGCGCCCTGATCGCGGCCCGGGCGATGGCGAACTGCCGCTCGTCATCTTCCAGCACGCGGTCCCTGCGGATTGGTTCTTCGTCGTCGTCGTGCCGCGGGACGCCCGCGGGTTGAGCGGCAGGCGGGAGGAGCAGACCTTCGTCGATCTCCCCCTGATGGGCGAGGACACGGTGGGGAGAATCAGCCGCCTGACGCTGATGAAGGTCATTCCCGGCGTGATCACGGACGACATCCGGGGATTCGGCGAAGCTCTTGCGGAGATCCAGACGCTGGTGGGCGAGCACTTCGCTCCCTATCAGGGCGGCGTCTACGCCACGACGACGGGCAGAGACGCGGCAACGTTCGCGATGAAGCGCGGTGCGTACGGGGTCGGGCAGAGCTCCTGGGGACCTGCCGTCTTCGCGATCGTCCGTGGCGAGGATCATGCCGGGGCGCTCGCCTGTGAGCTCCGTGAGTCGCTCGGGGCTGGCTGCGCCCTCGTCTTCTCCACCCGCGCGAACAACCGGGGCTCGGCTTGGCGGAGGCTCGACTGATCTCGCTCCGTCTCAAGCGGCAGTTCAGTGTCCCGCTCGAGGCGGACAGCATCGCTCCCGACCTCTTCGTCGGCAGGTCGATCGCCGAGATCGAGCTGCTGGCCGTCGTGCACGGTAACATCAAGGCTCGACTGGGGGACTTCTTCGAGGTTGAAGGGGAGGCCGACGAGACGATCCGACTCCACGGCGACCTGTCGCGGGTGAAATTCGTCGGCAAGGCGATGACCCGGGGACGCGTCGAGGTCTTCGGCGACGTGGGGATGCATCTGGGCGCCGAGATGCGCGGCGGCGAGATCGTCGTCCACGGCAACACCGGCGACTGGGCCGGCGCCGAAATGCGGGGCGGCGCGCTTCGCGTCAATGGCGACGCCGGCCATCTTCTCGGCGCGGCCTACCGCGGCAGCGAGAAGGGAATGCGCGGCGGGACGATCCTCGTCACCGGGAACGCCGGAAATGAGGTCGGTTGTTCTATGCGGCGAGGGTTAATCGCGGTGGGGGGGCACGTCGGCGATTTCGCCGGCGCGATGATGCTGGCGGGAAGCATCTTCGTGTTCGGCCGCCTGGGCCTGCGCGCCGGGGCGGGTATGAAGCGGGGAACCATCGTGGCCTACGAGAGCGGTGAGGCGTCGTGCCCGTCGCTCCTGCCCACCTTCAAGCTCAGCTGCGACTACCGGCCGGTCTGGCTTCGCCTGGCTCTCCGCACCCTCGGAGCGGGGGGCTTCCCGGTGCCCGAGGCGAGTCTCACTGGCGTCTACCGTCGCTACTCCGGCGACTTCACGGAGCTCGGCAAGGGGGAGATTCTCGTATGGATCTCTCGCTGAACCGTCGCGCCGCGTCCCTGGCGGACCGCATGGAAGAGGAAGCGAAACTTCTCCACATCGCCGTCCGGCGGCTGGGGAACGGCACGCGGGTGATCGACTGCGGAGTCGAGGTCGAAGGCGGGCTCGACGCGGGTCGCCGGCTTGCGGAGGTCTGCCTCGCGAGCCTGGCGACGGTGAGGCTGACCAGCGCGGACGTCACCGGGTTGGGGCTCCCCGCGGTGGAGGTGGTGACCGATCACCCGGTCATCGCGTGCCTGGCGAGCCAGTACGCGGGGTGGTTGATCGACCCCTCGGGCTACACCGCGATGGGATCCGGGCCGGCCAGGACGCTGGCGAGGGTGGAGCGCGAGCTCTACGGCAAGATCCGGTACGCGGAGTCGTGCGATCGAGCGGTGCTCGTGCTGGAGAGCCGGGCGCTACCGGATGAGCGGGTGGCGGCGTTCGTCGCCGAGCGCTGCGGCCTTCCGCCCGGGGCCTTGACGCTCCTGGTCGCGCCGACGGCCAGCATGGCGGGCGCCGTCCAGGTGGCGGCCCGGGCCGTCGAGACCGGGATGCACAAGATGCTGGAGCTCGGGTTCGACGTCGCGAAGGTCCGAAGTGGACTGGGCGTGAGCCCCGTGGCGCCGGTCGCGGCCAACGATGTCCGGGCGATCGGCTGGACGAACGACTGCCTCCTCTACGGCGGCCGTGCATACTTTGCGGTGCACGCCACGGACCAGGAGATCGAAACGCTGATCGAGCAGCTTCCCGCCGTGGCGTCTCCCGACTACGGCAGGCCTTTCGAGGAGCTGTTCAACCGGTACGGCGGGGACTTCTACAAGATTGACCCGCTCCTGTTCAGCCCCGCGCGCGTGACCATCAACAATCTCGCGACCGGACGCGTGTTGAGCGCGGGTCGCCTGAATCCCGAGGTGCTGCGGGCATCCCTGGGGCTCCCGTGAAGGTGGGGATTCTCGGCGCGCGCGGGGGGTGGCACGAAGCGAGGCTCCAGCAGGCCCTCCTAGCGCGCGGCGCCGAGCCGATCGTCACGCAGGTCACCGGCCTCGCGGCGCGCCTGGGCCACGCTCCGGCGATCGCGGCCCAGGGCCGGCCGCTCGACGAGTGCGACGCCGTCATCCTCCGCTCGATCCCTGGCGGCTCGCTGGAGCAGATCATCTTCCGCATGGACGCGCTCCACCGGCTCGGGCGGTTGGGGGTGCCGCTCATCAACTCCCCGCGGTGCATCGAGCGTACCGTGGACAAGTACTTCACGTCCACCCTCATCGAGGAGGCCGGGCTCCCGACGCCTCGTACGGTCGTGTGCGAGCGCTTCGACGACGCCATGGCGGCCTTCGAGGAGCTGGGGCGGGACGTGGTCGTGAAGCCGCTGTTCGGCTCCGAAGGTCGCGGCATGGTGCGCCTCTCGGACTCAGACCTCGCCTACCGGGCCTTCCGCGCGCTGGAGCTCATTCGCGCAATCTTCTACGTGCAAGAGTACGTCGCGCATGGCGGGCGTGACATCCGCGCCTTCGTGGTCGGCGGACGGGTGGTGGCGTCGATGACTCGCCGAGGGGAGGGCTGGAAGACCAACATCGCGCAGGGTGCGCAACCAGAGCCAATTCAGCTATCATCGGAGGCCTCCGGGATGAGCGCTCGCGCGGCGGAAGTGCTGGAGGCCGACTACGCCGGGGTGGACCTCCTGCCGTCGGACGACGGGCGTCTCTGGGTGCTGGAGGTCAATGGCATCCCGGGCTGGCAAGGGCTGCAGCAGACGACGGACGTGGATATCGCGGGGGCGATCGCCGATCATGTCACAGCAAGCGTCAGTCGGCTGGCGAGCGGCCGGGCGCTTCGCGGCTGACGTCCAGAGACCGCGTGCGGCTCCGGCGCTGACCATCGAGGGGCGGATGTCGATCGGGCTGGCGGCGTCGCTCGCCTGCATGCTCGAGGTAAGCGCCGAGAAGGTGGGGAACGTCACGCCCTCGCAGAGATTCGCCGATGCGTGCTTCCACGACTTCGTCAGCAGCGCGCTGGCGCTCGGTCCGGCCATCGCCCGAGCCGTGCCCTCGCGGGTGGGGTGGGCCATCTATCATGCGGTCAAGGCCACGCGCAGGGTGTCGCCCACCAACACCTACCTGGGGGTCGCGCTCCTCCTGGCGCCGCTGGCGGCGGCCTGGAGCCCCGACAGGCCCACGGCCTTGCGCGCACGGCTTGCCGGGGTGCTGAGGGATCTGAGCGTCGACGACGCGCGTTGGGCATATCGGGCCATCCGTCTCGCCGCGCCCGGCGGCCTGGGATCGGTGAAGCGCGCCGATGTGTCCCGCGCGCCGCGCGTCACGCTGCGCGAGGCCATGGCTCTCGCCGCCGGCCGCGACTCGATCGCCTCGGAATACGTCCACGACTTCGCGCTTACGTTCGAGGTCGCGCTGCCCGCCCTCCGCAACGCCATGCGCCAGCGGCTCAGCGCCCTCGACGCGATCGTCCAGACGCACCTCGAGCTGATCGCGCGCATCCCGGACACGCTGATCGCGCGGAAGGCGGGAGAAACGACCGCGCGAGCGGTCTCGGCGAGGGTGCGGACCGCCGTCCAGGCCGGGGGGGTCCGCACGCGGGAGGGGCGGGCCGTCCTCCGCGGCCTCGACCGGGAGCTCCGAGTTGACGGTAACCGCCTCAACCCGGGGACGTCTGCCGACCTGACAGCGGCCGGCCTGTTCGTGTGGCTCATCCAGTCGGGAGGCCGGGATCTCCTGTGAGCGACTTCAAGATTCGCGTCGAGAAGGATCAGACGGTCTTCTGCTCTGGCCATTTCATCACCTATGACGGGCACCAGTGCGAGCCGCTCCACGGACACAACTACCGCGCCGCCGTCGGGCTCGAGGGACCGCTGGACGAGAACGCCTACGTGTTCGATTTCACCCGGCTCAAGAAGCTCCTGAAAGAGGTCGTCGATCGGCTGGATCACCGGGTGCTCTTACCGACCCGGAGCGAGCGGCTGCGCGTCGAGGCCGACGACGATCAGGTGACCGCGACCTACAAGGACAAGCGCTACGTCTTCCCGCGTGGCGACGTCGTGTTGCTGCCGGTTCCCAACACCACCGCCGAGATGCTCGCGAAGTGGATCGCCGGGCAGCTCAAGGAAGCGTTGGGCCCGAGCCGGCTCCGGGGCCTCACGGCGATCGAGATCGAGGTGGAGGAGTCGTTCGGACAGCGCGCAGTATATCGTGAAGAGCTCTAGCGAGGAGGCAATGGCGGCCCAGCAGATCGTGTACCTCGGTCTTGGCTCCAACCTGGGAGACCGCCAGGCCAATCTCGTCGAGGCGATCCAGAGCCTGAGAACCCACGTGCACGTCGAGCGGCTCTCGTCCGTCTACGAGACCGAACCGGCCTATGTAACCGACCAGCCGCGCTTTCTCAACATGGTGGTCAAGGGCACGACCGCGCTCGCCCCTCGCGATCTCCTTGACTTCCTCAAGCGCATCGAGCAGCGGATGGGCCGCCGGGAGACCATTCGCTACGGGCCTCGCCCCATCGACGTCGACCTCCTCTTTTATGGTAACCAGGTCATCGACTCCGATGGTCTCCGCGTCCCGCACCCGCTCATCGGCGAGCGCGGCTTCGTGCTTGTCCCGCTCAACGAGGTCGCGCCCGACCTGGTGCACCCGACGCTCGGCCGCGCCGTGGCGGAGCTGCTGGCCGGCCTCGCGGCACCGGCCGGCGTGGTCCGCGTCGACCGCGGCCTGACGGCTCGCCTCGAGCGCGACATCCAGGGCGAGTTCCCGCCCGTCCTGCTACGCCTCGACCGCGTCGGGGTGACGCGCCTGCATCGCATCATCCGGCTCACCAAAGGCGGCCGTGACAACCTGTTCTATGCCTCGCTTGACCTGTCCGTCGAGCTCGGCGGGGAGCAGAAAGGCGCGCACATGTCGCGTTTCAGCGACACGGTCGAGGAGATCCTCGAAGAGATCGGTGGGCTCGAGTCAGTCATCGTCGAGTCGCTCGCCGAACGCGTCGCTCGGCAGCTCATGATCGGACAGCGGGCCCGGAAGGTCGAAGTCGAGATCCGCGCGCAGTTCCCCCTCACCAAGCGCGCACCCGTGTCGAGCAAGCAGACGCAGGAGCTCTACACGCTGATCGGAATGGCGACGGCCACACCGGAAAAGTCGGTGCGGATCGTCGGCGTCGAAGCCGAAGGCATGATGGCGTGCCCGTGCGCCCAGGACATGGTGCGAGCCCACGCCCGCGAGCGTCTCCTCGAGGACGGAGTCCCGAGCCTCCTGGCCGATCGCGTCCTGGAGCTGGTGCCGCTCGCGACCCACAACCAGCGTGGGCGTGGGCGGCTGCTCCTCGGCACCGACCGACCCGTTCGCGCGGAGGATCTCGTGGAGATCGTCGAAGCCTCGATGAGCTCGGAGACCTACGATCTGCTCAAGCGGCCCGACGAGCTCTTCGTGGTCGAAAAGGCGCACCGGCACGCGCGCTTCGTCGAGGACGCCGTGCGGGAGATGCTGCGCAACCTCGTGGGCGTCTATCACGACCTCCCCGATGACGCATATGCCCACGCGCGTCAGGTGAACTTCGAGACCATCCACAAGCACGACGTCTTCGCGGAGCGGGGCGGGACGCTCGGCGAGCTGCGCACCGAGCTTCGGGACGGCGTCGCGCGAGGAACCACCACGCTGGCCTCGTGGATCGCGGCTGTGCTCCGGCGCTAGCCCAGCGCGATCAGCGTCTCAGAGGTGATGGCCCCTGTGTGCAGCGCCGTGGCGACGAGTGCGCCATCGAAGCCGGCCCGGGCGAGCGTCCTCAGGTCGTCGCCGTCCCTGACGCCGCCTCCGACCACGATCTCCGCGTCGGGTAAGGCCTGGCGAACGCGATGGGCTTCGCGAGTGTCGACCCCGCCGCCGCTGCCGACCCGGCCGAGGTCGAGGACGATGAAGCTCCGGATTCCGGCCTCCCACGCCGTGGCGGCCAGCGTCACCGGATCGAGGCCCCGTACGGCTGGAGAGCCACCCAACAGGACTCCCTCCCGGAGGTCGAGGCTGAGCAAGCACCGCGCGGCGCCCGAGGAGGGCGTCGGGTCGACCGCTGCCGCGATGCGCTTGAGCTCGCGGGGATCCCGGAGCGTCTCCGTGCCGATGATCACGCGGGCTGCCCCCTCGGTGAGGACGCGCTGGGCCTCCCCGGCTGTCGACGTGCCGGCATCGAGCCAGACGCGCAACCCCGTCGCCGCGATTGCGCGCACCGTCCCGAGGTGATTCCCACGACCGGCGATCGCATCGAGGTCGGCGATATAGCACTCACGGCAGCCGAGCCGTCGCACGAACGCCCGCGCCAGGTCGACCGGGTCGGACGACGGCGCCAGAACGCTGCGCGCGGGCGCATAGCGGGCGCGCTCCCCGCGTACGGCGTGCACCGCGACACCGTCCTTGAGATCCAGCACAGGGATGATGCGGAAGCTCATGCTCGATCCGCCACGCCCGTCGGCGCCATTCGGCAGACGGAAATGGTAGCACGATTGCGGGAAGACGTTTCGTGACGGCCGTCCTCGGTTGGGACATCGGTGGGGCCAACGTGAAGGCGGCCTACGTGAGCCGGGACGGACCCACGTGGCACGTGCGCACGGCGAGCCGCCCCTTCGAGATCTGGAAGAACAAGGAGGCATTGCCGGAGGTCCTGCGGGCCGTTGCGGCCGAGCTGCCCGCTGCCGCGGCCGCGGCGGTCACGATGACCGCCGAGCTTTCCGACGCCTTTCGGACCAAGCGGGAGGGCGTGGGGTTCGTGCTCGACGCGGTGAGCAACGTCTGTCGAGGCGCGATCGGCGTCTTCGCCACGGACGGGCGCTTCGTGGACGTGGAGACCGCGCGCGCCTGTCACCTCGTCGTGGCGGCGTCCAACTGGTTGGCGACCGCGATGCTCGTCGCCCGACACGTCCCAGATTGCATCCTGATCGATATCGGAAGCACGACGACCGATCTGACTCCGATCCGAGCGGGGCGCGTCGTCGCCCAAGGTCTCACCGACCCGACCCGGCTCCTCGCCGGTGAGCTGGTGTACACGGGGGCCCTGCGCACGAACGTCGCCGCTGTCGTGTCGCAGGTCCCGCTGTGGGGTGGCCGGTGCCCCGTCGCCGCGGAGTTCTTCGCGGTCAGCGGCGACGCGCACGTGCTGCTCGGCAACCTGAGCCCGGACGACTACGCGTGCCCGACGCCCGACGGTCGCCCGCCGACACCGGCGTTTGCGGCCGAGCGACTGGCGCGTGTGGTGTGCGCCGACATCGAGATGCTGACCCGGGACGACCTCCTGGCGATCGCCCGCGCGATCGACGACGCGCAGCGCGAGCAGGTTGCGTCGGCGCTGACCCGGGTGGCAGCCCGTCTCCATACGCCGGTGGAGGTCATCGTCACCGGGCTGGGTGGGTTCGTAGGCCGGCGGGCGGCCGCCCACTGCGGCTTCTCCTGGCGCGATCTGTCGGACGTGCTCCACGTCGATGTCAGCGTCGCCGCGCCGGCGGTGGCGGTGGCGTGGCTGATGGTCGAGGGTATGATCCCGTGACGGCGCTCCGCCCTGACGCGGTCATCAAGGTCGGGGGCAGCCTGAGCCGCCGGCCCGCCGCGCTGCGGCGCCTGATGGACGCGCTGGCCGCCCTGGCGCGTCGGCGCCTGCTCGTTGTCGTGCCCGGCGGCGGGCCGTTCGCCGATGCGGTCCGCCGCGTGGACCGGCGCTTCGGTCTCGACGATTCCTCCGCACACTGGATGGCGATCCTCGGGATGGATCAGTACGCGCACCTGCTCTCCCACCTGGCGAGGGATGCCGCGGTCGTGTGGGATCGAGACGAGGTCGCGAGCGGACGCTTGAACGTCCTGGCCGTCTCCTCCTGGTTGAGGCGCCTCGATGCGCTGCCGCATTCCTGGCACGTCACGTCCGATTCCATCGCCGCGTGGGTGGCGCGGCGGCTGCGCGCGAAGATGCTCGTGCTCGTGAAGGACGTCGACGGGCAGTTCGACCGCGACCCCGAGGTCTCGGCGGCAGCGCGCCTCGCGCGACGGGCGAGCCGGACGCGTTTGAAGGGCGTCGTCGACCGGCACTTCGCGCGAGCGATCCGCCGCGGGACGCCATGCTGGCTCGTCAACGGCACGCACTCCGCGCGGGTGGTGGAGGTGATCGAGACCGGCCGGACGTACGGGACGCGCGTCAGCTAATAGCCGGTACCCAGGCCATGGCCTGCCGGGGCCCCCCGGCATGAGTTGAGCGCCGAGACCAGGACGGCCACCCGCGCGCGGCTCACGCGCCCCGAGACGCGATCACCGACGCACGCCGCGCCGCGCACGCCGACGAGATCCGGGGCGATCGCCGCGAAGCCGGGGAGGTCCTCGGCGGTGAGCGACCCGGCCATCGCGCAAAGCATGTCCCGCATCCGACAGGCGGCGACGAACGACATGAGCGCATCCCGGTCCATCCACGACAGGAGGCCGCGGCCATCCTTCACCGCGGTGTCGATGAGACAGCCCGAAGCGCCGCCCGCTCGGGCCAGCGCGGGTAGGTCGAGCGGATCGGGAGAGCCGGCACGGCTCCAATCGGCGAAGCCTGCGGCGATGACGTGGACCGTGCCGCGCACGCGGCGTCGGACCGCGCGGACGATCTCGGTCGCGCGGCCGGGTGAGGTGTCCCGAAGCCCTATCTTGACGAAGGCGGCGCCGCAAACGACGGCCGCGGCCGCTCGCCTCGCCGCCTCCGCCGGCTCGAATGGACCGTCGCCCAGAGCGGCGCTGATCGGCACGTCGCGCGCGACCGCCAGCCGAACGTTGCGAAGTGAGCGAGGCGTCGGCATTCCGAGCGCGCCGGCCGTGGGGTCCTTGACGTCGACGATATCGGCGCCGCCGGCCGCGGCTTCTCGGGCCTCGGCCTCGTCGACAACGCTGACCAGGAGCCGCATCGGCCGGATTATAGCGGGGCGTACCCGCGCGGTAAAGGCGACTACCCGTGAATGCTCTCGCCCTCCGTCGAGGTCGGGACCTTGCGATCTCCATGCGCGCGGCGCCCGAGTCGACCGTGGCGTGAACTGGTACTATGGTCCGCAGCACGTGCGGGCGACGTACCGCGCCAACGCCGACCAGGCGTACCGTGCGTCGCGGACCTCGGGTTCCGCTGTGCCAAGTCGCGAGCGAATTCGCCTGGATCGGGAGGCGACGTGGGGAGCCTTGAGGGACGCGTGGCGGTCGTGACCGGAGCCAGCCGCGGGATCGGACGGGCGGTGGCGCTGGCACTCGCCAAGGCGGGCGCGGACGTCGTCGTCCACCATGCGCGGTCCGAGCGGGCGGCGGAGGGAGTGGTGCGCGAGATCGCGGGGCTCGGGAGGAGCGCCGTCGCGGTGGCGGCCGACGTCTCTCTGTCGGCCGACGTGAGACGGCTCGTCGCCGCGGCCGTGGCCGCGTTCGGCACGCTTGACGTCTGGGTGAACAATGCCGGCGCCGACATCCTGACAGGAGACGCGGCGACGTGGCCGGATGAGACGAAGTGGGACCGTGTCATGGCAGTGGACCTCAAGGGCACGTGGCTCTGCTCGCGCGCAGCGGGCGCCGCGATGTTGGAGCGAGGCCACGGAGCGATCGTCAACATCTCCTGGGACCATGTGCTCCATGGGATGGGCAACCCCACGGCGGTGATTTATGGCGCGGCGAAGGGGGGGGTCCTGGCGATGAGCCGGTGCCTCGCGCGCGAGCTGGCGCCGAGCGTCCGGGTCAACGTGGTGGCGCCCGGGTGGATCAAGACGAAGTGGGCCGAGAGCGCCGATGTCGTGACGCAGAAGTCGGTCGCCGAGGCGACGCCGCTCAAGCGCTGGGGAACACCCGAAGACGTCGCGGGCGCGGTGGTGTTCTTGGCGTCGCCCGAGGCGTCGTTCATCACCGGCGAGACGATCCTGGTGGGCGGCGGTGTCGTGATGGCGTAGAGGAGGACGACGATGGCGGAGGATAAGAAGCTGCTTCCCGTGCTCGCGGACGACGTGATCGAGAAGAAGCTGTCGGACGAGTTGCCCGGCTGGTGGTACGAGGGCCGATGGATCCGGCGCAAATACAACACCGACGGGTGGCTGACGACGCTCGCGCTGGTCAACACCATCGGCTACATCGCCGAGGCGGCCTGGCACCACCCGGACCTCGAGGTGACCTGGGGCAAGGTGTGGGTGAAACTCCGCACCCACGCCTCCGACGGCATCACCGAGCGGGACTTCGCCGTCGCCAAGCGGATCGAGGGAGCCGTCCTCTGGAAGCCGGAACCCGGCTCTGCGGCGGAGGGGACGCCGAACAAGTGGGTGCGCGGCGGCAGCCCTGACAAGCAGCCGTGACGTCACCGGAACGCCGGGCCGGCCCGACGCGTTAGCGGGGACGAGCGAGGCGTCATGGCACGGATCCTCTTCGTCACGGGCAAGCTCGCTGCCCCGGCGCTCCGGGCCACGCTCGAGGGCATGAGCCCTGACTTCGAGTACGACGTCGTCGTCCTGCGCATCAGCGTCGCGGCCCTGATGACGACGTCGTGGATCGCCAAGCACCTGCTCGCCAGCGATGGGTTGGACCGCATCCTGATCCCCGGTCTGTGCGAAGGGGAAATTCGCGTCATCGAGGATCGCTTCGGCGTCACAGCCGAGAAGGGGCCGCCGGACCTGCGCGATCTGCCGGAGTACTTCGGTCAGGCAGCGTTGCGCGCCGAATATGGCGGCTACGACATCCGGATCTTCGCCGAGATCAACAGTGTGCCGTACCTTGGGCGCGAGGAGGTCTTGCGCCAGGCGGAGTACTTCCGGAGAAGCGGCGCCGATGTCATCGACCTCGGCTGCTCGCTGGATCGGAAGTTCCACGACGCCGCCGAAGTCATCGGGCTCCTGAAGGAGCGCGGGTTCGCGATCAGCATTGACACCTTCGACAAGACGGAGATCCTGGCCGCCGACCGCGCCGGCGTAGACTACCTCCTGAGCGTGAACAAGACCAACCTGGAGGTCGCCGAGCAGCTCCACTGCACTGTCGTGGTCATCCCCGACTTCGGCGAGGGCCTCGACACGCTCGACCGGAACATCGCGCACCTCGAGCGAGTGGGGAGGCCCTACATTGTGGACCCGGTGATCGAGCCGATCACGGTCGGCTTCGCCGCCGCGCTGGACCGCTACGTTCAGGTCAGGGCCAGGTATCCCACGGCCGAGATGCTGATGGGAATCGGCAATATCACCGAGCTGACCGACGCCGACACCACCGGCGTCAACGCGTTGCTGATCGGCTTCTGCCAGGAGCTGGGCATCCGTCACGTGCTGACGACGGAGGTCATCGCGTGGGCTCGGGGGGCGGTGCGCGAGATCGACGTGGCGCGCCGGCTCATGCATGCCGCCCAGCGACGCGGCGTTGTCCCGAAGCACATTGACGATCGGCTGCTCACGGTGAAGGACGCTCGACCGAAATATTCGACCGAGGCGGAGCTTCGGGCCCTCCAGGCCGCCATCACCGACCCCAACTTCCGCATCTACACGACCCGCGACGCGATCTGCGTGTTCAACAACCAGCTGTTCGTGACCGGGACCGACATCCAGGCGCTCTTCGAGCAGCTCGGCGTCGAGGATCCGTCGCATGCCTTTTACGTGGGCAAGGAGCTCATGAAGGCCAGGCTGGCGCTGCTGCTGGGCAAGACGTACGTCCAGGAGCAACCGCTCCGCTGGGGATACCTGACTCCGGAGCGCGAGGAGTCCCGCCACGGTCGGGTGAAGCTCGAGGGACCGCGATCGACGAAACGCTCCTGATGGGGTCGGAGCCTCCCGACGCAGCGCCGTGGGACCGCATGAGGCCGCCGAAGGATCGCGATTTCGTCGAGACGCTCGAGGGGCTACTATTCTGCCTCGTCGGCTATGTTCACCCGCCCGATCGATACACCGCCTACCTCAAGTACACCCCGGCTGAGACCGGCAAATGGGCCCGCGATCGCGTCTTCTACTGCCGGAACCTGCCCTACTACCACGTCCGAAACGTCGTCGCGACGCTCGAGTTCCTGGAGCGCCATCATCCCCGGTACGTCTGGCTCGATCCCGTGCGAGGATTGCGGTTCTCATTCGTGCCGAAGGACGCTGTTGCCACCTACTACGTGCCCGAAGACCGGCTCGCGGAGATCATGGAGCAGCCCCACGACCCGCTCGAGGAGCAGGTGAGAGACCTGGTCGACGTCTTGGCGAGCGCGGCGGGGATTCCGGTCGGCGCCATGGGTGTGACCGGCTCGATCCTCCTCAAGCTTCACGACCCGTCGTTCTCGGACATCGACGTCACGGTGTACGGCCGTGAGAACGCCTTGAAGGTGAAGCGCGCCGTCGAGGTATCGAAGGGGCGCCTGATCGAGGCGCTGGAGCCGGAGCGCCGGGAGCGGTGGCGGACGGAGACCGCAGAGCGCTTTGCGCTTTCCCGAGAAGACGTGGCCCATCTCGAGACGAGGCGCTGGAACTACTTCCTCTTCCGAGGCCGCTACGTCTCCGTCCACCCCACCAAGCGTGACGACGAGATCCGGGAGCGATACGGCGACGAGCGCTCGCGGATTGTTGGCGTCGCGAGCATCGAGGCGACGGTCGTCGAGGCCGGGGAATCGCTTTTCCTCCCCGCCGTCTATCGCCTGGGCGACGTCAGCGTGCTCGATGGGCCGGTCGGTGAGATCCGAGAGATCGTCTCGTTCGAGGGCCTCTACGGCGACATCGCGGACCCGGGCGATCGGATCGTCGCCCGCGGCCAGGTGGAGGAGCTGTCCGGCGGGTCGCGCCGGCTCGTCGTGGGGACGAGCGCCCTTGCCGACGGCGGGTTCGTCAGGGTGAAGCGAGCTCTCGCGAGACCTCACTGAGGATCGTCTCCTCCTCGACCCTGAGCCGCTCGACGCACGCCGTCCGGCTCGGTCCCCACGCGAACACCGTGCAGATCGGTTCGCCCGGGCCGATCGTGTCGTCGGGGTGGGGCACGTCGCGCACCCCACGCTCGATCCAACGCCGGGTGTCTCCGACGCGGGTCACCTCGCGGGCGTACACGATTGCCTTCCCCCAGTATCCGCTTCCCGGCGCCGCCGGCGCGGCCGGCACCGCCCCGCGACAGCCGGCGAGATGGAGCTCGAAGACGGAGACACCGGCGGCCCGCTCGACGAGCTCCATGGAGGCGCAGTACCGGGGATTCACCTCGACGACGATCGGTCGGGCGCCGCTCAGGACGAAGTCGAATCCGTTAAGGCCACGGAGCGCGAACTCGCGCGTGAGGCATTCTGCGATCGCACGGACCTCGGCGAAGGCGACCTGCGGCGCGTCAAGGGGCAGGATGTTGCCGCCATACAGGAAGCCGCGAGGCCCGCGCACCTGCTCGCTCCACCCGATGACGAGGCTCCGCTCTCCATCAGCAACGAACACCGCAGAGGCGGGAACACCGTCCACGTATTCCTGGAGGAAGTGCCCGGGCGACAGCGGTCGACCGTCCCAGACCCGGATGCCCTGGCCACCGCCGCTGCGGAGCGGCTTGAGCAGCCAGGCGCCGTCGTCCGGCGGTGGCTCTCCGCACGCCACCGAGCGCGGCACGGCGAATCCCTGTGCGGCGAGAGCTGGGAAGAGGGCCCTCGGATTCCTCACGCGCCGCAGCGCCTCGGGCCCATTGCCCAGGAGCGCCCCGCCCCTCGCGAGCTCCGCGACCAGGCCCGGATGATTTTCGAAGCCCCCACAGTACACCACGGCGTCATAGGCGAGGGCGCGGACGACCCTGACGATCGCCTTCGACGAGTAGGCGATCCCACGCTCGCGGAGGGACAGGTTCTCGCAGAGCCGCTTCTGGTCGAGATCGCCGAAGTAGTCCACGGTCAGGACGTCGCGGCCGGCCCGACGCGCGGACTCCGCCATCGCGCGAGTCGTCAAGCCCGCGATCAGGATCCTCATGGCAATCCGAACTGCGCGCGCGCCGACGCCGCGTCGGCCATGTAGAGGTGATCCAGGATCGTCCCGGTGGACTCGCGCAGGCGCATGGTGGCCACGAGCTCGCGGTTTTCCCCACCCGCCAGCCCCTCGGCGAGGAGCGCGGCCCCCTGGGCTGCTTCCCCGCACCCCGACGCGAACCCGGTGAGGACGCGGACGGGAGCGAAGTGACTCAGGCGGGGCACGAGCGCCTCGACGAGCGAGGGAACTCGGGCGAGTCGTCCCGACAACAAGACCTCGCGGGCCCTCGGCACGCTGACTCGCAACGAGGCGACCATTTTCTCCACCGCTTCGAGCAGCGCGTCGAGCGCGACTCTGGCGCTCCGATCGCTGGGCGCCCGCGCCGTCAGCATCGCCGGCGGTAGCCCGGGATCGCCGGCGATGAACGCGGCGCCGCCGGTGAACAGCGTGGTCTTGCGGACGCGTCCCAGCACGTACGCGACCTCGCCGTCCAGGGTCCCGAGCCCGCGATAGCCGAGGCCGCCGCTCGTCCCCCCGATGCCGTCCACGATCTGTCCTTGGTCGACGGCGATGGCAGCACTGAACGCGCCGCCCAGCTCGACTAGGATGAAACCGGTCGCATCTGGCCGGAGATCGACACGCCGGCACTGATCCCAGATACCCAGGGCGACGGCGCATAGCTTGTCGGCCGTCCCCATGTCGATCCGGTTCACCTTGCGGTGCGCCGGCACGGTCGGGAGATGGATGACGCCGGGCATGAGCACGGCGGGCATATGGCGCTCACGCATCAGCGTGGCGATGGCTCGGAGCCCACCCACCATCTCGGGCTGGGCTCGGTCCTGCTCTCCGACGAGCACGAACAGGTTGAGCTGATCGTCGGTGAGCTCGGCGATGGGGACGAGCGGGAGGCCATACCCCGAGGGGGCGACGATCAAGTCGAGCGGGCCCGCCGCGCTCATGTGGTCGACGATGACGGCGGGCGAGCGCGCCACGTCGGCTGTTTCGAGCGAGACGTCGAGAAACACTCGCCGGTCGTCGAGTCCGCAGAGATCGAAGCTGGAGGTGCCGGGGTCGATGCCGACGACGCGAGGCATGCGCCTAGGTGGCTCCCCGGCGCTACGCTAGAACCGATCGCGCGACGTCGTAGATCGTCATCCGGTCGAGAACCTGATCACGCGCGTCGAAGAGCTTCGCGACGCATGCCTTGTGCACCTTCATCTTGAGGCCGCCGAGCCCCAGGGCGCCGAAGACCGTCCGGGCATTCCGCGCTTTCCGGACGTCTCCCTGCTTGATGCCGGCGATCCCGACCGGCGGCACCGGGTTGAGGTCGACGAGGACGCGGAGCGTGGGGTGGATTGCCCAATCTTCCTCGCTCAGCAAATTGACGCCGAGCGGTCCCGCGCTTACGGCAACGGTCGCCGATCCCAGGGCTTCGACAAGGCCGGCGCGGCCGTCGACGGACCGCACCGAGAACCCCGCCTTGCCGCCCACCGTTTCAGCTTGCGCCTGATCCCGGGCCGCGCGGCCCGTGTCCCACTTGTCGCCGAGAAGGGCGCGCCAGGGTGGAATGACCGTCACACGGGCACCCTCGTGAGCGAGCAGCTCGGCGACGCGGAGACCGACAGGCCCCGAGCCTGCCAGCACCGCGGCCGCGTTCCCTGCCAGCGGCTCGACGGAGGCGACCGCGGCCACCGTCGTCGCCGCCGTCGTGTTGCAGCCGTTCGAGTCCATCATGACTGAGACCCGCAAGGGACCGAAGAACGCGTCAAGAGCAGTCTTCAGCAGCTCTTCCCCGGCTGCGACGCTGCTGCCGCCGATCCAGATCGCGGTGTGGTGGAGATCGTCCGGCCCCCGCGTGAAGATCGCACCGTGGACCAAGGCGGTCGCGTCGGCGGGGAGGACCCCGCCGTAGCTCAGTACCTCATCCACGCCGGCGTCATGGGCGACAATCCGGTCGAAGGCGCTGGCATGCTCATCGCTGTCCAGTTGGAGGAGCAATTTTTTCATCGATCCCCTCCCCGCGCTCGTGTACATCGTTGAGTAACGTGGAAGTCCCTGCAGAATACCCGAAGTAGGCGCTGGTTTTCAGTCGAAAGGCGGGCGAGAGACCAACGCCCGGGTAAGCGTTTGCCGTACGGTTCCGACTCCGCCTGGTGGGGTGAAACGGCGCCGTCGTCCGCCAGCTCGTCGGCTATGATCGCTTCGCCTCCAAGGCCGCCTATGCTCAACTTCGTCGCGTCTACGTGCGCGCTCGGTTGCACGTCAACTTCTTCCAGCCCGTGCAGAAGCTCGTGACGAAGGCCCGCGCGGGCGCGCGCGTTCACCGCGTTTACGATCGCGCCCAGACCCCGTACCAACGGCTTCGTGCTGCCGGCGTCCTGCCCCCAGCGAAACGTGACGAGCTCGAAGCACTCTACCACCGTCTCAATCCGCTCCAGTTGCGGCGCGATCTCGAAGCCGAGCTCGACCGCCGCTGGGCCCTCGCCGCGCCCGATCCCCACCGCGCCCTGGCGAATACCGAGACAGCCACCCCATCCCTGAAGTCGTCGCCTGGAGGCTCGTAGGCGATGGTTTCGGTAACCCTCAGTTATGAGTTCCTACCGGCGGCGTGTCCGAACGTCCGAAAGCTGACGTCATATCGCTCGTAGTTCGACACCCTCCTGACGGGCGAGACGATTTCACGACGCTGCTGCGGCCACTTAGACGGGGCGCGAATCTGGTGCGTCTTTTGCTTGGGGGGGCGATCGATGGGGCTCGTGCGCCGTGCTACCGAGCCGACAAGAGGGTCACGATGCGCTATCTGATCGTCGTCGCACGGAACCAGCCGGCTCTCTACGAGCATCTGCGCAATCGCCATGGACGCGACCCGAGGGTTCGGGTGGTGGTCGACCGGCGCGGTGCCGGCGATGCGGAAATGACGGCTAACCCCCTACCAGTCGAGCGTCGGCGACGGCGATCGTGGCTCGCGACCGGGGCGTCTCACGAGCTTGTCGAGCTGCCGGCGGAGGACACGACCGAGTCCCGGAGTCCGAAACAGAAACCCAGTGTTCGTCACGAGGAGTCAACACGGCAGATGAGCGAGACGCACATGAGCGAGATGGAGACCGTCGAAGATCCGCAGCGGGTCACCACGTGGCTCGCCGACAGCCAGCCTATGCTCGACCGCGTTATCCCGGCGCTGATCGAGGAGCGGGATCGCCTGCGGCAGAGTCTCGAGGCGAGAGAGCGCGAGTGCGAGCAGCTTCGCGGCGAGCTCGGCGAGATCCGTCGTAACCTCGGCGCGCTCCAGAGCGAGCTCGAGAGGCTGCGCGGCGAGCGGGCGGCGATGGTCGCGGCGTTCGACGACGTCGTGGAGGTGCTAGCCCAGCTTCACGGGCCGATGTTTGAGATCGCGCACCGGCTCGATGTGGCGCCGGTTCCGGTCGGAACCCGTTCGCCGTCAGCGGACGAGGCGGTTTTTCGCCCCACCCGCAACGGTGGACCGTGAACGGGTGATACGCCAGCTCTACTGATCTGGGTTGAAGATGTCCTCGGCAGCTTTCCACGCACCATCGGCCTGCTTCTTCCAAACCACAACATACTTCCCTCTGCCCATGGCAGGCTTGCCCTTCGGATCGTTCAGCGTCAGCTCATACGTCCCTACTTCGTAGGCCACATCCCCGGACTTGGATGCTTCAACCTTGGTTGCGCTCCAACCGAGGGCATACCCCGGACTGGCCATCAGGGCTGCCCAAAACTTGCGAATTTGGTCCTTTCCCCTAGCGATGGGGGCATGAGCAGGAAGCACCGAGGCATCTTCGGCATAGAACGAGAGAGTTTTCTCAACGTCTTTTGCGCCGGCCGCCTTTGACCACTCGACGACCGCATCGCGGATCGCGCGTTCGTCGGCGGGTCGCGTGTCGCTCTGGCTCGGGCGCTCGGAGCAGGCAAGGTTGAAGCCGATGAGTCCGGCTAAGAGGAACGGGAACACCACAGGGCGCAATCGTTGCATGGGGGACGCCTCCTGAGCGGGGTACACAATGCGGCCGGCGCCCGAGCGTTGTCAAGGCAAACGGTTTGACAGGCTGTGGGCTTCCCGCCTAGGCTCCGCGCATGCAGTGGGGCCGACAGTTCCGGCGCGTCCTGCGCAGCACCGTCGTGGTCATCGGCGGACTCGTCGCGCTCCTGATCGTCGGCACAGCGCTCTTCGCCAACTCCCTCGCGCCGAATCCGCCCGACGAGCAGAACTTCGATCTCGTCGAGTCCG
>Ga0209590_10000038_pt1 | contig 25072 bp, 24 predicted proteins | sample CZO8metaG_FD_188353 | JGI IMG/M metagenome (GOLD analysis project Ga0209590, IMG submission 188353) | Vadose zone soil microbial communities from the Eel River Critical Zone Observatory, Northern California, USA - CZOApr15con1.8 metaG... | ecosystem: Environmental > Terrestrial > Soil > Vadose...
AGGATTCTCAATCGCCGTAGGGTCACCGCCAACTGACGAAGAAGGGCTGACTCCAGGCCCGGGCACCGTCGTCGCGGATCGCCTCGACCCGGACATAACCTTCATTGCCGACGAGATGGTATGAGCCGGCGCGGGCACTCACGGTCTTCAGCAACCGGCCGCCGCGGCCGATGAAGCGAAGGCTCGAGCCCGGCGCCGCCTCTGCCGTGATCGTCGCCCCCGCAACCGTCAAGCTGGTGAATTCGGCACCGCTGGATGCGACAAATGCCCCGCGCCGAAGCGAGCTCAGCAGTGCGTTCAGATCGTGCGCCGGGGCGAGCACGTTGATCCAGGCACCGCCGATAGCGGGATCGTTGACGCCGGTCGCGTCGTCGCCGGCAACGGCGTACACGCGGTTTCCGGCTGACAGGAGGCGGTCCCACAGCTCCGTGGCATCGGCCCCGACCGCACTTCCCGAGGCGAGCCGGGCGTCATAGACCTCCAGTCCGAAGAGGCCGTGTACGCCCATTACGGTCGCCAGCGGCTGCGGCTTGGCCGGCGAGAGCGGTGCGGCCAAAACGGGAAGCCCACCATCGGCCGCGATCCAGTCGATCGCACCCTGGAGCGTCTGGGCCGGAAACCAGTGATCGATGCCGACCGCCAGCACGTCGGCAAAGGCATAGGTCGCGTCCACCGTCGGCACGCCGGGGAGGGCGCGGTTGCCGTATTCCTCAGGCCACGTGTAGGTGTTCATGTCACTGATCCCGAGGAAGGCGTAGCCGTGAGCCGCGTACCAGCCACCCAGCGCCGACGGCAGATCCTTGCCCACGCCGCGCACTGAGGCGACGTGCAGGTTGCCTTTGTACCAGGTGCCGCCCGCCGCATACGGATCGCTGACCGTGAGCTGCTTCGCCGGAGTGCTCGCAACCGTCGTGGTCGAGGATCCCAACTGGTGTCCGAGTACGGCCGCGCCCGCGACCGCCAGGACCAGGACGCCGATCAGGGCCGGAGGATATCGGCGCCCAGCGAACGCGGCGCGGAGACGCTCACCCCAAGCGCGCCCAGCTCTCGGCGGATGCGCGCCCCCAGGACGGCGGAGCCAGGGGTGTCGCCATGCAGGCACAGGGTTTCAAACGCAATCGGCACGTGGCTGCCGTCGCCTGCCACAACTTCACCATGAGTGACGAGCGAGCGAACCTGGCGCGCCACCTCCTCCGCATCGGCGAGTACCGCGCCCGGCTCGGACCGTGGTAGGAGCGAGCCGTCCGGCCGGTAACGGCGATCGGCAAATGCCTCCGGTGTGAACGGATGCCCCACCGCCGCCGCGGCGCGCGCCATCGCCGACCCCGCGCGCCCGACCAGTCGAAGGTTGGGATCGAAAGCGCGCACGGCGGCGATGATGGCCACCGCGAGGGGGCCGTCAGTCTCGGCCTGGTTGTAGAGCGCGCCGTGCGGCTTGACGTGGCGGAGGATACTGCCCGCGGCCCGCGCGATCGCATCGAGGGCCCCCAGCTGGTACAGCAGGAGATCGTTGACTTCCACCGCGCCCAGCTGCATCGGGCGCCGGCCGAAGCCCTCGCGATCATCGAAGCCTGGGTGGGCGCCGACAGCGACGCCGTGATGCAAGGCAAGGCCGACCGTCGCTCGCATCGTGTGCGCGTCGCCGGCGTGCAGTCCACAGGCGACGTTGGCCGAACTGACCAGCCGCAGCAGCGCCTCCTCCGCCTCCCGCTGGCCCTCCCCCACATCCGCGTTCAGGTCGAGCTGCCGCACCTGCCGATCGTAAGCCTCTCCGTAAGGCTCGATTGTTTGTTGGGCCGGCGACGTTGTACTAGATAGGAATGACTCTCGGAATTCGGCGGAAGAAGAGACAGGCCGGCCAGGGCATGGTGGAATTCGCCCTCATCCTGGTCCTGGTCGCCGTTGTGGTGATCGCCACCATGATGGTGATGGGAAACACCGTCCAGAATAACTTCTGGAATATCGTCAGTTCCTTCGATACCAGCGGCCAAACGCCGCAACAGATTTCGTGCCATGCGGCGCATTACAACTGTGGCGACGGCGGTTAACCAGCCGAGTCGTTACTCCCGCGATAGATCGAAGGACGCCTCCTGGTCACGTGAGGAGTCCTTTCCCGCTTCGAAGATGCTCCAGCGGAGCGCGAGAGACCCGGCCATGCTGCAGACGGCCGCCGCGGTCGAAAGCGATCGCAATCTACGGCCATCGCGCCGACGCGCGAACAGGTGCAGCACCAGCGGCAGCAGCGTGCCCGCCCCAACGGCCCCCAGCCAGAACGGGGCGGCAAACCGTCCGGTCGTCAACGGGCGGGCGGTTTTTCCGGACTGCACCAGGTAGCCGGTGACCAGCGCCATCTCGCCAAGGGAGGCGGCGGACTCGAGCGTGGCGAGCCGGTGCAGCGTCGCATCGCGCACCCCGCGGCGCTCGGCCTGGAGCGTCACCGCGGCCGAGCCGCTCGAGAGCGCCGAAGCCATGAACAAGCCGCCGAGCAACTTGCTCTTCGCCCACAACGGGATGTTGGTGGCGGCGAGCAGAACGCCGGAGTAGCCGGCGAGCGTGAGCCCCAAAACGCAGCCGGCCAGCTCGGCGAGCCTGGTGGGCACGAGCCGGGCCAGCGTGCCGAGCGGGCCTCGGAGGAGACCGGTGCCGGCGGCATGGGAAGCGCCCCGAGCAAACGCGATTGGCGTAAATGCGGTCAAGGTCCAGGCGCCGAGATTCATCGGCGACAGCGGCTTGAAGATGCGAAGCATGTGATGAAAGCGGTCGGGACGGCCGAGGTCGGCGATCAGCAGCGGGGCGCAGGGCACCAGCGCGGCCGCGGCGACATAGAAACCGCCGGCCGCGGCGCGCCGGTCGTCGGCCGAACCGAAGTTCTGTGCCAGCGAGGCGGTGACATAGGCGCCGGCGGCCATCCCACCGAGCCAGAAGTAGGTCGGCACCTCCCAGGTCCAGACAGGATGGCGCACGACCGGGTAGTTGTAATAGCCCCCACCTGGACCCGGCCCACGCGGGAAATCCCGCGACCCTGACGACAATGGCTCCCCCGCAGGCGGGGGAGGGAGATTTTCACGAGCGGGAGGGAGATTGCTGATCACCGGCGTCCGCCGAAGACCAGCGCGCCGACCAGGGCGAACCCAACGCCGACGGCTGCGCTCCACCCGTACCGTTGTGCCATCGTCTTCCGCGGCAGGCGTGGGATCTCAGGCAGGTTGTAGGTCTGCGGCTTGTCCAGCAGGAGAAAGAACGCGTGCAACGGCCCGACCTCGGTTGCCTCCTTTCCTTCGGGCATGCCGTACAGCTCCGCCTTCGTCTCCCCGCGCGCTTTCAACTCACCGAGACGATGTCGGGCACGTTGCTGTAACTCCTCGACATCCCCGAACTGGATCGATGCCGTCGGGCACGACTTGGCGCAGGCCGGGGTCATGTCGTCTTTGAGGCGGTCGTAGCACAGCGTGCACTTGTGCGCCGTCCCCGCCTCGAACTGGCCGTGCGTGGGGGCGCGGTCGATGACACCGAAGGGACAGGCCGGCACGCAGAAACCACAGCCGTTGCAGATGTCCTGCTGGACGTACACCGTGTCGTACTCGGTCCGGATCAGTGCCCCCGTCGGGCAGGCCTCGAGGCAGGCCGCGTTGGCGCAGTGCTTGCAGACATCCGACATCATCAGCCAGCGCTGCTCCTGCCGGCCGCCGTTAGCCTTCGCCTGCTCGATGAATTGCACGTGCCGCCAGGTGGTGGCGCCGAGGTGACCCGTGTTGTCGTAGCTGTTTCCTGTGATGGCAAATCCGTCGGCGGGCAGCTGGTTCCACTGCTTGCAGGCGACTTCGCAGGCCTTGCAGCCGATGCAGAGGCTGGTGTCGGTGAAGAAGCCCTTCGCTTTCTTCGCCGGCGGCGGCTCCTCCAGATTCATGAACCGTTTGTAGCGGTCGATCATCGCAACCGCCCCTTTCGAAGGTTGCACGTCAGGGCCTTGTCTTCCTGGATGTAGACGTTCGGTTCCTCGGAGAGCGCCACCAGGTCATTCGCCATGGCGCCCTTGACCAGGCCCTGGTAGCCCCAGTGATATGGCAGGCCAACCTCGTGGATCACCGTCTCACCATGGCGGAAGGGGCGCATCCGCCGGGTGACCAGCGCCTTGCACTCGATCTGGTTGCGGGGCGTCGACACCACGATCCAATCGAGGTTGTCGATGCCCTTCTCGGCGGCCAGCTCGGGACTGATCTCGGCGAACATCTCGGGCATCAGCTCGCTGAGCCAGCTGTTCCAGCGGGACATGGCGCCGGAGGTGTACTGCTCAGTAACTCGATAAGTTGTGACGACGTAGGGGAATTTCGGGTCCCCGGGCGGACTGATCGGGTTGTCCTTCCGCGGGAATCGCTTGGCCACCGGGCTGTCCTGGCGTTCGTACAGCGCGTTCTGGACCGGTGATTCCAGCGGCTCGTAATGCGTGGGAAGCGGGCCGTCCCTGAGCCCGCTCGGGGCAAACAACCATCCGCGACCGTCGGCTTTGAGGGTGAACGGATCGGAGCCGGAGTGGAGGTCCAAGCCGCTGCCCTGCTCCTGGGCCGGCGTTTCGGGCGCCTTTCTTGCCGGGAAATCCGGCACGTCCATTCCGGTCCAGGTACCGGCCGTGGCGTCCCACCAGACGTACTTCTTTCGCTCCGACCAGGGATTGCCGGCCGGGTCCGCGGAGGCCCGGTTGTAGAGAATGCGCCGGTTGCCGGGCCAGGCGAATCCCCACTCGGGATTGACATAGTTGCTGGGACTGCGCTTTCGGCGACGCGCCATGTTCTGCCCAGGCGCTGGAAACACCCCGGAATAAATCCAGACGCCGCAGGCGGTCGAGCCGTCGATCTTCAGTTGCTCGTAATCGGGAAGCTGCCGGCGATCGGCGACGGTGTAGCCGTTGACCTCCATCAGGACCTTCTCGGCGGCCGGCTCGTCTCTGATATGCGACTCCGGGTCGGCCTGCGCCGGAAGGTAGTCCCAGGTGAGGTTCAGCAATCCCTGGTCCCGTGGATTCGTCGACTCGCGATAGAGATCCTTCAGCCGCCGCCCCAGGTGATAGAGAAACCAGAGGTCCGACCGGGCGTCGCCCGGCGGGTCGACCGCCTTGTCGTGATACTGCAAGAGGCGCTGGGTGTTGGTGAAGGTCCCTTCTTTTTCGCCCGGGCCGGCGGTCGGCAAGAGGAAGACCTCGGTCTTGACGTCGGCCGGCTTCCATCCCTCGGGCGCGGCATACCAGAAGGCCGCCGTCTCCGTCTCGTAGAGGTCGAGAGCGACCAGCCAATCGAGCTGGGTGAGCGCCTTACGCTGCAGGCCGGCGTGGGGGCTGCCGTTCGCGGGATTCTGACCGAACACGATCAAGCCGTTGACCTTGCCGTCCGCCATCGCGGCCGAGGTGGAGATGTGGGAGTGATCCCCGGTCAGCTTGGGAATCCACTGGTAACCGTATTCGTTCTCTTGCGCGGCGGCGTCCCCATACCAGGCTTTCAACAGCGAAACCAAGAATTTCGGAGCATTCGACCAGTAACCACCGCTGGGGGCTGATTGGCGCAGGTAGTCGTCGAGCGTGTCGTCGCCCCTGGAAACGGCCGGGTGCGGGAGATAGCCCGGCAGGAGATCGAAGAGCGTCGGAACGTCGGTGGATCCCTGGATCGATGCGTGGCCGCGCAGCGCCAGGATGCCGCCGCCCGGGCGCCCGATGTTTCCCAGCAGCAGCTGCAGGATGGCCGCCGCGCGAACGATCTGCGCGCCGTAACTCTGCTGCGTCCACCCGACCGCATAGCAGATCGCGCTCGTCCGCTCCCGTCCGGAGTTCGTTGCCAGGATCTCGGCGACCTCGAGGAAGAGGGCCTGCGGGGTGCCACATACCTGCTCCACCACCTCCGGCGTGTAACGCGCGTAGTGTCGCGTGAGGATCTGAAAGACGCAGCGTGGGTGCTGCAGCGTTTCATCGCGGGCCGGCCGATTCACCGGGCCCGCGTAGGCCCAGCTGGTGTTGTCGTAGGTGCCTGATTGCGGATCGTATCCGGAGAAGAGGCCGTCGTTGTCCTCGGCATCGACGTAGTCGTCGCCGACGATCGTCGACGCATTGGTGTAGGCGAGCACGTATTCCTTGAACCATTTGTCGTGCTTCAGCACGTAATTGATGAGCCCGCCGAGAAACGCAATGTCACTGCCGGATCGGATTGGCACGTAGAGGTTGGCGGCGGCCGAGGTGCGAGTGAAGCGCGGATCGACGTGGATGATGGTGGCCCCTTTCTCACGGGCCTTCATCGGCCAGCGAAAGCCGACCGGGTGGTTCTCGGCCATGTTGCTGCCCATGATCAGAATGGCATCGGCGTTTTCGAGGTCTTGCTGGAAGGTGGTCGCCCCACCTCGTCCGAAGCTCGTCCCCAGACCGGGGACGGTGGAGCTATGTCATATTCGTGCCTGGTTTTCGATCGAGACGACGCCCAGGCCGCCGCTGAACAGCTTCTTGATCAGGTAGTTCTCTTCGATGTCCATCGTCGCCCCGCCCAGGGTCGCCATCGCCGTCGTCTGGTTGACGAGCTTGCCCTCGGGCGTGCGCTCGACGAAGGTGGCGTCCCGCGTCTCTTTGATGAGCGTGGCGATGCGATCCATCGCCCACTCCAGCGATCGATCTTCCCAGTGGTCCGAATGGGGCGCGCGGTATCGCACCGTGGTCACGCGGTTGGGGTTGACCACATATTGATAGGTTGAGGCGCCCTTCGGGCACAGGGTGCCTTCGTTGATGGGCGAGGCCGGGTTCCCCTCGATGTCGATGATGCGCCTGTCCTTGACGTACACCAGCTGGCTGCAGCCGACCGCGCAATAGGGACACACGGAGCAGACGACCTTGTCCGCGTCGCGGATGCGGGGTTTCTTTAAGACCGATTCGCGCGACATCGGCTGGGGCGACATGCCTCAATCCAGTATATGGACGCCCTTGCCGTAACGTACCCGCGTAACTAGCCTGAGATGAAGCGCGCGATTATCCTCCTGCTCGGCTCGATGCTCCTGATTGTGGGCGTCGCCGGATGCGGCTCCTCGAATGGCTCTGGCTCCGGCACAACCTCCTCGACCTCGCTGCCCGGCTACTAGCCAGGCCGGGGCGATTCACGCTCCGCGGTAAGCGAAAGAGCCGGCCGCCGCGACCGTTCAATCGGTGATGCACCCCGACTGACTGCGATTCGCCTGGTCGCGCTGCTCGGCACTGCCTCGGTGCTCAGCTCCTGCCTCGTCCTCGGCAACGGGAACCCCGATACCGGGATCCACAAGATCAAGCACGTGATCGTGATCATGCAGGAGAACCGGACCTTCGACAGCTACTTCGGAACCTATCCGGGCGCCAATGGATTGCCGAAGAATGTCTGCGTCCCTGACCCGGCCGGCCCATGCGTCAAGCCGTATCACGACGAGAACGACATCAACGGCGGCGGCCCCCACGGCCAGACGGACGCGATTGCCGATATCGACGGCGGCAAGATGGACGGCTTCGTCGCGCAAGCCCTAAAAGGAAAGAAGGGCTGCTCGCAAACGGACAACCCCGCCTGTGGCGGCGACAAGACTGATGTGATGGGATTCCACGACGCGCGCGAGATCCCAAACTACTGGTATTACGCCCAGCACTTCGTGCTGCAGGACCGGATGTTCGAACCGAACGCCTCCTGGAGCCTGCCGGAGCACCTCTTCATGGTGTCGGAGTGGTCGGCGCACTGCACCGTGCCAGGCGACGCGACGAGCTGCGTCAATGCGCTGCAGAACCCCGGCACCCCACCGGATTTCAAAAAACACGCCGGGAAAGCGGTCCAGCCCCCCGACTATGCGTGGACCGATCTCACGTACCTGCTGCACAAGAACAAGGTCAGCTGGAACTATTACGTCGAGGGCGGGACCGAGCCCGACTGCGCGGACGACACGATGGCCTGTGCCCCCACCCTGCAGCGAGCGAAGACACCGGGCATCTGGAACCCACTGCCCTATTTCGACACCGTCAAGGCGGACGGCGAGCTGCAGAACGTGACCGATGTCTCGAACTACTTCAAGGCCGTCAAAGACGGGACCCTGCCGGCTATCGCCTGGATCGCGCCCAGCGGGCCGGACAGCGAACATCCGCCCGCACTGGTGAGCCGGGGCCAGGCCTGGGTAACTGGCCTGATCAATGCCGCGATGGAGGGCCCGGAGTGGGACAGCACGGCGATCTTCCTCGCCTGGGACGATTGGGGCGGCTTCTATGACCACGTCAAGCCGCCGGTCGTGGACGAGAACGGCTATGGACTCCGCGTGCCCGCGCTCGTCATCAGCCCCTATGCCCGCGAGGGGCTCATCGATCACCAGACCCTGAGCTTCGACGCCTACGTGAAATTCATCGAGGACGATTTTCTCGGCGGCCGGCGGCTCGACCCCAAGACGGACGGCCGGCCGGATCCACGTCCCGGCGTTCGTGAGAACGCCTCCCAGCTGGGCAACCTGATCAACGACTTCGACTTCACCCAGGCACCGCGGGCGGGGCAGGTCTTACCGACGACGCCAGCGCCGGGACCGCCCTCATCCGGACCGTACAGCTGATCTGAGGCGGTCGCCCGCCGGACCGGGTGGGGAACCGCTGTTGAACCTTCTAAGGGACCTCTCAGGCCGAGTTCACGCTCGGGCCATAGCCTACGAATGACGATGGACGACGCTCCTATCGCGACGCCGCCCGTGACCATGTCAAAGCCGATCTGGCAGCGGCCCGTATCGAGGCGGGCGGTCCTCGCCACCGGCGCCGCCGGCGCAACGGCGGCCGCGATGGCCGCGCTCTGGAAAGGGAACGACCTGTCACAGATTCTCGACCGGGTGCGCGATTACACCCACGCCTACCAGGGTGCGCTGAGCACCCCGCGCGTGCGGGCGGCCCATTTGCTTCGTCGTGCCGGTTTCGGCGCGACCAGCGCGGAGCTCGATCACTACGCGGCGATGACCAGCACGATGATGACGGAGTCGGTACTGAACTACCAGCAGACATCCAATGCCGCGCTTGAGGCCCAGCTCCCCACGCTCGACCTCACCTCCGACAAGGGTCCGAATGCGGGCGCGGTGCAGGCCTGGTGGCTGCAACGCATGGTGCAGACTGCGCGGCCGCTCGAGGAAAAGATGACCCTGTTCTGGCAAGGCCTGCTGACCAGCGGCCTGGACAAAGCCGGGCCCGCGCAGATGTATACGCAGAATCAGCTGTTCCGGAAGATGGCGCTCGCCAATTTTGACGACTTGCTCAAGGCGGTGTCCAAGGACCCCGCGATGATGGTCTACCTCGACACGGAGAACAACCGCAAAGGCAAGCCCAACGAAAACTACGCCCGGGAACTGATGGAACTCTTCACGACCGGCATCGGGCACTATACCGAGGACGATGTGCGCGAGTCGGCGCGCGCGTTTACCGGTTGGACACTCAAAGGCGGCAAGCAACTCCGCTACACGACGGAGTCGTCCTTCAACCCGAAATACTTCGACAGCGGCCAAAAGACCTTCATGGGGAAGACGGGGAACTTCACGGGCGACGACATCGTCGAGATGCTGGTGCCGCTCCGCGCCACCGCCGAGCGGCTGTCCACGCGCCTGTTCAGCTTCTTCGCCTACTCCAATCCCGAGCCGGAGATCGTGCGTCACCTTGCCGACACCTTCCAGCAATCGCACTACAACGTGGGGGCGGTCGTCCGGGAAATCTTCGCCATGGATGCCTTCTATTCGCCGAAGGCGTACCGCGCGCTGATCAAGAGTCCGGCGGAACTGGCGGCCCAGACGCTTCGGGCGACCGGTAGCGACGCCAGGGGCTACGGCGCCGCCGTCACGGCCTCGGCCGCCATGGGCCAGGTGCTTTTCTACCCGCCGAACGTGGCCGGCTGGCCGGCCGGCACCTCCTGGATCAACAGCTCGACGCTGCTCACCCGGGTCAACTTCGTCAACGGCGCCACGCAGCGGATGGCGTCGTCGTCGCCGACCCAAACCCTCGACCAGCTGACCAGCACGCTGGTGGACGGCAATCTCAGCCCCACAACCAGGGACGGGCTGCAGGCGTTCGCCGCCGCGCATCCGACAAACCACGCCGGCCTGCTGTTCATGGTGCTGGCGACGCCGGAATTCCAACTGAATTGATGGAGATGAATCACCATGTTTAGCCGCCGCGACTTCATCAGGCAGGGTCTGATTCCGGTCTTCGCCGGGTCCGCCGTGCCGTCGGTGTTCGCCAACGGTCTGGCCGCCGCCGCCGCAGACTCCCCCAACGCGGCACCCAACGACCGGATTCTCGTGCTGGTGCAGCTTGCCGGGGGCAACGACGGACTCAACACCGTGATCCCGTTTACTGACGGCGCGTACCACGACGCCCGGCCGACGCTCCGCCAGGACCAGGGCGTTCTCCCGCTGAACAATCAGATCGGCCTCCACCCAAGCCTCAAGGGGCTCAAGGCCAGCTTCGATGCCGGACAGCTCGCCATCGTGCAGGGCGTCGGCTATCCCAGCCCGAACCTCTCTCACTTCGCCTCGATGTCGATCTGGGAGACCGCCAACGTCAACGGCGGCATCGGCGACGGCTGGCTTGGCCGCTACCTCAACTACCTCGACAACGTGGGTGAGTCCCCGAACCACGCGCTCGAGGGCGTGAGTGCGGGCTCGCTGGTTCCACCGGAGCTGCGCTCCAAGACGCCGGTGACCGCGCTGCAATCCCTGAACACGTTTCGGCTGCAGCCGGTCAACGAGCATGGCACCCGCGTCGACGTCGAAAACCCTCTGATGAAGTTTTACGGCGCGTTCAAAAGCGCCGGCCCTGCGCCCTTCGGGGCGTTGTTCGACGCCACCCTGAACGAGGCGCTGCAAGCGTCGCACGCGTTGCAGGCCACGGATGCGAGCTACGAGGCGAAAGCCACGTATCCGGCGAAGAGCCCGATCGCGAGCTCGCTCAAGCTGGTGGCGGAGACGATCGTGTCGGGACTCGGCGTGCGGGTGGCGCACGTCACCCTGGGCGGTTTCGATAACCACGCGCGAGAGAAGCCGGTTCATGACAAGCTCCTACTGGACCTCGACCAGGCGCTGGCCGCCTTCATGCAGGACCTGGCGGGCCACGGCTACGGCGATAAGGTGCTGGTCATGACCTGGTCGGAATTCGGACGGCGGGTCAAAGAGAACGGCAGCGCGGGCACCGACCATGGCACCGCCGCGCCAATGTTCCTGCTGGGCGCGCCGGTCAAAGGTGGCCTCTACGGTCAGCAGCCGAGCCTCAGCGCCCTGGACAACGGCAACCTGAAATTCACGACGGACTTCCGCTCGGTGTACGCCTCCGTGCTGCAGGGATATCTGAACGCGCCGGCCACCGACCTGCTGGGCGGCAACTACGAAATCCTGCCGCTGCTCAAGGCATAGCCCCCACCCTGACCTCCCCCGCACGCGGGGGAGGGAACGTAGCATCGGGACATGGCGCTGCCGCCGGAGGCAATCGTCCGACTGAACCTCGGCCACATCTGGCTCTCCGAGTTCTCCCTGGAGATCCCGGTGCACGGCTTCTTGATCAAGCACCCCGGCGGCGCAGGACTGGTCGATACCGGTTACGGCACGCCGCTGGACTTGATCAAGGACTACCGCCCGGTCAACGCCTCGGTGGCGGAGGCGCTCCGTAAGCACGACGTCGATCCGTCCGACATTCGCTGGGTGATCAACTCGCACCTCCACTTCGACCATTGCGGACAGAACGCCGTGTTTCCGCAAGCGCCCTTCTACATGCAGCGAGTGGAGTACGAGCGCCGACACCGCTATCCGGACACGCCCGCGCAGTGGCTCGATTTCGCCGGCGCGCGCTACGAGCTGCTGGATGGGGCGCGCGAGATCGTGCCCGACGTGCGGGTTATCACCACCCCCGGCCATACGCCAGGCCATCAGAGTGTCGCCGTCGATACCACGGCGGGCCCGGCGCTGCTGACCGGCGACGCCTGCTGGACGGTGAGGATGTTCGAGGGCGAGGCGCCGCGGGAGGGCATGATGGAGGACGTCCCGACTTTCCATCAGTCGCTGGACAAGCTGCGGCGATTGAAACCCGCCTCCATCCACTTCTGCCACGACAACCGCACCTGGCGCCGACCGACGCGCCTCTGAGCCAAACCGCACAAGACGAGCCGAAGCATTTGTTGCGTCATGCCCATGGCGCTTACGGGCGAGGACCGTGAGAATGAGATGGCATATTCAGGCATGCCACCGAGAACGCTGTCCCCAGGGGACACCCTTCCTTCCAGCGAGGACCTCTCCTTAGGTCCTCGTTTGCCCTGACACCGAGCGGGCGGCTGTCCGCGTCTCCACGCTGAATTTGTGCGGGGCGCACGATGTCGGCGATCGATTTCCGTGACTTCGGTCCATTACCTGGGCGGGTCCATTGGACGGACAATCCCGGAATGAAAATCGATAGTGGCGATACCGCCTGGGTCCTTGCTTCGGCTGCGCTCGTGATGTTGATGACGCCGGCACTCGGTTTCTTCTATGGGGGGCTTGTCCGCCGCAAGAACGTCCTGTCAACGATCATGCACAGTTTTTTCATCCTCTGCCTCATCAGTGTCCAGTGGGTTCTCTGGGGCTACAGTCTCGCGTTCGGACCGGATAAGTTCCATCTCATCGGCGGCCTCGAATGGGTCGGTTTGAACAACGTGGGCTTCACGCCGAACGCGGATTACGCGCCCACCATCCCGCATCAGGCGTACATGGTCTTTCAGATGATGTTCGCCGTCATCACGCCGGCCCTGATCAGCGGGGCGTTCGCCGAACGCCAGCGCTTCAAGGCGTTCGTCATCTTCTCGCTGCTCTGGGCGACCTTCGTCTATGACCCGATCGCGCACTGGGTCTGGGGCGCCGGGGGCTGGTTGCACAACCTTGGCGCGCTCGACTTTGCGGGCGGCACGGTCGTCCATATCAGCTCCGGCGTCTCGGCGCTGGTGGCCGCGCTCGTCCTGGGGAGGCGGCTTGGTTTCGGCAAGGAGAAGGTCGAGCCACACGACGCCACCATGACGGTGCTCGGCGCCTGCCTGCTCTGGTTCGGCTGGTTCGGCTTCAACGCCGGCAGCGCCGTCGCCGCGGGTTCCCTGGCGACCAGCGCCTTCGTCGTGACCAATACCGCGACCGCGATGGCGGCGCTTACCTGGATGACGGTCAGCTGGTGGCACAAGCGGCAGCCGAGCGTGCTGGGCGCCGCCGCGGGGGCCGTCGCCGGCCTGGTGGCGATCACCCCTGCCTCGGGCTTCGTCAATGTGATGGGCGCGATCGTGATCGGGTTCGGAGCAGGAGTGTTCTGCTACATGGCGATTCAGCTGCGCGAGCGGATCCACGTCGACGACGCCCTCGACGTCTGGGCGGTGCACGGCATCGGTGGCACCTGGGGTGCGCTGGCGACCGGGCTTTTTGCCACCGTCGCCATCAACTCAACCGCCGCCAACGGCCTCTTCTACGGCAACCCCAAGCAGGTCCTGTATCAACTGGCGGCAATCGGCGCCTCCTGGGCCTGGGCCGCGATCGGCACCTTTGTGATCCTCAAGATCGTGAACCTGTTCGTTCCGCTCCGCGTCCAAGAAGACGAAGAAGTGCTCGGCCTCGACATCTCGCAACACGGCGAACCCGCGTACGCCCTTTAGAAGGAGGAGGTAAAACTCATGGATGCAACAACCGTTCTGGCCATAATCTGCAGCGCGATCGTCTTCGCCGGCTGGGTCGTCCTGCCGCACTCCGCGACGACCATCGTCAAGGCGAGCGTTGTCAGCGAGGAGGAGCGGACGCCCGTTTCGGTCTCCGCGTAACTGAGCGCACAACCGAGAGCTTCGAGGCGGTCTCGTAGCTGAGCGTCAGCTGTCGAGCCGCCCGAAGCCTCATCGTCCGGCCGATCTCGTCGACTTCTTCGACCCTGATTCGCGTTCCGGGGTGCAAACCCCGCTCATGAAGGTATTGCAGCAGCGGCGGTGCTTCGCGCTGTGCCACCTCTGAGATCCTGGTGAGCCTCCCGGTCTCGCCGGGCCCAAGCGCCGACAGCCGGAGTTCGTTCGCCCGCATCGTCGAGTGGCCCGGGATCGGGTTCCCATGCGGGCAGGTCTTCGGTCCGCCCATCTTGCGATAGAGCCTCTCCTCCACCAGCTCGGATACCGCGTGCTCCAGGCGCTCCGCTTCGGCGTCGGCGGCCACCCAGTCGAGTCCCAGCACGTCGGTCAGCCAGCGCTCCACGATGCGGTGCCGCCGGACGATGGCCGCGGCGGCCGCATCCCCGCGGGCCGTCAGCTCGATCTCCTTGTGCGCATTCAGCCGGACCATCCCATCGCGGGTCATCCGTCGAAGGGCGACCGTCACGGTGGGCCGGCTGACGGAGAGCCAGTCCGCCAGGCGCGCGCTGCGCACCACTTCGCCTTCGGCGCGGATGTAATAGATCGCCTCGAGGTAGTGGGCAATCACCTCCGAGGGCTGAACGGAGCGTGTGTTAGCGTTAACTAATTGTGAGCTTCGCACCTGCTAACAATAACGTCTCAAACGCTCGCATCGCACTGAAGCGCGGCTCGCGTGGGGCGACGCCCCGATAAGCGCGTGAGTCACGCCGCCGCTGCCGCGCTGGGCGCCATTGCCGGCGCCACCATCTTCGTCGGTCTTCCGGTGGGACGGCTTCGCGGCATCTCCAAGACCGTCCAGGGCTTCTTGAACGCGGTCGCCACCGGCGTTCTCCTCTTCTTGCTCTGGGACATTCTGACCCATGCCGTCGCCCCGGTCGAGACCGCGTTAGCCGCCACCCACCACGGCGATCGCAGCTTCGCGGCGCTGGCGCTGATCTTCGCGGCCGGCCTTGGCATCGGCCTCCTCGGCCTGGTCTACGTCAATGGCCGGCTGTTCGGGCGAACCAAGAACGCGCCACCCGCCGCCCCCAAGACGCTGGCGATGATGATCGCGACCGGGCTCGGCCTGCACAACCTCTCGGAAGGCCTGGCCATCGGCCAATCGGCGGCCACCGGCGCGGTCGCCTTCGCGCTGGTGCTCGTGATCGGCTTTGCGCTCCACAACATCACCGAGGGTTTCGGCATCGCAGCGCCGCTGGCGACCGACGAGGCGGCGCCGTCCTGGGGCTTTCTCCTGGTCGCCGGCTTGATCGGCGGCCTGCCGACCTTTCTCGGGACGGTGATCGGCTACGTCTTCACCTCCACCTATATCTATGTACTCTTCCTGGCGCTGGCGGCCGGGGCCCTGCTCTACGTCGTCAACGAGATGTTCCACATCGGCCGGCGGCTCAACTCGCCCACAGCGCTGGCCTGGGGACTCCTCTTCGGATTCCTGCTCGCCTTTGCGACCGATCTCTGGCTGACCTATCTCGCCGCGTAGATAAACTAGTCGGGCCGTGAACGCCGTCTTCGAGCACGCCACCGTCCTCGACTGCACCGGCCGCGATCCACAGCAGGACGCGCGCGTGGTCGTTGAGGACGGACGGATCCGTCGCATCGGCTCATCAAGCGGACCGGCGGGACCAAGGGATGCCCGGGTCGTCGATTGCCAGGGGCGCACACTGATGCCTGGGTTGCTCGACGCCCACGTCCACCTGGCGATCATCGACCTCGATACCGCCGCCGAGGTTGCGCTTCCACCCGCCGTGCTGGCGCTGCGGATCGCGAAGGTGATCGAAGCGACGCTCGACGCCGGCTTCACGACGGTGCGCGACGCGGGTGGCCTCGACCGGGGATTTAAGGAGGCGGTCGCCCAGGGATTGATCCGCGGACCGCGCATCCTCATCAGTGGCGCGTTCATCTCCCAAACCGGCGGGCACGGTGACCACCGGGCACGGACCTCGCGCGCGACATTTCCGGTTGTCCCCGGCCTCAGCTCCGAGTCGATCCTTGCCGATGGGGCTGATGCCGTCCGGTGGGCGGCCCGAGAGGTGCTCCGGCGCGGCGCCGACCAGGTGAAGGTGATGGCGAGCGGCGGAGCCGCGTCGCCGACCGACGAGCTGGATCACGTCCAGTTTTCCGTCGAGGAACTGGCGGCAGCTGTCGATGTCGCCGGCGCCGTCGGGACGTACGTACTGGCCCACGCCTACGCGCCACGAGCGATCCAGAACTGCCTGAAGGCCGGCGTCCGCTCGATCGAGCACGGCAACTTCCTGGACGAGGCCACCGCCGACCAGATGCTGGCCGCCGACGACGTCTTCCTGGTGCCTACCGTGATCACCTACGAGCTGCTTGCCGCCCGCGAGGCCGGCGACGGTTGGACCCCCGACATGGTGCGCAAGATCCGCCAGGGACTGACCGGGGCGTATGACTCGTTGGGACTCGCCTACGAAAAGGGGCTGCGAATCGGATCCGGATCCGATGTGCTGGCCGACATGCAGGGCGAGAAAGGCAAGGAGATCGCCTGCCAGTCGCGCGTGATGGGCGCCATGAACGCGATCATCGCGGCTACCCGGACCAACGCCGCTCTGATGCGCATCGAGAAGGAGGTCGGCACCATCGAGGAGGGCAAGCGCGCCGACCTCATCGTGCTCGACGCCGACCCACTTCAAGACCCCGGGATCTTCGGCCAGCCGGACCATGTGCGGATGGTGATGCGAGGCGGGGATATCGTCAAAGACCTGGAAGCTACTTAGCGCTGAGCAGGCGGTCCAGGCGGAAGGCCATCAGCAGCTCGGCGGATCGGTGCGGGTCGCGCAGCAGCTGCCCCACCGGGCCCAGCTCTCGCAGCCGGTACTTGATCGTGTTCGGGTGGACGTGCAGTTGGGCCGCTGTCTCCTTGATCCTCCCCTGGCGTGAGAGGTACGCCTCGAGGGTGGCGGGCACCCATGCGGCCGAAAGTCCGCGGAGCGGCGCGAGGACCGCGTCCACAAAGCGCACCGCGCGCGGCCGGTCGGACAGCATCAGCGCGTAGCCGCCGACGTCGACGAAGTCGAAGACCGGTCCCTCGAATCCGAGAAGGCGCCCGTAGTTGAGAGCCTCCTGGGCCTCCAGGTAACTCTGTCGGGTGTCGACGATCGCCTCAGCCCGGCCTCCAATTCCGATGCGCTCGACGGACCGGAGGGCCGGGAGAGCCTGGCGGACTTGCGCGATGACGCGGCTCCGATCGCCGGAGGCCGGCAGGTGGGCGGCCGCGATGACCGCATTGCTTCGAACCGTCCAGAAGACGACACCGGCATTCCGCTCCAGCTCCCACCCGATGCGATCCAGGTCATCAAGAGCCGCGCCGGCGGTCTCGACCACCATGACGACATGCGGCCGGGCCAGCTCGGGTGGCGGCGCGGACCCGACCTGCTCCGGACGGCTTAAGACCAGCTCCAGCAACGCGGAGCGGCGATACTCGTGCTCGCGCGCGATCCGCGAGGCTTCTTCGAGGTACGCGTCGGTGACCGCCAGCGACAGCTGGTCGCTGAAGTTCATGGCCTCCTCGGCAATTTCGGGCAGCACCTGCCGGATGCGGGGATCCTGCGCGAGGGGATCCGCGATCAGCTCCGACCACATCACGCGAACCGCGATACGCCAGGCGCGCAGCAAGGCGTAATGGTCGAAACCCTGCCGGGCCCGCCGGCGCGCGCCCTGCCGAACCGGCTCGAGATCCCGTCCCCCCAGCATTCTGCCGGTACGCAATTGATCCAACCACAACTCGACGCCCGCCATCGAGACCGACTGGACGTCAGCCGTGAGGGCCTCGTCGGTGATAGCCGCATATTCCGGCACCTCCGCGGTGAGCGCGGTGTAGATGCGACGAGCGATCTGGGCGGCGTGGCTTCGCTGCTGCGCTGCGATCAGCCGCACAACCTGCAGTTCTGGGCCGCCCAACGCGCCCCGCTCGACTACTTGTCCTTCCCGCACAATCCCGCCCTCATTGGCTTAGCCAACTTGAACACAGACAACAGGCGGTCGTCGGCGTTCAATGGATCGCACTTAGTCTAAATCAACCAACTGGAGAGGGATGGGCAGCACAAACACGCTGGCGAAGGAGAGCCCAAGGGCGGCTCTTCCGTCGATGCGGGTCGAACAGTCCCTCACCCTGGTCACGGGGGGCGGGAGCGGCCTGGGCCGGACCTTCGCGCTGGCCCTGGCAGCGGCGGGATCGGACGTGGTGCTGACCGAGCTACCGGGAAAAGAGGACGCGGCCGCCGAGGTCGCCGGGCTGATACGGAAAGGCGGACGGCGCGCCTATACCGCGGCGCTGGACGTGACCGATGTCGCCATGATCGAGTCAACCGTCCAGACGATCGAACGGGACATGGGGCCGATCGATGTGCTGGTCAACAACGCCGGGATCAATATCCCGCAGCCGTGCCTGGAAGTGACCGAGGAGGCCTGGGACAAAGTTCTCGACATCAACCTCAAGGGAGTCTTCTTCAGCGCCCAGCGAGTCGCGCGCCGGATGGCCGAGCGGCGGCGCGGAAAGATCATCAATATCGCCAGCCAGAACGGCCTGGTCGGCTACTTCAAACGGGCCGCCTACTGCGCGTCCAAGGGTGGGGTCGTCAACCTAACGCGGCTGCTGGCCATCGAGCTGGCACCGTACAACATCCAAGTGAACGCGGTCGCCCCTACCTTCGTGTCGACGCCCATGACCGACGGGATGTTCCGCGATGAACAATTCCGCGCCGATGTGGAGAGCCGCATCCCCCTAGGCCGGATCGCCATTCCCGAGGAAATCGCCGGAGCGGTCGTTTTCCTGGCCAGCCCGGCAGCGGACATGATCACCGGCCACACGCTGGTTGTCGACGGCGGCTGGACGGCGATATGAGTCGAATGCGGCATCTCGAGTCGATTTCGGAACGAGAAAAGGAGAGGAGCGAATGAACAGTAGCGGGAGACGATTCACGTCGATGGTCCTCATAGGCTTGCCGCTGTTGGTGACCGCCTGCGGACAGAGCATCGCCACCAGCGGGGGGAGCGTCAACATCGCGATGAACACCTCCCTGTCGGGATCCTTTGGCTTCTTCGGGCTGGCGGAACAGAATGCGCTCAAGCTCGCCGTGGACAAGACAAACACCGCGGGCGGGCTGCTCGGCAAGCAGATCAAGCTCCAGGTTAAGGATGACGGCGCCAAGGCCGACGTCGCCTCCGACCTGACCCGGACCGAGATCCTGAACGACAAAATCGTGGTGCTCTTCGGCCCGGTCTCGAGCTCGGTGGCGCTTGCGGAGCAGACGCTGGTCGCCAAGTACAAGATCCCCTACCTTCTCCACACCAGTAACACCGACAAGCTGACGGTGCAGAAGTTCAACGACTACACCTTCTCCGTCGTTCCGAACACGGGCATGGAGGGGCGGGCGAATGCGATCGCCGCCGCCAAGCTGCCATACACGAAGTACTATCTGATCGGACCCGACTACGAGTTCGGTCACAGCCAGCTGACGGCGTTCAAGACCAAGCTGACCCAGCTCAATTCAGGGGTCACCTTTGTCGGTGAAGACTATCCCAAGCTGGGTGCGACCGACTACTCGAGCTACATCAGTAAGATCCAGGCCGCCAAACCCGAGATCGTCTACTCTGCGGAGTTCGCCGGTGACCTGATCACCTTCCTGACCCAGGCCAAGAGCGCCGGGTTGCTCGGCAAGCCCGACAGCCCCAAGTTGTTCGGCCTCTTCGACGTCGACACCCTTCGCACCCTCGGCGCGACGGCGCCGGCCGGCGCTTACGCCTACGGCCGCGCGCCCTTCTTCGCGATCAAGACCCCGCAGATGGACCAGTTCGTCAAGGACTTCAAGGACCGCTACAATATCCCGCCGTCTGACTGGGCCGTCATGGCCTACGATGCCTTCACCGCCTGGGCGGAGGGCGTCAAGAAAGCCAACAGCTTCGACGGGGACAAAGTCAGCAAAGCGATGAGCGGCATGAGCTTCCAGTCGACACGCGGCACGGTGACGCTGCGCACCATCGACCATCAGGCGAACGTCTCTGAGTACGAGGGGGTTCTACAGACGGACGCCACGGTTGGGTTCGACACCTTCGCCAACGTGGTGGCGGCATCGCCAAACGACATCCTGTTGACACCCGACCAGGTCACGGCGGCCCGGGCGGCCGGCTGACACGGAGCGCTCCCGGTGAGCCCTGACACGTTTGTCGTGGTGCTGGTGTCGGGGCTCTCTGGGGCGGCGCTGCTGTTCCTGGTGGGCTCCGGACTCACCCTGGTGTTCGGCGCCCTGCGCATCATCAACCTGGCGCACGGCAGTCTTTACATGCTCGGCGCCTTCCTGGCCGTCGCGCTGATCGGAGGCCTGGGGGGAGTACTCGGCTTTGCGGCGGGGATCGTTGCCGCCTCGCTGGCGGTCGGGGTGATCGGCGGCCTTATCGAGCTCTCGATCCTGCGCCGTCTCTACCACCGGGAGCATCTGATGCAGCTGGTCGCGACCTTCGCGCTGATCCTCATCATCAGCGGCGCGGTGCGGGTCATCTTCGGCGCAAACTTCAAGCGGGTTGGCGCGCCCGACTTTCTCACTGGGTCGATCCCGGTCGGCAGCTCGACGATCTCCGCCTATCAGCTGTTCCTCATCGGCGTCGCGCTGGCGGTGGTGGCCGGACTCTACGCCCTGCTCTACCGGACCGGCCTGGGCCGCAACATCCGGGCGGCGGTGGCCGATCCGGAACTGCTCCAGCTGGCCGGGGTGAATGTGCCGCTGCTCTTCACGACCGTGTTCGTGATTGGTGCGCTGCTGGCCGGCCTGGGAGGAGCAGTAATCGCGCCCTACCATGCGGTCTCCCTCGGCATCGACGTGGACATCGTTGTCCAGGCCTTCGCCGTCACGATCATCGGCGGGCTGGGCAGCCTGGTGGGTGCCGCGATCGGCTCGATCCTGGTGGGACTGGTCCAGAGCTTCGGCATTTATGCGGCGCCGAAGTTTTCACTGGCCTTCATCTTCATCGTGCTCGCGGTTGTCCTCGGCGTGCGTCCCTGGGGACTCTTCGGTGAGCCTGAGCGCTGATCCCCGTTGCTGAATCGATGGGCGCGACCGGCCGTGGCCGTCGTGGCGGGACTGGCGCTCGTCGCGGCGCCCTTTTATCTCACCCCCGGCGACGAGTACATCGCGGGGCTGGCGGTGATCGCGATCCTGCTCGCCCTCAGTTACAACCTGCTGCTGGGCTCGACCGGCATGGTCTCCTTCGGCCATGCCGCCTTCTATGGCGTCGGCGCCTTTACGGTGGCGCTTATCACCACGCGGATACACGGCGATGCCCTGCTTGGGCTGGCGCTCGCCCCCTTGATCGGCGCCGCCTTCGGACTCGTGGCAGGTGCTTTCTGCCTTCGCGCGGTGCACCTCTACTTCTCGCTACTGACGCTGGCCGTTTCGCAGCTCCTGTATGTGGCTGCCTTCGAGGCGGACACGATCACCGGCGGCGATAACGGGATCCACGGCATCCCCATCCCCGACTTCCTGAACGACCCAACCCGCGTCTACTACTTCGTGCTCGCGGTCGTGGCCGCCGGCGCCGCGTTGCTCTTCGTCATCACTCGATCGCCGTTCGGCTCCGCGCTCAACGCGATCCGCGAGAACCGCCAACGCGCCGCCTTCATCGGGCTGCGCGTGCGCGCCTACGAGCTGGCCGCCTTCACGATCGCCTCGTCGCTGGCCGCCGTCGCGGGGGCTCTCTATGCCGTCTACGATCAGCAGGCGTTCCCAGGACTGATGTTCTGGACGGAGTCCGGCATTCCGATCCTGATGGTCCTGATCGGAGGTTCGGGGATCTTCTTCGGGCCGGCCCTCGGCGCGATCTTCTATACGTTCCTGGCCGCCAAAGTGCAGAGCTCCACGATCTATTGGGACCTGATCATCGGGGCGGTCCTTCTTTTTATCGTGCTGGTACTGCCGGGAGGACTGGCCAGCGTGCCCGAACGAGTTCGCGCCCTCGTGGCGCGCGGTCGGTCTACCCCTACACGCGAACCCGAGCTCGAACCGATCCTGGGGTCAGCCCCCAACCCCGTCCCTCCCCCGCAAGCGGGGGAGGGAGACTTACGCGAGCGAAGGACACTGGCGGGGGACGACGGTCACCTACTGGTCGTACGCGGTCTCTCCAAGCACTTCATGGGGTTGCGCGCGGTCGATGGGGTCGACCTCGATGTGAAGACGGGCAAGGTGCACGCCGTGATCGGTCCCAATGGCGCCGGCAAGTCCACGCTCTTCAACCTGGTATCGGGTCAGATCCGGCCGGATAGCGGCACCGTCCTCTTCGACGGCGCCGACGTGACCGGCGCCCCGCCGAACCGGCTGGCTCACATCGGCATGGGACGCGGCTTTCAGACGACCGCGGTCTTCCCCCGGCTGACGGTCGAAGAGAATCTCCGGCTCGCCTTCATGGGAATTCACAGCGACACCCGCCGGCCGTTTGGGAGTGCGCGCAAGCTCTACCGCGAACAGGTCCGGCAGACCGAGACCAGCGTGGGACTCGAGGAGCGCTCGGATACACCCGCGCGGGAGCTCAGCCATGGTCACCAGCGCGCCCTGGAGCTCGGCATGTCACTCGCGCTTGGAGCCAGGCTCCTGCTCCTCGACGAACCCACGGCGGGTATGTCTCCCTTCGAAACTCGCCGCACGCTCGAACTCCTGCAGCGGCTGATCGAGAGTCGTGATGTGACCCTATTGATCACGGAGCACGACATGGAGGTCGTCTTCGGGATCGCCCAGACCGTGACAGTGATGGCCGAGGGCCACGTCTTGACTGAGGGTAGCCCCGATGAAGTGCGCCGCCATCCGGATGTGATTCGCGTCTACCTGGGAACCGAGACGTGAAGGTCGCCGCAACGCCGGGTGCGACGGCCGTCGGGCGTGGCCAGGGAACGCCCGCCCTGCAGGTCGATGGGCTGCATAGCCGATATGGGAAAAGCCTCATCCTGGCCGGAATCGACCTGGCGGTTTACGCCGGGGAGGTGGCCGTGGTGCTGGGTCGCAACGGAGCCGGGAAGACGACCGCGTTGCGCACCATCGCCGGGGTTCATCCCGCGTACGCTGGGTTCGTCCTGCTGGAGGGACGCGACGTCACGCCCTGGCTACCCTATCACCGCGTGCGGGCCGGATTGGCGCTGGTTCCATCCGGCGCCCGCGCGTTCGGGCCCCTGCCGGTGGAGGCCAATCTCCTCCTGGTCAGGGGTCGCACAGCGGCAAGCGACCGGAGATGGAACCTCGACGCCGTGTACGAGCTGTTCCCGCCACTGCGAAAGCTGCGCCACTCGGCCAGCGGGTCGCTGTCGGGCGGAGAGCGCCAGATGCTCGCTGTCGGCCGGGCCTTGATGGCGAATCCAACCGTGATGATGCTGGACGAGCCCAGCGAAGGTCTCGCACCGGTGATCGTCCAGGCGATCGGTGGACTGATCGGTCAGCTGCGACAAGGAGGGATCGCCATCCTGCTCGCCGAGCAGAACCATCACATCGCGATGCGGGTTGCCGACTACTGCTACTTCATCGAGAAGGGCCGCATCGCCGCCGGCTGCGGTGTTCAGGAAGCGCGCGAGCGCGCCCTGGTGCGTCGCTACCTCGGGGTCTAGCTCGAATCAGGGACAAGGATGGCTTGCTCCTGCGACGACGCCCATCAACCGTTCCGACGGAGTTGGTTGAGGAAATCGTCGTCCTTGCTATCGATATCGACGATCCTGACGGCCGCAAGTTCAGCTTCTGTCATCCAGTCGGGAGGGCCACCCAGTATGCGGAGTTGAGGTAGCTCTCGCTCGATCTGCTCCTGTGATTCCGCCAGCAGAATCCGCCACACTCCACCTTGGCCGTAGTCGTAGACAGTAAGGAACTTGTCCCTCGCCATCAGAGCGGGATCCACTTTAGTTCGCTCACGTCCCGCTGACTTTGCATATCGATCTGGGAGCTCACCTAGGCAGTCCGCAGGCAGAACTCTTCGATCAGCGGAACGACGACCTCGGGCGCGTCCTCCTGGATGAAATGACCGGCGCCGGCCAACTCATGCACCGTTGCTCGAGGGAAGAAAGCCCGGAAGCCAGCGATGGCGACATGAGGCCAGATGGCGTGGTCCCGCATGCCCTCGATCATCATCGCCGGCACCCCCGCCTGCCCCAGCTTGAACAGCCCAGGAAGCGCACCGACCAGGGTGTCACGAATTCGCTCGACATGAAGGCCCTCCAGCGGAAACGCAATCGCCGCCCGGCACTCCTCAAACGTGGGAAAGGCCGCCGCATAGGCGCGCAGCCAGGTGTCCGTCACGACCTCTCGCCGCTGGATACCGAGCGTCATCATGATCGCGCCGACCAGGTACTTGAGATTGCCAAGGACTGCTTCCAGCTGGCCTGCATCTTCCATCGCCTTGATCGCGGAAAACCATGGGGTCAGCCGTTCTTCGCGGACGTTGCGATCCGTACCAAAGATGGTGTTCATGGCCACGAAGCGCTTCATCCGATCCGGGTACCGCGAGCTGACAACCGCGCCAATCGGCCCACCCCAGTCCTGCATCACGAGCGTGATGTCGCGCAGGTCCAACTCCTCGATCAGGCTGGCGAGGTTGCGGGCATGGCGATCGAGGGTGTAGTCGACGTTCGCGAGCGTTTCGGATTTGCCGAAGCCCATGTGGTCCGGCGCGATCACGCGAAAATGCCGTGACAGCGTTGGGATGAAGTTCCGATACAGGTAAGACCAGGTCGGCTCGCCGTGGATGAGGATGATCGGCTCGCCTGACCCCTCATCCACGTAGTGCATCCGAAAGCCCGGTGCGGTCGTGAAGTGCGGCGCAAAGGGAAACGTTCCGTCGAAGGTTTCCTCCGCCGCGATGCCGCCCATCCAGGGGAAAAGCGTAACTCCCGCCCTACCCTCCCCCAGACGGGGAGGGAGACTCAGCGCTCACCATAGGATTGGAGGATGGGTGACAGCCACGGCACCTGGGACGCTTTCTTGGCCAATCTCCAGCCGATGCCGCTCGGTCGCAAACTCCGGCTTCTGATCCGAAACCGCCTTCGATTTCCACCCGCACTCTGTTGCCGGCATCCGGGCGAACCCGGCTGCTGAGAGCCGTCAGCGGGCCCGGGTCCGGGTCACCACGCCCCAGGTTGACACCAACATCGCCCTGCGGTAACATGATAGCGACGCTATCACTTAGCACGCACAGGCTATCGGGGAGGTTCT
>Ga0209590_10000042_pt1 | contig 24694 bp, 20 predicted proteins | sample CZO8metaG_FD_188353 | JGI IMG/M metagenome (GOLD analysis project Ga0209590, IMG submission 188353) | Vadose zone soil microbial communities from the Eel River Critical Zone Observatory, Northern California, USA - CZOApr15con1.8 metaG... | ecosystem: Environmental > Terrestrial > Soil > Vadose...
CGGCACACCGCTGCCGCTTCGGGCCGCGGTGCAGGTGGCCGAGAGGCTCCGGGCCGCCGGCCACCACGTGAGGGTGGCAGCACAGCCAGGCGAGGCCGCGACGTTCGTGATCCGCCACGGCAATTTCACCAGCGCCGAGGAGGCCCAGGCGAAGAGCCAGGACCTGGTGGGCCTCGGCCTGGCCAATCAGGTCGTCCGGGTGAAGTAGGCTCCCGTCCGGCCGCGGGCTGACGATGGACTTCGCGTTCGTCCTGCTGATCGCCTTCGCCGTCTTCCTGGTCGTCTTCGTCAGGACGGAGCTCGGACTCTACCTCGTGATCTTCTCGATGCTGCTGTCTCCGGAGATCGGCGCGGGGAGCGGTGGGCTGGCCGAGGGCCGCCAGGTCGTCATCAGGACAGAGGATCTCGTCCTCCTCGTCGTCGCGTTCAGCTGGCTCGCGAAGACCGCGGTGAACAAAGAGCTGGGGCTGGCGCTCAAGACCCCGTTGAACCGGCCGATCCTGTGGTACGTGGCCGTGACCACCATCGCAACGCTCGTCGGATACGCGACCGGAACGGTGCAGGGGTTGGGAGGATTCTTCTACGTGCTGAAGTATACGGAATACTTCGTCGTCTACTACATGGTCGCCAACAACCTCAGCAACCGTTCCCAGGCGTGGCGGTTCGTCGGGGCGGCCTTCCTGACCGCCGCCATCGTCAGCGTCATCGGTGCCGCCCAGATCCCGTCGGGCCAGCGGGTGTCCGCGCCATTCGAGGGGACTGAGGGCGAGCCGAACACCCTCGGAGGCTATCTGGTCTTCATGATGGCGCTGGCGGGCGGCATTGCGCTCGAGACGCAGCGCCTCCGGGTGCGGCTCACCTGTCTCGCGCTGCTTGCGCTGATGGTCGTGCCACTCGCCTATACGCTCTCGCGGGCGTCGTTCCTCTCGGTCCCGTTCGTGCTCGCCGCCCTGGGCGTCTTCTCGTCGCGGCGGCGGGTGGTGGTGGGCGCCTTGCTGCTGCTCCTCGTCTCGGCTCCTCTGATCGGGGTCGCGCTCCTCCCGAAGGCGGTGGTGAACCGGATCCTCTACACGTTCGAGCCCGAGGCGGGTCAGGCGACAGTCAGGTTCGGGAAGGTGGCCTTGGACCCGTCGACCTCCGCGCGGTTCATCAGTGCACAGCAAGCACTCGTCGCGTGGACGCGGCAGCCGGTTCTCGGCTACGGCGTCACGGGCGCGCGCTTTATGGATGTGCAGTATGCGCGAACCCTTGTGGAGACCGGCATCGTCGGGCTCGCGGTCTTTCTCTGGCTCGCGTGGTCAGCGCTCAAGTCCAGTCTCGCGTCGTTCCGAGCGCTCCGCGACCCCGAGGAGCGTGGGCTGGCGCTGGGATTCCTGGCCGGGACCGTCGGCCTCCTCGTGCACGCGGTCGGAGCGAACACGTTCATCATCGTCAGGATCATGGAGCCCTTCTGGTTCTTCGCCGCGGTGGTCGTTAGCCTACCGGCGCTCGCGGCGGCGCAGGAGAGCGCCACGCCGGCGCGACAGTTCAGGCGCATCGCGTGACGACGCGGGGCGTCGTCGCCCGGCGCGCCCGGCGGGTCAGGCTCCTGGTGACGGACGTCGACGGCGTGCTGACCGACGGCCGCATGGGGCTCAGCGAGCGGGGCGATGAGCTCAAGTTCTTCCACAGCCGCGACGGAGTGGCGGTGGCTCTGGCGAACCGAGGCGGGCTGCGAACGGCCTTCGTGACGGGCGAGAAGAGCCCTGTGGTCCAGGCCCGAGCCGACAAGCTCGGGGTGGACGCCGTGGTCCTGGGGGCCCGGCGCAAGGGCGAGGTGCTGGAGGACCTATGCGCCCAGTTCGGGCTCCCGCTCGACGCCAGCGCCTACATCGGCGACGACCTGCTCGATGTCCCCGCCCTCCAGCGCGCGGGGCTTGCCATCGCGGTGGCCGACGCCGCGCCGGAGGTGCTCGAGATCGCCCACGTCGTCACCCGGGCGAGGGGCGGGCAGGGGGCGCTGCGCGAGTGCGTGGAGCTGATCCTGCGTGCGCAGGGCGCGTGGACCGCCGCCGTGGAGGCGTACGTCACCGAGCACGGTGGCCGGCCACGGCGGGCGAGCCGAGGGCGAAGGTGATGACCAGCAGGGTGGCGGAGGCCGCCGGTCCGTCGCTCGTCGTCGTCCGGCCGTCGAGGGGCTGGACCGGGGTGTCGCTGCGCGACCTGTGGGCGTACCGCGAGTTGCTCTACTTCCTGGCCTGGCGCGACATCAAGGTCCGCTACAAGCAGACGATGCTGGGAGTCGCCTGGGCCGTGATCCAGCCGGTGTTCGCGATGGTGGTATTCACGGTCTTCTTCGGCCGTTTAGGTGGGCTGCCCTCTGACGGGATGCCCTATCCGCTGTTCACCCTCTGCGCGCTCTTGCCCTGGCAGCTGTTCGCGCACGCGCTGACGGAGTCGAGCACCAGCGTCGTCGGTAACCAGAACCTCATCACGAAGGTCTACTTCCCCCGGCTCGTCATCCCGCTCGCGACGGTGCTGGCCAGCCTCGTCGACTTCCTGATCGCGTGCGCGGTCTTCGTCGTGCTCGCCGCCTACTACGGCGTGGCCCCCGGTCCCACGATCTGGAGCCTTCCCCTGTTCGTGCTGCTTGCGCTCGGGCTGGCTACCGGGGTGGGCGCCTGGCTGTCGGCGCTCAACGTGCGCTACCGCGACGTCCGCCACGCGATCCCGTTCCTGGTTCAGGTCTGGTTCCTGGCCACACCCATCGCGTATCCCGCGACCCTGGTGCCGGAGCCCTGGCGCGCCTGGTACGGGCTCAACCCAATGGCCGGCGTCGTCGAAGGGTTCCGCCGGGCCCTGCTGGGCACCTCCGGGGGCTCTAGCGGTTTGCTGGTGGCGTCGGCCGCCGTCACGGTGATCATCCTGCTGTCGGGCCTCGCCTACTTCCGCCGGACGGAGCGCACGTTCGCGGACACGATTTGAGCCGTGAGCATACTGGCGATCAGGGCCGAGGGTGTGGGCAAGCGGTACGCCATCGGTGCGCCCCGCGCTCCCTACGGTAGCCTCCGGGAGACCGTGACGCAGGCCCTGACGGCGCCGTTCCGCCGACGAGCCCGGGGACGCTCCGTCCCGGAGTCCGACACGCTGTGGGCGCTCCAGGATGTTGCCTTCGACGTGCGCCCGGGCGAGGTCGTCGGGGTCATCGGCCGAAATGGCGCCGGCAAGAGCACGCTGCTCAAGATCCTGGCCCGGATCACCGAGCCCACGACCGGTCAGGTAGTGCTGTCCGGGCGCGTGGGCTCGCTCCTTGAGATCGGCACCGGGTTTCATTCCGAACTCACCGGACGCGAGAACGTCTTCCTGAACGGGGCAATTCTCGGGATGCGACGAGTCGAGATCCAGCGAAAATTCGACGAGATCGTGGCCTTCGCCGAGATCGAGCGTTTCCTGGACACGCCCGTCAAGCACTACTCCACCGGCATGTACCTGCGTCTGGCGTTCGCGGTCGCTGCCCACCTGGAGCCAGAAATCCTGCTGGTCGACGAGGTCCTGGCGGTGGGCGACGCCGCCTTCCAGCGAAAGTGCCTCGGCAAGATGGGGGACGTGGCCAGGACGGGCCGGACCATCCTCTTCGTGAGCCACAACATGGGTGCGGTCACGAGCATCTGTGAGAAGGGAATCGTGCTCGAGGCTGGGCGGGTGGTGTTCTCGGGCCCCGCCATCGAGGCGGCGACGGTCTACCTCAACCAGTTCAGCGGGGCGGCGGAGCCTCGGGTGGCGGAGCGCCGGGACCGGACGGGTTCGGGCGAGGTGCGGCTCACCGACTTCGGCATCCAGAGCGCCAAGGGCGAGCGGCTCGAGGCCATCCGCAACGGCGAGGCGGTGCGCCTGGTCTTCGAGTACGAGACGCGGGACGGACAGAGCGCGCGGAACGTAGAGTTCCAGATCGTCGTGCGGACGGAGGCGGGCGACCTGCTTTTCCAATTCGGGTCGCGCTTCCTGGGGCGGAGGCTGGACCGGATTCCCGGCGCGGGCTCGCTCGTCTGCGAGATCCGGCGATTTCCGCTCGTGCCCGGGCGCTACCGCCTCGACGCCTTCGTCGTGGCCGACGGCGTGCCGTCCGACTTCATCCTCTGGGTGGCCCCGCTCACCGTCGTCGACGGCGACTTCTACGGGAGCGGCTATCGGGTGTTCGAGCGCGAGAGCAGGTTCCTGATAGACGGCGACGTGGGCTGCGAGGCCCGCGCTGGAGATGGTGGCGATGGTCGGTCCTGACCCGCTGAGGCGGCTGCACGGGGACGTCGTCGCAGCCAGCCGAACGTACCAGGCGCCAGCGGACGTGCTCTCGCTGGTTGACGAGGAGTATCGCGGGTACATCGCGAATGTCCAGGGCCGGTCGTTCTACTACCAGTGGCTGGCGCTGGTTGTGCGGCTGCTCAAGCCGAGCTTGGTCGTGGAGCTGGGGGGCGGGCTCGGCGCCAGCACGCTCATGATGCTCTCGGAGCTGCCGATGACCGCGCGGTTGGTCACCTGCGATCTTCGACCGACACTGAAGTTCGTGTCGGCATCCGCCATGCGGGATACGCGATTGCGACTCGTCTCGGGGAACGACCTCGACCTGAGTATTTTCGGGGATGACCTGCCGATCGGTATCGACCTGCTGTTCGTCGACACCGACCACACCTTCGTTCAGCTGGCAGCAGAGTGGAACATCTACCGACACCTGTGCAACCCCGGCGCGCTCGTCGTCCTCGACGACATCCTCATGAACGACCTGCCGAGGTTCTGGGAGACGCTGCCGTATCCGAAGCTGGAGCTCACGCGCGAGTGCCACTTCTCCGGGTTCGGGGCGTTCCGCTACGAAACGGAGGCTCGCCCGAACCCACTGGAGGCGTACCGAGCGGCCCTGCGGACCGCCTGGGCGCGCGTGGCCGACCGCGAAGAGCACACGAGTCGGCGCGTGGCGCTGGCCGGGATTCACCGGCTGTGGGGGCGGCTCTGGTGATCGAGTCGACCGCGGTGTCGGCGGCCGGACGGCCGAGCTGGAGTCCAATCACTGACGCTTCCGTCAGCGCCATCGTGCCCGTATACAACGAGGTCCATTGCGTGCGGGAGTGCCTGCTGTCGCTTCTACGGCAGGACTTCCGCCCCTTGGAAATCGTCGTGGTCGATGATGGGTCGCGGGACGAGTCGGCGCGTATCTGTGAGGGGCTCGGGGTGACCGTGCTGCGCCAGGCGCACCAGGGTCCCGGCCGGGCTCGGAACCTCGGCGCTCGGACGGCGAAGGGCAGCATCCTCGTCTTCGTGGACGCCGACATGGTTCTCGACCCCACGTACGTCTCGCGTCTGATCGCTCCCATCATTGCCGGCGAGGCTGCCGCCACCTGCCACTGGAACGAGGAGGTCCTGGACTGGGACAACCCCTGGGCGCGCTGTCAGGTGTACTACCTCGGTCTGCCGGAACGGCGCCGTCAGCCGCTCGAGCCTCCGGCGGCCGAGGAGATCTACCGGGCGGTCCGTAAGGATTTCTTCGTTGCCGCCGGCGGGATGGAGGAGCAGGCGGGACGAGGCGACGACTCCTCGGTGGCACAGCGAACAGGGGTTCTGGCCACGATCGTCCCAGATGCGCGTTGCTACCACCGGGGTCCGGCCTCGTGGCAAGAGGTGTTTCAAGACGGCGTGTGGAGCGGGCGCAATGTCACCGTGGCGCGGCCGCGGCGCTTCAGGAGGAGCGCGGCGAGCCTGTTGCGCACCAACCCGCTCACGGCTCTGTGGCGGATGTGGCGACGGCTCTGGACCAGTGGTGAGCCCCGGCTGCCGGCGTACGCCGTACTGTACACGGCCGGCTTCGACGTCGGCATCGCCCTCGGCCTGATCACGAGGCGATACGCGAAGTAGCATGGCGCCAGCGCGGCCAACCCTGGCAACGTCATGACGACGCCCCCAGCCGTTCCGGAGGTCGTCGAGCGCTTCGATCCCGTCTACGTCTCGGAGGAGGATCTGGCTGACCTCGCGACGTTCACCGGCCAGAGCCGCGAGGCGTGCCTGGAGCGACTCCGTGGTTACTCGTCAGCGGAAATGGTAGAGGCCTGGCAGCGCGTCAACCCCAGGACGGCCGGCGACATCCTGCGCTTCTACCAGTCGACCGACCTCTACGTCTGGGAGCTGATGCAGTGGCACGCCAGCCCGTCGCGGCGTCCGTACTGGGAGACCCTGAGGCTACTGGCCGATCGATTCTCGCCCACGCTCGGCTTTCGTCGGGTCTACGACTTCGGCTGTGGGGTGGGGACCGACGCGCTCTTCCTGGCCGAGCGCGGCTACGAGGTCGTCCTGGTGGACGTGGAGGGGCCCACCCTTCGCTTCGCCCAACACCGCTTCGCCAGGCGGGGCCACATGGCTCGCTTTGTGCCCTCGGCATCGATGCTTCCCGAACCAGACGGACTCTACGACGTGGCGATCTGCTTCGACGTGTTCGAGCATCTGCCGGAGCCGTTACAAGCCGCGCGACGGCTCGCCGCTGCGCTGCGCCCGGGCGGGCTGCTCGTTGAAAAGGCGTCGTTCTCAGGCTCCGAGACGCACCCCTATCATCTCGAGGGCCACGAGGCTCGGTACGGCGGCCTCCGTTGGCACTGCTGGCTCAGCGGGCTGGGCCTGCGTTACGTCGGGGGAAGCGCAATCCACCGAAGGGTGGACGGCGCGGGGGCACTCGTCCAGCAGGCGCGGTATGGGCTCTGGCGGGCGACTGGGCTTTGGGTGCTGCGCGCATGAGCGAGCGGCGACTCATCGTCAATCTCATGCCCCACGCTCCCGCCTACGAGTTTGAACCCGGCGCGCCTCCCGCCGTGGCCCGGACGCGGCCGGACGGATCGTGGGTGGGATTCTGGAGCCGAGAGTGGCCGGACCTGCTTGGCGCCAGCGTGCTCCGCCTCGGCGCGCTCTACGAGTGGGAGGTGTGGCAGCCGGACCAGCGCGCCGATCGTGAGTACGCGGAAACGCTCGAGACTGGAGTCGTCCATCGTCTGTTCCCGGCCATCGCGCGCCCGTATCGCCGGGGCGTTCGGCGCAGCATCGGGCTCTACAGCGAGCCGGTCCTGGGCCGGCTCGGCGCGCTGCGCGGCCGGCGCATCCTCCTGGTGCTGCATGGTTTCCGCGTCCCCTTCTACGGAGCGCTGCTGGAGCGTTTCGGGCCCGATCGATCCTGGCCCGTTCTGCTCGTGGGACACGGGATGTGCACGGTGCCGAGCAGCGAGTTGGTGGGGCTCCACCGCCCGCTGACCTATCTCGATCTGGCGCTGGAGCACTGGCGGCTAGGGCGCGAGCTGAGGTGGGTCGATGCGGTCACGGCGCAGTGCTCTTACGATGCGCGGGAGATCAGCAAGGTCTATCACGGTCCCATCGAGCGGCTCACCATGGGCTGCGTCTTCGACTTCTGGCGACCGGTCCCCGACAAAGACATCAAGCGCGCGCTACGGGCGGCGCTGGGTATCGGCCCGTCGACCCTTGTGCTCTTCGCCTCGGGGAACTTCGTCCCCCGCAAACAGTTCGATCGCCTGATCGAGGCCGTGGACCAGGTCCGCGAGGGCGCGGACGTGCTGCTGGTGCTGGCCGGGCACGGCGAGGCCAGGCACACTGACGCGCTCGCCGTCCTGGTCGGGCGAGGGCGACATCCGCGGCGGGTGCTCATCCAGCCCTACCTGACCGGCGAGCGCCTCCGGGAGCTCTACTGGATAGCGGACGTGTACGTCTTGAGCTCGACAGCCGAAGGGTCCTCGGTGGCGGTCATGAAGGCGATGGCGTGCGGCCTGCCCGTCCTCACCACGCCCGTGGGCGAAACGTGGGAGCGGATGCGGGCCCACGGGGTCGGCACGGTCATCCCGGTGCGCGATTACGCCCGATGGACGCGAGCCGTCGAAGAGATCCTGGCCGGTGCCATGCCCCCCGTGCTGGACCGGGCAGTGGCCCAAGCGGCCTACGACTGGTCGCACGTGGCGACGCGATTCGTTCAGCTCGGGGAGGGTCTCCTGAGCGGAGGGCGGGCCGGTGGCTGACCCGGCGTCGCCCGCGCTCGCGGTCGGGGCCGAGGCCCAGCCCCGCGGTGTCTGGCGGGACGCGCAGAGTCGCGAGCGAAACTACTGGAACCGCCTCTGCAGCGACCCGATCGGTGTCATGTACGAAATCGGCGAGGACCTGGACCTCGCCTGGCGCTTGCAGGCCCACGTGGCGACCGAGCCTGGCTCATTGCTCGACGTGGGGGTTGGGCCGATGGGCACGGGGCTCCTGTGGCTCTTCCCGGGCTGCCGGCGCCGGGTCGGGGTGGACTCGCTGGGGCTGCTGCCGGTGGCCACCGGCAACCCGCACGCCGACGGCCTGGTGCGCCGCATCCGGTCCGAGTCCCGCTACGTGATCGGCAAGTCCGAGGCTCTCTCGTTCCCCGACGCGAGCTTCGACGTCGTCGTGTGCAACAACGTGCTGGACCACGTTGAGCACGTCCCCCGTTCGGTGGCAGAGCTGTGCCGGGTGGTCCGTCGCGGGGGCGTGCTCGGGCTGAGCGTGGACACTAATTCCTACCTTGGCTACTGGCTCCGCCGGATCGACCGCTGGCGACGGCCGCACCTGAACGCCTACCGGCTGCACCCCACCGACCTGATCATCGGCCAGATCGAACGAGCCCTGACCGGCCGCGGCTTCCGCATCGTGTCGTCGAACGAGTCGAGTCGCCTGGGACGGGTAGTGGGCCGCCGTCGCATGCAGAGCTGGGTCGCGGTGCGGGAGGACTGACCGGTGGCGGGAACGAGCCCGCGGGTGGCCGTGATCATCCTCCACCTCGACCAGTGGCCGGCGCTGCTGGCCTGCCTGGAGGCGTGCCGCAAGCTGGACTACGACAACTATGAGCTGATCGTGGTCGAGAACGGGGCGGCAGCCACGCGCTGGCGGCAGGCGGCGGGGGACCCGCGCGATGTGCGGGTCGTCGGGAGCCCCGCCAATGTCGGGTACGCAGCGGGCAACAACCTCGGCATCCGCGACGCTTGCCGGCGCGAAGCGGACTACGTGCTGCTGATCAACGACGACGCCCTCGTCGTTCCCGAGTTACTGCGGGAGCTGGTGGGCGTCGGCGAGCGTGCGGCGGACGTGGGCGGGCTCGGGCCGCTCGTCGTGGACGTCGATGACCCGACGAAGGTCTGGTTCGCCGGGGCCGTCTTCGACCCCGTGCGGGGAGACGTCCGGAGTCTCGAGGCCTGCGCGCCGAGTGGGGCAGGAGCGCTCATCGAGTCCGACTACGTCACGGGCTGTTGCCTGTTGATCAAGCGCTCCGCCCTCGAGCGGGTGGGGCTTCTCGACGAACGATTCTTCCTCTATTGGGAGGACACCGACTGGGGCTTGCGGGCCCGGAGGACTGGACTGCGGAACGTCGTGGTGCCCAGGATCCAGATCCGGCACCGGGTCGCCGCGAGCTCCGGGGGAATGGGCTCACCGCTCCGCGTGTACCACCGGACGCGGAGCCACTTGGTCTTCGTGCAGCGCCACGCGCCGGCCGCGCTCGCGAGATTGCATACCCGGTTCGCGCGCGATGTCGCCTGGCTCGCGCTGAAGTCGACGGGCCCCGGGCGCCTCCGAGCCGCGAGCGCGATCCTGGCCGCGGTGCGCGATTACCACCTGGGCCGCCGCGAGGCCGGCCCGGCCTGGCTGTGGCGACGGCGATGAGGCCGCACGCGCTCCCGGCCACCGCGCGCCCCGTGATCATGGCGGCGGCCGTCGCGTTCTACGCCTACTACGGGATCTACAAGATGCTGTTCGTGCACTTCGACGGGGTCGGCGACGATTTCGTGCGGGGCTGCTTCGCCGCCCAGAACTTTCGCGATGGGCGGGCGCTTTACGACATGCCGACGCCCTTGAACCCGATTTACTACCCGCCGCTGTCGGTCCTGCTCTTTCTGCCGCTGTGCGCGCTAGGACCTGGTCTGGCGAAGGCGGGATGGTTCGTCCTGACGCACGTGGTGATCTTCGTCACGGCCGGCCTGACCTACTGCCTACTGAGCGGTCGGAGCCGGCGGGACGCCGTGTTCGCGACGCTCGTCGCCTTCGGCTTCTCCATGCCGATCCAGAGTCTGATCCGCACCGGCAACCTGAACATCCTGATCCTGTTGGGGCTGACCGCCACGTGCCACGCGATCATCTCCGGACGCCCTGGCGTCGCGTCCGGTCTGCTTGCGGCGTGCACGTGGATCAAGATCTATCCGGCGGCGCTCGTCCTGCCGGTCGCCTGGCGGGGTGATTGGGACGCCGTCCGCCGCTACGCGTTGATCGTTTTCGCGCTTGGTGCGGCCTCACTCGCGGTCTTCGGCGTGGCGAATCACATGGAATTCCTGGCGCGGCTCCCGTTGCTCGATCGCTACGTGGGAGCCATTACCGCGGTGTCCTTCATGTTTGCCGCGAAGCTGCTGGTGGGCGACCAGCACACAGCCTTTCTGATGGGGGCGAACGCCCTCTTCGGCGCCGCGATCATCGGAGCATGCTGGGTGCGGAGCGTCCGGGGATCCGAAGTGGCGACCGATCGGGGCGGCGTGGTCGTCGACATAATGCTGGTGATGGTCGCTATCATGCTCGTTACCCCGACGTCGTGGCTCTTTTATCACGCCTTTCTGGTTTTGCCCCAGGCACTGGTGCTCGTGCTCTGGCTCCAGGGTGAGCGGGTTCGCTACGCCGCAGGCTTTGCCGTGCTGTCCGTGCTGATCGACACCTGGGAGATCATCATCTACCAGCTTCCCATTTCCCCGACCGGCCTCACGATCCGCAACATCGGCGACCGGCGCGATGAATTCGCGTCGCTCTACCGGGCCCTCTACGGGACTCCATTTGTGCTGACTGTGGCCGTGTTCGCCTGGTTCCTGCTGAACTACGGAGAGCTTCGTCGCGGCTTGGCCGCCCTCACACGGTCGCCGCGGACAGGATGAAGGCCTGATAGGCGCCATGCCCTCCCTCGACGAGATCCGGGCGGCGCACGGCTGGAAGCGCGAGTACGAGCGCTACCTGCCGCTGAGCCGTTATGTCTTCCGTCCGATCGGATTCTGGCTCAGCTGGCTCGCCATACATCTGGGGCTCACCGCCGAGGCGGTGTCGTGGCTGTCGGCCGCCGCCGGAGTGCTCGGGCTGGCGGGCCTCATGAGCCCGCGGATCAGCCTAGTCGGGGCCGGTCTCGCACTCCTCCTGTTGTTCAATCTGCTCGACTGCGTCGACGGCAGCATCGCGCGCGCCATGGGAACGGGCAATCCGTACGGGCGCTTTCTTGATTCTGTCTGCGGGGCGGTCGTCGATCTTGGCTTCTGGGCGGCGGTCGGCATCGCCGCCTTCCGTCACCCGTCGCTGCTCGCGAAGCCCGAGAGCTTTGGCCACGGTCCGTTCCTTTGGCTTGTCGCGGCCTGGACCACTTGCCTCCTGGCGGCGTACCTGGGACAGCTGGAGCGAAGCTTCGACGAACTCGTGCGGAGCGACTGGGTCCGGCTGCAGACCGCCGCGCCGGCCCGGCCCGCCGCTCCGGGGCCTCAGCCAGCCAAGGCAGCCGTTGCGCGGCGACTCAGGCCGGGGGTTCGAGAGGTGGTGACCAACCTCCGCGTTCGCGAGACCCAGTATGTGCTGCTAGCGGTGGCGGCGGTGCTCGGCGTAGTGGACCTGCTCGTTGTGGGGTATCTCGGCTTCTACCTGATCCTCGACGTTTCGCTGCTCGCCGTGTACGCCCGCCGCGGGCGCCAGGTTCGTGGTGGCCGTCGCGCCCCGGCTAGCTCGGCCTGAATGCGCGTCGCGTTGCTGACCAAGAGCACGCTGGCGCACACCGTGGGCGGCGTGGAGGTGCACGCGGAGGGCTTGGCTCACGGACTGGCGGCCCACGGGCACGAGGTCGTCGTCTTCACCACGACGATCCCGGGCCCGAGCCGCGCCACGACCGACGGGATTGAGGTCCGCTCGCTTGAGACTCAGTCGGGCGTGTACAGCCGCCGTTGGTTCGCTCGCAGCGCCGACGCGGTGATCGGACGACACCGGGCGACCCCGTTCGACGTCATCGTGAGCGAGGACCTGGCCGGCAGTGGCCTCATCGGCCGCGCTCCCGGGATCCCTCACCTCGTCTTCGTCCACGGCCTCTCCCTCGAGCACGTCGTGAGCTACTGGCGTGACGTCGACGGCATCCGGGCGCTAGTGCGATATCCGGTGATCACCGTCCCCGAGCTGCTCTATTACGCGGGGGTCCACGAGCGTCGGCTTATCCGCCACGCGACGCTCCTAGGCTGCGTCAACGCACGGCTGGTCGCGCAGCTCCGCAGCTGGCATCGCGTCGAGGAGTGCCGGCTACGGCTCTTTCCCTGCTGGGTGGACGCGGAGCGATTCGCTCCCAACCCCGACCGACGGGCGCGATCGCGTGAGGCCCTCGGGCTTCCCCCGGACGCGTTCGTGTTCATGACGGCGTCGGTGGTGACGCGGCAGAAGGGCGTGCAGCTTGCCGTGGAGGCGTTTGCCCGTGAGCGCACTCGGGATCCTCACGCCCGGCTGGTTGTGGTGGGTGACGGCCCTTACCGGGCTCGCTTGGAGTCGAAGTGCCGAGCCTTGGGGCTCGAAGGCTGCTGCCGCCTGGTCGGCGAAGTCCCACCGGCGAGGATGCCTGATTACTTCGCGGCCGCTGATGCCTTCATCTTTCCGACCCTGCGTATGGAGTCCACCGGCATCGTCTTGCTTGAAGCCATGGCGGCCGGCCTGCCCGTGGCCGCCAGCGCGATCGCGGCCGTCCCGGAGGTGGTCGGGGACGCCGGCCTGCTGGTTCGCGCGGGCGACGTCGGAGCTCTGGCAGAGGCCATGCGACGGCTTGCTCAGGATCCCGGGCTTCGGGCCGGACTCGCCGTGCGCGGCCGCGCGCGTGTCGTGGCGCACTACAGCAAGCCCGACGTGATCGCCCGAATCGAGGCGGAGTGTCGCGAACTGGCCGGGCCGCGGGCATGAGCCGATGGCACGCGGGTTCCTTTCCGGGCGTCTCGGTCTTCATTCCGACGTACAACGACGCGGCTGACCTCGCGCCCTGCCTCGAATCGCTGCGCGCGCTCCAGTACCCCCGCCACCGGCTCGAGATCGTCGTGTGGGACAACGCGTCCGATGACGGGACGGCAGCGATGGTCGAGGGAAAGTTCCGCGAGATGTCCGGTGAGGGCTGGCTTGGGCTCCGGTTGCTTCACAGCGAGCGCAACCACGGGCCCTACGTGCCCTACAACCTCGTCGAGACTAGCCTCGCCCCCGAGAGCGACTACACCCTGGGTATGGATGCCGACGTCGAGGTCGCCCCCGACGTGCTCACCCGGCTGGTGGCCGCGGCGAAGGAGGAACGGGTCGCCGTGGTCGGCGCCCGGTCGGTCTACTTCGACCGACCGGAGAGCACCGCGCACGGCGCCGGTTTCGTGAATCGCTGGAGCGCCCGATACGGCGAAGCGGATCCAGATGAGCCGATCGACTGCGATTACGTGATCGGCTGCTGCTGGCTCCTTACCCGACGCGCCTTCCGCGAGGTCGCCGGATTCGACTCACGCTTCTTCATCAATCACTGGGAGGTGGACTACTGCCTGCGCCTCAAGCAGCGCGACTGGCGGATCCGCTACGAACCCCGGGCGGTGGCGCGGCACAAAATCTCACCGGGAGGAACCCGATCCCCCGAGCGCCTCTACTACCTCTACCGGAACAAGCTGCTGATGATCCGGACCAGCGGCTACTTTCGCCGCCCGGGTCTCGCCGCCGTCATGGCCGCCATCGGCACGGCGACCCGCATTGCGGCCGACGCCCTGATCGCGTCCTCGACCCGCGAGACCGCGGCCTCACTCAGGGGGCTGTGGGATGGCCTCCGAGGCCGCTCCGGTGCGGACCCTGACTCGGCTCGGCCCGGGATCCTCTAGGGGGTTCGCCGTTCATCGAGCATACTGGAGGCAGGCACGATGCAGACGTCCCGGAGGGGCGGGTTGTTCAACTTCCGCGTCTGCTCGAGTGTGCGATGCCTGGCGCCGGGCCGGCTAGGTGGTCATCCTCACCAACGGCCGCCTCGAACGCCAGCTGAGCTGGAGTCGTGACGCGCTTCCTCTGCGGAGACCCGGGCCAGTGACCTTCGCGATCGCCTGCACCTCCCTCGGCATCGTGTCGCTGGCGGATCCTCGCATCCTCCAGGGGCCCTGGCCGGGCGCCGCGATGTGGAGCCTGCTCGTCCTGGCAGTGGGCCAAGCCGCGTGGCGGCTCGCTTCGACGGCGATGCCCGCAGACGGACCGGCAGCCCGGGTGCTCGGGGCGATCGTGATCGGCCAGGCTGCCGCCTCCCTTACCGTGACTCTCCCGGGCCTGGTGGGAGGGCTGTCGCTCGCCGCGGAGTTGGTCGGCGCCGGCATGGTGTGCGCCGCCGTGGCCGCGTGCGTCACTGGAGCCGCGTCGGCGCCGGGTGTGAACGTCGGCCCGCGCCGGCCGGTGGCCACCGAACTGGCCGCTGCGTCGGTGGCCTTCGTCGGGATCGCGGCAGCGCTGATCAGCCACCTTCGGTACACGCCCACAAACGGGGACAGTCTTGGCTACCACCTGCCGATGGTGGCGGAGTGGGTGCAGCATAGATCTATCTGGGCCATCGGGGGACTCGCCCAGATCTACCAGGGCTTCCCGGGTTTCCGAGAGTCACTGGTGGCGTTCCTCTCCCTGCCGTACCACCACGAGCACATGGCGCTCCTCTCCCTTCTGGAGTTCCCGGCGCTGGTCGTCGCGGTCCGGGTGGTGGTCGGGCACCTCACCGGCTCGACCGCCTTGGCCACAGCCGCCGCAGCGTACGCGGTGACGATGCCCGTCGTCGCACGCGCGAGCACTACGCAGAAGAACGACCTCGCGCTCGCCGTCGCGGTGGTCGCCACCGTGTTCTTCGTGCTGCGGCTGGTGTCCGAGCCGAGCGCGGCTCGGGGAGCGTTGGCCGGGCTGAGCCTCGGCGCAGTGGCCGCGACGAAGTTCAGCGGGCTCGCCTATGCCACGATCGTCCTCGGCTTGGCGATTGCGCAGGGGACGACCTCGGCGCGATGGTCGTTCCGGGGCCCGACGTGGCCCGGAGGCTGGCGCCCGTGGGCGGTGCTGGTTGCCACCGTGGTCCTGGTGGCGGGCCCCTGGTACTTTCGGAACGTCTGGCTGTTCGGCAATCCCGTGTACCCGGCCGAGGTCCGGGTGGCAGGGTTGGAGCTTTTCCCCGGACCCATGACCGCTGAGGCCTGGCGCGTGGGCACGCTAGGCTGGAACGTTCGTCCGTTGCTGGAACACTGGTGGTTGCTGCCGGCCGCCTTCGGAGTCCTCGTCCCGGTCGTGGTGGCGCTGGGAGTGGCCCTGCTCGGAGCCGTGGTGACCCGGCGCCTGGCGGCCGAGCGATACCTCTTGGTGGCGGGCCTCGGGCCGCTGTCCTTCGTGGCCTTCCTTCACCAGCCGCTCAACTGGCCGAATCCGGATCTGATCGCCGCCGACTACAACTACACCATCCGCTACCTCATGCCGTGGTTTCTGAGCACGCTCGTCGCTGCGTGCGCGTGGGTGGCCCCTCGGCGGCGGCTCGCCACCGTGGCCGCGGCGGCGCTCGGCGCAGCGGCGCTCGGGAATCTGGCCGCCTGGGCACGCTGGTGGTGGGTGGCGGCGGCCGGGGCTCTGGCGCTGGCCGCCATCGTCGGGGCTGGGCGCGCTCATCTCCCCGCCGTGAGCGCGCGGCCGGGGCGGGCACTCGCGCCCGTCCTGTTCGCTGCGTTCGTTGTGGTAGTGGCGGCTCTGGCTCAGGCGCGGGCGTGGCTGCAGTTTCATCCGGTCTACGGCTACCCGGGGGCGGCGGGCAGCCTGAATGGGGCCGGCGAGGTTTTCGCCTTGGTGCACCGCACGCTGCGAGGCCAGCGGATCGTCGCCCATGGTGACGGGCCGACATTTCCCCTGTACGGCGACGATCTCTCCAACGCGGTGCTCACCCTTCGCGAGCCCCTGGCCGCCGGCGACCTGGCGACCCGCGCCGTGGCGCTCGGGGCCGACTACGTCGTCACCTTCAGCCCCGAGACGGCGGCTGCGCTCGTGCGTTCGTTCCCCGATCGCTTCTCGATGGTGCTCCAGCGCGGCGGGGCGGCGCTGCTCCAGGTGAAGCGGGCCGGGGGGTGAGCGCTAGGTCGAGCAGCGCCGGCCCCGGGCCCATCGGGGTGATGCACGTGGCGGAGTCAGCGGGTTGGGCCGGGGGAGAAGCCTACCTCCTCCGGCTCGCGGGCGCGCTGGATCCCGGGCGCTTTCGGCTCTCCGTGGTCGTCCCCGAGTCCGGCCTGCTCGTCGAGCGGCTCCAGGGTCTGGGAGTCTCCGTCCATCACGTGCCCCTGGCAAACCGTCTGGTGAGCCCGTCGGCGCTGGCCCGCCTGGCCGCGCTGCTCCGGCGTGAGCGCCCCGACGTCGTGCAGTCGCACGGCGCGCGGTCGAACGTCTATACGAAGGTGGCGGGGTGGCTTGCCGGGATTCCCGTGGTGCTCGTCACGGTCCACAACTCGCTCTTCGACTACGACGTGGGAACGTGGCGGCGCCGGCTCTACCTCTGGGCGGAGCTGATCACCAGCCCCTTGGGCGATCGCGTGATCGCCGTCTCGGCGGCAATCGCCCGTGACCTCATCCAGCGCTACGGCATCGCCGCCCGCAAGGTGGTCACCATCCACAACGGGATCGATGCGGACGCGTTCGTCCCCGCTCGACCCGCCAGCCGCGTGAGGCACGAGTTCGGGCTCGAGCGTCATCATCGCCTGGTGGGGATCGCGGCGAGGATGACCCGCCAGAAGGGTCACGATCTCCTGCTCCAGGCCCTGCAGCGCTTGGTTCCTCGCTACCCGCATCTCCGGTGTCTCTTCATCGGCGATGGCCCGCTGGAGGCCACCCTCATCCGCCAGGCGGCTGCGCTGGGCGTCGAGTCACACTGCGTCTTCACGGGAGCGCGAGCGGACGTCGCCGACCTCCTGGCGGCGCTCGAGGTCGTCGTGCTGCCATCGCGCTCTGAGGGGCTTCCCTTCGTGCTCCTGGAGGCGATGGCCGTCGGCAGGCCGGTGGTGGCGACCAGCGTGGGCGGCAACCCCGAAGTCGTACAACACGGGCAGACCGGACTCCTCACCCCGCCCGGCGACGCCAATGCCCTGGCGGCGGGGTTGGCGTTCTTGCTAGATCACCCCGAGGAGGCCACCCGGATGGGCGCTGCCGGGCGGAGCCGGGTCCTGACGCACTTTCCACTGGCGGGGATGGTCCACGCTCTCGAAGCCCTCTATGCGCGAGGCCGGGCCGAGCGACGTCCGGTATTCCGATGAAAGGTACCGCGTCGTTGATGGACCATCCGGTCACCGAACTCCCGTGGCGAGCTATCGCGTGTATGCTGCTCGGCGTGGCCGCTCTGGCCGATCCGGCGCGGCTCTCGGGTCCCTGGGTCGGCCCGCTCGTCTGGGCCGTCCTCGTGTTCGTGGTGGCAGAGAGCGCCTGGCGAGTGGCCCGCGCAGCTTGTCCGGACGCGCCGCCCCGCGTGGTGCTGCTGGCCGCGGGCACCGTCGCGCAGCTCTTTGCCTCGCTCGTGGTGAGCCTCCTCGGATTCGTCGGCGCCCTGGCGCTCGCGCCCGTGCTGCTGGTAACCGGTGTCGCCGGTGGAAGCATCGCCAGCCTCCTGCGGCCCGCTCGCGCTCAGGCGGCAGCCCCGGGTCCGTCCGCCGGTCTACCGCTGGAGCCCCTGGCCGCCAGCGGCGCGGCCCTCATTGGCGTGGGCGTCCTGGTGGTGCTTGTTGCCCAGCTCCGGTACACGACGAGCGGGGTGGACGGCCTGCTGTACCACCTCCCCATGGTCGCCGAGTGGCTGCAGAGCGGCTCCATCTGGACGGTCGACGGCCTGTCGCTCGTGTACCGGGGCTTCCCAGGCTTCCGAGAGGCAATCCTCGCCTTCCTCTCGCTGCCGCTTCATCATGATCATCTCGCCCTCCCCTTGCTGGCAGAGTTTCCCCTTTTCGCGCTGGCCGTCTATGCGCTGGTTCGCCAGTACACGGGCTCCGCCCTGCTAGGGCTGGCGGCGAGCGCCTACGCCACTTCGGTACCCGTCGTGGCGCTGCGGGCGGGCACGGCCCAGAAGAACGACCTCGCATTGGCCGTGGCCTTCGCGATCGCGCTGCTCTTCGCCGTCCGGCTTGTGGAGGCACCCCGCCACTCCCGCGCGCTGCTATGCGGAGGTGCCCTAGGGGCGCTCGCGTCAACTAAGTTCACGGGGGTGGCCTACGCGGCAACCATCGTGGGCGCCGGCACCGTCTGGGCTCTCATACGCTACTGGCGTCCACCGGGGCGACCACGGGCAGCCCTTGGGCTCTGGGCTCTCGCGATTGCGACTGCCGCGGTAGTGGCGGCGCCCTGGTACCTCCGTAACGTCCTGGCCTTCGGCAACCCGTTCTACCCAGCGGAGGTGCTCCTGGCCGGGGTCGCGCTCTTCGAGGGGCCGATGCGCGCCGAGGAGCTTAGCCGGGCAACAGTCGGATGGAACGTGCGGCCGTTGGTTGAAGGCTGGCCGCTCTTTATCGAGGCGTACGGCCTCTTGCTCCCGCTCCTCATGGCAGGGACGCTCGCGCTAGGCCTCGAGATCGTGGCGGGCCGCCGGCGCTCAGGCGCGACCGCTGTGCTCCTGGCTCTGACGCTCGCGGCCGGCCTTGTCTTCCTGCACCAACCGCTGAACTCGCCATCGACGATAGACTACAACTACACGCTGCGGTACTTCATGCCCGGCTTCATCACCGTCCTGGTGGCCGCGGCCGCGTGGGCCAACGGCGTTCCCCGGCGCGCCAAGCTGGCTGCTGGCTTGATGCTGGGGGCCAGCGTTGTGAATCTTGCGATGTGGGTTAGATGGTGGTGGGTGCTCCTGGCACTCGTCCTAGCAGCCGCCGCCTACGGGGTAGCGCGCTGGGGCCGTGTCGGACTACCCGTGCGGGTCTCGCGAGGCCGCAGCGCCGCCGTAGGGGCGTTCGTCGCGCTGGCCGTCGCCGCGCTGGTTCTCAGCGAGCTCCGCGCCCAATGGCAGTATCATCCCGTCTACGGGTACCCGGCGGTGCTGGGTAACCGCGAGGGCATCGGCGACGTGTATGCGTTCGTCCATCGCACCCTTCGGAGTCAGCGCATCGTCGCCTACGGCCGCGAGCCGACCTTCCCCCTCTACGGGGACGACCTGTCCAACATCGTACTTCCGGCGCGCGAACCACTGACGCCCGACGGCCTTCTGGCTCTCTGCGAGGCCCTGCGCGCGGATTACCTGGTCCTCTTCGCCCCCGTCCCGCCGCACGACAGCAGAGGCCGGCAGGCGCGGCTCACGACCGGTCCGGCGATGCTTGCCCGTCACCCCGGCCGGTTGTCGCTCGCCTTCGCGAGTAAGAGCACCTACGTGCTGAAGGTCCACGCAATCGCCTCGCCAGCTGTGGCGGGACCGCGTGCTGAAGCCGGATCCGCACAGTAGCCACTCTCGCCACTCTGTCATCCTGCGTTAGCCCGGTGAGGAAGCCGGCCACTGCCTGCTCGCCGTCGGCGCCGCAGGCGGCGAACACCCCCTCCCGGGCGCGCGGAGGTAGTGGTTCCTGGCGCGGCGCAGGGGGCTACGATCCGCTAGGTACCGACCGGACTCTTCCCGCATACTGCTGATAAGGATGTCGTTATGGACCTGCTTTCCGGCCACGTCCGCGTTCTCCAACAGGCAAAAGCGCGGGGCCCGGGCGCCAGACCGGAGCCCGGGGTCGGGAGCTGACATCCGGCGTGAGTTGGCGCCTCGGCGTGCTAAAGCGCCGCGTCCGGGCATACGTTCGGGGCGTCGATGAACGGCCGCCAGCAGATCCCACCAACACGCAGTTCCTCCTGCACCTTTCCGGCTACCGCTGGGTCGCCGAAACCTTCGGCCCGCTGCGCGCTCGCCGGGTGCTCGACGTGGCCTCCGGCGAGGGGTATGGCAGCGGGACTTTGGCCGCTGGCGGTGCGACCGTGGTAGGAGTCGATCTCGATGCGGTCGTTGTGAGGCGGGCCCGGGGCGCGTACCCGGGCGCGCGCTTTCTTCGCATGGACGCCACGCGGTTGGCTTTCCGGGCAGGAAGCTTCGATCTGGCGATCTCGCAGGACACGCTTGAGCATATTGCGGACGATGCGGGGTTCGTCGCCGAAGTCGAGCGGGTGCTAACGCGCGACGGAGTCCTCGTGCTCTTCACCCCGCATGCGCTGCTGCACACCGTAGCGCCGGCCAACCCCTACCACGTCCGCGAGTACAGTCCCGAGTCGCTGCGGGCACTGCTCTGCGCCCAGTTCGGCTCTGTCCGCCTCTTCGGCCGACGTCCGGCCGCACGGATGAGCTGCGCGGAGGCAGGGTTGAACGATGTGCGGCGGTGGGATCCTCTCGGCCTCCGGCGCTTCATCGTTCCACCAGGCGTCCGCCACAGGCTCGGAAGCTGGATCCTGCGCTGCCGGGGAAGGGCGGGGCTCGAGATGCTGTCGGCCGCCGACGTCGAGTACCTCGAGGGCGTCGAGGACAGCGGCACACTCATCGCCGTCTGTCACAAGCGCGTCGGCCCCGCCGGCTAGCGCCCATGTGCGGCATCGCCGGATACGCCGGAGTCGCGCCCCACGAGCTGCTGCCGTCGATGCTGCGCGAGCTCAAGCACCGCGGGCCCGACGACGACGGCCTCCACCTCGAGCCCGGGATCGGCCTGGGGGCGACCCGCCTGGCCATCATCGATCTCCACACCGGGCACCAGCCCATCGCCAACGCCGACGAATCGGCATGGATCGTCTTCAACGGCGAGATCTACAACTTCCGAGACCTGCGCGCCACGCTGCAGGCAAAAGGGCATACCTTCAAGACGCAGAGCGACACCGAGGTCGTCCTGAAGGCCTACGAGGCGTTCGGGCCGGCGTGCGTCGAGCACCTCCGCGGTATGTTCGCCTTCGCGATCTGGGACCGGCCCCGGCGCACGCTCGTGCTCGCCCGTGACCGGCTCGGCAAGAAGCCGCTCTACTACTGGCAGCAGGGCGGCCTTCTTCTCTTCGCCTCGGAGCCGAAGGCCATCCTCCGACACCCGGTCGTGTCGCGCTCGCTCGACTGGGAGGCGTTCCACCACTACCTGGCGTTCGGGTACACGCCGGCAGCGCGCTCGATCTTCGCCGGGATCGCGAAGCTGCCGCCGGCCCACACCGCGACCCTCCGCGACGGCCAGCTGAGCCTCCGGCGTTACTGGCAGCTGCCAGCCGGCATGCCGTCGGTGACGCGGCCGTCGGTCGAGGACACGGTCGCACTCGTGCGGAGTCAGCTGCGCGAAGCGGTGCGGCTACGCCTCGAGAGCGACGTTCCGCTCGGCGTCTTCCTCTCGGGCGGCGTGGACTCCAGCGCCGTGCTCGCCAGCATGCGGGAGGTCACGAGCGGGCGCATCGCCACCTTCTCGGTGGGGTTCGGCGGCGCCTTCGCCTCGTACGATGAACTGCCGTACGCGCGGCTCGTGGCCGAGCGCTTCGAGACCGAGCATCACGAGGAGGTCCTGGAGCCGAAGGTCGCCGAGCTGCTGCCGGCGATCGCCAACCACTTCGACGAGCCCTTCGCGGATTCCTCCGCGGTGCCGACGTTCATCGTCGCGCAGGCGACGGCCCGCCACGTCAAGGTCGCGCTCTCCGGGATCGGCGGTGACGAGACCTTCGGCGGTTACCCTCGGTACCTGGGCGTCCGTGTGTCAGAGCGCTACGCGCGGCTCCCGCGGGCGATGCGCCACGGCCTCGCGGCGGTCGCCCCGCGGCTGGTGCCCGAGTCGCGCTCGAGCCGGAATCTGGGCGGCTGGGTCCGGCGCTTCGTCGCCGGCGCGGACGCGCCCATGCCCGACCGCTACATCCGTTGGACGCGGTTCTTCGACGACGCGCAGCTGGGGCGCCTGGCGGCCCCCGCGCTCCGCGCCGAACTCATGCGGTGCATTGACGGAGTCCAGCGACGAGCGTTCGCGGCGCACGGGCACGGGGATCCCATGGACGGGGCGTTCAGGATCGATCTCGAGACCTACCTGCCCGACGATCTGCTGACGATGGCCGACCGGATGGGCATGGCCAACTCGCTCGAGCTGCGTGCGCCGTTCTGCGATCACCCCCTGATCGAGGCGAGCCTCACGATTCCTCCCACGACGAAGATTCCCGGGTGGAGACTCAAGGGACTCCTCAAGACCGCGTTCGCCCCCGTCCTGCCCGCGCCGGTGCTCTCCCATCGGAAGCAGGGGTTCATGATCCCGCTGGGGGACTGGCTCGCCGGCGAGCTGCGCCCCGCGATGGAGGATCTCCTCTCGCCGAGCCAGGTGAGGACGCGGGGCCTCTTCGAGACCGCTGAGGTGGAGCGGTTCAAGGCCGAGCACCTCACAGGCGCGCAAAACCACGCGGATCGGCTGTGGTCGCTGATGATCGCGGAGGTCTGGATGCGCGGCTACCTCGACCACCGTGGCTGACGTTTCTTCGAGATGAAGGCACGACTGCTGTCTCTGCTCGTCTGCCCAGAGTGCGGGCGAGGATTCACGTGGGTTCCGCTTGGGCATTCCCCCCTTCGCGACGTCGGGCAGGACGGTCGTCTCGAGTGCCCGCACGAGCACCGCTATCCAGTCATCGCGGGCGTGCCGCGGCTTCTCAGTACGTCGTCGTTTCCGGCGTTGCGTCGGCGGTATCCCGAGTACTTCGCGCGTACGGACCCCTTACTCTGGCGACCGCATGGGCGAGGGGACCGATGGTCAGAACCCCCGTCCGTGCTCGAGGAGACCATCGATCGCTTCGGGTACGAATGGACGAAATACGTCGATTACAGCGCGGACAATTTCACCCGCTTCCTCGAGCCGGTGCGGTCGCGACTCGGCCCTGAGATGCTCGCGCTCGACGCCGGGTGTGGCGCGGGCCGTCACCTCCAGATCGTGGCGGAGGCGGGCGTAGAAGTCGTCGGTGTCGATGTGAGCTGGGCGGTCGAAGCGGCGGCGGAGCGCGCGACACGCAATCCCTTGATCCATGTCGTTCAAGCGGACCTCCTGCGACTTCCCTTTCGGGAGTCAACGTTCGACTTCGTCTACAGTCTCGGCGTCCTGCACCACCTCGAGGATCCACGTCATGGTGCCGCGGCTCTCGTACGGACCCTGCGTGAGAACGGATTCCTGCTGGCGTGGGTCTACATGCGCACACCCCGCAAGGTGCTCCTCGCGCCCATGCGCCGTGCCGCGAGGCTCCTCTCCTCCAGAGGGGTTGACGTCATGAGCGGCATCCTCGCGGCTGTGGAGTATGGGCTCGTGATTGGCCCCTATACGTGGCTCTGCCGGATCAGCCGCCGGGCCATCCTTTCGTCGCTTGTTCCGCGACGGATTCAGGAGTACTCGCGGCTGGGGTTTCGTGTCAGCAGGGTCGATTGGTACGATCGGCTGGCAGCGCCCGTCTCGCACCCCATGACGCAGGGTCAGGCACGGTCATTGCTTGACTTCCCTGAGCTGCGTGATCAGAAGGTCACGGCCGTCGAGGACTCGTGGTGGCAATGTTACGCGTGCGTTCAGAGATGAAGCTCGCCCTCGTGACAACAGATTTCGCTCCTGCGCCAGGCGGGATCGCTACCCTGCTTGCCGGCTGGGCGCGCGGCTGCAGCGAGCGATGCGGCGTCACTGTCCTGGCCCCTGCCACGCCGGGCGACCAGGGATTCGATGTCCGACAGCCGTATGAAATCGTCCGGGTCACAGGGGGACCGGGCGTCCGCGAGGCGCGCTTCCTCAAGCACCTGCTGGACCTTGACCGCCGCGATGCGTTCGACCTGGTCGCCTGCGCCTCCTGGTTCACGCCGGGCTTCGTCGGATACCTCGTGCACGTGATGCGCAACACACCCTATGTCGTCTGGGCGCACGGGTCAGAGGTCGTCGACGACTGGCTGACCGTCGCCCGAGGAGTGAAGTCGCTGCTCCGCCCATTGAAGAAAGTGGTTTTCGGCAAGTGCAACGCGGTGGTAACGCTGAGCCAGTACACGAAGGGTCTGCTGGCGGCACAAGGGATCCCAGCCCACAGGATCCGCGTCATTCCGCCCGGCGTGGATACGGCGCGCTTCACACCCAGGGGCGCCGCCGCGGCCGTCGCCCGGTACCGCAGAGGCGCCCGGCACGTGCTGCTCACCGTGGCGCGTCTTGACCCACACAAGGGGCATGCGCGTGTGCTCGAAGCACTCGCGACCGACCTGAGCGACCTTGACGGGATTTGCTATCTCATCGCGGGCTCGGGTCCCGAGGAGCCGAGGCTCCGCAGACTGGCGTCGAGCTTCGGGCTAGAAGCGCGGGTCGAATTTCTCGGCTACGTGCCTGACGAGGACCTACCGGACCTGTATCGGGCCGCAGACGTCTTTGTCATGCCGTCAGGGGTCCTTCGTGGGCGGCTCGACTACGTGGAAGGTTTCGGGATCTCGTACCTCGAGGCGAGTGCCTGTGGAAGGCCGATTGTCGGGGGGCGGAGTGGCGGTGTGGGGGATGCCGTGGTCGACGGCGTCACCGGGCTCCTCGTCGATCCGAACGACGTGGCCCAGATCGGTCGCGCGATACGTGCTCTCATCCTCGATCCGACGCGAGCCGCGCTCCTCGGACGGGCAGGCCGGGAGCGTGTCCTGTCGCACCTCAGTCTTGAACGCTTTGCGGAGAGGTTCATCGAG
>Ga0209590_10000043_pt1 | contig 24547 bp, 22 predicted proteins | sample CZO8metaG_FD_188353 | JGI IMG/M metagenome (GOLD analysis project Ga0209590, IMG submission 188353) | Vadose zone soil microbial communities from the Eel River Critical Zone Observatory, Northern California, USA - CZOApr15con1.8 metaG... | ecosystem: Environmental > Terrestrial > Soil > Vadose...
TGGACCGCCGCCCCGGTCCCTTTCGAAAAGAACAAGACCAAGTTCGCCCTCGCCGTGCTCGGGCGCGACGACCCGGACGGCACGCTCGACCGCGAGCAGGTGGTGCTCGGACGCTGGATTCAAAGCGCTGGCGAGATCGTCGTGACGCGTTCATTCGCCGCGGGTAATCAGATTGCAATTGGTGATCGCTTGACTGCGCTCGGCACGCCGGCCAAGCCGGTTCTGACCGTAGTTGGAGAAGTAGTCGACGTCGACCCGAACCCCAACCGGGGATGGGTCTCGAGCGGGGCGGTCGCGAGCCTGGTCGCCGCTGACGCCCCTCTGGATTACGAAATGGCATATCGCTTTCAAACGGCGACGAGCCGTGCCGACATTCGGGCGGAGCTGAACGTCCTGGCGGCTGCGCTGCCGCCGGGCGCGGTGGCAGGTTCCGCATCCTATCTGGACTTCCGGGACGGCTACAACTTCAACAACTCGCTGATCCTCACCTTCCTCCTGGCCTTCGCGGTGGTGGCCCTGGCTGCAGTCGCGGTCATCGTTGCCAACGTCGTCATGGGAGCGGTCCTCGCCGGCTACCGGGACATCGGGATCATGAAAGCGATCGGGTTCAGCCCGCGCCAGGTGGTGATGGTGTTCGTGATCCAGATGCTCGTCCCGGCGCTGGCGGCGGGCGTCGTCGGCGTCCCGCTGGGCGCGATCGCCAGCAAGCCACTGCTGGACCAGGCCGCGCAGGCCATGAGCCTGCCCTCGCCCAGTCCATTGGCGCCGGGAGTCGACCTCCTCGCGCTGGCGGTGAGCCTTGGCTTGATCGCACTGGCGGCGGCGCTCCCCTCCTGGCGTGCCGGCCGCATGGATGCGGTCACCGCGATCACCACGGGCACGGCGCCCGCCGGCCGGTATGCCAACCGGCGCCTCCGGTGGTGGCGGGTGCCCGAAGCCTTGACTCTGGGCGTGGGGGATGCCTTTGCCCGACCGCTGCGAGGTGGCCTCACCGCCGTCGCGATCCTTGCCGGAGTGGCGACCCTGGTGTTCGCAAGCGGGCTCTACTCGGCGATCTTGAAGTTCAACGACCTGTTCGCTCAGCCGGCGTTCCAGGTGGCGGTGAGCCGGCTTGGCGGGTACTCCGACGCCGCGACGATCGATGTCTTGCAGCAGGACTCGGAAACAAACCTCGTGGTGGGCGAACGCCAGCTCAGCGTCGCGGTTCCCGGTCGGCCTGATCCGGTCCCGATCACGATCTTCAGAGGCCGATCCCAACAGTTGGGCTACCACATGGCTGAAGGCCGTTGGTTTGCTGGAGCGGACGAGGCAGTGGTGGGCGTAGTCCTCAACCCGTACCACTGGCGCGTCGGCCAGACGGTCGGTGTGCAGGTTGCGGGTACACCGGTGCCGTTGCGAATCGTGGGCACCTGCTACTGCTTCTGGACCCTCGGGATGGACTGGTCGAGCTACCTCCCCGCCGCCCCGACCGCCGAGCCCACCGACTACCTGGTGCAGCTGCGACCTGGAGCGAACGTCGATGCATATGTGGGTCGAATCTCGGCGGCTCAGCCCGATTTCCTCTTGGTGCAGCCGATCAGCTCTTTCGGCTCCGGTTTCGACATCGAGGCCGCGCTCGACGCGATGGTGGTGGCGCTGGCAGTGATCCTCGGCGCGATCGCGGGTCTCGGGGTCTTCAACGCGCTGCTCCTGACCACCCGGGAACGGGTGCGCGACATCGCCATCCTCAAGGCGCTCGGCATGACCCCCGGCCAGGTCACGGCGATGGTCATCGCGTCAGCCGGCGTCCTCGGCTTGGTCGGGGGTGTTTTGGGCATCCCGGCCGGCATCGGCCTGTACCGATACCTGGTCGACGCGATGGCTCGCGTCGCCGGCTTCTCCATCACAAGCGGCACGTTTCCAAATTCGTTCGATCCGCTGCAGCTGGTTCTGCTGGCGCTGGCGGGCGTTCTGGTCGCCCTGTTGGGGGCGATCCTTCCCGCCCGCTGGGCGGCCCGAACGGCCGTGGTCAACGTTCTGAACCTGGAGTAAACCCCAACCATCCGATTTCAGGCGCTGGCCGATCGGGTGGCGATAATGAGCGCGAGCGACGGCTCCGCGGCACCCTTGTGAGGTCCGCGTCATCCACCTGCGAAAAAGGGGGAATCAATGGCTGGGCACATCGAGCTGGGCATCATCCACCACATTCGCTTGACCGTTACCGACATCGATCGTAGTCGTGCGTTTTACACCGGGCTCCTGGGATTCGACGTGGCAGTCGCGGCGCCCGAATCCGACGATCCCAAATCCGATCCGAGCTACCCGGTCCTATGGGGCGGGTGCGTGATGGCAAAAGGCAACTACCTGCTCGGGCTTCGACCGGTGGCCGCCAAGGGCGACCGCTTCGACGAAGACCGCGTCGGACTGGATCACCTGAGCTTCGGCGTGGAGAGCCGAGCGGCTCTAAATGAAGCAATCCAGACGCTCGACGAGCGCGGAGTGCCGCACGGGGAAGTCAGAGAGCTGACGTCTTTTGGGATCTGCGTGCTGCCCTTCCGCGACCCCGACAATATCCAGCTGGAGATTACCTCGCCTCTCTAACGTTCTGGCAGGCCGATTCGCGCGAACCCGTAGGCTAAGGCAGGCATGCCGACGGAGCAACCGTGGGTGATGGGCGTTCAAGCGGACACCGCCGACGCCGACGATCGCGACGACCTCGCGCGCTCGGTGCGGGAGCGGATCGCCGCCCATTCGGACTGGATTCTGCTCAACACCTGCCATCGGGTCGAGCTCTACGGATTCGGGACAGCGCCAGGGCTGGACGCGCGCCTCAAGGTCGTCACCGGCGAGGGCGCGGTCCGCCACCTGATCCGGGTCGCGGCCGGCCTGGAAAGCGCCATCATCGGCGAGGACGAGGTCCTGCACCAGGTGCGGGAGGCGCTCGGCAACGCCCGCGCGCGCCGCACCCTCGACGGCCGGCTCCTGCGCCTCTTCGAAACCGCCATCGCTGCGGGCCGGAGCGCGCGCGCCGGGCGCACGGCCGCCAGCGGCAACCTCGCGCAGAGGGCGGTGGCCTGGCTGGGCGAGAAATCCAGCCTGGTCGGGCATACCGTACTGGTCGCGGGCGCGGGCCGGATGGGGTCGTCGCTCGCTCATTCCGCCAAGCTGGCGGGTGCCGACATCGTCATCGCCAGCCGCGACGCGACCAGGGCGCGCCGGTTGGCGCACGTTTACGGTGGCGACAGCACCGACCTCGCCGGGGGTGCACAGCTCGCACTGCAGGCCGCAGGCGTGGCGGTTGCGCTGGCCGGAGTGTGGCACGAGTTTCAACCTCCCGATCGCGCCTTGCCGCCGATCGCGGACATCTCAGCCCCATCCGCGGTGCCGGCCGCGGTGAGGTCGCGCTTGAACAGCGGCTTTCTCAGCATCGACGACCTGTACGTGCACAGCCAGCCGGTTCCGCGCGGATACATCGACGAGGCGGAGCGCATCGTGGCCTCGAAGACCGCTGAATACGAGCGCTGGCTGGAGCGTGCGCGGTGAAGACCGGCCCGAGCACCCGAAGCGAAGGCGACATCGCAGCCTGGCGCGAGCGGGCTGAGAAGCTTTTCCCGGGCGGCGTCAACAGTCCGGTGCGTGCCTACCGGGCGGTCGGCGGAGAGCCGCCGATCATGGTCAGAGGCCTGGGACCGTACGTTTGGGACGCGGACGGCAAGCGTTACATCGATTACGTCGGTGCGTTCGGCCCGCTGCCGCTCGGCCACGCTCACCTAGCGGTCGTCGAAGCGGTCCGGACCGCCGTCGAGGCCGGGGGTCCGTTCGGCGCGACCAGCCCGGCCGAGGTCCGCCTCGCCGAGCTGATCCGCTCGCGAATGCCCTCGATCGAGCGGCTTCGGTTCGTCAACAGCGGCACCGAGGCGGCGATGAGCGCGCTGCGGGTCGCCCGCGCCGCCACCGGGCGCGACCTCGTGATCAAGTTCGAGGGCGGCTACCACGGTCATGCAGATTCCCTTCTGGTTGAAGCCGGCTCCGGCGTCGCCACGCTGTCGATCCCGGGCAGCGCCGGAGTCGCCGCGCCGGTGGCGGCGCAAACGCTGGTCGCCACGTACAACGACCTGACCTCGGTCGCTTCGCTTCTGGACGCGCATGTGGGCGAGGTCGCAGCCGTCATCGTCGAGCCGGTGGCCGCGAACATGGGCGTGGTCCTGCCTGCGCCAGGATTTCTGGCCGGGCTCAGGCAGCTCACGCGTGACGCAGGGGCTCTACTGATCTTCGACGAAGTGATCACCGGCTTCCGCGTTGGCCCGGGCGGTGCACAGGAACGGTTTGGCGTGCGGCCAGACCTCAGCGTGCTGGGAAAGATCATCGGGGGCGGCCTCCCGGTCGGGGCGTACGGTGGGCGCGCCGACCTGCTCGACCTGGTCGCGCCCGCCGGTCCTGTCTACCAGGCGGGTACTCTGTCCGGCCACCCCGCGGTCATGGCCGCGGGCGAAGCCACCCTCCTGCAGCTGACCCCAGATGTCTACTCGAGGATGGAAAGCCGGGCGGGGCGCCTGGAAGAGGGCCTGCGGCGGGCAGGCGTGAGCGTCGCTCGTGTCGGGACCTTGCTCACCGTTTTCTTCCGGGACCGGGCGCCGGCCAACTTCCGCGAGGCCAAGGAGAGCGATACGGAGGCGTTCGCGCGCTTCTTCCACCTCATGCGAGGGTCGGGGGTATTGCTGCCGCCATCGCAGTTCGAGGCCTGGTTCGTCTCGGCCGCGCACGACGACGACATCATCGACGCAACCCTGGACGCCGCGTCGAGTTAAGCGCCGTCCTTCCAGACTGGAGTTCGCTTCTCGACGAAGGCTGCGATCCCTTCCTGGCCGTCAGGGGCGACCGCGTTGCAAGAGATCGCTTCGCCCATCATCCGGTATGCCTCTGCCTGCTTCTCCTCCACCTGCCGATAAAAACCCTCCTTGCCGATCCGCAGCGCGTATGGGCTGAGCTGGGCCAGTTCCTTGACGAGCGCCATGACTTCGGCGTCCAGCTGAGCCGACGGGACGGCGCGGTTGATCAGGCCCCATTTCTCGGCGGTCGCCGCGTCGACAAATCGACCTGTCAGCAGCATCTCCATCGCGTGCTTGCGGCCGACGTTGCGGGCGACCGCCACGCCCGGCGTCGAGCAAAAGAGCCCGTACCGGACTCCAGACGTGGCGAACCGGCAGTCGTCGCTCGCGATGGCGAGGTCGCAGGTGGCGACAAGCTGGCATCCGGCCGCGGTCGCGATCCCGTGTGGCGCTGCGATCACGGGGACCGGGACCGACTGCACCGTGGCCATCATCTTGTTGCAGACGGCGAAGATCTCGCGCTCCTCGTCGAGATTGCGTTCCAGCATTTCCTTGAGGTCGTGTCCGGCAGAAAATGCGCGGCCGGCGCCTTTGAGCACGATTGCGCGAACCTCGGGCCGGGCGGCCTGGCGCTCGAGCTCGGACGTCAGCTCCTTCATCAGGCCGGTCGACAGCGGGTTCAGCTGCTGCGGCCGGTTCAGCGTGATGATCGCCGCCGGGAGCGCGTCCTCCACCAGCAGATAGTCGAGCGTCGCTTTCATCTCGCGATCCTCCTTGCCCTGTTCAGTCTAGGGTTCGCAAGGGCAAAGGACTACAGCGCTTTCAGGAACGCGCGCACGATCTGGTCGAACAGGTCGGACGCGGTGTCGACGCCGAACCCAAGGACCTCGCGAATGTTGAAATTCTCGTCCGCTGCATCAGATGTGATACGCAACGCCGCCCACGGAACTTCGTTTTGATGGGCTACCTGCGCGATGGCCGCCGTCTCCATGTCAAAGCACGCTCCACTCGGAAAATCGGCCAGCAGACCATCTCTGACAGCTCGTGATGTGACGATCTGATCCCCGGTGAGGACGACGCCCGAGCGAACGATCTGCGGATTGTCGACGACACTGTGGGTTGCGTGGCGCAGCTTCTCGGACAGCGGTGGGTCTGCCGGAAAAACAGTCTTGCCGAGTGATGGAATGACGCCCTTCGCATCGGTGAAAGGTCGCGCATCCACATCGTGCTGCACGGCGCCAGAAGCCACGATCAGCCGGCCGCGCTGCCCATCGCTCTCAGTCGCTCCGGCGAGTCCGACCGCCAGCAAGCATCGCGGAGGGAAGACGTCGCAGATGAACTGGGCTCCTAGAGCCGCGGCGACCTTGCCGACGCCCGTGATGACAAGGACCACAGGAGCGCCCTCGACGACTCCTTCCCAAACGGAAACCTGAGGAGACGAAATCCTCGAACGGGCAAGAGTCCGGATCAGGGTTCTCGCCTCGAGCTCGAGGGCGATCAAGATCGCTACCGGACGGTCCGTTCGATCGGGGGCCATTCCCACTATTAAATAGACGCGCGAGGCAGCGCGCCCGCGCTCCTCACGAAACTCGACCGCCAAGTCACCATGTAGGGCGAACGAGAGATCGCCGAGGCCATCGTGTGCTCGACCCGGGCTACCCGTTTGCCAGCACGAAGAACTCGATCCTTTAATCACGCCGGATCGACTCGTTAATAGGCCGGGCGCACAGTTCCAAGCAGCCCTGAGCACCCATGACGTATGCAGCAAATTTGTGTGAGACGCATGTTCTGATGAAACGTCCGCGTGCCTCAGGCTGTTTTAGTGAATATGCAACTCAATGAAATTTCGGATGCCCGGATGCCTCGCGTCGCGATCATCGCCCACGATGGCAAGAAAGCGGATCTCGTCGCCTTTGCGACGTTCAACCGCGAGCGATTGAAGCGGTGCCGCTTGACCGCGACCGGAACCACGGGAAGATTGCTGGTCGAGAAGGTCGGGCTCGCGGCGGAATGCCTGGAATCCGGACCGTATGGTGGCGACGTTCAGATTGCGAGCCGAATCGTCGAAGGATTGATCGACGCGGTCATTTTTATCGTCGATCCTCTGGACAAGCACCCGCACGACCCGGACATCCAAACCCTCATGCGCGTCTGCAACGTGAGAAATGTACCGCTCGCGACCAACATTTCCACTGCCGACCTCCTCATCTGCTCCGAGCTGCTCTGGAATGGTGAAGCCGAAGGTAATGAGGTGTTGGCCGGATGAGAGTGAGCCGGCCGATCGACCAGTTCAGCTTGCGGCGCGGGCCTGGCAGCGGAGCCCAGACGGGCGCTCGATCGCAGCCGCGATCACGTCCAGGAGCTCCCGCGCGGCGTGAGCAGCCTGTCGCCGGATCGCGCTTGAGCCCATCGCCGTTTCGGCGCGTCCGCTGAAGCTCAGCCTGATGTCCGGTTCAGTCGGATGAGCCACGAAACGAAGGTGGCCTGTGAGCAGGCAGCCGCCGGCGTCGACATCCTCGAGCAGCGAGACCGTACTGAGCACCGCGCGGGGCGCGGTCACCGGAAGGGCAAGTCTGAGCCTCGTGCCCTGCCCGAGCGCGGGCAGGTCGCGAACGTCGAGACGCACCGGGTTGGCCTGGCATTCGATGAGCCAGCGACACACGTCGTCGAGGTCGGCGGACGCTGACGTCTCTGCTGAGATGTGAGCTGCGGTCAACGGAAAATCCACCTGCATGGTGTCGACTCTAAATACACGCGAACTCCCCCAATAGGTGCCGTCCACACGAAGCCGAGTCACACCGTTTGGTGGCTGTGAACATCAGTTCCCCTACAAAACCCGCCGATTCGGCTTCTGCCTGGTTGTCCTACGCTGATCGGCGCCACTGATGTCCAGCCCGCCGCCCAGCCCGCCCAGCCCGCCCAGCCCCGCGAGGCCGGCCAAGTCCGCGCCTCCAAACCCGATGCGCTCGGCGCGCCTGTGGGTAACGCTGGCCATAGTCCTGCTGGCCAACGTCGTGATCACCAACGTACTGTTTGCCCCGGCGCAACCAACGACTGTAACGCTGCCCTACGACGTGTTCAAGCAGCAGGTCGTCGCCGACAACGTGCTCAGCGTGACGACCACCGGCGACGCGATCACTGGCGTGACCAAGACCCCGGTCAAGGAGTCGCCCACGAGCACGGTGAGCGCGACCCACTTCACGACGCAGCACCCATCGTTCGCGAACGACGGCCTCGAGCTCTTGCTCGAGCAGCACGGCGTGACCATCAACGCCAAGCCGGAGAACCCGCCGCCTCCATTCTGGGAGACGCTGCTGTTCAGCTTCGGGCCGACGCTGCTGATCGTGATCGCGGTGCTGTACCTGATCCGCCGCGCCGCCGGCGCCGGTGGGGCGGGCGGGCTGCTCGGCGCGTTTGGTCAAAGCCGGGCGCGGCTCTACGACCCCGAGCGGCCGGGGACCACATTTGCGGATGTTGCCGGGATCGATGAGGTCAAGCAAGAGCTCGAGGAGCTGGTCGACTTCTTGCGCGAGCCGCAGAAATATGAACGGCTTGGGGGCATGGTCCCCAAGGGCGTCCTCCTCATCGGACCGCCGGGCACGGGCAAGACGTTGCTTGCTCGCGCCGTGGCGGGGGAGGCGAAGGTGCCCTTCTTCAGCCAATCGGCATCGGAGTTCGTGGAGGCCATCGTGGGCGTCGGCGCATCTCGCGTGCGGGATCTCTTCACCAAAGCGCGATCGGCCGCGCCCGCGATCATTTTCATCGACGAGCTCGACGCGATCGGGCGCAGCCGCAGCTCAGGCTTTCGCATCGGCGGCAACGATGAGCAGGAGCAGACGCTCAACCAGATCCTCACCGAGATGGATGGCTTCGAGCCCGGGAAGGGCGTCATCGTGCTGGCCGCCACCAACCGGGCCGACGTTCTCGATCAGGCCCTATTGCGGCCGGGTCGTTTCGATCGCCGTGTCACTCTGCAGGCGCCAGACCGCCGTGGCCGCGCGGCGATTCTGAAGATCCACACCGCCAAGGTGCCGCTGGGGCCGGACGTCGACCTGGACGCGATCGCCGCGGCCACCCCTGGACTGGTGGGCGCCGATCTCAAAAACCTCGCCAACGAGGCGGCTTTAGGCGCCGCTCGCAAGGGCGACACGACCGTGTCCGCCCAGGATTTCTATGAGGCGATCGATAGGGTTTTGCTCGGAACCGAGCGTCACTTGATGCTGACGCCGAGCGATCGCGAGCGCATCGCGTACCACGAATCGGGGCATGCACTCCTCGGGCTGCTCGTGCCGGGCGCCGATCCTGTCCGCAAGGTGACGATCATTCCGCACGGAGGGGCGTTGGGAGTCACGATCCAGCGGCCGGTCGACGAGCGGTTCAACTACGGCGAGGATTACGTCCGCGCTCGGATCGTGGGCGCTCTCGGCGGCAGGGCGGCGGAGCAGCTGGTCTACAGCAACGTGTCCACGGGCGCGGCGAGCGACCTGCAGCAGGTCACGATGATCGCCCACGAGATGGTCGTGAGGTGGGGGATGAGCCCCAAGATTGGGCCGCTCGCGTTCAGGGAGGAAGGCTCGGGCGATGGGCTTGGACTGTCGCGGCCGTACAGCGAAGCCACTGCGCGCGAGGTCGATACCGAGGTCAAGCGCATCGCCGATGAATGTTTTGCCGAGGCCATGCGACTCCTGACCGAGCACCGAGCCCAGCTGGAGGCCCTCACCCAGGCCCTGTTGAAGGAGGACTCTCTGGGCGAGGAGCAAATCCTCTCGGTCACCGGGCTGCAGGCGGCCGCCCCCCAGAGTGATCGCGAAAGCTGACGGGCTTGGGTCAGATGGGCCGTCGAGAGCTTGTCTTCGCGACCTACCTCGCGCCGTGCCTCCAGCCCGTCTATGAGTTCGTCGCACGCAGGGTGGGGGAGAAGCTGCGCCGGCCAACACGCCTGATCGTGGGGGAGTCCTTCGACCAGGTGCGCAGTGCGGAGGTCGACTTCGCGTTTCTCTGCGGCCTTCCCTATGTGCGGCTCAGGCGGGAGAACCAGGCGGCGGTGGAGGCCATCGCGGCGCCGATCGTCCAGGGTGAGCGCTACGACAAACGCCCTGTTTATTTCTCTGACGTGATCGTTCCCGCAAGCAGCGCTGCGTCCGCATTCGGCGACCTGCGGCGCCGATCCTGGGCCTACAACGAGCCGGATTCGCATTCCGGCTACCTGATCACCCTGTCCACTCTGGTCGAGATGGCTGAAACTCCGGCGTTCTTTGCCCGGTGGGACATGACGGGCTTCCACGAGGAGTCGATTCGCAAGGTGGCGGCGGTTCAGGTCGAAGGCTCGGCCGTCGACTCTCACGTGCTGGGCGTCGAGATGCGCGACCATCCGGAGCTCGCCGATCGAATCCGCGTCATATGCACGCTGGGACCGTCGACCATCCAACCTCTGGTGGCGACCGCCGCCGTCTCGGCAAGCTTGCGCCAGGACGTCACCGAGATCGTCACCGGGCTGGGGACGACCGAGAGGGATCGACGGAGTCTCTCCGCCGGAATGGTCGAGCGCTTCGTCGCGGTCGACGATTCGGCATATGGAGACATCAGGTCAAAGCTGGAAGCGGTGGAGGCGGCTGCGTTCACCCTGGGCACGTGAGCACTTGGGCCGAGGTGACTGCGGCCGAGGCTGAGTTCGCTGATCGGGTGCGGCGCGTCTTCGATGCTCGCCGCCACAAGGTTCTGGCCACACTCCGACGGGATGGCTCCCCGCGGGCAAGTGGGATTGAGGTGGAATTCGCCGACGGGGAAGTCTGGATGGGGATGATGCCCGGATCGGTGAAGGCCCAAGACCTCAGGCGCGATCCACGACTCGCGCTCCACGCCGCATCCAAGGACCCCCCTCAGGACGACCCGGGCAGCTGGCTCGGCGACGCCAAGATCAGCGGCCGCGCCATCGAGGTGGTGGAGCTCGGCGATGCGGGCGAGGCGGCGCATCGCTTCAAGGTCGACGTCATCGAGGTGGTTTTGATTCGAGTCGGCCGGCCTGCGGACCACCTCGTCATCGAGTCGTGGCATGAGGGTCGAGGACTCGAGCGCAAGGAGCGTAAGTAAGACAACTGCCATCCCCTATGGACCGACGATGGCGATTGGTACGATTCGGGCCAGGCCACCAGATGACAGGAGCCAAGAAACCACTGCGGCGAAGCCGGGTCAAGCATGCGGCTCCGAAAGCTGCCGCTCCGAAAGCCGCAGATCCGATAGTCACCCAACCTGTCGTCGAGGCCGGCCCGGTGGCCGTGCACGTCGCTGCCGGCGAAGTCGCCGTGGTCGTCGCTCCTCCGGCTCCGGGCGGCATCGACAGGCGGCTCTTCAGCGTGATCAACGGGCTGCCCCACTCGATGACCAGCGACCGCTACGTCAGCGTCCTCTCCGACCTGGGCGAGGGCCTTGGGTGGGTGGCCGGGGGAGCGGCGCTGGCGATGCTTGGCGGCGCCAAAGGACGGCGGGCAGGCGTGGCCACGGCCGTGGCGTCCCTGGCGGCGACCTATGTCGTCCAGCAACGGGTCAAGCCGCTGTTCCGCCGCGTGCGCCCCTTTGTCAACCGCGAGGCCCGCGTGGTCGGAATCAGACCGGCCGACCACTCCTTTCCGTCCGGCCACACCGCCTCATCGTTCGCAGCCGCCACCGCCCTCGCGTTCTTCTATCCGAGGGCTGCCCCACTCGCTTACACGCTGGCCACCGGAGTCGCGGCGTCGCGTGTCCACCTCGGCGTGCACTTTCCGAGCGACGCCGCCGTCGGCGGAGTGATCGGCATCGGCATCGGCACGTTCAGCGCCTGGCTTTTCAGGAGGCGAGGCTCACGCGCGGCCGTTCGGTCTGCTTAGACGCGAACGCCCGATCTGTGATCCACTGGATCGACAACACGAAGCTCAGCCAGGCGGTCGCGATGAGTATGCCGGCGAGCACATCGGTGGGCCAGTGGGTCCCGGCGTAGGTGCGGTCCAACCCCACGGCGACTACGATCACCACGACCACCGCCCAGCCAATCGGTCTTGCCCACCGCGGGAGATACCGATGGCCGATGCACAGCATCAAAATCGCGGCGCTGATCGTGATGAAGATGAGGTGCCCGCTCGGATAGCTGGTAGCGCCAGGATGCTCGGTGATGCGAAGGACCTGGCCGACTGCCGGCCGCGGTCTGTTGACCAGGTTGACGATGACCTCGTACCAGAGGCCGCCGGCCAGGCCGGCCAGCGCCAGAAGCCAGGCCCGGCGATTCAACAGGAGCACGAGCAGGATGACGACTGCCTGCATGAGGATGCCGCCCGGTCCGCCGAGCCAGGTGAAGAAGGGGAACGTCAGGGTGAGTGGGCCGAGGTTTGTCGCCTGGATGTCGCGTTCGACGGTGGCGTCTATCTGCAAGTACGGATTCATGACCACGATCGCGGTGATGATTCCAACCGCGGCTGCGGCGGCGATGGCAACGAACAGCAAGGGACCCCGCCTCATGACGCCGCTCGGACACGACTTCGCTCAAGGGGTCCCCGTGAACTCACGGCGCAGCCTCAGAGTTCATGGGGTAAAAACCATTTAAAGGTTGGGGACGGCAGCCAGCGCTCCGGGAGCCAGAGCACGAACGCCGACCAGCCGATGCCGAGGAGAACGCCTCCGACTACGTCGCTCGGCCAATGGGCACCGGCCCAGACCCGTGCAACACAGGTCAGCACGATCACGACCCCGGCCAATATCCACAGGATTGGACGGAGACGCGGAGCGAACCGCGGCGCAATTGAGAAGGCGAGCATGAAGCTGAGCCAGGTGAAGAAGACGGCGTGCCCGCTGGGGAAGCTGAAGCCGGTGGTCGGATTGAGAATGTGGACGAGGTCGGCGGGCGGGCGCTGTCGCGAGATCACGAGCTTGATGATGTTGTCGAGCCCGCTGGAGATGCTTCCGATCAACAAAAGCCAGCCCGCGCGGCGCTCGACGATGAAGAGCGCGACCACCGCGACGGCGCCGATCAAGACCTGCCAGATGCCTGCGCTTGAATTGATCAACTCCATCGGATAGACCAGCGGACCCCAGTTGACCGACTGGATGAAAGTCGCCATCGGGATGTCGAATGGAAGCACCTCGTTTTGCACAACCAGGTAGGTGTCGACCGCAAACAAGATGAAGACTGCGAGGGCCGTGGGACCGAGCCACCGCCTGGCGGTCGGCCCGGGTCGGCCGGCGATGACCTCCGCGGCGGCCTGCTTGGGTTCGGCCAGAGGCGCCGAGGTGTCCTTGGGCTGTGCGCTCACCGCGGGAGGATCACTTTCAACGCGCTCAGCGCCGCGGTGATGGTCGCGGGCGTTCGGCCGAGGTGGGCATTGTCCGCGTAAACGCGCACCTTCGGCTTCGTGACCACGTCCAGCTTGCGGAATTGAAACACCTGACCCAGGCCTTCCTCCCGATGTTTGGACAGTACCGCGCGGGCAAGGACGCGCTTGACTATGTCTGTGCGGCTGGCGCCTGCGTGGACCGACAGCTCGAGGTAAGGGTCCACGGGTGTACTGTCGCTGATCGGCATCTGCGAGCCGATCGATGTGGTGTTTGTGAAGACGAGGGACATGCAGCTGCCGCTGCCCCTGATGTCGCCTGTCAGTACGTATTTGAAAGGCTTTGCTTCGGCGATGTGCTTCATATCCTCCGCGAAGGCCCCGAAGGCTCGGTCCTTGGCCGACTCGCCGGCGGCGATGGTTTCACCGAACAAGCCGATGGCGGCGGCCTCCAGGAAGACCTTCCCGTTCAAGCGGCCGAGCGTGATCGGATGCGGTTTTCCTGTCTTGACCACGCGGATGGCCGCATCAACAGTCGTGGGCAGATGCAGAGACTTCGCGAAATTGTTGAAAGTGCCCATCGAAAGAATTCCGACCGGGTGCTTCGTGTCCGCGAGCCTGCGGACCACCCACCCGATCGTGCCGTCCCCTCCCGCCACCATGACCATGGCCGTCGGCCTGACCAGCTTCTCAATGTCCATCTTGGGATCGAACTCGACGATCAGGCTGCCGGCGAACTCCCGGCGAAGCTTGCCTTCGATCTCTGGCGTCATCGAGCCGGCCTTGGAGCTCAGGATCAGCAAGCTGGTCGCCCGTTTGGCGCTGCTCCTTGAGGTACGCGCGCTCAGGGTCATGGTGAGCTGCCCATCAACCGGATCCACCGCGCGCAAGCTAATGAGTGGAGACCCAGCGCCACGAATCCCACCGCGACCACGCCCAACAACAGGCGTCCGAAGGGTTGGTTCAACAAGAACAAGAACGCGCCCCCGAAGCCCTGCGCCTGGCCTGCGTCGTGGTGGATGCCGGCCTGGACGAGAAACCATCCGATCACCAGAAACGTGACGCCGCGGGCGAACATCCCGAAGCGGCCGAGCCCGACCGCGAGGCGCTGTTCGGAAGCGGTCATCTCGGCGCCCTTCAGGTCCTCTTCGAAAGTCGCCCGATAGGCTTCGAGGAATTGCCCGAGGCCGATCCCAATGGCGAAAAGGCCGAGGATAATCGTCAGCCCGCCGCCGGCTGGGTGGGTGAGGACAGACGCGATGGTTTTCTGGGTGCTGTCGCCGGACGATCCCGCTGACCCGGCAAGGATCTGGAGCGCGAACACAACGATGGCCGCGTAGGAGAGGGCGCTCATCACGAAGCCAAGTCTCGCCGCGTAGCCTGATGCGCCTTGGCCGCGGTGCAACGGGTCGTAGATCGCCCTGACGAAGCCCCACAGCGAGTAAGCCCCGAGGCCGATCGCGGCGAGGATCAGCATCAGCTTCCCGAACGGGTTGCCGGTCAAGAAGACGAGGCTCCCCGACAGATCAGTGGTCTGGCCGGCGCCGGCTCCGAGGGCTATGCCTAAGGCCAGCAGCCCCATGACGGCATACAGGGCACCGCGAACGGCGTAGCCCAGACGCTCCATGAGCTCGAGCAGGGGGTTGGTGGCGGCGCGCTTGACAGCGTTTTTGCCCGCGTGGGCTGTTGCCATATCAGATCGTCAGTTTGACAAGGCGCGGCGCGCCTCGCGTATATCGCCGCCGCGCGCTGACACCAAGCCGTATGGTGCCGGGGTGAATCCGGCTGCGGCTCCCGTTGGATACGGCATCGATTTCGGAACGAGCAACAGCGCGATCTCGGTGGCTTATGCCGACCGCGTCGAGGTGGTGGCGTTGGGGCCGTCGCGATCCGCGATGACGCTGCCGTCGTTCGTCTATCTCCATCGCGACGGGAGTCGCGCCGCGGGCGATGAGGCGGCGAAGACCTTTCTCAAGTCCGGGCACGAAAAGACCGATTGCTGGAACTGTGCTTTGGCGCCATATGGTTGGGACACGGACTGTCGGCAGTACCGCAAGGGTGGGGGTTGCAACGACGCTCGGCTGCTATCCGGCGTGAAGCACGACCTGGCGAAGGTTGGTTTCGCGGGGACGAATTCCTGGGCCACCGACTTCACCGTGGGCTCGCTGGTCGCGGTCGTGCTGAGACGTCTGAAGAACGAAGCCGACGCAGCCGTCTACGAAGGGGCCCGACGCGTTGTGCTGGGGCATCCGGTGGTCTTCGCCGGCTCCGACCCGTCCAACCGCGCCGCCTCACATGCGGAGGCTTTCATCCGTCTGGAGCAGGCGGCGGTCGAGGCCGGATTCGAAGAGGTCGCGTTTTTGCCCGAGCCGACGGCAGCCGTTATCGGCGAGCCGACCCATCACGGTGTCGAGATCGCTGTGGACTTTGGAGGGGGCACGTTCGACGTTGCCGTGATGGACTCCCGCGATGGCGAGTCGCGCATCGCAGGCCTAGCCGGCGTCGGGGTCGGAGGCCAGGTGCTCGACGGCGTCCTGTTCGAAACCAGCGTGGGGCCGGCGCTCGGATTGGAGGTGCTGCCCAACTGGTTGTTCAACGAGCTTCGTACCGCGAGCTCCGTAAGGCTCCTCATGGCCGACCCGGGCATCCCGGCCATCCTGGCCAGGATCGGTGGCAAGGAAGCCCAACTCGCCCACGCCCTGCTCTACGAGGGGTACGCATATGAGTTCTACAAGACGATCGAGGCAGCGAAGATCGCACTCTCCAGCTCGGAGGTCACGGAGCTGCGGTTCTCACCTCTGGGTCTCCAAGTGACGCTGCGGCGCTCAGCCTTCGAGTCAATGATTCGACCTGAGCTGGACCTGGTCAGCGAGGCGATCGGGCGCGCGCTCGACGAGGCCCGCATCCATGCGACCGACGTAGAACGTGTGCTGCTGACCGGCGGCTCCGCCTACATTCCAGCCTTCCGCGACGACCTGGCCCGGACCTTCGGCGAAGATCGCCTGGAGCAGCGAGATGCATTCACCGCCGTCGTCCATGGACTGGGCGTCCGCGCCCAGCAGCTGTGGGGACTTTGAGCTCGGTTAGACCAAGAAGGCGAATTAGCGCCGTACCGCCGCGGGTGCGTGGAGGGGCGTCAGCGTGGATTCGAGCTGGTCGCGCAGGCCCTCGAACTTTGGCGGTAGCACCAGGCGCTCGCCCAGATGCGCGGGGTCCTCGTCCACGGCAAAGCCAGGGCCCATCGTGGCAATCTCGAACAGCACGCCGCTCGGCTCGCGAAAGTAAACGGACTTGAACCAGTAGCGGTCGATGACAGGCGTCGGCTGAGCGCCGGCCGCGATGACGCGATCGCGCCACGCAACCTGCTGGTCGTCAAGCGAAGCCCAGGCGACGTGATGAACCGTCCCGGCTCCAGGCACGCCGTGCTGCGCAGGAGCGACGTCGTATACATACCGTCCGGCTCGACTGTCGCCGCGAGCCTCCCACGAAGTGTCGCCGGACCGCTCCCACCCGAGCGCGCCCTCGAGCAGTTCGCGGCTCGCATCGGGGCTCGACGTGTAGGCGCGCACCTCCTCGAATCCCTGGATCGCGTGCTCGGCCGGTATCTCAGGATGCGACGCGGTGAGCGGCGCATCGGACGTGGCCACTACCCGGAGCTCCAGGCCAAGGCCTTCACGGTCTGAGAACTCCAGCGACCCACGCGACCGCCGGCCGCCTTCAAGGCGCCGCTCCCAGAAGTCGAGCGCCTCCTCGGAGCCGACCCGTAGGACGATCCGGTGGATCATGCCCCGCCCCGCGCGGCCTGGGCGCGCCCCTGGATACTCGAAGAACGTCAGGTCCAGGCCCGGGCTGCCCTGGTCGTCGCCATAGAACAGGTGGTAGACGGTCGGGTCGTCCTGGTTGACCGTTTTCTTGACCAGGCGCAGCCCCAACGTGCCGGCGTAGAAGTCGACGTTCGCCTGGGCGTCGCCCGTGATCGAGCTGACGTGGTGGATGCCTTCCAGGTTCATATTTGTTGCCTCCATCGGTTGTCCTTGGAGACTACCCATCTGGCTCGATTCTCATTCCTGGTCGGGGTCTCCAAATCCCCACTGTACGCAGGGGGCGACCGGCCAAACCGAAGTGATAGCCTGCCGATGCGATCCGGCCGCCATGTTCGGAAACCTCAATGAGCAGCCAACCGGTCGTCGCCAGCGATCAGCGACAGAGGGAAGTCCGAGCGCGCGCTCTGGACGAAAACTTCGACGCCCAGCGGCGCCAGATCGGCGAGCGCGTGGCCGTGATGTTCCGCTGGATCTTCCTGGCCGTGCTCACGGCGCTGGTCAACCTGACCTCGGTCACCAGCACCCCAGAGAAAGTCACCGTCGACATCGCCCTCGGTATCTGGGCCGCCATGAACGTGGTCGTCACGCTGATGCTCCTCAGGGGCTTCCGGCCGGGCAAGCAGTTCAGCCTCACCACGATGACCCTGGACATCTTCTTCGCGGCTGGGCTGGTCTACCTCACCAACGGATTCAACAGCCCTTACTTCCTCGCCCTGTTCCTGTCCGTGATCACCAACGCGGTCCGGTTCGGGGCCATTGCAAGCGTCGTCTCGGCTCTGTTCATCGCATTCATCTATCTGTTCGTGGGAGGCAGCTTCACGCCGACCACGCTGTCCAACGATCCCAGCTCCCGCGTCAGCGCTCTGGGCGTCGTCTTCCTGTTCCTGATCGTGGCCCTGGCGACCGGCTACATGACCCGCGAGCTCGAGCGCGAACGCCGGCAGGCGGTGCAGCGCGCGGCCCAAGCGGACCTGCTGCGCGAGCTCAGCGCGAGCATCAGCAGCGAGACCGACATCAAGGATGTGTTCAGCGCCATGGTGGGCAACGCTCTCGAGATGACGGGGGCGGTGCTGGGCAGCATGGTGCTCGCGTCGCCCGACGGCCTCTCGGTCGTGGCCACAGCGAGGCTGGATCAGGGCCCTTCAGGCGCGCCCGACCCTCTTGACGACTCGCAGCTGGCCCAGGTCGCCCGATCGGGTGATGCTGCATTCTCAACGGATCGAGGCACGATGGTGGTGCCGATGGCGTCAGCCGCTGGAGTCACAGCTCTTCTGACCCTGAAGCGCCCCAGCCGTGTGTTCACCAACGAGGACCTCTTCGCAGTCGCCGCATTGTCTGGAAGCTCGGCAATCGCGCTCGCGAACGCGCTTCGTTATCACGCGAGCACGCAGGAAGCGACCACCGACAGCCTCACCGGCCTTTACAACATTCGCGAGCTGCACAAGCGGCTCGATGCTGCATTTGCCCGTGCCGACCGGTCCACCGCGTCGATCTCGCTCCTGCTCATCGACTTCGACTTCTTCAAGTCGGTGAACGACGAGCTCGGCCATCAGCACGGTGACCTCGTCCTCCAGCTGGGCGCGAGGATCGCGCGCGGTGCAGCGCGTGCGCAGGATGCGGTGGCGCGCTACGGCGGTGACGAGCTGGCGATCCTGGCCGCCGACACGTCGGCGGTGGGAGCCCAGCGGCTCGCCTACCGCATCGTCGATGCAGTGCATGCGGCGGCGGTGGCCACCACCGCCGGCAAGTCCCTGACGTTCAGCGTCGGCGTCGCCACCTACCCGGAGGACGCCTTGACGGCGCAGGAGCTGGTTGCCGCCGCGGACCAGGCGCTGTACCTCGCCAAGCGCGAGGGCAAGGACCGCGCGTGCACGTTCCCGCAACTTGTGACGGAGCTCGAGCTGGCCGATGGCAATCTCACCACGATGCTTGCCGACGCCGGGCCGCAGGTGGTCGTCGCCGCTGCCCACGCCGTCGACCACCGCAACCCAATGACGCAGGGCCATTCCAGCCGCGTGACCTCCATCGCGGAGGCTGTCGGCCAACGGGTGGGATTGCCGCCAGGCAAGCTCGAGGAGCTACGGATGGCAGCGTTTCTCCACGACGTCGGGCATATGACGCTCGGCGTGGATGCAGAGAGGTTCGAGACGCCGGGCCACGCGGAGGAGGGCGAGCGAATCGTCGCGGCGGCCAAGTTCTCTCCCGAGATCGCGTCCGTCGTACGCCATCACCACGAGCGGTGGGACGGCCACGGCAAGCCCGACGGCGCGGCGGGCGAACAGATCCCGCTGGCGGCCCGCATCCTGGCGGTCGCCGAAGGCTATGAGGCCATGACGGCCGGTCGCGGACGCGAGCGGCTGACTGTCGCCGCCGCCATCGAGCAGCTCAAGGCAGGAGCCGGGTCGGAGTTCGATCCCACCGTCCTTGATGCGCTGGCCAAGGCCGCGAGCGAAGGGAGCCTGGAATCAACATTGCCCGCCGTCGCCCTGCCTGCGGTCGCTGCACCCATGCCTGCCTAGCGTTATCTTTTCCCGATCGACGAACCCCAGCTGATAGTCGTGGGCGCGGGTCCGGCCGGCCTGGCTGCAGCCGGCGAGGCTCACCGGAACGGGCTCAGGTCCCAAGTCCTGGACGCAGCCGAAGCTGTGGGCGCCAGCTGGCGCGGTCATTACGACCGGCTCCGCTTGCACACGACGCGCGGCCTCTCGGCCTTGCCTCGCGTCCCGATCCCAGAGCGTCTGGGGCGCTGGATCGCGCGCGACGACTTCGTCGCCTACCTCGAGCACTATGCCCGCAAGATCAGTGTGCCGATCCGGCTGGGAGTGCGCGTCGAGCGCATCGAGGCCGCGCCGAGCGGCTGGCGCCTGATCACCAGTGCAGGCGAGCTCGAGGCGGGCCAGGTTGTCATCGCCACCGGGCACAACCACACTCCTCGGCTGCTTGATTGGCCGGGCAAGGCTGCCTTCACCGGTGAGCTCATCCATTCTTCGGCCTACCGCAACCCGGCGCCCTTCCGCGGCCGCGACGTCCTTGTCGTCGGCGCGGGGAATTCGGGTGCCGAGATCGCAGCCGACCTGGTCGAGGGCGGCGCCGGCAAGGTCTGGATTTCCATTCGCACGCCGCCCAACATCGTCAGGCGTGACGGCCCAGGTGGAATCGCCCCGCAGTACCTCGGGATCTTGATGCGCCCGCTGCCCCTCAAGATCGTGGACCCACTCAGCTTGCTGGTGCAAAAGCTCGTGATCGGCGACCTCTCCCGATATGGGATCGCCGCGCCCGCCACCGGCGTGGCCACGCGCGTGCTCGATGGCCACATCCCCCTCATCGATGTCGGTTTCCTGGCCCAGCTCAAGGCGGGACGCATCGAGGTCGTGCCTGGGATCACCGGTTTCGAAGGCAGTGAGGTGGTCTGCGGCGCGCGCCGGCTGAAAGCGGACGCCGTCATCGCCGCGACCGGCTACAGCCCGGGCCTGGAACCGATGGTCGGCCACCTGGGTGTGCTCGACGCAAGCGGTCGACCGAGCTTCCACGCCCCGCAGTCGTCCCCGCAGGCCCCCGGCCTTTTCTTCATCGGCTACTCAAACCCGATCAGCGGCAACCTGCGCGAGATCGCCCATGATGCTCGTGCGCTGGGCCCTGTCCTGGCGGCGCGGGCGATCTTATTACTGGACGCCCCCGCAATCGCCTGAGCTAGCGCCGCTAATCCGTCGGCTGACCGCCCGCGAGATCGAACCGCCAGCTGTTGCAGCGCATCGTGCGCCCAGGTGGATATTCGAGGTCGCATTCCTCCAGTAGCACGAAACCGAGCTTGCGGCAGATCGCGTTCGAGGCGTCGTTGTCGACCGACGGAAATGCATGCAGAAACCGGTGCTTGCCGGCCTGGCTCGCCAGCGCCAGTGCAAGAGCCGCCCCGCGGCTCCCGATCCCGTGGCCCTGGTACTCGGGCACCACACTCCACCCCATCTCAAAAACGGCTTCCTCCCGCCAGGACCTCTCCCAGAACGCCACCTGCCCGACCGGGACACGTCCTGGATCGATGATGATCGAGAAGACATAGGTCGTATCCAACTTCGCCGCCTCGACGTAGCGGCGATGCCGCGTGGCAAGTTGTTCAGCGGTTTCCGGCCCACCCAGGTGGGTCATCATCCCGGGTGCGTTCAACCGCACGAGGAGCGGTAGATCCGCTTCGGTCCATGGTTGGAGACTCACGGTCAGCTCAGCCATGTGGTCAGGAAATTGAGCTTAGGCCTCGCGGGTGTCCTTCTTGTCCTCAGGGTGGCCGGTGTTGCCGAACGCGATCCGATCCCGCACCACCGGTGCGCGGCCCAGGAGGCGCGCCCGCTGCACGGCATCCTCACCAAAGCGGTCACGGATCGCGTCCATGGCCACCTCCAAACGCTCGCCGCGCGGCCGGGACGGCCCCGCGAAGAGGTCTAGCTGGCCGTCGTCGTCGCTCAGTCCCGACAGCCCGACGCCCAATGTTCCGACTGTCCGCCTGACGTCACGGCCGGCCAGGAGTGCAAGCGCCGCTCGGTAGATTTCCTCTCCGGTGGCGATCGGCACCGGAAGCGTGGATTGTTTGGAGAAACGCTCCACGTCTGGACGATAGACGATGCCCACCGATACGACACGGCCACGCCGGTCCGCGGCCCGGAGCCTGCGGCCGACCATCTCGCAGAGGCGCATGAGCAGCTCCTCGAGCTCACCCTGCGAGCTCGTCGATCGTGCCAGCACGTGTGAGTGGCTGTAGCTCTTGCGCGCAGGCCCTTCGAACGTGCCGACCTCGAAGCCCCGGAGCCGTCGGAGCCAGCCGTCGGCAACCGCCCGCTGCATGCCCGCGTGGCGCAACTGGTCGGCGCTCGCGCGCAGGAATTCGAGCGGCGTGTGGATACCGGCCCGCAGCAGGCGGCGCGCGGTGGCCTCGGCGATGCCGGACAGGTCGGTGAGCCGGAGGCGTTCGAAAGCCGAGACGAGGTTGGTGTGGTCGATCCGCTCCAGGCCGTCGCGCTTGTTGAGGTTCGACGCTTGCTTCGCCATCCAGATCGACGTGGAGATGCCGACCGAGCAGGTGATGCACTCGCCGACCTCTCGCCGCAGCGCCGCCTTGATCGCAACCCCGACGCCCTCTGGTCCCAGTTTCACCAGGTCAGGCGTCCCGGCCAGGTTCATGGAGGCTTCATCGATCGACATGCGGAGGACGTCGGGGCTGTGCCGCGTCATGATCGCGACCAGCTGGTCCGACACCGCGCGGTAGCGGGGTGGGTTCGGCTCCGCCACCGCGATCGAAGGCCAGATCGCCTTCGCTTCGAAGACCCGCATGCCGGTCCTGATGCCGAGTTCACGCGCTTCTCGCGACGCGGACACGATGGTGGCGGCGTCGGTCGCGTAGGCGGCGATGGCCAGGGGACGGTTTCGCAGCCGGGGGTCGTGCTGCTGCTCGATCGAGGCGAAGGCACAGTTCAGATCGACCACGAGAGTCGCCGGGTGGGCCCGGTTGAGGCCCAGATCCGAGACCCCAGCCATGTCGAACAGATGTTTGCACAATTTCGGCCCCGGCGGATCTCGCGCGCGCCATCTCTTTGTGGAGTGGAGTTAGGGTTGAACAACGAATGACTGGGAAGGTGACGGATTCGCTGCCCGCCGGGACGCTGATCAACGGCCCGGACATCACGCCGAGCGAGCTCCAGCTGGCGGTCCGCAACCACTCGATGCCGCTGGAGGCTCTGCGCTACGAGATCACCCCGATCGGCCTGCACTACGTCCTGATCCACTTCGACATTCCGGCCGTGGACCCGAACGAGTGGGCGCTGACTGTCGGCGGCCACGTGCGCCATCCGCTGCAATTCAGCCTCGAACAGATCAAGGCCCGTCCCTCGACGACCCTCGCGGTGACGCTGGAGTGCGCCGGCAACGGCCGAGCCCGGCTCTCACCCCGCCCGCTGAGCCAACCCTGGCTGACGGAGGCGGTCGGAACCGCCGAATGGACCGGGACGCGATTGGGCCCTTTGCTGGACGAGGCCGGGCTGATCGGTCAAGGCGGCGACGTGGTGTTCACAGGGTTCGATCGGGGGATCCAGGGCGACGTCGAGCAGCAGTACGAGCGCAGCCTGCCCCTGGCCGAGTGCCGGCGGGAGGAGATTCTTCTCGCCTACGCCATCAACGGGCAACCGCTGCCTCCGCAACATGGTTTTCCGCTTCGCCTGATCGTTCCCGGCTGGTACGGGATGGCGCACGTCAAATGGCTGCGCGCGATCACGGTGCTGGGGAGCAGCTTCGGTGGCTTCCAGCAGGCGACCGCGTATCACTACCGTCGCACCGAGGATGAACCGGGCATGCCGGTCACTCGGATGCTTCCACGAGCCCTGATGGTGCCGCCGGGCATACCGGATTTCATGTCGCGGGTGCGCTTTGTGGCCCCGTCGCGCCAGGTGCTTTCGGGTCGCGCCTGGTCTGGCTGCGCGCCGGTCACGAAGGTCGAAGTCAGCGTGGACGGCGGCCTGTCCTGGGCTCAAGCCGATCTGGGCCATCCGCCCTCGGCCTTTGCATGGCGCCCATGGAGCTATGTGTGGGACGCGACCAAGCCTGGCGAGTATGAGCTCAGCGTGCGCGCGACCGACGGCGCCGGCAACGTTCAACCCACGGACGGCAACTGGAATCGCGAAGGCGTGCAGAACAATGCCGTGCAGCGCATACGTGTGGTCGTGACCGAATCCGACGACCAGGTCCAAACGCCCGCCGATCAACTGACCTAGCCCAGGCCTGAGAGACCCGCGTCATTAAATCGCGGAGGGGACAGACGTCCCCTCCGCGGACCGACCCCTCTCCTCAGCGACGCTGGGTGGCGTTTGGTAGGTGGCGTGTCTGGGTGACGGCCGGAATAAATCCGGCCTAAGGCTCCACCTGGCATTTCTTATTTAGTGTTGGTGTGGGATGACCCGCCGAGGCCTGCTGCTCTTCGTTGCGATGTGCCTGATCTGGGGCATCCCCTACCTGTTCATCCGCATCGCGGTCAGCGAGCTGGCGCCGGTCACTCTCGTGTTCCTGCGGACCGCGGTCGCGGCTGTGGTGCTGATGCCGATCGCCATCCGGCAAGGCGGATTTCGCCACCTTTTCGACAAATCGCTCCCCCTTGTCATGTTTGCGCTCATCGAGATCGGTATCCCCTGGCTTGCAATCTCGACCGCTGAACAGCACATCTCGAGCTCACTCGCCGGCCTGCTGATCTCGGCCGTCCCATTGGTCGGGGTCATGATCGCGCCTCTTTTCGGCAACCGCGAAAGGATCGGGCCGCTCAACCTCGCCGGGCTGCTGCTCGGCCTGGTCGGGGTGGCGGCCATAGTCGGTCTCGATCTTCGGGCCACCGGCTGGGTGCCTCTTGCGGAGGTGGCTTTGGTGGTGGTCTGCTACGCGGCCGGCCCTGCGATTCTGGCGCGCCACCTCTCGAGTCTGCCGGCGGTGAGCGTCAACGCCGCGGCGCTCACTCTCTGCGCGGTTCTGTATGGCCCGCTCGCGGCGTTCCAGTGGCCGCGAACCATCCCGAGCTACGGGGTGCTGGCGTCGGTGGCCGTGCTTGCGCTCGTTTGCAGCGCCCTCGCGTTCCTGATCTTCTTCGCGCTCA